>Ga0070694_100002311_pt1 | contig 11268 bp, 6 predicted proteins | sample KBSK1251metaG_FD_65470 | JGI IMG/M metagenome (GOLD analysis project Ga0070694, IMG submission 65470) | Corn, switchgrass and miscanthus rhizosphere microbial communities from Kellogg Biological Station, Michigan, USA - KBS K1-25-1 metaG | ecosystem: Host-associated > Plants > Roots >... | reverse complement strand
GCGGCTCCCCCGGCGAGGCCGAGGAGGACACTCTCCGCCAGCCACTGGCGGATGAGGCGCCAGCGTGGCGCGCCGAGCGCGGTGCGCACGGCCAGCTCGCGCGCACGGGCGGCCACGCGCGCAAGCGTCAAGTTGGCCACGTTCGCACAGGCAATGAGGAGGACGAGAGCGACCGCACCGAGCAACACCAAGAGGATAAGCCGCGTGGGGCCCACCACTTGCTCGGTCAACGAGACGACGTTGGTGCTCCACCCGGTGTCGTAGTCGGGATAGTCCCGCTCCAGCTCAGCAGCGATCCGCTCCATCTCGGAGCGGGCCTGGGCGAGCGAGGCGCCGGAGCGGAGCCGCCCGATGACCATCGCGTAGCGACCCGCGTGCGTCCGGTTCGCCAGGTCGATCCGGAACGGGGTCCAGTACTCCTCATCGCCGTAGATCGCGAGCGGAAGGAAACTGGCGGGCATCACGCCGAGCACCACTGCGCTGCCGCCTGCGACGGGCACCGCTTGCCCGACGATATGGGGATCGCCGCCGAAGCGGCGGCGCCACAGACCATTACTCAGGACAATCACGTTCGGCCCGTTAGGCAGGGCCTCGGCCGCTGTGAATGTGCGGCCCAACGCGGGAGCCGCGCCCATGACGCTGAAGAAGTCTGGCGTGACCGCTCGTCCGGGGACGAGCTCCGGGGCGCCCCCGGTGAATGTGATCGATGTCCATGTAACGGCCGAGAGGCCGGCAAAGACCGTCGCACGCTCGCGCCAATCGAGATAGTTCTGGGGGTTCACGACGTTCTTATCGCGATGGCGCGAGGCATTGCTCTCCCACACCATCGCAAGCCGCTCGGGCTCGCGATAGGGGAGGGGTCTCAGTAGCACCGCGTTGACGACCGTGAACACTGCGGTGTTGGCCCCGATCCCCAGTGCGAGAGTCAGAATCGCGACGGTGGTGAATCCCGGGCTGCGGCGGAGCGTGCGCAACGCGTAGCGAAGGTCCTGGAGAATCGTGTCCATGCTCACGTCACGATCCAGCCGTCGCGCAATTGGATCACGCGATGCCCGTACTTCGCGTTCTCTTCCGAATGCGTCACCTGCACGATGGTGGTGCCTCCAGCATTGAGCTCACGAAACAGCTCCATGATTTCCTTCCCCTGGTCCGAGTGCAGATTGCCGGTCGGCTCGTCCGCCAGCAGCAATGCGGGCCGGTGAATCACGGCGCGCGCGACACCGACGAGTTGTTGCTGCCCCCCCGAGAGCTGCCGCGGGTACAGATTCTTTTTCGCCACCATGCCGAAGCGATCGAGCGTATCGGCGACCGCCGCTTCGCGCTCGCTTGCCTTCACGTCACGGTATGACAGAGGGATCGCGAGGTTTTCAGCGACGGTGAGATCATCGATCAGGTGATACTGCTGGAACACGAACCCGACGTAGCGTTTGCCGAGCGCGACGCGCTCTTTGTGCTTGAGCTTGTGGACTTCGTGCTCGAGCAGCCGGTACTTGCCGCTCCACTCACCGTCGAGCATCCCCAGGATCGACAGGAGGGTCGACTTCCCCGCTCCCGACGGTCCCATGATCGTGACGAACTCCTTCTGCGCGATGTCGAGCGAGATGCGGCGGAGGACGTACTGGCGCCCGCTGCCTTCGGGGAAGGATCGCTCGAGATCTCGAACCGCGATCATCCCTATTCATTCCTCAACGCAATGACCGGATCGACCCGAGCGGCCCGGCGCGCCGGCAGGAAAGAGGCAACGAACGTAACGGCAGCCATTAGCGCCGCGATCGCGGCATAGGTCATGGGATCGCTCGGCCGAATCCCGAACAGCGACTGGCTCAGCAGGCGGGTTGCTGCCAGCGCCCCAGCGACACCAATCGCGAGGCCGATCGCGGCGAGCGTCATCGCCTCTCCCACCACGAGCTTCAGGACGTCCTGCCGCACCGCGCCCAACGCCACGCGGATACCAAGCTCGCGCGTGCGTTGGCTGACCGTGAACGCCATCACGCCGTACACGCCGACGGCGGCGAGCACGAGGGCGACCGACGCGAACCCCGCGATCAGCAGCATGAAGAGGCGGCGTGGTGCGACCGACCGCGCGATCAGATCGGTTGCCGTCCAGGTGCTGTAGATGGGGAGCGAGCGATCGAGCGACCGGACCGCGTCGCGCAATCCCGCCTGGAGATGCGAACCCGCCTCGGCGTTCACCACCAGGCTCATGGCGCGGCCGGTCCACTGCCAATGCAGGGGCGGAGCCTGCTCGATCGGATAAAACAGCTCGGGCCGCGGATCGCTCGCGAGGCCGAACCCTCGGACATCGGAGACGACGCCAACCACCTGTATTGGGCCAACGCCGTCGTCGTCGGGCTTGAAGCGCCGCCCAAGGGCGTCCTCGCCGGGGAAGTACTGGCGCGCCGCCGTTTCATTGATGATCCCCACGCGCAGCGAGCCGGCGCGGTCGCCGGGCTCGAATTCTCGTCCGGCGAGCAGCCGTATGCCCATCGTGCGGAAATACCCAGCGCTGACCGCGCGCGGGAAGATGGTCGGCGTGTCCTCCAACCGCGCCGGTGCAGGCCGACCCTCGATCACAATACTGAGGCTGTACCCCGCGTTGCCGAACGGCACGCTGGATGCCACAGCGCTGGCGCGCACGCCTGGCAGCTCGCGCGTTCGCGCGATGAGCGATTGATAGAACAGCACCGCCTGCGCAGGTGTGGCGTAGCGCCGGCCCGGTAGTGCGATCCGCACGGCCATCACGCGTTCGGCGTCGAACCCCGGATCCACGCGCGTGACGGCCGCAAAGCTTCGCAGCAACAGTCCGGCGGAGACCAGCAGCACCAGGGCGACGGCGATCTCGGCGACCACGAGGGCCGCCCCGAGACGGCGCTTGCGCACGCCCGCCGAGCTGCGCGCCGTTTCGGTCAGCTCCCGCACGGGATCGGGCCGCGCCGCGCGCAGCGCCGGCGCAAGGCCGAACACAATTCCGGTGGCGGTCGCGACGAGCAACGTGAAGACGAGCACGAAGCCGTCGAGCCGCACTTGATCGAGCCGCGGCGTGTCCGTGGGGAGCACCTGTACCAGCAGTCCGGTCCCCCACGCGGCGAGGAGCAGCCCTCCGGCCCCACCGATCAGTGCGAGCAGCACACTCTCGGTCAGGAGCTGCCGCACCAGACGGGACGGGCCGGCGCCGAGCGCGGTGCGGATGGCACTTTCACGCCCGCGCGAGCTCGCACGAACCAGCAGCAGGTTGGCGACATTGGCACAGGCGATGAGGAGAACAAGACCGACCGCGCCGAACAACAGGATGAGCGGGCGGCGGCTATCGCCCACGATGCTCTCGGCCATCGGCACCAGCTCGGCGGTGACGTCCTTGTTGGACCAGGGACGGACTTCCTTGAGCCGCGCCGCGATCGCTCGCAGCTCGTCGCTCGCGCGCGCAGGCGTGATGCCGGGGCGCAAGCGGGCGACGACCGTGAGGAAGCGCGCTCCAGTGGCGGCGAGCTCGTCGCGCCGCAACGCGAGCGGCACCCAGAGATCCTCGCCGTTCTCGAGGCCTCGCACGGCGGGGCCCATGACGCCGACGATCGTGTACGCCGCGTCGTCGAGCGTGACCGTGCGCCCCAGCACCGCAGAGTCGCCACCCAGCCGGTTGCGCCAGAACGCCTCGCTGAGCATGACGACATGGGCGGCTCCCTCCCGATCCTCGTCCGCCGTGAACACCCGTCCCAGCTCCGGCCGGACGCCGAGCGTCGCGAAGTAGTTCGCGCTGACGCGCCCGGCCGTGACCCGCTCGGGCTCGTCGATGCCGGTCAGGTTGGCGTTGTAGGTGTCGAGCGCCGCGAGGTCCAGCGTGCGGCTCTGCACCCGCCAGTCCACGAAATCGGGCGCGGTGACTCCAGCGCGCCGGTCGCCGATGACGCCGACCCCGAGCATCAACTTTTCGGGCTCGGGAAACGGCAGCGGCCGCAGCAGCACGCCACGGATGACGCTGAAGATTGCCGTATTGGCGCCGATCCCGAGCGTCAGGGTGAGAACCGCCACGATCGTGAAGCCGCGGTTGCGGGCGAGCTGGCGGAGCGCGTAGCGAAGGTCTTGGAGCAGTGTGTCCATCATTCGGCCCTCAGCGCAATCATGGGATCGACGCGTGACGCGCGGCGCGCGGGCAGCCAGCAGGCGAGGAGGGCCACCGCGAGCAACAGCAGCGCGACTGAGATGAACGTGATGGGATCGTGCGGGCTGACGCCGACGAGGAGGCTGCGAGTCAGCGTCGTCAGCACCGGCGCCAGCACCAATCCCGTGCCGAGTCCGATCGCGGCCGGCGACATGCCCTGGCGCACGACGAGACGCTGCACCGTCGTCTGATCGCCACCGAGCGCGATCCGAATCCCGATCTCGCGCGTGCGCTCGGCGACGAGATGCGAGATGACGCCGTAGATCCCGACGCCCGCGAGCAGCATCGCGATGAACCCCAGCGCGGCAAGCAGCTTCAGCGAGAAGCGATACTGCAACACACTGAACGCGAGAAGATCCTGCATCGTCTGCTGATCGTAGACCGGTTGCTCGGGATCGATCTCGAGTACTGCAGACCGTAGCGTGGGCAACAGCGACCGCGCGGCGGTCTCCCCGCCGCTCGCGCGCACCGCCACCGTCATCTCCCACACGGGTTGCTGCGCCGCGGGAAGGAACATCTCCGGAAGCACCTCGCGGACGAGCCCGGCATGCCGCATATCGCCGACGACGCCGACAATCTCCGCCGGTTGCGCGGTATCGCCCTGCACGAAGATCCGTTTGCCCAGCGCGCCGTCCAGAAACCAGCGACGCGCGAGCGTCTCGTTGACGATGACGACGGCGGGTGCCCCGGCTGCGTCGCTGGCTACGAAGTCCCTGCCCTGCTGTAGCGGGACGCGCAGCGCCGCGAAGTAACCGGTTGTGATGACGCGCCAATCGACGTCGGGCCGGTCGTCGACGGGAGACGGTGCCTGGCCGACGACGTTGAAGCTCGAGGTCTGGTTGCAGCCGCAGAGCGGCACGACGTTCGCGGCACCGACCGCCGCGACGCCCGGGAGCGCCGCAACGCGCTCCACGAACCGGCTGTAGAAGCGGGCCGCCGCGGGCCCGTCGGGATAGGTCCGGGCGGGCAGCGCCACACTCGTCAGCGCCACGCCTTGCGTTTCGAACCCGGGCGGCAGCGAGCCCAGATGGCGGAACGTGCGAAACGTCAGCCCGGCGCCAATGAGCAGCAGCAGCGCCAGCGCGACTTCGGCTCCCACGAGTACGCGCCGCACGCGATGGCGCTCGCGGCCACCAGCGGTCGCGCCACGCCGCAACGCGTCTCGCGTGCCGACGGCCCCGAAGGCCGCTCGGAGCGCCGGGAGCGATGCAAAAACCAGCGCCGATGCAATCGACAGAATCGTCGTGAAGACGAGGACCGCGCCATTCACGCTCATGCGCTCCAGGCCCGGGACCATTCGCCGGAAGTCCGCCGGCACGAACGCGCGCAGCAGCTCGACACCGAAGACTCCCATCACGACGCCGAGCGCGCCGCCCGCTAAGGCGAGCACCCCGCCCTCGACCAACACCAGGCGAATGATCTTCGCGCGCGACGCGCCCAGCGCGGCCCGGATCGACAGCTCGCGACTGCGGCCCGTGGCACGCGCCAACATGAGATTCGCCACGTTCGCGCACGCGATCAGCAACACGAACCCCACGGCGGCCATCAACACCGCGAGCATTGGCTCGATCTCGCGCGCGGTGTCGCGGACCAGCGGTTGGACGTTCGCGCCCCAGTTGGTGTTCGATGCCGGGTATTGCACGGCGAGGGCGGCGGAAAGCCGCCGGATCTCGGCGCGCGCCTGGTCGATCGACACGCCCGGCGCGAGCCGGCCCGTCAGATAGAGGTAGTGCAACCGCCGCTGCGTCCAGGTGTCCGGGGATGGCGCGTACGGCGCCCACATCTCGGCCGGCGCGGGGTAACGCACGCCCTCAGGCATCACGCCGACGATTTCGCGCGGGATCCCGTTGATCGTCATGATCGTGCCGAGCACGCGCGGATCACCACCGAAGCGCCGCTGCCACAAGCCCCAGGAAAGGAGGACGAGGCGGTCGTGCCCGGGCTGATCCTCGCCGGCAACGAACGTCCGACCGAGCACCGGCCGGAGTCCGAGGGCATCGAAGTAGTCCGCCGAGACCTGCATCCCTTGCACGCGCTCGGGCTTCTCGCCACCCGTGACGTTGCCGGTCCACCACACGTGCACCACCAGGTGGTCGAAGCTCTTGAGGTGCTCCCGCCAATCGTGGAAGTCGGCTGCGGAGACTTCGTTGTGCTCGTTGCCACGCGGCGCGATCTGCCAGACGGCGACGAGGCGATCGGACTCCTTTAAGAAAGGAAAGGGCCGAAACAGCAGGTGATGGACGGCGGTGAAGATCGCCGTGTTCGCGCCGATGCCGAGCGCCAGGGTCGCAACCGCAACCATGGTGAAGCCGGGAGCACTCAGCAGCGTGCGCGCCGCATAGCGGAGGTCCTGGAGCATGGGACTAGGGCTTTGGGGTTGAGGCGGGGGCCTGTTCGTCCACCACGCGACCATCGAACAGATGAATCGACCGATCGGCATGCCGCGCGTAGCGCGGATCGTGCGTCACCATGCACACCGTCGCGCCGCTGCGATGCAGCACGCGCAGCAGCTCCATCACCGCCTCGCCATTCGTCGAGTCGAGATTGCCGGTGGGTTCGTCCGCGAGCAAAATCGCGGGATCGCCCACGACGGCGCGGGCGACGGCGACGCGTTGCTGCTGGCCGCCCGAGAGCTGCACGGGATAGTGCTTCGCCCGGTGGACCATCCCCACTTTCTCAAGCGCCTGCTGCACGCGCTTCGTGCGCTCGACGCCGGACATACCGCGATAGGTGAGCGGCAGCTCCACATTTTCCGCGACCGTGAGATCGCCGATCAGGTTGAAGGCCTGGAACACGAACCCGATGCGGCGATTGCGGATCCGGGCGCGCTGCGCCGGCGTCAGATTCGCGACCGGTTTCTCCTCGAGCAGATACGTCCCGTCACTCGGCGTATCGAGTAAGCCCAGGATCGACAGCAGGGTCGTCTTGCCACATCCCGACGGGCCGTTGATGGCGACGTACTCGCCTTCCTTGATCTCGAGATGCACGTCCGCGAGCGCGTGAGTCTCCACCTCGTCGGTGTAGAAGATCTTGCGGATGCCCTGGAGTCGAATCAGCGGTGTACTGCTACCGCTCCCCCCACCATTCTTCGCCATGGTTCTCCTCTTATTTCAGTTTGACGCGATCGACCTGGTCGTAGCGGGTCATATCGGACAGAATCACGGAGTCTCCTTCGGCAAGCCCGTCCACGATCTCCACTGCGTTCACCGACGTGCGGCCGAGTTTTACCGGGATGCGAACCGCATAGCGCCCGCGCTCGACCAGCTTGAACATCCCTACGGTGCTGTTCGGCTGACCGTAGGCGGGACGTCCGACGTACAGCACGTTGTTGAGCCGCTCGATCGTGATCGTAGCGTCGACGCTGATATCGGGTCGCGCGCCTGGGGCATCGGCATCAAGGGCGATGTCCACCGTCACGGTCCCCTCCAGTGCGGCGGGATCGATTCGGATCACGTGACCGGGCACGAACCCGGTGCGTGTGTCCACGGAGGCGCGCTGACCGATCGCGAGTCCCGGCGCCTGGGTCTCCGGAATCCGAATCACCGCTTTCAATTTTCCCGGTTGCACGACTTTGGCGAGGATCGTTCCCGGCACCACCCACTGGCCGAGCTGGAGCGTGAGCTCCGACAGGACGCCATCTTCTCCCGCGTGTACTTGCAGTGAGGTCACGCGACTCAGCCGGAATGCGGTGATCGCCCGCAAGCGCGTGACCTGCTCGCGCTGCACCGCGATCTGTGAATCGATGGCGGACGTGAGCAGGTCGAGCCGCTGCTTCTCGATGTCATAACGGGTCTCGAGCTCCTCGGCTTTTTCGCGGGCGACGCTGACGTCGTTGCGCGACAAGCCGCCAATCACTGCGAGCGACTCGGCGACGCCGGCCTCGCGTTGCGCCTGGAGATACTGGCTCCGCGTACTCGCCACGAGTCCCGCCTGGGTGAGCCGTTGGCCCTGCAGGTTCGTCCGCAGATTCACGAGCTCCCCTTCGGCGGCCGTGAGCTGGCGCTGCGCGTCGAGGGCTTCGATCTGCACGTCTGGATTGGCGAGCTCGAGGAGTGGCGTACGCGCCGTCACCGGCGTCCCGGGCTGGACGAAGATCCGCTCCACCCGCGCCGGCGTGAGCGCCGAGATCCAGCGGATGTGCTCGGGTACGAGCGTGCCGGGCCCGCGGACCTCCCGCACCATCGTGCCGCGACGGACGCCATCGAGCGACAGCACCTCCCGATCTACGCTTGGCGCCGCCGGCTTCAGACTGCCGAGCAGGATGGTGAGCAGGATGACGCCCCCGGCGGCTATACCACCTTGGACATAGCGTTTGTTGCTTTTGGTTGGGGCGCGAGGAATGTCCACGCCTGTCGGCAAGGCACAGACCGTACCAGATGCTGCGCGCGACTAACTGGCGCGCGCAAAACGAATTGCGTTTTGGCCTCGCCGCGAAAGTGTGCGGTTGTGGGATTCGCAAATCCCACAACCGCACACTTCTCTATCCGTTGACAATATATCCATCGCGGATATACTGACTTCCATGGACGCCACTGACCTCCTTCCGCTCCCACCCGCCACCTTTCACATCCTGTTGGCCCTGGGCACCGGAGACCGACACGGGTACGGGATCATTCAGGACGTCGAGGCCCGCACCGACGGCGCGCTGCGCCTGAGCCCCGGCACGCTGTACCGCACCATTCAGCGCCTGCTCGAACAGGGCCTGATCACCGAGCCGAAGCGGCGTGCGGATCCGACGGACGATCCCCGCCGGCGCTACTACCGGATCACGTCTTTCGGCACGCTCGTGGCGCGAGCCGAGGCCCGCCGGCTCAGCCAGCTCGTCCGTCTCGCCAAGGGTGTCGGATTTCTAACGCCGGAGCCCACATGATCGACCTGTATCGGCGCCTGCTCTACCTCTTTCCTTCTTCGTTTCGCGTGGAGTACGGGGAGGAGATGACTGACTTGTTCGCGGAGCGGATCGGCGGAGCCCGCGGCTTGAGACGCATCGGCCCGCTGCTCGGCGCCATCGCGGATGTGGTCACCAACGCCGTGGCCGCCCACTGGGACGTGCTGATCCAGGACCTGCGCTATACGGTGCGCTCTCTCAGACACTCGCGCGGCTTTGCTCTCGCGGCCGTGGCGGTCATCGCCCTCGGCGTCGGCGCCAACACGGCCGCCTTCTCCGTGGCGGATTTTGTGTTGCTGCGGCCGTTGCCGTTCCCGGACCCGCACACGCTCATCCGGCTTTGCTGGGGTCCGCGCACCGGTGGCGGATGGGGCTGCATGAATCAGCTCTCGCCCGCCAACTACCGGGACTACAAGAACATGACGTCGTCGTTCCAGGCCCTGGGCGCATTCACGCCAATATCCGTGAATCTGGTCGCGACCGGCGACCCGCAGCGTCTCAATGGGGCCACCGTGACCTCCGATGTGCTGCCGCTGCTCGGTGTCGCACCGCTCGTGGGGCGGGCGTTCGACTCGACTGGCGGCGGCACGGCTGACGCCAATGCCGTCGTCCTCAGTTACGCGCTCTGGCAAACGCAGTTCGGCGGTGACCCCCACGTGTTGGGGCGTGGTGTGAACTTGAACGGCGCACCCTACCAGGTGATCGGCGTGATGCCTCCCGGGTTCTACTTCCCCAACCGGGACGTGCAGCTCTGGACCCACTTGGTGCTGCGCGAAGAGAATTACGTCGATCGCGATGATAACTACCTGGAAGCAGTGGGACGCCTGAAGCCCGCCGTCACGATGACACAGGCGCGCGCGGACCTGACGGTCACGGCGGAGCGACTCGCGCGCGACTACTCGGCGATCAACGGCGACGCCGGATTCAGCTTCTTCGCGATGCACGACAACATGTCCCCGCGCTACCGCATGATGCTGCTCGGGCTCTGCGGCGCGACGCTGTGCATTCTGCTCATCACCTGCGCCAACCTTGCCAACCTGTTGCTCGCGCGCGCGGGCTCGCGTGAGCGTGAGCTGGCGGTGCGCGCGGCCCTCGGTGCGGGCAAAGAGCGGCTGGTTCGGCAAATCGTCACCGAAAGCATGACGCTGGCACTAGTCGGCGGCGCCGTCGGTGTGGCGCTGGCCGCGGCGGCCGTCCCGCTGCTCGGTCTCCTGGTGCCCGATACCCTGCCCGTCGCCAGCCGGCCGAGTCTCGACTTTCGCGTGCTCGTTCTGGCGGTGGCGATCACGACGCTCACCGGGCTCGGGTTCGCGCTGCTGCCGGCGATCCGTGTCGGCGGGCGGTCGGGCGCGAGTTTGAGTGCGGTACGCGAGGGAGTCGGCGCGGGCGGCGGCCAAAAGCAGCGACTGCGGAGTGTGCTCGTCGGGGTGGAAGTCGCGATGTCCGTCGTGCTGCTGATCTCGTCAGGTCTGTTGATTCGCGCGGTCTGGCGGATTCAGTCCATCGACCCCGGTTTTGTGCCCGAGCATGTGGTCACGCTGAAGACCATCCTGCCCCGGCCGAAGTACGACCTCACCACGCGGCGCTTGCAGTTCTACAACCGGGTGCTGACCGACGTCCGAGCACTGCCCGGCGTCCAGAGCGCGGCCTACATGACCGGCTTGCCGATGGTGATGATCGGCAGAGTCACGGGCATCACGATTCCGGGGCGCGAGCGTTCCAGCACATTTCGCGACGACATCGCGAGCATCCGGTTCGTGACGCCGCAGTACTTTCGGACCATGGGGATTCCGCTGCTGCAGGGGCGGGATATCGATGAAGGCGACATCCTGGGACGCACGCCCGTGGCGGTCGTGAGCCAATCGTTCGTCAAAGAGTACTGGCCGAATGAAGACGCCGTCGGCCGGACGTTCGACAGTCGCGGCGGACCTCGCACGGTCGTCGGTATCGTTGGGGACGTCAAAGTCCGCGGCTTGGAGCGCGACAACGAGCCGCAGTTTTATGGATCGGCCGCACAGCTGCCCGATACCGGGTTCATTAATGACGATCCGAAAGACCTCGTCATCCGCTACACCGGGACGACCAGCACGTTGCTCACCACCGTCCGCCGGATCGTCCACACGGTGGACGCCGAGCAGCCGATCTCCGATGTGCGCACGCTGGAGGACGTGGTCGCCGGTGAGACCGCGACGCGGCGCGCGCAGCTCCACGTGCTGGGCGCGCT
>Ga0070694_100002310_pt1 | contig 11277 bp, 17 predicted proteins | sample KBSK1251metaG_FD_65470 | JGI IMG/M metagenome (GOLD analysis project Ga0070694, IMG submission 65470) | Corn, switchgrass and miscanthus rhizosphere microbial communities from Kellogg Biological Station, Michigan, USA - KBS K1-25-1 metaG | ecosystem: Host-associated > Plants > Roots >... | reverse complement strand
TGCGAAGCCACAATGATTGACGTTGCGAGGATGGATTGGAATTTTTGCGAACGAGTTTATCCACGGTTGCGCCGGCGGTGTCAGAACCCCGACCGGTCGGGGTAGCGACGGGATCGTCACGCAAGTTGCAGATTGATCAGGTCGCTACCACCACTCCACGCATGTTGCTCGCGCCGGACCAATGTCGCTCTGTTCTGACACGAGGGAGCGCAGTTACGAGTTCTCACTCTTTCTCAACCCGCGCGTCCTTCGAATCCTTTACCCGGTCGATGTCCTTCGAATTATTTCGGCAGGCGCGTTCGCTGCGGCCGCCGGGCTTTCCGACCTCGCCTCGGCCGGAAGCTTATGCCCGGAACATGTTGCGAAACGCGCCCGCCTGTCATGAGCGTCGGGCTCATGATTCCTTGCCCGCAAAAGGCCGAAGCGTCGCTGAGGCAAGGGCACACGGGCGAGTTCACGATCCGTGACATGCACGTGGGCCCTTGCTGACGCGCGGGCTTCTGACACTCACGGCGCGATCTTCACAGCCGGGTCGCTCCAGCCGCTTTGGCCGATTCCGTTAACTGCCGCGACGCGGAACCAGTAGCGCGTTCCACTGGTAAGCCCGTTAATCGTGTGGCTTGATTTGGTCGAGACTCCGGCGTGGGTCCAGCTTGCGGCGGTGGCCGGATCGGGACTGCGTTCAAGGACGTAACTCTTGGCTCCCGATATGGCTTCCCAGGCGAGATCGATTTCGCCGTCGCGATCCCCGGCCGTGGCGCTGAGGTTCGCCGGGGGTTCGGTGATTTCTGTCGGAGCGCTCGCAGTTGCTTTGGTATCCATGCCGGCGCTCCGGATCTTCGCTTCATCGCTGCCGGCCACGCTCTCGACGTGCGCCGCTAACTGGACCATCAGGCCGCTGAGGACATCGTCTTTGTCACTCAGCACACTGGTCTTGGTTTTCGCCTCCTGGCGGGCTGTCTGAGAGGCATGGAACGCTTCTTCAACCTCATCAATAGCCGTGTTGATGGCGTTCAGCGTAGGGTTCGGACTGGGGAAGTTTGGATTGCCAGTCATCGCGGTGATGATTTGACGGCAGCGGGCAATCTTCTGCGTGATAGACAGACGACTGATATTCAGTTTTACCTTAGGCATATGAGGACCTCCTCGGGCTAAGGAGTACTCGGGCGTGAGTACCCGGGGTTAACGAGTGGGCGATACGGCGCGAAGATTAGACCAAAATGTATCTTTTGGCAACAGTTCTTTGCTTGATGACGTAAGTTGCTGCTTTTAGTTAGGTTTAGCTTGTCTTAGCTTCTATCAAAACGACCAAGTATGAAGACATTGCTCCATCGTCTTACGACAATGCTGCATTGTCTAAAGCGATCGGCCCGACGGCACGCGACATTGCTCCATCGTCTTACGACAATGCTGCATTGTCTAAAGCGATCGGCCCGACGACGTGCGACATCGCGCCATTATCCAGCAACTTTGAGTTAGTGTTGTGAGTCCAGGATTCATTGCCTGAAAACATTGAATGCCTGCTTCAGGATTCGGAGGCTCCGCTTGAGGCGATTAATGCTTTGTGCAAAGACATTGAATCGTTGTCTGCGGGCAATTCTTTGAAGGCGCGGAATATGAGACTGGTGTTTGAGGATTGAAGGAGGTGAGTTGAAGACTAGTATTCTGCGTTTCTCGGACAGGAGTCATTGTGGACAGGGGACGCAACGAGTCGCTGACCGACAGCAGATATACGCTATGGAGAAGCTTTACCCATTTTCACGCGCCGCTGTCTTCAAAAAAGAATGAAAGATTGGACTTCAGAAACTTTCTGATCACTCTTTACTTGTGGTAGCAGCAAATTCGCGAAGCCGATCCCGGATCTCGTCGCGCACGCGCTGAAAGACGGCAAGTTTTTCCTGCTCCTCGCCCTCGGCCGCCGCCGGATCGTCAAAGCTCCAGTGGATTCGCTTCGTGCTGCCGGGAAAGATAGGGCAGCGTTCATTCGCGTTGTCGCAAACCGTGATTACATAATCGAACTTTTCCCCGGTGAATTCATCGACTGACTTCGAACGATGTTTGGAGATGTCTATGCCAACCTCGCGCATGGCCTCGATCGCCTGCGGTCGAACGTGACTGGGCTCGACACCGGCACTCGCGACCTCAAACCTGTCCCCTGCGTCGTGTCGCAAGAGGCCTTCGGCCATTTGGCTTCTGGCTGAGTTGCCGGTGCAAAGGATGAGCACACGCTTCTTTTCAGTCATTAATCTCTCCCCGATCCTGATGCTTTACCAGTACGTGTTCCGCTTCAGCCGGGAGGGTTGGACGCAGCCAGCGAAATAGCGCGGTCGCGGCCGCTGCTCCAATCAGCTGGGCGACAATGAAACCGGGCACATCGATGGGCCGGATGCCCGAAAAGGTGTCGCTCATCGATCGAGCCAGGGTGACTGCCGGGTTTGCGAAAGAGGTAGATGAGGTAAACCAGCAGGCGGCCGTAATGTAGGCGGCGACCGCGAAAGGGACGACTGCGGAACGAACTCGCACGCATCCCCAGATAACTGCCAACAATCCAAACGTGGCGATGAATTCGCTGAATAATTGGGTGCTGCCGCTGCGAACATGCCGGGAAGCGAAGAACACCGGCAACCCGAACATGACGTTTGCCGCCGCGACTCCGGCGAAAGCGCCGATTACCTGGGCACTGATATATAAGGGTGTTTCGCGCCAGGCGATGCCGCCCTGCGATGCGTCTGCAAACGTTACCGCCGGATTAAAGTGAGCGCCCGAAATCGAACCGAAGGTAGAGATCAAGGCAACCAGTGCCGCTCCCGTGGCGATGGTGTTTGCCAATAACGCAATGGCCACGTTGCCCGCGGCCAGACGCTCGCCCATGATGCCTGAACCTACAACTGCCGCGAGCAGCATTGCTGTGCCGACCGCCTCAGCAACAAGCCGTTTCGGCAGAGGGTGATTCATGCGTTAATCCAATCGGCGCCGGGGCGCAACAGCCGGACGCCCTCGCTAGGGTTGCCCCGTCTGCAACAGGCTCTGCTACTGTGGTTCCGCATTCGCATGGTGACGTTTCCGCCAGATTGTCCTGCAACACGACGAAGACTTCCCATTCGTTGCCGTCAGGATCTCGCACCCAGGTCTTATCCTGAACTGCGTAGCAGCAACTAGTCTGCATCTCGTCACGCGTAGTAAGTCCCACCTCAGCCCAACGCTCGCGCATCGCGAGAACGTCCTCGGTCGAACCGACCTGAATGCCCAGGTGCGACAAGGCGCCACGTTCATTGAACAGATGCTCGTTGAGCGTCAGATTCAAGGGCGGATTCTGCACGTCAAACTTCGCATAGCCGGTCCGTACTTTACTCGGCTCGATTCCCAGCATCTTCTGATAGAACTCAATGCTCCGTTCGACACTATGAACGTTCAAGGCAAGGTGCGCCTTTAAGGCTTTCACTTCCTTCTTCGTACTCATCATGTTCCTGCTCCTATTTCTAAACTCTTCACTGCAATATGCGCCTGAGCGAATATGCGAAGCCAGTATCCTCCGGGGCTGCCATATATGTCAAGGCATATGTTCGCTTGTGGTAAGATGAGGAGGTTATGAGCAAGAAGGCAAAGAGTTTCGATAAGGAATTATTCTTTCGGGCGCTGGCTGACCGTACTCGTCTGCGCCTTCTGAACCTGATGCAAACCGATGAGGTGTGTGTCTGCTTTTTTGTGGAAATCCTCAAAACAAATCAACCGAAGGTGAGTCGCCACCTCGCCTACATGAGGCGAGCGGGAATCGTCGGAGCTCGTCGTGAAGGGCCCTGGATGCATTACCGGATTGTCGAACCGTCGGATGCGGACGCCGCTCGAGTTCTGAAGGAAGTTCTATCCTGGCTGGTTAACGATCAAGAGATGCAACGTGAACGCGACCGCCTCGTGAAGGTCTGCTGCGCACCTCAACTTCCAGTTCGAATTCAGGGCGCCCCAAGACCCACTGGATTGCAACCTTAGACGGATAATGAGTGGATCAAGGCGTCGCTTTAATTGGGACTCGGCCTCTCATTCACCCGCCCGCCGAGAGCGTTGAGTAGTACCTTCGCTTTTTTGTCGAGATGTTACATCGAAGAGCAAAGGCTTTACGGTTTGGTCGAACTCATCCGGATACATAATCCCTTCGACCACACCGCGCATCCGTCCCTCTCGATCGATTACTACGGTCACTGGCAGCGTTTCGCTTGAGGTAAAGCGACTCTTGATCGCCTTCGTCCCGACGACAACGGGATAGTTCATTCTGAGGCGCTTCGCGAAGCGACGAACCTCGGCGGCGGTTTGTGGCGGGTAGGTTATGCCGATGATCCGAAGCCCTTTGGTTCGGTAGTCTCGCTGCATACGAATCAAGTCCGGTATCTCCTTGCGACAGGGCGGACACCAGGTCGCCCAAAAATTAACCAGCACAACCTTTCCCCTGTATTCGTTCAAACTAAACCGATGGCCCTTAGTATCTTTCAACCCGACAGAGGGCGCGGGCCTATTTGACTGCGCCCGTGCCGACACGGAGCAGAGCAGCAGCAAGCCAACCTGAATAGCCTTCTTGACGGATCGATTCAAAATAAGTACCTCACACCGATCAAAATATTTCTGTCTGTTTTAAGAACCAATGGACCGGTGTTTCTTACCAACGGGAATTGAAAGCTTCCCTCAATTACGAATCGCGGACGCGCGGCGTACTGAAGTCCGGGCGCGAGATAGTATTCTGTCGCCTTACTGCCGGCCACGGCCAAACCGTTCAGACGCCCCGTGCCCCGGTGAACGAATGTAGTTTCAAGAATCAAAAATAATTCTCCGCCTGGCTTATGTGGATCGTGGGGCAAAACGTACTCAAGATCAGTATTCAAACGCTGTTCGTGGCCCATGCGAAAGCCATCCCTCTCAGCTCTGAAAATCACCTCGGCATTGCCGCCAAAGATTAGGCGACCCCCGGCCTGAGAGAATGCGACATCAAAATGTGGCGCCGCGCCTCCGTTGATGGGCGTCAATTGCTGCCTTACAAATGCGGGCACGTTGATTTGGGCCTGGCTCGGTGCGGTCTTCTTCCCGGTCGGCAATTCAATTCCAACTCGGAAGGCAGCTTGTCGGTCGCCGTAGGTCTTTACCTTTCGGAAGAAGCGATACTTTGCCCAGGTGGTGAGATTACCGATCCCGAATCCCGAGCCCGACAAAACATTGTTGGTGTATGCAGTCCGAGAGAAGGGTGCTTCGATCTCCAGCTGAACGTGAGGCGACGGGGTGTATGAAACGCTCAAGTCCAACATCTGCCGACTCACTTCAAGACTGCCAAGATGTTGCTTGATGAAATAGAGGCGCGGAATGATTGCGCCTCCTTTGTAAACAGTCAGCCCCGGCGAAGTAACCCGAATCGAAGCTGGGGCGGGCACGGCGTGAGGAACTGTCACGGGTTCACTGCGCTCGAACGTTGAGTCAACCCGCTCAGTAAAGCTTATGGTCGCGAACATCGACGCTCGGCGATACTCGACATACCCAACTTTGTTTGGGCCGGGCGATATCACTTCCCGCGCCGCAGTCCCCGCGCCCACCGTTTTCCAGTCCCCGGAAACTTCCAATTGATCCCCGGCAACCGCGCGGCCAATTGCCTGGTCCACGTTCTGACCTTCGAGCAGAAGACGTTGGCCGGAAGGTTTCACGATAACGACCCATCCCTGAGCTTCCTTCGCGAGCGTTCCCGCGACAGTAATGTCTGCCGCATCGAGCGTGTAGCCGGCCTTTTTCAGAGTATCTTTCAAAGCAGCGAAAGACACCGGCTTGTCAGGCTTCGGCGTAAACAGGCCCAACCCTTTTTGAAAGTCTGTGATTTGAATCTCGGTCAGTTTTGGTGCGAAGTTTAGACGGCCCACGGCCTTCTGAATGTTGTACACTCAATTGCCGCACAAGTAACCAGCGATATGCATCTGCACACGCTTTACCTGGCCTGTCGAACTTGCCGCACTGCCGAATAAAAGAACCAAACCAACTGTGGCGATGAAAGTATTACGTCTCATATTTCTCTCCTGATCTATTTTGCAGTTATGAATCCATACATGTGCGGGTTTTGGAATGATCGAAACGCACACGAACACACTTGGGCCCGCAAGTAGACACACTTCGGGCGTATAGCTGCTAGATCAGGAGTGCGAGATGCTGAATATACTTGGGATTGGAATCTTCTGACTGGGCTTTCTGCGGGGACGGTGCTTGGGAAGGGTTGCGATTGAACGGCGATGCGTTGGGAACTGCTAACGCAACCGGTGTCGTCGGTTGAGATGAAAAGCTTGAGGCGGAATTTGCCCCCGTGCTGCCCGGCTCAGAACAGTTGAGGTTACAACACAAACGCGCCATCGAAACCTCGGGTGTATTGCTGATTGAGTGCGCTTTCTTACAGCAGTCCGGTAGCTTCGTCATCGGGCACGAGCCTTCCTGTTCATGCGCGCCCATTCCTATCGCGCTGCCTGTCAGGGCTGCTATCAGCGCCAAAGCTGTAAACCACTTGCGCATTGTTGCGGAGAACTATAGAGACGGCCTTTTCTGCCTGTCAAGGATGGGGAACCAAACCGAACCAAACGGGTCAGGCCTCCGATTTGTGCGATTCTCAATCAACAGATATGAAATTGTTTTGAGAAGCGTAAAGATAAGTTGACGCGCCGCGAGCGCCACCACGAACCTATAAAAATCAACCAAGCAATTTGAGAAACAAGCTATCGAGGCTCGCGTACAACCCTTTGGAACCGCCCAAAATTAAAACGTGAAGCCTTCAAACGATGAGTTCGGCGCGTTGAGATTATCAGCGCCACCGATTCAACGAAACGGTGACAGGTCTTTGGTCGTCCAGGTTCGAGCCCATTCGCGTGGTTAATAGGGTGTCGTCGCGCAAAGTGAAATCCGAGATGATTGCGCCGACCACAGCATCGAGACTGTAGAATCGATTGCGGCTGATACTGTAAAAGTAAGTTGCCACGTGCCACGGTTGATGACCGCCAGAACTACTGGTAGTAAAGACGAAGAACCGCCCATCAGCAGTCCATTCGGCGTGACCAACTCCTTCGCCATGATTGTGATCTGGTGAGACAAAAGTTCTGAGTCGTAAGAGTGCGCCGGACGAGGAGCGAATTTCCACGCGGCTTTCGTACGCCTCGTAACCTTTCGCGCCCACCGGAACAATTAACGCCCGCATTGTGTTCTGTGGCGATTCGTAAGATTTTGTCTGCGTGAAGGCGACAACGCCGCTGATGAGAATCACTATGAGTGAGAGCGTTTTGCGGATCATAATTAAGCGCCGAACGGTGGAGTTGACGCGGCCCCGCGCTAGCGCCAACTGATCTAACAAAAGCTTCATGCGAAACACACTCCCGAGGCTCGCGTCCAGCGATTTGGCAGTTGTTTATCTATGGGCCACTTATGCGACACTCGTACTCCTCTTTCGCTCACTCTGAAACCGGAAAGAGCAGCTCGTTGCCGTCGGGATCGTCGATCTGGAGCGAGTCGTACCCCCACCAGGTTTCCTTACTGGGAACAGAGCGCTCGGCGATTTCACGGCGAAGATCTGCAAGCCCTTCCGGGGTCAGCTCAATGAACAGGCGCGCCTTGTCTCTGCGCGTGGCGTCCTCGCAGAGAATGATCTCGCATTCTCCGTGATTGACCTGGCAGACTTTGCCTGCGCCGTCGCCTGCATGCCAGGCTTTCTCGAAGCCGAGCATGTCGACATAGAAACGAATTGCGCGGTTCACGTCGGCGACGAAGAGCACCGGGCGCGTGTACCAGCGGTGAATGATCTGATTTTCCACGAGTTGCTCTCATCGGCGGTGCCAATCACGTCCGTGCTGGCACGCAGTCCATATCTAACCATTCCGAAGCCGAACCTTTGAGTTGATGCGGCGGCGCGAATCAAAGCACTCTTCGCCGCACCAGGCTAGTTGCGAAACACGCTCCCGGCGCTCGCGTCCAACGATTTTGTTAGGCGCGGCGTCGACTCAACGACTTAGCTCATTCTTCGCTCCCTGGGTGCTCGTAGCGTTTAGTGACTCTCCGTTCAGGAGCCAGCAGAGGCTCTAAAGCGTAGGTCGTGTGCTCGGTGACACTCGGCATTGGCTCGACCTCTCGGGCGGGCGGCAACTCCGCTGTCTCGGCCTGCGGCCGTGCTGCTGGCTGAGCCGGCTGGGGTTTAGCCAGTGCTTTGACCAGATGCGGATAGGAGACCAACCCGAGGCCAGTAATAACGAGCAGGAACCCACTCCCAACAACCCAGGGCGCAATGAATTCAAACGCATTGGTGCTTGTCCCGAGGACCCGACTCAGTGCGGAGGCGAACAGAAAACCAACCACCAGAAGGAGGAAGAGCATGATGCCACTCAGGCTAGTGATTATCCCCCAGCGGTTCAACTTCTGTCTCGAAGTAGCGTCGGTCTTGTCAGCGGTATCAGCCTCAGTTGCCGACAGGTGTGCCGAGACCGCCTGTGAGACGGCTTGCAGATCCATGCCGCAGGAGCGGCAGAATCTTTGGCTCTCTGGTGTTTGCTTACCGCAGGCTGGACAATGCATGTAGCCTTTCCTAATAGTTCCCGCAACTCGGCGGGGAGAGCGCATGTTGTATTATGCCGACCAAGTCGGTATAAGCCGCTAGTACGGTTTCTTATACCGCTTCAAGATGAAATTGAGAAGGGCTGGCATGTTTCCTGTTGGGACAAGCGATCCAGTGTCGCAGCTCCGGCGCTCAGACTTATTCCCGTTGCTATAGCCCCCCTAAAGAGGCTGTGTCAAAAGCCTGTGGGTTGATGACTCGCAGTTTTCGCAAGAAGCCGCGCGAGAAGTGGAGAATCGTCTCGCAGTTCCGGTCCGGCCAAAACGCTAACTCATTCCAAATTCTTTGGCTGCCTTGTTGAGGATGCTTGCGAGTCCGGGCAGTGCTTCCAAGTCAATAACAATGCACTGATCCGCTTGTAGCACATTCCGCAGTTCCAGGTGGGTTGCATCGCGTTCCAATAGCTCATATTTAATGTTGCCATTAACAGCGACTGCGCCGAGGTCTCTGGGTTCTGATTCCATGATGGAATTGAAGGGTGGTACTCGATTACCGTCCGACCACGATTTCTCTCAATAACTCTGTGCATGGTAATCCCTCAATGTTAAATGGAGGTTACGGACGTCAACTTAATTGCAAGGTTAATCGGCTAACTGAGATTTATCTTGTTCGCTGGCTCCGGGAGCTGGTGCGCCAGGATTCATACTGCCCTGCTCGCATGCTGTTTAGTCGTCCGGGAGTTGGGTTGCGTCTGAAGCTCAAGCAAGATCTTTTGCTCGAACCAACCACTTAAGTTTGCCGCTGCCACCGGTGAGGTCAGACCATTTCTTAATCTTGAGTTCGATACAAACCAAAGCCGCGGTAGGCATCCGCTGAGATTCACCCGTGAGCGCCGACAGCAATTCTTCAAAGCCCGGATTGTGGCCGACCATCATTGCCGCGTTGACGCTGTCTTCAAACCCGGTCACGATTTCGAACAGTCTCTGCACGCCGGCTTCATAGATGCGTTCGTCGAAATTGATAAGACTGGTCAATCCGGCCGCTTCACAAACGATGTGGGTGGTCTGTTTAGCTCGCAGGGCGGGTGAGCTCAGCACAACGTCAGGCCGAATTTCTTCTTTCAGCAGGTGGGCGCCTACTCTGGGCGCGGCTTTTAATCCGCGCTTGTTGAGAGGGCGATCGAAATCTTTCAAGCCGGGATCGTCCCAACTCGACTTAGCGTGTCGAAGCAGATAAAGGGTTTTCATCCGTGGTTGGTTAAGCGATGCAGAGCGGAATATCTCACGTCGGGCGCAAACGCGCAAAGTTATGCGAACATCGTTGGGATGGCTCAGCCACTCCGATGCGCGGCAAGCCGTTCCCCAGGGTTGGCTGAAAAACGCCAACCCTGGGCTGGAGGACTGAATCCCTTCGGGATTCCAGGCTACGCTCAGAGTCAGAGGCGTAGCCTCGCAATTGATTGGAGCCGACGGTGAGTCAAAGGCTCACCGCCATGTGCTGCGCCAGAGGCGCTTGCGACGGTAGGCGGTGATCAGCCTGGCCCGCACAGCCGAAGCGGGCTACCCTGGGATTTTTCAAAATAGAACAACATCGTGTCTGCCCTCGCTGGCCTGACAATTCACATGGCTGTAACATGCGGGTGTCACAATCCGCGAACCCATGATCTCATACGGTTATCACCGGTACCCCGGCAGGCTCTTCGTAGTTGAAGGCACGGACGGCAGTGGCAAATCCACGCAACTGCAATTGCTCTATCAATGGTTAAAGGCCGAAGGTTACGCAGTCTTTTTTTCGGAGTGGAATTCTTCGCCACTGGTGAAAGACACCACCCGGCGCGCCAAGAAGCGCCGCTTGTTCACGCCCACCACTTTCTCTCTGCTACACGCGACTGATTTTGCCGATCGAACCGAACGCGACATCATCCCGCCGTTGAAGGCCGGGGCAATCGTGCTCGCCGATCGTTACATCTACACGGCGTTTGCTCGCGACGTGGCTCGCGGTTGCGACCGCGCCTGGGTGCGCGAGCTTTACAAATTTGCAGTCAAGCCGACGGTGGGGTTCTTCTTTCGAGCGCCCCTGGATATCGCCGTCGACCGGATTTCCGCCGCTCGTCCCTCGCTTAAGTTTTACGAAGCCGGCATGGACATGGACTGGTCTGACGACGAGGAAGAGAGCTTTAAGATTTTCCAGGGCAAGATTCTCGACGAGTATGATCACATGGTCAGCGAATTTGGCTTGACCGTGATTGACGGCACGCAGCCAATTCGAGTTCAGCAGCGACAGATGAGAGACATTGTGAGCCGCTACCTGAAAGAAAAACTCAAAGAGGTGGTGCCATCAAAATGAAAGAGATGAAGTTCTACGGCACCGCGCTTCCTGATGTCGAGGTTGAACCGTATGCCGGCAAGTTGATCGTGATTGAGGGAACCGACGGCGTGGGCCGTTCAACCCACGTGACTTTGCTCCGCACCTGGCTGGAATCAATGGGGCACGCGGTGCTCGACACGGGTATGACTCGATCAATCCTGGCGGGACGCGGTATCAAGAATGCTCGTCGTGGCCACACGCTGGGCCGTCTGACCATGCAATTGTATTACGCCACGGATTTCGCCGATCGCCTGGAGAACCAGATGCTCGCGGCGCTCCGCGCCGGGTTTATCGTCCTCACCGATCGCTACATTTACTCGGCCATCGCCCGAGCAGTCGTGCGCGGTGCTGATCCGGAATGGGTC
>Ga0070694_100002308_pt1 | contig 11279 bp, 16 predicted proteins | sample KBSK1251metaG_FD_65470 | JGI IMG/M metagenome (GOLD analysis project Ga0070694, IMG submission 65470) | Corn, switchgrass and miscanthus rhizosphere microbial communities from Kellogg Biological Station, Michigan, USA - KBS K1-25-1 metaG | ecosystem: Host-associated > Plants > Roots >... | reverse complement strand
GAATCTACGCGCCTTTACCATCTTTTTGCTTCCAATCGCGTCTTTGTCGTGACTCAAAATGGGACCTCACTTTCGGAAGGGGATAAAACCTTGCTAGTTTTGAGCTTCGGCCCCCTGCTACCCGGCGTGACGGTGACGACGTGGCGATGGCCGTTCCAGTTCGCTGGGATGGCCCACGGGCTGCCACGGCCTTTCCTTGGACGCTTGGCCCCTGGTATCCGGCCTTGACCGCAAAGGAGCTTGACGCGGGCTACGCTGACCCCTAGCTCGGCTGCGAGGTATTCGGCTGTCCACCATTCCACCGGCTTAGGGCGCATCTTGACGGCCCATGTAACGCGCGTGACGCGGGAACGGGAACACGCTTCGATCACGGCGGTATCCCTGGCCTCGTCCATGCGCTCTCGGAAAGAGCTTTCCATCCATGGCGCATACTCCATGCGTAATCCTTCCCTTCGCCCAATGGCGTGGATTGACGGGAGCCTAACCCCGTCTAGGCTGCGGTGCCGCTGATACGCTCAACGGCCCAGAAGCGGGGAGGGTTAGCCGCGAATCCAGTACTGCACCCCGTCAAAATCGACAGTCCAGTAGTCCTGCTGTAGCAGTTCCGCCGCTTCGTCCCAGTCAATACAGTTGTTCGGCCATTCAGCGGCCTTATTGATCGCGCCGATATCGTCGGCCAGTTGTTGCGCGTATTCCTTGAAGTACGAATCCCGAATCATAGCTTCGCCGTACTTCCAATCGGCGGCACCGCTTGCCTCAGCGGCCAGAGATTCGAGCGCCTTCAGTTCTTCCGCGTCGTCGGGATTGTTGTCGGCCCACGTTTCGGGAGTCTCGCCTTCCTCCACGTCGGCAGGCTCGAAACTATCGCGCTCGTCCGTGAGGGTTTTGATGCGCTCGATCACGTCGCGGCTGTCGATTACGTCCTGCCGGTTGTCGATGCTGTCAGTTCCTCGCATGTTGTCCATCCTTTCGCCGTGAGGCGGGGAAGTAGGGGTTACTCGGTTTCGCTTCCATGAATCGCACACTCTTCTGGAATGTCGTAATTCGCCGCCCGTGCCTCGTCATAACTCTCCCAGTCATTCCCAAGGACGCACGTACAGCGGTTGGTGATCGGCGCGTGTTTTGTGGCGCAGCCTGCTAGCAGCAACGCCAGAGCTAGGACGGTGAGGCGTTTCATACCGTCCACCATGCCGACGCGAACGTCCAAACGAAGAGAAAGAAGCGGAAGGAGGGGATTCTCATTTCGCTTCCCCTTCCCGCGAAAGGGCTTCAAACTGGGAACGGATGTAAGCGGGGTCTATCTTGCCATGCTCCAAACACGGGCAGAGCGTGACAGGTAAGAGCGTGAGTGAGCAGCATTCGCGGCCATCGGTCGTCTTGAAGGTTGCCATCACGCCCCCCACATGAGGCAAACGAGGTTCAGCCCTAAGAGGAAGTACTTGATCTGCGTGGTTTGGAAATGCTGAAAGATCATTCGCGGCTCCTTTCGCCTTTCGGCGTGGTTAAGTGCTACACGGGTCAATCTACGCTTGTTAAGTGTGATGTCCAGCGCAACAGAAAGAAACTTGAAAGTTTTACAGTCTACTAACTCAGTAGTGGAAGGTGTGTCAAAACAGACACACTAGACAACGGGTGAGAACCTGAGAGAATGACGCGCATGGGAAAGCCCGCGTTCAACCCTAACGACCGGCCGCAAGACCCTAGGCCAGTCTCTAAGCCAAAGGGAAAAGAACGCGCCGAACTAAGAATCAAGAAGCGGTAGACCTAGCCAAAGCTCCAACCTAAACAGCGCCACTACGCCCCGTGACGGGCTGCTGCTTCGATCCGATGCGAAGCAGCGACTTGGGGGGAAGGGGGGCGTAATACGTTGCTGCTTCTCTATTGACGCGAGCCTACTCTTGGGCGAGCCATGGTAATCTCAGGGCATGAGCGAGGCGTTAGCCATCATTGACGTTGATTCGGTTGAAAGGCCGAAAGGCGTAACTAAACGTCAGATGCGATTGGCTGCGCTGCTACCTCGATGCGAAACAGCAGCCGAAGCTCTTAGACTCGCCGGATATTCGCAAAACACCATTAACGGCAACCCAGGGCGGCAGGTTGGCTTAGTAGGGGTGAAACGTGCAAGGGCTGCAATTCAAGAGAGCCAGGCGGATAGAGCGCGTGGCCTATTAGCAGTTGGTCACGCAGCGTTAGCCACGTCAACTGATGACCTGAAAGAACTTGCCCCCCGTGACCGCATAGCAGCCGGGTTCAAAGCAGTCGAGCTAGCCCACGCTCTTGGCGAGAACGTAGAAGCAACTGGCGACGCGAGGGGATGGAAGTACAGGCAGCGAAGAGCGATTGCATTAGCGTACTACCTTGGTAGACGCTCAGTGCAGCGCATCCCCCCACCCACCACAACGTAGCCTCACAAACGAACAGCAACAGGTGTTGCGGTGACGCGCATCAAGACGATGCGTGACGCTGCGCTGCGCCTGCGCTGCGCGCGTGCGATGCGAGGCGGGGGTGGCAGCCGCCGCCGGTCACCCCAATCGCGGGTTGGCTACTAGCTATTTGGTCTACCGTCAAAATTTTTCAGGTTTAGGCGATTCGCCTTCCCGTTTCATTTTTTCTGTAGCGCCCCACACTTAACAGCGGTAGATTGGCTGCATGGAACAGTTCTGCATTCTTCTCCGCAGCACGCTAACGAGCGTTGAGGTGCTGCGAGGCGTCAATGAGGATGGTCGTGGCGACCAGATCATCTTCACGGACAGCTACGGTTGGCGCTACGTGATGGAGCACGCCCAGGACTGCTGCGAAATTGTTTACATCGACGACATCTGCGGTGATGTCAACGATCTCATTGGATCTCCGTTACTTCTTGTCGAGGAATCCACGAACACGAACGATCCCGCTCGTTCTGATTCTGATTCTTCCCATACCTGGACGTTCTACCGGATGACTACGATTAAGGGCAGCGTCACTATTCGTTGGTTTGGTTCAAGCAACGGGTACTACAGCGAGCGCGTTTCGTTCACCAGGCTTGCGAGAGAACAGAAATGAAATTCTGCCGCGCCTGCAATTCCACGAAAGCGAGTGAAGAGTTTTACGCGAACAAGCATCAAAGCGACGGGTTGTCGTCTCAGTGCAAGGCTTGTTCTAAGGAATCTGTGAAGCGGACGCGCAACAAGAAGAAAGCTAAGGAGCAGGTGACAGCATGACGGTTCAAGCGCCTCTGATTTACGCGTATCCTTTGAGGGAGTGGACTGAGATGTGTCGGCAGGTTTCACCTCGGGCCATTCGATTGACTTCTGGGCAGCTTCGTTCGTTGCACGCGATTGGCGATGCTGCTCTTCGTTGCAACGTTCTGAGTGACGCGGTTAAGGAAGCCGTTCCGAGGATTAATCGTCCGCGCTTCGCTCGTTCATCCGATTCGGATGATTCGACTGATTTCCTGATCCGCAATAACCCGTGGACTCTGCTCTACTAAGGAGATTTTCTAATGGCAATTCGTGACAAAGCTCGTGCTCGTGCTGCCGCTCTTCCTCCCGTCCCCGCTGCTCGTGTAGCGGCTAAAACGGGGCAGGGGCAGGGCAAGAAGTCTGGCGGGTTGATGGACGCTCTGAGCAAGGTGGGGACGCAGCCTGCTCCGATGAGTCAGGATGCGAAGAATATTCGCAACCGGAACGAGTACGAGAAGATGGAAGAGGGGTTGAAGAGGAAGTAGTTTGGGAAACTTCCTCACCCCCCAAGCCGAGCTGGACTACAAGGACGCGCAGCGTCAGCGCGAAGTCAGCTATTACGTGGGCAACCCCGCGAAGAACATGCGCGGGCACCTGTACGACTTTTGCGTGGACGTGCTGGGCTATGACGCGCTCAGCGAGAGTTTCCACAAGCCCATGCTTGATGCCTGGGATCGGCTGGACTTGAGACGTTGGCGAATATATCTCGGCCTTGAAGAGAAGGGGCCTAGCCCAGTTGACTCCATGGATTTGTGGGCACGGGGCCACATCAAGACCTATTGCCAGCGTGCAAGGGTAATTCGCTATTACCTGTTTGACCCAGGCACAACGGTTACGTGGTGGCACGCCGTAGAAGAGAAGGCGGTAGAGTCTGCTGACGCCATAGCCGAGCACCTTCAGCAGAACAAGGCTCTCCGTCGCCTCTTTCCTCCCGGCATCCTGCCAGCAATGAACCGCAAGAAGTTCTGTTCTGGCGGCAAGTTCAACCTCAGCGGCAAGAAGGTCGGTACAGGGGCCTCGATGCAGGCTCTGGGGGCTGGTGGGGAAGGAACCGGAGGGCACTCTCTCGTTGTCGTCCTGGATGATTTCGTTGGCTACAACGATGTCGTTGATGCTCAGATGCCGAAGAAGAAAGAGTTCTACAGGGCAACGGTTTGTAACGTCTGCCTCCGAATCAAGATCACGGACCCAGAGACTAAGAAGTCTCGGGAAATCTACGGGTGGAAGGATGTTGTAGGTACAAGGTGGCCAGGTGGCGACCCTTACGGTGACTGGGCCACTTCCCCGGACTGGATTTCTACGATCCGTGGTTCTCTTGAGACGGATGGCGTTCCTACTGATCCTGGCGATCCGGTGTATTTGTCACGCGAACAGATAGAGAAGGAACGGCGCGAGCAAGGTTCCATGATGTTTGCCTTCCAAATGCAAAATAATGAGTCACCGTCTGGCGAGAAGCCCTGGACCGCTGAGTGCGAGCAAACCTGCACCATCGAGGAAGCCAAGGGGCCTGGGTACGTTCTGGTTCTCTCCGATCCGGCCCCATTCGCTATGGGTTCCACGGACGGTAGGGACGAGAAGTTCCGCCGCGACGGCACGAAGAATTGGTGGGCTACGGTTGTTGTGAAGCTGCGGACGAAGGGCGAACTGCGCCAAATCATCCTGCTCGATGGTATTCAGTCAAAGGGCTGGGGCCTAGAGGAGGGGATGTCGCAGACGGTGAAGCTGGCGATGAAGTGGCGAGCACAAGAAGGCTACTGCGAGTCCACGTCAACGCCGATGTACACGGAGAAGTTCATCGAAGCGAAGAAGGATTTGGGCTGGAAGGGCTACATCATTGGCTCCAGGAAGCGATTCGATTCCGAGGATCGCTTGAAGGCTACCTACAACGCCAGGGCCAAGTGCCAGTACATCGGGTCGCTCGCCGACCGGGCGAAGCAGAACGAAGTCCTGGTCTGCGACTCGTTCAACCTCAAAGACGATTTCTTCAGGCAGATGAGGGCGTTCATGCCCCTACCTGATGGCCGCACAGGCATACCGTTTGACGACCTCGTGAACGCTGTGGCGTTCGCTACGGACCCGTACTTCAAGACGAAGTATCACGCGGTGGCTGAGGAGTGGTCGTGGAGTCCGTTCAAGGAACAAGACAAGCAGCCCGATTTCGCTTACGACGGGGGGCGCATAAAGTGGTGAAGCGTTCGATTCTGATGACCGTTCATGACCGTGAGCCAGCCGTAATGATGTCCACGCTTCGGTCACTTTGGAGGGCTGGCGTAGGAGACGAAGAGGAGGTCGTGATCGTCAACGACCGCTCGTCTAGGGAACTCGCCTGGGTCGAAAGCATCGCAGTCAAGTACTTCAAGAACGTCAAGGTGGTAGCGGTCAAGAATGAGCCTGAGTATTCCATCAACGGATTCGCCAACCCGTCCAGGGCCTTCAACGTAGGGCTTGAAGAATGTGTTGGTAAAGACCTTTGGATCATGTCGTCAGACGTGTTGGTCAACGCCGCAGTAGTTACGAAGGCGAGAACGATCAAAACCGACCGCCTCATCTGGACCCCTCTCATCCTTGACCTTGATACCCAGGCGCAGTATTGCGGCCCGAATCGAATGTTCCCGATGCCTTGGTTTCTCGTCTGCAACACGGCAAAAGCTAAGGAGTGCGGCGGCTGGGACGAAACCTACATGCAGGGCATGTGCTACGAGGACAACGATTTCGTAGGGCGTCTAGCCATCGCAACAGGCGCTATTCAGGGGGATTGGACGCGCTGTGCCTACCACCAGTCGCACGACCAACCGGCCTACAATGTCTCCGACCCCGACGTGGCGGCAGCGAACGCCAAGAACAAGGACTGGACGCGCCTCAAATGGGGAGGCATCCCGTTCACGAAAGACCTTATTTGCTTCGATGTCGTGCGCGAGATGGACCGAGATTCCGGCCTTCCCATCCACAACGTCATAGACGAACAAGGGAAGTTCTCTCAGGCCCGCGCCATGACAACCGGGAGGTTTTCCGTTGCGAGTGTTTGACGGCTTCCTCGTCAACGACGAACTGGATTTGCTTGAGCTTCGGCTGATGGAGCTTGACCCTATCGTTGACACCTTCGTTGCTATTCAGATGGACCGAAACTTCAGGGGGCAGCCGAAGGATTGCCACCTGGATATCAACGAAAGCCGTTGGTCGCGCTGGGCGGAAAAGATCAAAGTGATGACCGTGACCGGCAAGGACTTCGGGCCGCACCCGGACGCTGAATGGACTCAGCGCCGCCTACTCAGTCACGGGTTTGAGTCTGCGGAGAAGGGCGACCTGCTGATGTTGTCGGACGTAGACGAGATCCCGTCTCGCCGCGTGATCGACACGGTGAAAGATGACGTTCCTGAGTGCCCTATAACTCTCGTGCAGCGCCTCTACTACTACAGCGTTGATCTCCGCATGTGCCGTCCGTGGGCTGGAACGGTAGTTTGGCCGCACGGTTGCGTTCGAGGCGACGTAGATCTTCAGCACATGAGATCGCAGCGGCACTTCTTTCCGCAGATTCAAGACGCAGGTTGGCACTTCTCATGGATGGGCGACTCCGAGGCGGTGCAAAGGAAGCTGCGTAATCTAGACGTACCGTCTGATGCGAAGATTTTCGGCGGTGGCATCGACAATATTCCCCACGACGACGACTCGAAAGCCATCTCTGACCGTGTTGCGAGAGGTGTTGACCTGTTTCTGAGGCAGGATGCAGCCTCTACGCTCATCGAGGTAGCAATCGAACCTGGTCAGGGCCATCCTCACGAGATTTCGGAGTGGCTCAAGAGCCATCCAGAGTACGTCAGGACCAAGGCTTGATCCCCAAAAGGGCCATTTTCTACTGGAGCGGGGCCGAGCCGACGCCTTTGCGCAGCCTTTCATGGGAGAGTTTCGCCGCGTTGAACCCGAGTTGGGAAATCCTCATGCTCGGAGAGCCTGGGACCGTCGCTTCGTACCGAGAAACGGTCGTTAAGAGTGACTTGTTACGCTACAAGGCTCTCTACGAGCACGGCGGCTACTACTTCGACACCGACATAGTTTTCAGGAAGCCCATACCTGACTCTTGGCTCAATCACGACAACGCTTGCGTGCTGTTGCAGGAGGGTTGTGCCCAAGGAGTAGCCATTTTGGGGGCAAAGCAGGGCTCCTCTCTCTGGGGTAGCGTTTACGGAATAGCGCAGGCCCGATCAGAGTGTCCGATCATGCTCGATTGCCAGGCTCTAGGCATCAAGCTGCTGCACAACCTCGATGGCTACCCAACGGACCTGCGTGCCTACGCTGCAAAGATGGGCGAGGGCGTGTTCGGCGTGCCTTCGTCTGCGTTTTTCCCGTTCGGAGCTTGCAACGTCGAGATGCTCTGGTCGCCAGGCTACCGACCTTTGACTTCTGAGTGCTTAGGTGTCCATTGGTTCGGTGGCGACCGCCTCTCTCAGGAGATGGAGGCGTTACCTGAGTTGCCTGACTGCCTCGTAAAGAGTGCCATGGACGAAGCGATGAGCCTCACCAAGTGATCGACGGCACCGGAGTATTCCTTCACCCAGAGAACCCTTCGTCCTTGGGTGACGACACGTTCTGGACGTGGTTCAAGCGCGAGTTTCCTGCTTCTCGGTGGGACTGGGAGAACGCCAAGGCAGGCGATGTCGTTCTGCAATACTCCGCTCTCGGAAAGTATGAAGGCCAAGCTAAGTACATCGCTCTTTGCTGGGAACTCTACCCGGAAATGCAGGAGAAGTTGCCGCGAGATGTCGGCGATTGGTCGAATCAGGTAGCGAAGTGCATGGAGTGCGCCGAGCATACGCCGTGGCGCACCGTACCGACCGAGGCGACGAAGCACTACTATCGGAGGTTCGGTCACGTCGAGGTTCTGCCCATCGGTATCGACAGCGAATTGTTCCGGCCTCTTGGGCGCAAGGCAGAACTCAGGAAGCAATACGGAGTCCCCAACGGAGAGGTTGGCTTCTGGTGCGGAACCAAGCACCGCATGAAGGGCCATGACCTCATGGAGGACTATCGGCGCAAGAACCCAGGAATCTTTTGGGTTCTCTGCTGGAAAGAGCAAAGCATCCCGCAACATGAATTGGCCGAGTTGATGAATTGCGCTGATTTCGTCCTTGGTACGGGGCGTTTGACGCCGATGTTCATGGTGGAATGGGAGGCGATGTCGGCCGGGCTTCCGCTTCGCAGTCTCACCGAGCGCGAGTTGCCTGACGGATCGACGCGCAGCACCGTCCTGGGGCTTGGCTGGGCCAGGCTCATTGCTAGGAATGGATGGAGCAGGTACATCCAATCGGTACTAGAGGCGTGATCTCGATAGGGTGTCCGATCTACCGATCTGCGGCGTACTGCGATCACGTCTACAACTCGCTTTACAAATACACGCCTCACTTGAGCGATGGCAGGGCTGAGTTTTACTTCGTGGCGAACGACGCTACTCGTGAAGTCAAGGCCCATCTCAACTCTCGCGGCTACCCTCACTATCTCCAAGAGAACTCAGGCTTCACAGACGAAGAGTTGACGGCGCGGGGCCTGGCCGAGCCGGAATACATCACGCGCTGCTATCGGGCGTTCAACAGGATCTATTCGGAGGCCAGGGGTGGAATTTGCGTCCAGATAAGCTCCGATTTCGCTTTCTCGCCTGGATGGCTGGACGCTCTCCTAGAGCGCAACGACGGGGCGTCTATTGTGTCGTCCCAACTCATCGAGCCGGAGGACAAAGCCAACCGCGAGGCTGGTGCCATCATTGGCGATTTCGGGCGTCATCCAAGGCAATTTGACGAGGCTGGCTTCCTGGCTAAGGCCGAGGAAGTGCGTCGGGCAGGAACACGCCCTGGCGGGCAGTACGGTCCGTGGTTGATCCCCATGGTTCTATTCCATGAGAACGGTGGATACCCCGAAGGCAACTTGGCTAACGGGAGGAAATACGGCATCCCAGGAGACGTTGCTCTCGTTCGCAGATATGCGCTTTTGGGGACTAGGCATATCACCGCCTGCGATTCTGTTGTATACCATTTCTGCGAAGGGGAGATGCGAGAGTGAACGCAGCGTACTCAGACCTCAAGGCAGCGTGGCACTTAGACCGAATAGAGTCACTCCGTGACGGGGATCAGATCGTTCCGACTCAGGTACAACTCATCCTCTCCGACCTGTGCAACCAGGATTGCCATTTCTGCTCGTACAGGATGAGCAATGGTATTTCCAACGAGCAGTTTGCCGGGCCTAACGGTGAGAAGAATCCCAACCGCAAGATTCCAACCGAAAAGGCCATGGAGATTCTGAACGACTGCGCATCTCTAGGTGTGAAGGCGATTCAGTTCACCGGAGGCGGTGAGCCGACAGTTCATCCTGACCATATGGCCCTTTTCGAGTACGCGCAGACCCTCGGCCTGGATACTTCCCTGGTGACGAACGGAGTTCTGTTCCGTCCCGGCTGGGAGGCTGTCCTACCCAAGATGAAGTGGGTGCGCGTTTCCATCGACGCTGGAACGCCGGAGGAGTACGCGAGAGTTCGGCGCGTGAAGCCTGAGTTTTACGGCGTGGCCCTGGCCCATGTGGCGCAGTTGGCAGCCGAGATCAAAAAGCAAGGAACGGACTGCCTTCTTGGAGTCGGCTATGTCGTCACGAGGGAGAATTGGTCTGACGCTTACGATGGTGTTCGCATCATACGTGCGACAGGTGCGGCTAATGTTCGCCTATCTGCGATGTTCTCTACTGAGGGAGCCTCGTACTACGATGGGGTTTACGACGACATCAAGGCGGAAATCGAGCGCATCAAGCAACTTGAAACGCCAGAGTTCGCGGTTATCGACCTTTTCGGCGACAGAATTGCCGACCTCGTTCAGCACGCCCCAGACTACGACTTCTGCGGCTATCAGCAGTTCAACCTCTACTTGGGCGGGAACCTTCGGGTCTACCGATGTTGCACGACCGCATACACCAAGCACGGCGAAGTCGGCGACCTGACGAACCAGAGCTTTGCGAAGTGGTTCTATTCGCAACAGAAGCACGACGCTTACGCTAACTTCAGCGCCAGGTCATGCTCACTCTGTCAATTCAACAGCAAAAACAAGGTCATTTCCTATCTCAAGGATGAGCAGCCAACGCACGTAAACTTTGTTTGAGGGAACATGCAAGCCAAGATCATCGGCCCGACTGCTGAGACTTCTTCCGCTACTTCGCGAGAAACCGTAGCTCCCATTCTCGGCATGACTGCTGAGGAGATGACTGCTCTCGCCTCGACGATTGTGGTTTTCATTCCTCACCGTGCGACCGAGAACCCGCAGTCCGGCCTCTTCATCAACGCCGGTTTCTGGGGGCAGCAGGGCTTGGCCTACGCATCCCTTCAAGACGACTTCGGCGGGTTCGTTGAGGTGACGCGGGCCAACATGGCTCGCCACTTCCTCGACTACGCGAAGGACCGTCCGTCCATCGACAAGCTGGTGATGATCGACGCCGACCAAAACGTGCCGTGGGACGCTCCGTATAGGCTCGCAGCCTGGGATCTACCCGTAGTTTCAGGTGTCGTGTGCAGCTACTCTGACGCCAGGGGGCCATGGGCGTGCGTCCAGTTCAAGGACAAGTACGGCGTGGCGAGGTTCCCGTCCTACGCTCTCACCAAGAAGATTCCGGGGCGCGGCCTGAAAGAGGCGCACTCGGTAGGAACTGGCCTTATCTGCATCAAAAAGCAGGTGCTCGAAACTATCTTCGACCACGGGGACTACCCGTTTCGCATCGAGGAAGCAGCGCGAACGTCCTGCTTTGAGACTGGAACGCTGAAGCAGGGCGAGGACATCGCGTTCTCCAAGCAATGCGAGCGCCACGGGTTCAAGCGGTACGTGGACTTCTCAGTTCACGCCGTTCACTTCAAGACTCTCGGCATCCAGTGGCCCAAGGATGGGATCGACTACGACCTTTCCGCCTCCGAGTGGGAGGTAAACGATAGGGACTACCACCATGGCTGACCGATCATCCGATTACGTCGCCGCGTTCATCGCTACCTCTACGCAACATAGGCGTCAGTTTCTAGACGTTTGGCGCGAAGTCTCGCAG
>Ga0070694_100002307_pt1 | contig 11280 bp, 7 predicted proteins | sample KBSK1251metaG_FD_65470 | JGI IMG/M metagenome (GOLD analysis project Ga0070694, IMG submission 65470) | Corn, switchgrass and miscanthus rhizosphere microbial communities from Kellogg Biological Station, Michigan, USA - KBS K1-25-1 metaG | ecosystem: Host-associated > Plants > Roots >... | reverse complement strand
CTGAGCCGAAGAACTCATTGTAGACAAGTGCCACCTGGCGAACGCCATCTTCCCAGCCCGAAAGGTTGACTGGTGTGAATAGTCCAAAACTGAGCATGAGCGCCAGTAGCAACCAAGCCAGCGGATCGCGTGGCCGCAACGCCGCCACCCAAAAACCGAGCAGCAGACAGAAGCTCGGCATGACCAGCCACATAACGATAGTAAACGCCCAATTGCCAAAGCTTGGCGGACTGGTGCTGCTCGGTGCGAGTCGCAGAGTGAGAGTTTCTTCCGGCAGTGCCGCGCCCGCGGCGTGACTCACGCTGATCGTCAACGCATCGCCCGCGCGGGCTTTGGCGATGGGCACGGCGAGCACTGATCGGCCAATGTAAGGACGGCCATTGACCGTGAGCAGACGGTCGCCTTTGCGCACACCAGCGGCTTGGGCTTCCGGCTCAACGCCTGAAATCACCGGACTCATCGGCTCGAAGTAGAGCGGTGTGCGCGCCTGCTCGGTCGCATGGCGCAGATTTTCTATCGCTTCGAGCGAAAGCCGCGCTTGATAGAGCACGGCGATGATAAAGAACACCATCAGGCAAGTGTAGAGAAGGTATCGGGGCTTCATAGGGTTATCCCAGGTTTTAGAATTGTCTTCCGCGTAGGCATCACGCGCAGGCATCATACGACAAGCGTTCGCTGCCGCCAAATCCATCCACACGCTTCGGCTGCCTCAAATCCACGCTAACTCTCAACGCTCAAGCGAACCGCGTCTTGACAATGAGCTGACCGGCTCTTAAGCTTCTCGCCTCAATACTAAAATCCAAGCCCAAGTATCATCCGGCTTCGATCAATTGCGTTCTGGCGCGCCCTGGCGGGCATAAGTCTATTTTGGAGACAGAAGTGCCTTTCTTCTTCGACCTTTCATCAGCTCTCCCGATTGCCGAGCGCAATCCGTTTGCGCCAGTGGTGGTGATTGATGAATTGCCAACCGAAGAGATCGCGGAGGAAATACCGGCGGAGCCGATCATTGATACCGGCTTGCCCATCCCGTCGTCCTACACGATAGATTTGATGCGCGCGCTGGTGCAGGATCCATTTCACCTGTTTGTCTACTGGCAATTAAAAGACAATCCATTCGACCGTCTACGCCACATTTTTCCTGACGGCGAAGGATTTCAGACGGTGCTCAAGCTGATTGATGAAGGCGCACAGATTGCGGTCTACTTCGATGCCGCCTTCGCGCGCGAGTATTGGTTCGATGTTTTCCCTGGCCGCACTTACCGCATTGAACTAGGCCTGCGCTCGTCGCGTTACGGCTATATCAAGCTGCTTTCTTCGCAATCGGTGGAGACACCGCGCGGAACAATTTCGGATCAAGCCGCGCCGGAGCCTGAATACCAGATCGCGCCTGATGATTATCTGCGCGTGCTGCGCGAGAGCCACATCCTGCCGGAGCGCGCTTTCACGCCGGAAGGATTGCTCCCGGTGCTGGCCGAAACCGCGCAAGAGCGGGCCGCAGTTTGGGAAAGTCTTCCGCGTTCATTCCGCCGCTTGGTTGAAACGATGACTGACATTCAGGCGGGACGCGATTACGACAAACTTTGGGAGCGGCTTAGACAGGAAGAACTCGCCGCCTTGGTGCGCGAGTTTATTCAAACCATCAGTCGAATGGGCGGCGGCGAATTGGGCTACATCCTGCTGCTGCGTCACCTGCCGGAACTGCTGCGCCGGGCGATGGCGGCGGAGGGAGAGATTGCGGTGGAAGCGCCGATCAGTCACTACTTGGCTGAGCGTCTCGGCCAAACGGCATCAGAGATGAATGCCATGTCACCCTCAGAAGCGGGCAGGGTACCGGGCAATGTACCAAGCGGCGGGCGGCCTGATGAATGGCTGCCGAGCTTGAGCTTGGCCGGGCTGAGACTGAAATAAGCTGATCTTTGTCAACGGCGGCGGGGAATTATGGTAAACTCTGGGTGATTCCCGTATCAGTCCCCTTAACAACCTCTCTCAAGATGGAGAAAGTTTGTAATGAGAAGTGTGGTTCAGGGGTTCTTTCTGTCGCGTTTCACCAAAGTAGTTTCCAAGACAGCAGTGATTGTAATCGCAGGCCTGACCTGGAGTATCAGTTCCTCCGGACAGACGCCTCCGACTCCCATCTCATTGCCCGATGCTGAGATGCTCATGAAAACAGATCCTCCACCGCCCGCGCGCTTGACGCGGTTTGTAGATGAGCGAGACGAAGGGGGAAAGACAGCGCCGGTCTCTTCGCCCGAGCTTCTCACGCGGCGCGTGATTGCTCCGGGCGCTTGTCCAGCGCCATCTGTCTCCGCTGATTCTCAAAACGGAGGCTTGAACGATAATAAGACTTCCCCCAAATCTGGCCCGCTTGGTTCCCAGCCGCCGGGAACTGGTTCAAACCAGAGAGGCGATAAGGCGAGAAAAGGATTTCAATGGGAGTCTGCTTTCAAGCAATCGTTCCTCTTTCTGACGGTCATGCACAGCTTCAGACTGATCACGGAGCCAGAGACGCGGGCGGAATTGCGCGGCCCGTTTTTCAAAGAATACTTTGCTTCGGTGAGAGGTTTGCGCGGGTGGCGGGACGGTGATGAATTCTATGTCAATTACGTCGGCCATCCGATGCAAGGCGCGATCAGCGGCTTCATCCAGATCCAGAACGATCCGAAAGCGGTGAGGGATCTTGCGAACACGCCGGAGTATTGGAAGAGCCGACTCAAAGCGATGGGCTGGGCGGCCCTCGTCAGCACGCAGTTTGAACTCGGCCCCTTGGGCGAAGCTGGCATCGGCAATGTCGGTCTCAAGCCGAGTAAGAAATCAAAGCACCCGATGGGCTATGTGGATCTGGTGATCACGCCGACCGTCGGCACCGCCTGGGTCATTGGTGAAGATGCGTTGGATCGTTACTTGATTCGCAAAATCGAGATCAAAACGCGCAACCGAGTAGTGCGGGCCATGGCGAGAAGTTTCTTCAATCCGACGCGGAGCTTCGCTAATCTGCTCCGATTCAAACCGCCGTGGCATCGCGATAACAGGTCATTAAGATGAAGGGGTGAAGTAGTGAGCGGGTGAAAGGGTAAAAGAGTGAGGCAGCGGAGACCGCAACTTCACCCTTTCACCCACTCACCCTTTCGCCTTTTGAAACTATGGAGACTGGCTATCTCAGCTTGATCCTGCACGCGCACCTGCCATTTGTGCGCCACCCGGAGTATCCCGATTTTCTCGAAGAAGATTGGCTCTACGAAGCGATCAGCGAAACTTACATTCCGCTGATCGTGGCTTTCAATTCGTTGCGCCGCGAAGGCGTGCGCTTCCGCGTGACCATGTCGGTCACGCCGCCGCTGTGTGAGATGCTCGCGGATCCGCTGCTTCAGGAGCGCTACGCGCGGCACCTTGAGAAGCTCTGCGAACTGGCCGAAAAAGAAGTGGAGCGGACGGCGCGTGAGGCGATGAATTTCCATTCGGCGGCGCTCATGTACCGGCGGCACTTCAACGAGTGCCGCGAAGTTTTTGAAAATCAATACGACCGCAATCTGGTGCGGGCGTTCCGAGAACTGCAAGATGCGGGCGTGCTTGAGATCATGACTTGCTGCGCCACGCACGGATTCTTGCCGCTGATGTCAAATCCGGAAGCGAAGCGCGCGCAAATTCAAATTGCACGGACGAATTACCTCAAACACTTTCACCGCGAACCGCGCGGCATCTGGCTCGCCGAGTGCGCCTTCAATCCGGGTGATGACCGTTTTCTGCGCGAGGCCGGAATCAAATTCTTTATTGCTGATGCGCATGCCATTCTGTATGGCACCCCGCGCCCGCGCTATGGCATCTACGCGCCAGTCATCACGCCGGAGGGCATGGCCGTCTTTGCGCGCGATACCGAAACGAGCGAGCAGGTATGGAGTTCGCAGATCGGCTATCCGGGCGATCCGCTTTACCGCGAATTCTACCGCGACCTCGGCTATGACGCGCTCGATTACGATTACATCAAATCTTACCTGCACGATGACGGCGTGCGGCGCAATATCGGCTTCAAATACCACCGCATCACCGGCAAAACGCCACTGCACGAAAAAGAACCTTATGTGCCCGAATGGGCGATGGAGCGCGCTGCCGACCATGCCAGCAACTTCTTGCACAATCGCCGCGCGCAGGCGCGGCATTTGAACGAAACGCTCGGCCGCCGCCCGGTGATCGTCGCGCCTTATGACGCCGAATTGTTTGGTCACTGGTGGTTCGAGGGCACGCAGTTTCTATATTTTCTCTTCAAGAAGCTCCACTACGACCAGCGCGAGATTCGCGCCATCACGCCGCTTGATTACTTGGATCTCTATCCCGACAACCAGCCGCAGACGCCATCAGCTTCGTCCTGGGGCGCGGAAGGCTACAATCGCGTCTGGATCAATCGGCAAACCGATTGGCTCTATCTACACCAGCACGCCGCCGAGCAGCGGATGGTCGAACTGGCCGAGCGTTTCCCGCACGCTGAAGGGATAGTCCAGCGCGCACTCAATCAAGCAGCGCGCGAACTGCTGCTCGCGCAATCATCGGACTGGGCCTTCATTATTACCACGGGCACGATGGTGCAGTATGCCGTCAAGCGCTTCAAGGATCACATCCACCGCTTCACCCGCCTATATGAGATGATCCTGGCCAATGAAATTGATGAAGCTTGGCTGAGAGACGTCGAGAGCAAAGATACAATCTTTCAGGAGATTGATTATCGGGTTTATCATCCGCGCCCCGAAGGATGAGCGAGCCGCGCATTATCATCGAGCCTCAGTTTTCAGTTGAGCGCCGCAGCCTCGAGCGGCGCGCCTGCTCGTTGCCACCGCAGCCTGACTTTCTGCTAGTCCATTTCATCGAGTCGCAGATCGAAGGTCTATCTACCGGATCGAGCCTGCTCGTCAATCCTCATCAAACGATGCAACTCCCGTCAGGCCGTGGGCGCAGCGAAGTGCTGCTCGTGCGCTTAGCCCCACAGTTGTTGATCGAAACGGCAACTCGCTTACGCCTCTATCGTACAGGAGCCAACTTGCTCTTTCGCCAGCCCGCGCCGTCATTGGCGATAGACCAGCGATTGCGCACGGCGCTTGAAGCCATGAGCAGCGAGATGGCGGGCGGCGCGGCTGGATGGCGCGAAATAGTCGGCTCGCTTATTAACCAACTGGCAGTCTATCTCCTGCGCGAGCACATCAACGTGCAGCGCTCGGATGAGATCGAACTTTCGCGCGTTGGCATCGTTGATCGCCGCTTGCGACGCGCGATTGAGTTTATGCACGACAACTGCGGGCGCGAACTGAGCCTGGCCGAAATCGCCGCTTCTGCCTACCTGAGCGCCTTCCACTTCGCGCGGCTCTTCAAAAAAATCACGGGCGCGCCGCCGCACGCTTACCTCGCGGCATTGCGGGTGGAGCGAGCGCGGCGTTTGCTGGCCGAGACGGATCTTTCGATCACCGAAGTCGGCGCGCGCGTCGGCTATGCGAGTCAAAGCCATTTCACCAAAGTCTTCCGCGAAGCGACTGGACTGACGCCGCGCGCGTTTCGAGCAGCCGCTCTGGGCACGCCTGACATCAGCTAGACCTGAGCCGCTTCACCAAAATCTTCTGTCGCCTTCATCCAGATAGGCGGAGGAATCCTGAAGGGGCTATAATTGTCGGCGCAATCATCTGTTGTCTCTACTTTCATATCGCCACGCGAATCGGATGAGATGACAAAGCCATCGCCACACGAAGTGAGCCAACTGCTCCTGGCTTGGAGTGACGGGGATCAGTCCGCACTGGATAAGCTGGTGCCGCTGGTCTACGCAGAGTTACGGCGGCTGGCCGGCCATTACATGAGCCGGGAGCGAGCTGGCCACAGTCTGCAAACCACAGCTTTAGTCAATGAAGCCTATCTCCGGCTGGTTGATTACAAGCGGATGCAGTGGCAGGGCCGCGCCCACTTCTTCGCCGTCTCGGCACAACTGATGCGGCGCATTCTAGTCGAGCATGCGCGCAGCCGCCATTACCTCAAGCGCGGGGGCGGAGCGCCGCAGGTCTCATTGGAAGAGGCAGCGGTCATCTCCGAGGAACAGGACGCCGACTTGGTCGCGCTCGACGACGCGCTCGAAAGCCTCGCGGCCATTGACCAGAGAAAGAGCCGGGTGGTGGAATTGCGTTTCTTCGGCGGTTTGAGCGTGGAAGAGACGGCAGAGGTGCTCAAGGTTTCGCCGCTCACCGTCATGCGCGATTGGAGCACGGCCAAAGCCTGGCTCTACCGTGAACTCAATAAGGAAGTGATGAGTGATGAGTAAGAAGTGACGCTCATTGCTTTCAACTCATCACTCATCACTGTTTTATGAAGCCTGAGCATTGGGACCAAATTGACCATCTGCTGCAATCCGCTTTGCGGCAATCGCCGAGTCAGCGAGAGGCCTTTTTGAAAGAGGCTTGCGGCGGGGACGAGGGGCTGCGGCGGGAGGTTGAATCGCTGCTTCAGGCGCACGAACGAGCCGGAAGTTTCCTGGAAGCCCCGGCGATGGAAGTCGAGGCACGGGCGCTGGCTGGCAATCAAGGCCAGACGGGTGTGGGAAGGATGATCGGGCACTATCGGATTCTGGCCCTGCTCGGCGCGGGTGGGATGGGTGAAGTCTATCGCGCTCGCGACACGAGGCTTGGCCGTGAGGTCGCGATCAAAGTGCTCCCGGCTCAATTCACACAGGACGCGGATCGCTTGTCGCGCTTTATCCAAGAGGCCAAAGCCGCCTCGGCCCTCAATCATCCGAACATCATCACCATTCACGAGATCGGCCAGGAGCACGGCACGCACTACATCGCCGCCGAGTTGATTGATGGGCTCACGCTGCGGCAGCGAATGGCGAATGAGAAACTCAAGCTGTCGGTCGCGCTCGATCTCGCCCTGCAAGTGGCTTCGGCCCTTGCCGCGGCGCACGAAGCCGGGATCGTCCATCGCGACATCAAACCAGAAAACATCATGGTGCGGCGCGATGGCTTGGTCAAAGTGCTTGACTTCGGCCTCGCCAAGCTCAGCGAGCGCCGGGCCGCCACGCCTGACACTGAAGCTCCCACGCTCGCCAGAGTTGAGACTGATCCAGGGACGGTCATGGGCACGGTCAGTTACATGTCGCCGGAACAGGCGCGGGGATTGAAGGTGGACGGGCGCACCGACATCTTCAGTCTGGGCGTGGTGCTCTATGAAATGATCGCGGGCCGCGCGCCGTTCGGTGGCGCGACGACGGCGGATGTGTTGGTCTCGATCCTCGAGAAAGAACCCGCGCCGCTCTCTCGCTCCGCGCCAGAGATTCCAACCGAGCTGGAGCGGATCGTGACGAAAGCGCTGGCGAAAGATCGAGAGGAGCGCTATCAAACAGCCAAAGACTTGCTGATTGACTTAAAGCGGCTCAAGCAGCGGCTGGAGTATGAACAGTACCGCGCGCGTGAGGGGGCGGAAGTTTCATCAGAGCGACCGGCTGCAGCGACGGCTGACAGTGCGGCGGTTGGGAAAAGCAGCCAGGCAGAGGTCGCGGAGACGGCGCAGGCAGCAGCGGTGAGCACCGGAGAGGCCGGAACGGTGCGCACGACTTCTAGCGCCGAAATAATCATCTCCGAGATCAAGCGCCACAAGCGCGGCATCGGGCTGGCGCTGGTGATCTTCATCATCGCCGGAGCCGGGGCCGCCTACTGGCTTTACCGATGGATCGGCCAGCGCCAGTTAGGCGCGCCCTCCCAGGCCCTCCAGATCAAGCGGCTCACCTTCACGGGCAAAGCCACGGAGGCTGCGATTTCGCCCGATGGTAAATATGTCGCCTATGTGCTGGCGGAAGGCGGACAGCGGAGCCTCTGGCTGAGTCAGGTAGCCGTCGCAAACCACAACCAGATCGTGCCGCCCGCCGAGGTGGTGTACCGGAACCTCACTTTCTCGCCAGACGGCAACTTTATTTACTACAGTCAGAGTGAAGCGAACAGTCGAGGCGGGTTCTATCAAATGCCCCTGCTGGGAGGCGGAGCACGCAAGCTGCGCGAAGACATCAGGAGCCCGATCAGTTTTTCTCCCGACGGCAAACAGTTCGCTTTTCTGCGCGGTCCTGGATGGAGGGAATTGGTAATCGCCAGCGTGGATGGCAGCGAAGAGAAAGTTCTCGCCACGCGTAGGTTTCCCGATTCGTTTTCTCAGGGCGGGCCGGCCTGGTCACCTGATGGCCGGATCATCGCCTGTGGAGCCTATTATAATTCCGGTGGACGTTGGCGTAACGTGGTTGGCGTGCGGGTCGCGGACGGCGCTGAACAGCCGATCACTGCTCAGCGATGGAATGGCGATGTGGGGCAAGTCGCGTGGCTCTCGGACGGCAGCGGACTTGTGGTGCCGGCGACGGTGGAGCCCGGAGATGAGGCTCAGATCTGGCTGCTTTCCTATCCGGGCAACGAGGCGCGGAAGATGACCAGTGACTTGAATTCTTATGGCTTTCGCCTGAGTTTGACGGCAGACTCCAGGACGCTGGTCGCGGTGCAGTCTGAGCGGGTGTTCAATCTTTGGATAGCGCCCGGCGGGGATGCCAGAGGCGCCAAACAGATCACCTCCGGGTCCGGCCGGGCTGACGGGCAATATGGCCTTGACTGGACTCCCGATGGCCAGATCGTCTATCAATCCCTGGCGGGCGGCAGCGTCAATATCTGGATGATCGGAGCGGACGGCACGGGGAACAAACAACTACCGGCCGGTGCGCCCCCAAACACAGACCCGGCAGTCTCATCCGATGGCCGTTATCTCATTTGGGCTCCCCGCCGCGCCGACAAAAGAAATATCTGGCGGATGAACCTTGATGGCAGTAACCAAAAACGACTCACCCATGGCGTCAACGATAATAATCCCGAAGTCTCGCCCGATGGGAAATGGGTGATCTATAGTGGTTTTAATTCAGAGCTTAATGCCACTTCATTGTGGAAGGTGCCGATAGATGGCGGTGATCCGGTGCAACTGACCGACCACACGGCGCAATATCCGGCCGTCTCACCTGACGGAAAGCTGATCGCCTGCCGGTACCAGGAGCGGGGCGCGCCCTCGAAAATCGCGATCATTCCCTTTGAAGGAGGGCCACCCATCAAGCTCTTTGATCGTCCAGACCCCGGGCCTACTCCTGACGGTGCGGACTTCGTTCGTTGGACGCCCGATGGACGTGCTTTAGCGTACATCCGCACCGTCAGCGGCGTCTCGAACATCTGGGTCCAGCCGATAGATGGCGGCCCGCCGAAGCAGTTGACCGATTTCAAGGAGTTGCGCTTAATCAATTTCGCCTGGTCACGCGACGGCAAGCAGCTTGCCCTCTCGCGCGGCACGGTGAACAGCGATGTGGTGCTCATCAGCGGGTTCAAGTGAAGCAACCAGTTGTCTGAAGTGAGATACTTTCAATCCAGACGGAGACAGGCGATGAATCTGAACGAGTTTTTCAAAGGCCAGTGTGAGGAAGTTTTGCGGATGAAATCTGTCTTTGGCATAGCTTTGCTGATTATGACTTGTGCGCCTTGCCGATTCGTAAACGCACAGTCCTCCCAGACCGTGGTCATTAAAAACGCAACGGTAATTGATGGTACAGGCCGCGCCCCGATCAAAGATGCCGTCATCGTGATTGAGGGAAATCGCGTCAAACAAGTTGGAGCAAAGAGCAGAATAGTACCGCCAAAGAATGCGCCAGTGATTGATGCCACCGGCAAGTTCGTGATCCCCGGTTTGGCCGATATGCATCACCACCTCGGCAACGGCTTTTTCATTCCGGGACCGGGGCGCCCTACACAAAATCCCCGGCAAAACCTGGCGCAATTGTTAGGCTGGGGATTTACAACTATTCATTGTCCCGCGCACACAGATTCCGCACTGGCGACTGCTGCCAGAGATGACGCTGCTCCACTGCCTCGATTGTGGGGCGTGGGAGAGAACCGGGGGTTTTCGACAGAAGGCGGACACGCGGCGCGGTTCGGTAACATTTTGCCGAAGACGCTCGAAGAGGCGCGCGAGAAAGTGCGCAGCGTTGGCCCGGCGGCGGGTGTGGATGCGATCAAAATCGTTTACTCTGACCAGTCCCACCGCCGCGGCCCCCAGCCGCTTGCAGTAATGAAGCCGGAGATCATGCAGGCATTGATTGATGAAGCGCACAAAATGGGGTTGAAGGCTTATGTGCATGCGCCGACGCTGCGACATGCAAAGGAGGCGTTGCGGGCGGGCGCGGATGTCCTGGTTCACTCGGTGGCCGATGCGCCCGTAGACGCGGAATTCATTGCGTTGATGAAGCAGAACCGCGCCACCTACATTACGACGCTCGCGCTTTACATTTGCGCTGTGGATGTCGCCGCATGGATGCGGCGGCTTGAAGAAATGGACGAGCGCAAGATCATCCCGAAGGAAGTTTATGAACGTTTTGGAAGCGAAGCGGGAGCAAAGGACTTTCATGCCTGGAGCGGTGTACTCAGCAAAGAACAGGCGCAGTACCTCGGAAAGAACCTGCGAACGATCTACGACGCGGGCATCCCCGTTTTGGCCGGCACGGATACAAGCGTGCCCGGTGTGCTACTCGGCGTGTCAAGTCAGATGGAATTGGCACTGATGGTCGAGGGCGGATTGACTCCGGCGGAAGCGTTACGTACCGCCACGATTAATGCGGCCAAGTTTCTCGGTCGTGAAAAAGAACAAGGCACGGTGGAAGCGGGTAAACTGGCCGACCTGGTGATCCTGGATGCCAATCCGCTGGCGGATATTCGGAATATCAGGCGAATCCACCGAGTCATCAAAGGGGGAGTCGTTTACGATCCGGCGACTTTGCTAACAACCACAAAATGATTCTGCCTGTCATATAGCAAGCGTAACAGGTTTAGCAGGGCTGCCCTGCAATGCTATGCACTGGAGAGTCTCACCTTGCCCCTGCGTTTCTGAGTAGGGTGACAACGTTCGGCTTGCCGTATCTGGCAGCAAAATCGAGCGCTGTCTCTCCGGTTGGTGTGCGCGCCCCGATGTCTGCTTTGGCCGCGATCAGGATTTCGACCACGGCCGTTGTTGGCGCGCCGCAATCAATGGCGCCAGCGGCGTACATCAACGCAGTCATCCCCTGCACATCCTGGGCATTGACGTTCGCGCCCCGCTTCAGGAGCAGCCTGACGAGGTCAGGCGCACTTCGATCCGCCGCCAGCATGAGCGGCGTTGGCCGGTTCTCTCCATTCATGACAGCGGCGCTCGCGTTCACTTGCGATTCGATGTTGGCCCCTTGATCGAGCAGGAACGCGACGAAAGCGGCATCAGTCT
>Ga0070694_100002305_pt1 | contig 11286 bp, 2 predicted proteins | sample KBSK1251metaG_FD_65470 | JGI IMG/M metagenome (GOLD analysis project Ga0070694, IMG submission 65470) | Corn, switchgrass and miscanthus rhizosphere microbial communities from Kellogg Biological Station, Michigan, USA - KBS K1-25-1 metaG | ecosystem: Host-associated > Plants > Roots >... | reverse complement strand
ACTCCTGAAGAAAGACTCCGGGATCTGGCGATGATGTATCAAGCCGGAAAGATCATCAGTTGGCATCAGCGGCCAGCCGATGATGAGGAGATCGTCCGCGTGCGCTGGCAAAGGCTGCGCGAAAAGCTTGGAGCGAGGAGGCTTGATGGGTGAGAAATGAGACTTCGCTCGCTGTGTGGGGTAGCCGCGCAGTTCGCCCCGCAAAATCGGCCCATTCCCAAACGTAAAACACGCGGAAAAGACGGAAACATCCTGAACAATGTTTCCGCCTCTTCCGCGCGTTTCGCGGTTGCTCTCAGTTGGTTTGGCGCTAGAAGAGGAACTTCAGCGCGAATTGGACGTTGCGATGCTGCTCAGCATTGCCGATGTTGTCGAACAAACCGCCGCGCGTCGCACGCACCGTATTACCCGCCGCGATGTTATTCGTCCCCCCAGCCACAAACAGATTTGCATGATTGAAGAGGTTGAAGAACTCAGTGCGGAATTGGAGCTTCTTCGTTTCCGTGATTTTGATGTTGCGGAAGAAGCTCACGTTCCACATCTGCGAGCCGGGCGCGCGGAAAGTGTTGCGCCCGAGCGTGCCGATGAACGGCCCGTTGACAGATGCGGTCGAACCCAACCCCGTCAAAGCGAGGTAATCGAACGTGCCGCCTAGTCCGGCAGTCGGAGTCGGAGAGGAAGAGACCTGCGAGAGCGAGCCAGTGACCGTCGGGCGAATCGGCTGTTGCCCGTTGTTATTCGCCTGGCCCGTGTCGAAGATCGTGAATGGCGTGCCCGTGCGGAAACTCACCACCCCGTTCATCGCCCAGCCATCAAGCGCGTGCTTGAGCCAGGGGTTCGATAGATTGTGCGCGAACGGAATGTCCCAATTGAAGTTGGTGACAAAGCGATGCCGCACGTCAAAATCCGCGCTGCCTTTGTCGCCCGCCGGATTGAAGGCATCCTGGAAGCCAGTGAGCCCGAGACCCACGGTGCGCACTAAGTACGAATCGCCGAAGGTCGCCGACGAATTGTCAATCGCGTGCGACCAGGTGTAAGCCGCCGAGAATTGCAGCCCCGCACTCTTGATGTAGCGGCTGTCTATGCGTGCTTGCAACGAATGATAGTTCGAGTGCCCATCATTACTGCGGAAGTTGATGTCGCTCACCGCCGTATTCAAGCGCCCACCGCGCCCCAAGAGCACGCCGCTCCCGCTGCGATTGATGTTGTTGAGCGAGTAAAGCTTGATCCCGTTCGATCCGGCATACGCGACTGAAACAACATAGCTATTGCTCAGTTCGTGCTGCAAGTTGACGTTCCACACATTGGCGTAAGCCGTGCGGATGCGCTCATCCACGGCGCGAGCGGATGAAGTATAGGTGCGACCCGCGACCGAAGCGAGCGCTGCGAATTGATCAGTATTGGCCGTAATCGGCACGCCTGCCGCCGCGCCGAGTGTGAGCGACGCGTAATTCGGCGGATTCTGAATGATGTTGAAGAGCACATTGCCGAAGTTGCGGTCATAGAAGATGCCGTAACCGGCGCGCAAGACTGTCTTGCCGTCGCCCCGCAGATCGTAAGCCAGGCCGATACGCGGCGCGAGATTGTTGAAGTCCGGCGCGTAGAAGCGATTTTTCAAATCGCCCGTCCGGTTGGTCGTCAAATCAAATCGCCCGTTGGCAATCTGTTCCAAACGAGTGGCACCCGCGCCGACGTAGAAGTTGGCATCGAGCGCCTTTTCGTTGTCGGGGCTGTGCAGCACGCCGAAATACTCCCAACGCAAACCAGCGTTGAGCGTCAGCCGCGGCGTGATTTGATAAGTGTCCTGCGCAAACCACGCCACTTCGTTGTAGCGATAATGGCGCGTGAAGTTCGGCGCGATGAACGGCGTCGGAATGACTTCGCCAGGATATTTGCCTTTCGGATCCACCGCGATGCGGTAAACCTGAAGCGTGCCGTTGATGAAGTTTTGCACCGAGCCGAAATCAGCCAGCGCATTCTGGAACGCGCCGAAGGTGCGATTGTCGCGCATGTGAACGTACTGCGCGCCGAATTTGAAGTTATGTTTGGCACGCTGATAATTGACCGCCGTGTAGCCTTGATAAAGATTCTGCGGCCCGCCGAACGGCAGCACACCACCGATGAATCCCGGAGCTGAATAATAACCGGGCAGCACGATGGCGCCGTCCTGCTGTGTCGAGTTGATGTTGGTCAGCGCGAAGGTCGGCGTGACCGGGTTTTCTCCGAGCGGCTGCGCGTTGAGCAGTCGGTTATAAACGAAGCGCGATTCGGTGACGAGACGCGACGACCAGACGTGCATCAGTTGCAGCGTAATATTCTGATTACGGTTTTTGTTGATCGTGCTGAAGCCTTGGTATGGACTGAAGCTCTGCGAGCCGAGCAGATCTTCCTCGCGCTCGTATGCGTAGCGGCCAAAGAGCGTCGTCTTGTCGCTGAAGCTATGATCCACGCGCCCCGTCCAGAGGAAAGTGTTTTGTGGCACACCCGCTCCTGCATCGCGCGGTAGTGGGGTCGAGACGCGGCCAAAGAGCGGCGTATTTGCCGCGATAGGTGCGCCGCCCGCATTCGTGAGCGTCGTCAATCCGAGGTCGCCCGCTGTCACGCTGCGGCCGGTGATCGTCGGCGCAGGGAATGTGCTGAAGATGCTGTTAGTCGCGGTTGAGGACGCGGCGAGTAGTTGCGGCGTCGGCACGAAGAAACCGGTCGTCACGCTGCTGCGCACCTTGATCCATTCCGACGAGCCGAAGAAGAAAGTTTTGTCTTTGATGATCGGGCCGCCGCCGGAAAAGCCGAACTGGTTGCGATTGAAGGAAGACTTGGGAAAGCCGTTCGCATTGTTGAATGAATCGTTGGCGGCAAACTTCGAGTTGCGATTGAACTCATAAATACTGCCATGAAATTGATTGCTGCCCGCTTTGGTCACGACGTTGGCTACATAGCCTGAGCCGCGCCCGTATTCAGAAGTGTAATTATTGGTCTGAACGCGGAACTCTTGAATCGCATCGAGCGGCACGTTCTGCCCGCTCTTGCCCGAGAAGGTATCGTTATTCTCGCCGCCGTCGAGCACGAAGTTGGCCGATTGCGAACGTTGACCGTTGACGGCAAAGCCCGCCCCGCGCTGGAAGCCGGTATTGCTCGTGTTGCGGTCAGGACTGTCGGTCACTCCGGCGGAGAGCGCGATCAAGTCATAAGGATTGCGCGTCATCAATGGCAGCTCTGTGACCTGCCGCTGCGTGACCACGTTGGAAAGCTGCGCATGTTCGCGTTCGATCGCGACACCATCCGCTCCCGCTGAGACGGTGACGGCTTCCGCTGTCGGCCCCACGCTCAATTGCGTGTTGGTGCGCAACTGCTGAGAGACGGAAAGCTGCGCGGTGATCTCGCGAGCTGTGAAGCCATCGCCTTTGATAGTTAGTTTGTAGTTGCCCGGCGGCAGACTAGGGAAGTTGTATTCGCCTTGTGCGTTAGTGGCAGAGGTGCGTGTCTGCCCGGTTTCAACTGATGTGAGTGTGACGGTCGCATTGGCAATGACCGCGCCAGCTTGATCGCTCACCGTACCGCTGATCGAGCCAGTGAAAGATTGGGCCTCAATTGAAACTGTGATCAAAGCCATGAGCATCGCGGCGCAGACCACACTCAGCATCGCGCGCCAGCCGTGATCTCGCCTCCAGGATTTAATAGGTAAAGCATCCAAATTCATTTGTACCTCCATGTATTACTGTTTTGGGCTATTAAACTGCGGCGGGCTGAAGCTCGTGTTACTTTGAACTAAAATCTTCATCAAGGACCCTGGCCGCTCTTGGGTTTTGGACATGCATCCAAACCCACGGTCTACGAAGGGCTATTCCTAAGTCGCAATTGCTATTCCAATTGAGTGTGGCGAAATGGGCCTGACCAAGGTCTCAAGTAAATAGCTGCCTGGCTTCGGGTGGCAATTTATGTCAGTCAAGCAATGGTGTGAAACTCCGCAGGCGATGGTGCAAAACTCCGCACCTGACAATGCAAAAATCCGGATAAGATTCAGAATTTCGGAGGGAATAATCTACTCGTTACAGGCAGTATGTGTCAGCGAGTTGAGCTTGGCGTTTTCAGCCTGCCCTTGACCCAGCTATCAGGCCTTTGAAAAAGCACCCTGCTCGCGCATCATGGCAAGCGAGTATGGCAAGCGCGTACAACGGTAGATCCAGATTCACATCACGAAAGTATTTAGATAGAAAAGAGGCGCGTCAATTCGATGAAGAGATGATCCGCGCGCTGACGGAAACTGCGCGAAAAGCTAAGGGAGGCCAAGTGAGTTTGAGTACTAGATGTCACCAACAGAATGGGCTAAAACTGGTTTGCCAGCTTCTATGCTCTTTAACCCTGAAGCTACTTGGGGTGATAGCTTCAGGAATGATTCTGACCTTCGCGCAGACGGCTTTCACTCGTGTGAATGCGTTGAGCAGGCGAGTGGAAGTGCCAGCTATCGCAGTCTCAAAATATCCAGCCATGGCTGTCGAGAGGCCAGAGTTAGTTCTCCAGACCGGGCATGCGATCAAGATTGATGGGGTGGCTTTCAGTCCCGACGGACGTCTCTTAGCCTCGGCCAGCGCCGACAGCACAATCAAACTTTGGGAAGTGGCGACTGGGCGTGAACTGCGCTCTCTGACCGGCCACACGAGCAGCGTCAAAGCTGTCACCTTCAGCCTGGACGGGAAGTGGCTCGCCTCGGGAGGTATCGGCGGAAAGCTCAAGCGCTGGGATGTGGCCACTGGACGCGAGGTGTGGAGTGTTGACGCTCACTCGAGCAGCATCAATACCGTCGCCTTCAGTCCCGATGGCTTGCTGCTGGCTTCGGGCGGCGCTGACAATATGATCAAGCTTTGGGAGGCCGCGACCGGGAGCGAGCGACGACCTCTGACTGGTCACACTGGCTGGGTGCTGACCGTGGCTTTCAGCCCTAATGGACAGTCGCTCGCTTCGGGCAGCGCTGATCGGACGATCAAGCTCTGGGATGTGAGCGGCGTGAGCCAACCGCGCACTCTGAAAGAGCATGCCGGGTGGGTGAAATCGGTAGCTTTTAGTGCGGATGGGCAGTGGCTGGCTTCCGGCAGCTTTGATTCCACGGTCAAACTGTGGGAGGTCTCCTCCGGACGCAGGGCGCGGACTTTGACCGGCTATGCAAGCAAAGTTATCGCCGTAGCCTTTAGCGCTTCGGGCGACGGGTTGATTTCGGGCAGTGAAAACGGGATGGTCAAGCGCTTTGAGGTGGCGAAGGGACGAGAAGCGCAGGGCCTGGCTGGCTCTAAAAACGCGGAGGTTATTTATGAAGCAATGGCCTTCAGCCCCGATGGAAACTGGCAGGCATTAAATAGCGGGACGAGGGATGTCGAAATCCGGGATGTCGCCACTGGCAGAGAAGTCCGGGTACTGACCAGCCGTTCGAGCAATGTGAGCGCTCTCGCCTTCAGCCCAGATGGGCGATGGTTCGCCTCCGGCAATAAGGAATACACGGTCAAGCTCTGGGATGTTGCTGCGGGGCGCGAGTTGCGTACCTTGGCTGGCAATGCTGGAAGTGTCAATGCTCTTGCCTTTAGCCCGGATGGGCAGTGGCTGGCCATAGGGAGCCAGGGCGGCTCGATCAAACTCTGCGAAGTAACGACCGGACGGGAAGCGCGGAGATGGGACGCCCATCCAAATAACAGCGTCAACGCTCTTGCCTTCAGTTCAGACGGCAAGTGGCTTATCTCAGGCAGCCAGGATAAAACCATCAAATTTTGGGATGCTGCTTCGGGCCGTGAACTATTCGCCTTGACTGGCCATGCGCGCGAGGTCAATACCATTGCTTTGAGCGCCGATGGCCAATGGCTGGCCTCTGGCGGCGCGGATAAGAAGGTTAAGCTTTGGGACCTGAAAACAAGAAATGCGGTGCAGACTTTCAATGACCACACGGGCGAAGTGTTCACCACGACTTTCAGTCCTGATAGCCGGTGGCTGGCTTCAGGGAGTCAGGACGGAACGGTCAGACTGTGGGATGTGGCCGCCAAAACTTTGTCGCGCACCTTGACTCCCCAGCTTACCAGCCAAGCTGCCAGCCCAGGCTTGATCACTCTGGTCTCTTTCAGCCCCGATGGACGCTGGCTCGTTTCAGGCAGTTCGAGAGGAAGAATTCAACTCTGGGAGACGGCGACGGGTCGCGAGCGATTTAACCTGGAGGGCCATTCGGGTAGTGTGACGGGCCTGGCCTTCGCTCCCCACAGCCGGTGGTTCGCTTCGGGCAGCGACGACGGCAGCACACGGATTTGGGAGACGGAGAAGGGCGAGCTGCTGGCCACACTGGTCTCCTTGCGCGGAGGCGAGGACTGGCTGGTGGTTACTCCCGATGGTTTATTTGATGGCTCACCGGCTGCATGGGGCCAAATCCTCTGGCGTTTCGCGCAGAACACTTATAATGCCGCTCCCGTCGAGGTCTTCTTCAATGAGTTTTACTATCCAGACTTGCTCGCGGACGTGCTGGCTGGAAGAAAACCGAAAGCAACGCAAGATATCTCGCAGCGTGATCGCCGCCTGCCTCAGGTCAGATTCCTACCATCCGGCGGTCAGGACTTGGCCAAAGCCAGTGTGACCAGTCGCAAGATCACGATCAAACTTGATGTCGCGGAAGTGCCCAGGGATAGCAATCATCCCGCAGGCAGCGGCGCCCGCGATGTGCGCTTGTTTCGTAATGGCTCGCTCGTCAAAGTCTGGCGCGGCGATGTCCTCTCGGAAGGACGCGCGTCGGTGACGCTTGAAACCGATCTTTCTCTGGTGGCCGGAGAGAACCGGCTGACGGCTTACGCCTTCAACCGCGACAACGTCAAAAGCATTGACGCCGCGTTCACGCTCACCGGGGCCGAGAGCCTGAAGCGCCAGGGCACGGCCTATGTTTTGACGGTGGGCACTAACGTTTATGCCAATCCGGAGTTCAATCTGAGATATGCCGTGGATGATGCTCAATCGTTTGGTGAAGAAGTGCGGCGCCAGCAGGCCAGGCTGGGTCGCTTCGCTCAGACCGAGATCATCCCTTTGCTCGATCAGCAGGCCACCAAATCCAACTTGCTCACGGCGCTTCGGCGCTTGGCCGGACAGGAGGCGGAATCGCTGCCGGCGGGCGCGCCAGCCATTCTACAGCGGCTCAAACGGGCCGAGCCTGAAGACGCCGTGATGATCTACTTTGCCGGGCATGGCACGGCCGAAGAGAATCAGTTCTACTTGATTCCTCATGACTTAGGTTATCAAGGGCGACAGGAAGAACTAAATGAAGCTAACCTGAAAGCGATTCTTGCGCACAGCCTGTCAGATCGCGAGTTGGAACCGATCCTTGAGAAGGTTGACGCCGGCTCTCTCCTCCTGGTTATTGACGCCTGCCAATCGGGGCAGGCGCTCGAAGCCGAAGAGAAACGGCGCGGCCCGATGAATTCCAAAGGGCTGGCTCAACTGGCTTACGAGAAAGGAATGTATATCCTGACGGCGGCTCAGGCTTATCAATCCGCCAAGGAGACGGCGAAACTGGGGCATGGTTACCTGACTTATGCGCTGATCGAAGAAGGCCTCAAGACAGAGGCGGCGATCAAGGAGGCAAAAGACGGCTTGTTGACGGCACGAGTGTGGCTCGACTACGCCACCAAGCGCGTGCCCCTACTGGAACAGGAGCGGCTCGCACAAAAAAGACTCCTCCTCCAGCAGGGCACCGAGATAAAAATTACGGACTTGCAACGGCCGCGCGTCTTCTACCGACGCGAACTTGAATCGCAGCCTTTGATTGTCGCCCGGCCTTTGACCAAATAACTCAAGCGCCGAATCACCGGTACAGTTTGGAGAGCGTGAGCGTTCACGCTCCCCGGATTGTCTCATTGTCGCGTGCTTTGATTTAGAAGGAGTACTTCAACTCGAATTGAAGCCGGCGTCCCGGTGTGACGGTGTTGACTGCCTGACCAAATCCGACAGCTTCGACCAACCTGATGGGGATGCCGAAATTGGCGCGGTTGATAAAATTGAAAGCATCCATCCGAAGGCTCAGGCTCTGCCGATGGTTAATGAGCACACGCTTGCTCACTGACAGATCCAACTCCATCAGACTGGCGGCTCGAAATGAATTGCGCCCGATCTTCCCGTCCTGGCCAACCGGCGCGAGCAAAGTTGTCGGATCGCTTGTCAGTCGCAATGGCTGACGACCGTTGCCGGTGATGACGAGGCCCGCAGTCGTGTTCAGGCGATCGGTCAAGTTGCCGTCGAGATTCACATCGGAGATGCTGTTGACCGTGAATGGCTGGCCGGTCTGATACCGTCCTGTCCCCGCAATCTGTAGCCCATCCAGCAATAGTCGAGCGAACCGTCCGCTGTTTTGCAACTGAGGAATCTGGTAGATGAAGTTGTAAGCGAATCGGTGGTGCGCATCGAAGTTGGCCGAGCCCCACTCGCCCGCAAGCGTGATGCTGTTTTGCGGCAAGGCCGATGCCCCGGCCAGGTCGAAGACATCCGAGACGTCATCGGCCGCTTTCGAGAGCGTATAAGCCGCTTGATATTGCCACTGCTGGCCGAAGCGGCCACGCACTTGAAGCTGTAGCGAGTCGTAACGCGATTGCGCTGTGGTCTCGAAGCGGTTGATGGTGCCAGCTTCGCTGACCGGGCGGATGGGTGAGCGCGTCGTCCCGGAGAAGATCGGGAGAAAGAGCGATGGCAAAGCTTCGCTCGCCACAAAGGAGAGCGGCACGAGCGTCGAGCTTTGACCGAGGTTGGGCGTCGTGAAGCGGAGCAGATGACGCCCCTCGGTGCCGACATAAGCCGCCGAAGCAACCAAGCTCCGGCTTAACTGTTGCTCAACGGTGAAGGTGTAATGGTGAGCGAGCGGCATATCAAGTTGCCGGGCCGGGAGCGTGGCCCCAAAACCGCCGCGAAACTCGCTGTTGACCGTCTCAATGAAATCATTCAGCGAGAGGACGGGATTGAACCGGTTGAGCGTGCCGGGAGCGACATAAGGAACGATCCGGCCCCCGCCGAAGTTGAGCAGGCCGGAGGCCGGGTTGAAGAAATCGAAGATCCCTAAATTGGTGAACAGCGGCCCCAGCCCGCCGCCCGTGTTGAGCGTTAAGAAGGTTGGGAAGACGTTGCGAGATTGGCTGACGACCGCACCGACAATCTGATCGTAAAACAGGCCATAGCCGCCGCGAAACACCGTGGCCCGCGACTTCCCAAACAGTTCGGGCGAGTAGGCGATGCTCAGACGCGGCGCAAAGTTGTTGTAGTCCGGATCAAAGATGCGGGTGCGACCTTCGATGAATTGCTGGAGTCCGGGGATGAGGTTCAATGCCGGGTCGCTGAAGGTCCGTTCAATAAGTTGGTTGGCTTCGTGCGGCGGCGTGTTCAGCTCATAACGCAGGCCGTAAGAGAGCGAGAGCTTCGGACGGATGCGCCACTCGTCTTGCGCAAAGAAGTCCAGTTGGTAAAACCGCAGATTGATCTTGGAGGAGCCAGTCGCCAGGGTGAGAAAGACGCTGCTTGCTGCGCCCGTCGCCGCTAAGTCCTCCGGTCGAATAAAGCCGCCCGTAAAGTTTAAATTCACGTCGAGCCGGGGCGCGCCATTGAAGGTCACTGCCGTGCGAGAGTTGCGTGGCAGATCGCTATTCAGTTCCGTCCGGCGCAAATCTCCTCCCAGAGCGAAACTATGATTGCCGGTGCGGATCGTCAGCACATCAGCCACTTGATAGGTATTGTTGATACGCTGCTGCGGAAAGTTGAAGACGTCTACCCCGACGGGGCTGAAACCCGCCACGATGAGTTGTCCGAGAGGGCCTACGACCGATTCAGTCGTTCTCCGCTCCGAGTCGAACGGGCGCTGAGCGAAGATCACTGGCCCTTGATTCGGCACACCGGCCGTGGCTGGAGCCGTCAAATTGGCCACGTAGGGAACATTGAGGAGGAATTGTTTCTCGGCGAACGGCTGCTCACTCGGAATCTGAAAGACCGTGTCGCGCACTTCCGCAAAGGCCAACCGAGTTCGCCCGTAGGAAAGCCGAACCTGATTGAAGATCGGCCTGTTAGAGTTCAGTCCGCTCAACTCGCTGTTTGAAAAGAAGGAGAAGTTGTGCGTGCGCACGCGCGGCCGGATAGATGAAAAGATCGCCTCGCCCGTCACCGGAATCTCCCGCCAATCATTGGTGAAATTGTAGCGGGCGGTGACGGATTGTTGCCGCTCCCGGAATTTGAAATTGTGGTCAACCTTCCCGGAAAGAACCAGGCCCCGGCCGCTGGCTGGCAGCACCTGCGTGAAGGTGTTCGCGCCGTAGATTCCTTGCGGGTTATTCGGAAAAGGGAAGAGGCTTAAAAACGCGGCACCCAAACTGGTGTTCGGCACGGAGCGCGTCAGTGTGCCATTAAATGGATTTCTGAAAATCCCAGTCACTCCAGTGCGAAAAGGGCCGCGCTGCTCAATGGTTGGGACGGCGAAGCTCGCTTCTTGAGTCGCATTGATCGTCTGCCCTTCAGCCGAGATGAAATAAAACATCTGATCGCGCTTGAGCGGCCCGCCGACGACGAAGCCGACTTTCGCCAGCGTGAAAGAATCTTCTCCTCCGCTCTGATTACGCACAGTCAGCGGCTGCCCGCTCAGCACAGAGTCGCCGATAATCCGGCCAGCCGCATCGCGCACGAACCGGCGAATCTGAAGCATCACATCCTGATTGTTTTCACGCAGAGTCGAGGCGGCTGCGCCATTGGTCGTGTCGAAAAAGTTGCGCGCGTTCAAGTGGCTGGTATTCAAAAAACCGTAGATCGAGCCGTGCGTCTCGCTGCCTCCCGACTTCGACACTGCGTTCACTTGCGCCCCGATGTTGCGCCCAAATTGCGCGGGCGCGAGCAAGGCGATGACCTGATACTCTTTGATTGATTCAATCGGCTGCGGGATCAAGGCGACAAAGCCTTGGCGACGCACGCCGATATCCTCATCGTTGTTATCCGAGCCGTCCACGGTGAAGTTATTGGCGCGCGAGCGCAGGCCATTGACCGCGAATTGACCGGCAGATCCCACACCGCTGCCGAGGCCAGGGCCTGCCACCCGGCCCAGCGTTTGCGGCGGCGGGGCCACGCCCGGCAAAAGCAATGACTGCTCGTCAAAAGTCCGTGTCAGTGTCGTCGCACCGAGTGGCAGCGTCGTCACCTCTTCTTCTGTGAACGCGCCGCTCCGTCGCGCGTCCGTCGTATTGATCGCCCCTCTGATGTCTGTCTCGGCGATGGTGCCCGCTCCGGCGGTTGGCGTAGCCGGAGTTGCAC
>Ga0070694_100002304_pt1 | contig 11288 bp, 12 predicted proteins | sample KBSK1251metaG_FD_65470 | JGI IMG/M metagenome (GOLD analysis project Ga0070694, IMG submission 65470) | Corn, switchgrass and miscanthus rhizosphere microbial communities from Kellogg Biological Station, Michigan, USA - KBS K1-25-1 metaG | ecosystem: Host-associated > Plants > Roots >... | reverse complement strand
CCAGTATTATTTTGAACGGATGCTGCGAACGCCGGGCAAGGAAGAGCGCCTGGTTTGGAATGATGCCGAAGCGCCGGAGCCTCCGGCCAATCTCACGGCGACTTTGAAGGGCGCCGTCATTCACCGCTTTTGTGAAACGTTTCGTGAAGGAGACAATGTCGAAGCACTTTTGACTGACAGCTTCGAAGACGTCCTCTCTCAGCGACAGGCCGAGTTGGCAGGCCGCACTTTCGACATCAACAAAGAAGAGGCTGTGCACGCCCTTTTGCCGCTCGCGCAGAATTATCTGGCAAGCGATGTTTTCCGGCGCATCGTTGGGGCCCAGGGTTTTGTTGATTCCAGATTACAGATTCCAAATTCGAAATTCGAAATTCGCAATCCCCAATCCGGCCCAGGTCTGTGGAGTGAGTTGCGATTTCGCTTGCGCCGGCCGAATGGCATTCTGACCGGAACCATCGATAAGCTCCTGATTACTCCGGCGACGAATGGAGAAGGTGTTGATGTCGAAATCATCGATTTCAAGACTAACCGGTTTTCGGTGCCGGTCAGGCATTCTCAAACAGAGGTGCGCACGACAAAAACCTCGGGCGCGGCGCAGGTCAAACTCCAGTCGAAGAATTCAGCAAACGCCATCGGCCAGGGCCTGCTTGATTTTGACTCGATTGCGGAAGAAGTCGTGACTGAGGACATCGCCGGCCCTGATAATGACCCGCTGAATGCTTCGATCAACGATCAAGTCGAGCGCGTAGCGAACGACTATCGATTGCAGATGCAGGGTTACGCCCTCGCGCTGCGCGAACTGCTGCCGGCTGACGTTCGCATCCAGACGCTACGCGCCACCTTGCACTTCATCGAACCTCAGATCGAATTCAGCTTGCCCGCTTCCCTGCTGGAAGAAGCTATTTGCGCGCGCAACGTTGATGAAGCAATGACCATGATCGCCCTGCTCGAGGGTACCCTCGATGCAGACCAGTTTCCGCCCCTGCCGGCCGCTCACTGCCGGACTTGTAACTTTCTCGAGATGTGCCCGGCGGGAAAAGAGTGGATGAGGAGTCAGTAGAGTGCATCAAGGAACCTTCAGGAAAAGAAATCGACGCTCAACCACTTGAGCAAATCATCGTTGGCAAATCAGGCCCATCACGGTAACCTAAGGCAAGTCGCATGTCTGATGGAGGCCTAATGGACTGGCAAGAACGTATCACGATAGATCCAAAGATTTTGGTCGGCAAACCAGTGGTTAAGGGAACCAGACTGTCGGTTGAATTCATCATCGGATTACTTGCCCAGGGCTGGTCTGAAGCCGAAGTCTTGCGAAACTATCCGGGACTAACACCTGAAGATCTTAAGGCTTGTCTCGCGTATGCTGGCGACGTGATGAAGAGCGAGCGCGTATACCCGATCGCGAGTTAGCATGCGGATTTTGGCGAACGAAAACTTTCCGCTTGATGCAGTAACTTCTTTGCGGGCCGACGGTCATGATGTTTGGTGGGTCCGTACTGAAGCGCCGGGGATTTCGGACTTCGAAGTCCTGGACTTAGCTCGCCGGGATGACCGTCTGATCATTACCTTCGATAAAGATTTCGGGGAACTCGCGTTTCACGCGCATCTACCAGTGAGCGGCGTAATCCTCTTTCGTCTGAGGGCAGCGTCTTCCAGTCAACTTGCGAATTTTGTCAGCTCAGTACTGAACTCACGCGATGATTGGCTGGGCAATTTTGCTGTAATTGACAACTTTCGCATCCGAATCCGACCCTTGCCTTCGTCCAAGAGTTCATAGCAACGTGTGGAGTACAAAAAGCGATGGTCACGATCAAATCATTCGATGGCGGAGAGTTCTCAGCCTACCTGGCAAGGCCTGCCGGTGGGTTTGGCCCGGGCATTCTCGTCATGCAGGAAATCTTTGGCGTCAATCAAGTCATGCGCGAGGTTTGCGATTGGTATGCGGCCCACGGGTTCGTCGCGATTTGTCCCGATCTGTTCTGGAGGCAGGAACCGGGCGTGGACATAACCGACCAAACGGACGCCGAATGGCAGAAGGCTTTTCAACTTTACCAGGGTCTCGATGAAGCGAAAGCCGTGGAAGACTCGGCCGCCACGCTCGAGTTCCTGCGCAAACACCCCGGATGCACTGGTCGCGTTGGCGGAGTGGGATTCTGTTTAGGAGGAAATCTCGCCTGGCTGCTTTCGGTTCGTTTCAAACCTGATTGTGCGGTTGGCTACTACGGCGTTGGCATTGAAAAGAGTTTGAATGAAGTCAGTGGGTTGAGTTCACCACTGATGTTGCATGTGGCCGGCAAGGATCAATTTTGTCCGCCCGAGGCTCAAAAGCAGATTCACGCAACGCTGGATCAAAACCCGCTGGTAACCATTCATGATTATCCGGAGCAGGACCATGCGTTCGGACGGCCGGGTGGCGCGCACTATGACAAAGCTTCGGCAGAGATCGCTAACCTGCGCACCCTGGAGTTTTTCGTGCGGCAGCTCGCCGGCGAAGGATTCCAAAACTCGCAGCGTTCGCTTTCGGAAAAGTGGGATGAACACGTCAAATACGAATTCGCGACCCGTGACACGGAAGACACTCTAAAAACCATGGTCGCGGATGCTTACGTCAATCACGTTCCGGTTCTGACGGGCGGGGTGGGACACGACGAACTGCGAGAATTCTATTCGCAGCGTTTTATCCCGCAGATGCCGCCGGATACTTCAATGACGCCGGTGTCGCGCACCACGGGAACGGATCGCGTGGTCGATGAGATGGTTTTTGAATTCACCCACACGATCAAAATGGATTGGATGCTGCCCGGCGTGGCGCCCACGAACAAGCATGTGAAGATTCCGCTGATCGTCGTGGTGCATTTTCGCGACGGCCAGCTGGCGCACGAACACATTTACTGGGATCAGGCCTCAGTGCTGGCGCAACTCGGATTGATTGATGCGACAGCGCTGCCGGTTGCGGGAGTTGAAACGGCTGAGAAGGTTCTGGATCCGAGTCTGCCATCAAACGAGTTAATGAAGCGATAGGATTCTCTCGTTACAGGTCAGTACCATCCGAGTAGGCGGCTTTGCCGCCGCACATGGCGGTAAGCCTCCGGCTTACCGGCTCAGCATAAGATATTTCAGGCGAGGCTACGCCTCGCATGACAGAGGCATAGCCTCCGTAATCTCTAAGAGTACGCCGGAAAGCCGGAGGCTTTCCGCCGTGTGGAGCGGCAAAGCCGCAAGTCAGTACGATCCGTAAGCGGAGGGGGTAGAGACTCAACTCAGGCAAACGGTTCGTGCTTAACCCATCCGCTGACGCGGATGGTACTGACTTCGTCGCACGCGTCCCGCTAACGAAAAATGACTAATCAAACCAATCTGCCCCAACCGGTTTCTCGTCTCCGTCGAGATCTCGGAACCGTTGAATCTTACGCAGCGCTGATCGGAATTCTGATCGGCGCCGGTATCTTTAAAGTTACCAGCGACGCCGGCGCGATTACGGGCCCGAGCGTAATTCTCAGCTACATCATCCTGATGCCGGCAATCCTGGCTACATCGATTCCCTATGCGGCTTTCATTTCCACGCCGTTGGGTCGCGAACCGGGCGGTGAGTACCTCCACATCTCGCGCACGCTCGGTGGTTACGGTCTGGCATACGTGGGCTCCTGGTTGAAGATCATCGCTTATGTCGGCGCGGCTGCTTATCTTGCCGATGCGCTGGCGGGTTACTTTATTGAACTAACCGGCCGGCGATTCAGCGGCGAGTTGTTTCACCAATCGCTGGCCATCGGAAGTTTGATTTTTTTCTATCTGGTCCACGTCATCGGCGTGCGCTGGTTTGGCAGAATCCAGGTGGCGATGTGCGTGGTGCTCGGGTTCTCGATTATTGTCCTGGTTGTTCCCGGATTGTTCGCGATTCGGGTGGCGAACTATTCACCGTTTCTGACCCACGGCGTCAGTGGTTTGGCGCTCAGCTTCATCCCGCTTTTCTTTTCTTACGCCGGCTTTGAGTCACTGGCCCAGACGGCCGGCGAAACCAAAGACAGCACCCGCCGTTTGCCGCTGGTGTTCCTGCGCGGCATCAGCCTGACGGCGATCATTTTTGTCCTGATGTCAGTCGTGGCCTTTGGCGTTCTGCCGCTCTCACAAATCCAGGCCAGCGCGACGCCGATGACTGAAGTCGCGATGAAATACTTACCCTGGGGCGCCGCCGCGTTTGTCACTTTGGGCGCGATCATGGCCATCACTACGTCTCTGAATCCCACTCTGATTGTGCCGTCACGGCTGGCTTTGATCTTTGTCGAAGACGGTCTGGCGCCAGCCGCGCTCGGATCGGTTAACCGCCGGACGGCGACGCCGGTGGTAGCGCTGACGCTAAATCTGATCGCCTGTCTGGTTCTGCTGGTGAGCCGCCAATTGGCTTTGGCGTTGAACATTGCCGTGTTCGCGCTGGTGCTGCTTTATTTTCTGCACAGCCTGGCGTTTTTGCTGTTGCCGCGCTTTAATCCTGATCTCAATCGCCAGATCACGATCTCGATGCCGGTTTGGCTACAGAAAGTCGCCGGCTGGATTTCGGTCCTGTCGATGGGTGGACTGATCCTGGTGATGATTTCGCGCGATCTGCGCACGTTGCAGAGCACCAGCCTCAGTGAGCGAATCAGCGCGCACTCTTTGACCAGTGTTGAACTGGCGATTGTCTGGAGCGCTATCGGGGTGGGGCTTTACGGTTTGGCGCGCGTGATGAAAAGGAAGTCATCGAAGGCGAGCAAGTAAACGCGGCTGTGCCGCCGCACATGGCGGTAAGCCTCCGGCTTACCGGCTGACCATAAAATATTTCAGGCGAGGCTACGCCTCGCATAACAGAGGCATAGCCTCCGTCATGAGAAAAATCGCGCCCGGAAAGCCGGAGGCTTTCCGCCATGTGCGGCGGCAAAGCCGCAAGACACGCTTATGGAAATCAGGGACAGACGCATTTTGATCACCGGCGCCAACCGCGGCCTGGGGCGCGCGCTGGCTCTTGCCTTCGCAAATGCCGGCGCGAAAGAAATCCTGGCCGGCACGCGCAAACTGACTGATCTCAAAAAAACAGATGCAGATCGAATTACTCCGATCCAGCTCGACGTAACTAACGACAGCGACGTCAATGCGACAAAGCAACTGGGGCCCATCGATATTCTCGTGAACAACGCGGGCGTGGCGGGCTATGGCAATCCAGTCAACATGAGTTTTGACGATGCCGTAGCGGAAATGAACGTCAATTATTTCGGCGCGTTGCGGATGACGCGAGCTCTCGCACCTGCGATGATTGAACGTGGCGAGGGCATGATTGTGAATGTCGCGACAGCTTTTGCGAAGATCAATCTGCCTCTGATTGGCACCTACTGCGCCAGCAAATCGGCTTTACTTTCGCTCGGCCAGGCACTGCGCGCTTATCTCAGCGACCGAGGTGTGCACGTCATGACTGTCATGCCCACCACGATCGACACAGACATGAGTAAAGGCGCGGAGGTGCCGAAGATGACGACCGAGTTCGTTGCCGGCGAGATCCTGCGCCACATTCGCGAACAATCGATCGATCCCCCGATTGGCGAAGAAGCAGAGGGAGTTTTGGAAGGATTGCGAGGTGATCCGGCCGGCTTGGAAAAGATTTTAAATCAGATCCGAGCCTAACCAGCGCCGTCGCGCGGCTTTGCCGCTCGATGTGCGGAAAGGCTTCGCCTTTCCGACCGTTTGTGATTTTTGATCAAGCGAGGCTACGCCTCGATTAGATTGGGCATAGCCCAATGGAGCAATTTCAGTTTCCGGAAAGGCGGAGCCTTTCCGCACATCAGGCGGCAAAAGCCGCAAAACCATGGCCGACAAACCACAAATCGATCGTCGCCGCGAAGAATTTCCGACGCTGGCTTCCGGCATTCATCTGCTAAGCCACAGCCTCGGCCCCGTGCCGCGCGCGACGCGAGAGTCGATGCTGGCCTATTACGAAGCCTGGGAACAGCACACCAGCGAAGATGCCTGGGCCAGCAGTTGGTGGGAGATGTCCGCCCAGGTCGGCGATCGCATCGCGCAGATTCTCGGCGGCGATCCCGGCTCAGTGCAGATTCAACCCAACGCTTCGATTGCGCTTTTCAGCGTACTCTCATGCTTCGACTTTACCTCGAGCAAGCGAAACAAGATCGTCGCCAGCGCGCTTGATTTCCCATCGATGCAATACATCCTGGACGCGCAAACGCCGGTGGGCGCGCGCGTCGAGATGGTTCCTTCCGATGACGGCATCGTGATTCCGCTGGAACGGATTCTGGACGCGATCGATCAGCAGACCTCCCTGGTCGCGATTTCGCATGTTTCATTTCGCAGCTCGTATCGCGTAGAGGTCGAGGCAATTGTGGAACGCGCGCGCCAGTACGGCGCACTCGTCCTGCTCGATGTCTATCAATCGGCCGGCGCCGTTGAATTGAAAGCGCGCGACTGGGGAGTCGATTTTCTGATCGGCGGCACGATCAAGTGGCTGTGCGGTGGTCCGGCCTGCGGCTATTTGTACGTGCGGCCGGATCTGCAAAGCCAGCTTCAGCCGAGATTAACCGGTTGGGTGGCGCACGGCGCGCCTTTTGATTTCGCGCCGCCGCCAATGCGCTATGACCATTCGGTCCGTCGCTTTGCCCAGGGAACTCCCGGCATTCCCGCGCTCTATTCGGTCTTGCCTGGTTTGAAAATGATCGAAGAGGTTGGAGTCAAAACGGTGCGCGCAGAGTCAGTGCGCCGGACGGAACTCATGATTGACTTTGCTTTGGAGCACGGCTGGAAAGTGAACAGCCCGCGCGACGTGAATCAACGCGGCGGCTCAGTCATGATCTACGTTGAAGATGGCCCCGGAATGGTTAAGCGCCTGGCCGAACGAAGACTTTTTGTTGATTGCCGCCCCGGAGTCGGCCTGCGCATGTCGTCGCATTTCTTCAATACGGATGAAGAAGTGCGAGAGGCAATGGAGATTTTGGCGGGGATGATGGATTAATAGACAAGGATTTACAGGATTGAGGAACATCCGCAGGAACCCTTGCCTCAACCATCTGCGCGACCTCTCATTCAGACCGGGCTTCAGCCCGGTCACGCCGGGCCGGAAGAAAGGCGGAACCGTTTTTAACGGTTTCTTCTGACCCAAACGAAGGTATCGACGAGTTGAGTAGTCTACCGTGAAGTGAAACCGTTGAAACGGTTGTTGTAATTTCTGGTGCGCGCCGGTCACCGGGCTAAAGCCCGGTGTTAATGAGAAAAGAACTTTGAGACACAGCCGAGGTGGACGTTTGCGTTTTCTGCTTCCCGCCATCCTGTAAATCTCGTAAATCCTGTCTATTACGCCTCGTACCTGACGCTCGGACTACCCGCCGGATAGAACACACCGAGCAAGCGCAACTCGCCTTCACCCATATTCTCCACACAATGCACCTGGCCTTTGGGCAGGTAAATGCATGAGCCGGGTGCAACCGGCGTGTTGGTTTCGCCGGCCCACATACGACCCTCACCCTTCAGAATGAAAAGCACTTCTTCGTATTGATGGAAATGATCCGGCGCCCGCCCCGGCGGTATCGAGCCGACAAATTGAGTGACTTGGGCGCTGCCAATTTCTTCGTCGACTAAAACACGATACCAGCGATCGGCGGTTGGCTGGGCGCGCTGATCTGCGAGACGAACGATGCTCGACGACAGGTCTGTTGTCGGATCCGGTAGCGAAGCTGTTGATGAAACGAATGCCGGAGCACGATCGGGATCGGGACACTGCGAGCTGATGATGGTAATTGAATCGGGACCGGGATTATCGATGGCGAATGTCTGGTGGGGACGGATGTAGATGCCGGAATCAACTCCGACCTCATATGAACGGTCGTCGATCAGCAGATTGACCCACTCGCTACCGCGGGTGGTACCGACTTCGTCGCTCGATTTAAGCAGGTACAGAATCTCATCGCAGTCTTCATTCTGAATTGTAGGCGACAGCCCCGGCGCGAATTCCATCACCCGCAGAGAAATCGCCTGCGCGCCGGTCGCGCGACCAATCTGTTTCCAGATGCGCAGCGTGCCTCGCACTAAAGGTTCGCCGTCGTGCATTTGGGAGACCCGACAGCCACCTTCAAGAATTACGACCATGATTGATGCTAGCGTTCAGACTTTAGATGAAGCGTCGTATGTTCAGTTACCGAACCCGGAGGGTGAACCAGATTCGAGGTGGTCGGGGCGCGCAATTGCGGATTAGCCTCGACCCCTGACCCGGCAGGCGGCCGGGCAGATCCGCCATCGAGCAGGTCCTGGGCGCGCGCGTGTGATGAACGATCCGCAATTTCTTTGTGCGGCTTTGAGAAGAGCAAACCGTTAATCAACAGCGCCAGGCCTGTCGCGAATGAGATCAGCGCAAATACGGATAACCATCCCAACCCGATCTGGGGTCCACGTTTATCGATAACGGAAATGAGCAACATCGATGGTATGCCCACCGCCAGACTGACCAGTGCCGTGATCGTTCCGGCCCGCAGCCGGCGCAAACGTTTCTCTTCGGGTGACTCAAGAAACTTCTCGACCTGGGGCAGCACGCTGTGGGCGAAACGCTCCATTGTGTGTGCGTCCTCCATCTGGCGAATCTTTTCGGCAACGGCGCGACCAATTTCTTCGCGCGCGGATTCGGCAGACGCGGTGATTGAGTCCGGCCGTTCCAGTCCCATGTGTACGACGCGCAAGTCACTGCCACAGGCGCGGCAAAACTGACTTGCCTGACGTTCTTCAGATCCGCAGCTGGGACAGAACATAATTGGATATCCAGCTCTAACTCTTCAAATGCCTGGTCGTCTGCTCAGTGACTGAGGTGTTGGGAGCCACCGCCAGATTTGAAGTTGTCTGGGCTTTGAAAGCCGGTGATGGCGGCGTATATCCGCCATCGAGCAAATTCTGATCGCGGGCAGCCAAAGAGTGGTCCTCGACCCGGCCGCGCGGTTTGGTAAAGAACAGCGCATTGATGATTAACCCGATTCCGATCAGAAAGCAGGCCACCCCCATACCCGCAATTCCCAGGAATGTCTCGGAATCGGGGCCGCGCAAAAATGCCGACATCAGGACCATGAAAATAGTTCCGCCAAGTCCTGCGGCCGCCACCACGACACCGCTGCGGACACGCCGCATCCGTTTCTCTTCCGGAGATTCGAGAAACTTTTCGATCTGAGGGAGTACGTCTTCGGCGACCTTTTTCAGTTCGCGGGCGTCCTGGACTTCGCGAATCTTAGCGGCCACGGCGCGGCCGATTTCTTCACGCGCCGTTACGGCCGAAGCCGTAACCGAATCGGGTCGTTCCAGGCTCACGCGCACGGCCCGCAGGTCGGTGCCGCAAGCCCGACAAAACTGGCTAGTCTGACGTTCTTCTGATCCGCAACTGGGACAAAACATGTTGGTGAATTATACGGCGGCTTGCTTGCCAGAGTTCCTGTTAACCAGAAACACACTCGCTCTCTTCGAGACAAATCGGCAAACCAACAGTTTGCGTTACCCGCCGCTCACTGCGGGCATGATGCAGATTTCGCTTTCATCACTGATGGAAGTCTGCAACGCCAGATCTCGGCGCGTGACCTGGCCGTCCACAAAAACGTTCACGTGTGGCCTTACTTCGCCCCGCTCTGTCAGCACTCGATCTCGCAAACCGGCGTGACGGTTCCAAAGTACTTGCAGGGCCTCGCCGACATTCCCGGCCCGCCCTTCAACCTTGATTTCGGCCTGCCCGCCAGTAAATTCCGTCAAGTAACCTGAGATCTGAAATGTAATCATGTCGATCTATGGAATCCCGCTACTACCGCTTCAATGTCCGACAAGCTTTAGCTTGTCGAACTTGGCGACAAACTAAAGTTTGTCGAACATTTGTTTTCAAATTGAACCACTACGGTTCCGGGCCCACCTGAAAACAATTGAGGTTTCAGTTTATACTGAGAACCCGAGAGCTTGCCACTTTTCATGTCGCGTCCAAATCCGAAAGCAGTTGACCCGAACCAGGAGTTGAAAGAGCGCGTCCGTGCCTTCTGGCAAGAGCATCCCTGCGGCACAAAATTCAGTGACGCCGAGATGGGCACACGCGAATTCTTCGATCGAGTTGAAGCGCACCGGTACGGCAAGGAATGGCATATTCCCCTTGCTGCGGATTTCAGCTCGACGCGCGGTTTGAAGGTCCTGGAAATCGGGTGTGGTTTGGGAACGGATGGGGCGCAGTTTGCGAAGGCCGGCGCGGACTACACCGGCATCGATCTGACGGAAGCGTCTATCGAGCTGGCTCGAAAAAGGTTTGAACTAGCGGGTCTGAAAGGCGAGTTTCGGGTGTCCGACGCTGAGAATCTTGATTTTGCCGATGAGACATTCGATGTGGTTTATTCGCACGGCGTCCTGCATCACACGCCGGATACCGCGAAGGCCGTGCGGGAAATTCATCGTATCCTCAAACCGGGCGGCCGCGCCATGGTCATGCTGTATCACCGCGGCAGCTACAATTACCGCATCGGCATCCGTGTCTTGCGACGGGCGGGCGCAGGCCTTCTGAAAAGCGAAGGTGGAATTAAGATTGTTCACAGACTGACCGGCGAGCCGATCGATTCGCTGCGAGAACATGCACAACTCGCCCAAGCCAACGGCGGTTCTTCGACGGATGATTTTCTCAGCCAGAGCACCGATGGCGCCGGCAATCCCCTGGCGCGAGTTTATTCCCGACGCGAAGCGCGAGATTTGTTCAGGGACTTTCGCAAAGTCGAACTGCGGGCTTACTTTCTCAACAAGCGTTTCATACCTTTGATTGGTAGTCTGTTGCCCCGCTCGATTGAATCGGCGTTGGCCGCTCGTTGGGGTTGGCATTTGTGGATTTATGCGACGAAGTAGAGTTCTTAGGATTGGAGTCAGTACCGAGAGCGGTAGCGACCGGGTAGCGCCGCTGACAGCGGTTTTGCAACTTTCATTACTTGACCGTAATGAGAAGCTGGATGTACCGCAATGTGGAACGACACTGACAATCCCCTCGCCTACCTAATTACCTTCCGCTCTTACGGCACTTGGCTGCATGGAGATGAACGCGGTTCGATCGATCGCCTTCACAATAGTTACAGATCCCCATACATAGAACCCAACCAAAACTGGCATCGTCATAATGTGCAGATTCTAGAGGGTGAACCTGTCGTGCTGGATGAATCTCGGCGTCGATCGGTTGACCATGCTATACGGGAAACCTGTACGCTTAGGAAACTTACATGCTCTCAATGTCAGGACCAATCACGTTCATGCCGTGGTCGCAATCGGACTAA
>Ga0070694_100002300_pt1 | contig 11302 bp, 8 predicted proteins | sample KBSK1251metaG_FD_65470 | JGI IMG/M metagenome (GOLD analysis project Ga0070694, IMG submission 65470) | Corn, switchgrass and miscanthus rhizosphere microbial communities from Kellogg Biological Station, Michigan, USA - KBS K1-25-1 metaG | ecosystem: Host-associated > Plants > Roots >... | reverse complement strand
TGCCTTGAAAGACCTTACCGGCAAGACCGTTTCACTGACGGATTTCCGCGGAAAAGTGCTGATCCTGGACTTCTGGGCGACGTGGTGCGGGCCATGTGTGGCGGAGTTGGAAGAGATGAAAGTGGCCTACGAAAAGTACCGGAATCATCCGCAGGTCACGTTTGCCGCCATCAGCATTGATACAGATAATGGACTGGTTGCGCCATACGCCAAACAAAAGGACTATCAATTTCCGATCCTGCTCACTGATGGCACGGTCGAAAAACCTTACCAGACCGATCTTATTCCGCGACTGTACATCATTGACGCGGCGGGCAACATCCGGTTTCTCCAGTCCGGTTATCTCAAGGATGGTTACTACCTCAAGAAACTGGACTGGATGATCGAAGCGGCGATGAAAGAGAACAAGTAGTTGGTGACTCACAAAATGGAGAGATGCACTGATGGAAAGCCTGTTACGTGGTTCTGATTCGTATCTGCGACTGCTCAGCGCCAAACTTGGTTTGGTCGCGGCGGTTATCATTCTTTTGGCCTTGGGCATTACTGCTCATGCGATCCAGACGAAACCCTTAACCTTTACCACCAGCGAGCCGGAAGCGCCTTTGGGTGGCGGGATGATGTGGGCTGAAACGGAAGAAGAATACCAGCAGAAGCTCGCGGAAAGGGTGGCGAAAAACGCGGCCTTCGTGCCCATCAAACACAAACCCAAAGATCTGAGTCCTGCGGCGCGGTTCGGCGTCAACTTCGCGTTTGAAGGACGCAGGCTGAGTTGGATTTTGGATGGCGATGAGCAGCACGGTTATGTGCTCTATGTTGACCTCAACGCCAACGGGGATGTTCGTGATGATCCACCGCAGCGGTTTGAGCAGCAGAATGGGAGGTACTCGTGCCTGTTTCGCGCCACGGCGCACGACGTGGATAAAGATCCGCAACAGACCTATCCGCTGCTCCTCAAACTGGAAATCGCGAACATGATTCCTTCCGGACAAACGCAGCCTCGGCCCGGCATTTTTTACCACGAACACACTGTCCGCCGTGGAGTGATTCGCGCAGGTAATCGGGACGTGGCTTTCAGTGTGAGCGGCGTCCGGGGCATTTACGATTGGGGAAGTAGCAAGGTCTATTTCGATCTCAATGGCGATGGCAAGTTGGATGAAGGATTGGATTCAATCGAGCGCTATTTCGTGCCCGACCGGTATGTGAACATCGGCGAGACGAGCTACGAATTCATGGTTGATCGTTACGGACGCAATTTGACGCTCAAACCATTGGCGGAGAAATTGCCTCCGCGCCCGACGTTTTTGCCCGGCTCTCTCCCGCCGGATTTCACCTTTACCGGGATGGATGGCAAGGCGCACAAGCTTTCGGACTATCGCGGCAAGGTGGTACTCCTTGATTTCTGGGGAATCTGGTGCGGCCCATGTGTCGCCGCTCTACCGAAGCTCCTCGAAGCTTACGAGAAATATCAGGCACGGGGTTTCGAGATCGTCGCCGTTGATGCGAATGATACGGCGGAGAAACTCCAGGAGTTCGTGACCCAGAAGAAACTGCCCTGGCTTCAGGCGAGGGAAGAAGACTCAGGCCCGATTCATCGGCTCTATCGTGTGGTGGCTTGGCCGAGTTACTTCTTGGTCGGTAAAGACGGCAAAATCGTCGTCAGTGGGGCAGGGCGAGTGGACTTCAATAGGGAGTTGGAGAAGCTTCTATCCACAGCGGAAAAGTAACTACACACTTTGATTGAGAGCTGACCATGACCACCAAGTTGAAAAGTGAGAGCGTGTTTTCGGATCGGAGATGGAAAAGCGTCTTCGGCTTGACCATGACGGCCGTGCTGCTGCTGGCCTTCAGCGTGGGCGCCCATTCCGTTCAGATAAAACCGATCACGGCTTCCACCGGAGAGATGGAATTGCTGGAAGGCGGTGAAGGTGAATTGCTGCCAGCCTGGACTGAAGAAGAATACCAAAAGCTCACCGCGCGGATAATGAAAGCGAGAAACTTTCTGCCGATGACACGTAAGCCGGAGAAGCTCAGCCCGCAGGCGCGCTTCGGCCTCAATCTCCAGATCGAAAACGATCCCCGCATCATGACTTGGGTCCTGGACGGCGACGAGAAAAAAGGCTATCTGCTCTACGCCGATCTCAATGCCAACGGCGATCTGAGCGATGATGCGCCGCTCCGGCTGGAGCAGAAAGACGGAAAGTATTTTTATCTATTTCGCGGGACAGGCCGCGATGCCAAGACTCAAGATACTTATCCCATCGCCACCAAGCTCGAAGTGACTCAAGCGATACCGTTCGGCGAATCGCAACTGCGGCTTTGCTTGCGGCGCCATGGCACGACGCTGCGCCGGGGAGTAATCCAGGTGGATGACCGGAAGATCGCGTTCGGTTTAGTCAGTATGGCGAGCGGCAAATTTTATTATCTGGCTCTCTTCGATCTCAATGGCGATGGCCAGCTTGATCGAGGTGGATGGTCGCCAGAGGCCTATAAAGTGCCGGATAAATATGTGCGCCTCGGCGAGAGCGATTATGAATTCGTGATTGATCGTTATGGGCGCAATCTGACTCTCAAGCCGCTAGCGGAAAAACTGCCGCCGACGGCTGTCCTGCGCCCCGGTTATCCGGCGCCGGATTTCACCTTCACCGATTTAGAGGGCAAAACACGCAAACTCTCTGATTACCGAGGCAAAGTGGTGCTGCTGGATTTCTGGGTGATTAACTGCGGGCCGTGCCAAATGGATGCCCCTAAGTTGGCCGAAGCCTACGAAAAGCTTCACCCAAAGGGCCTGGAGATCATCGGCATCAACGGCGAGGACACGGCGGAAGTCCTTAAGGAGTTCATGGGCGAAAAGAAAATGATCTGGACGCAAACGGTGCAGGAAAAATGGGAAGGGCCGATTCACAAACTGTATCGCTTTGATAGCTGGCCGACCTATTACCTCATCGGCAAGGACGGCACGATCATCGCCAAGCGGAACGATGGTGGAGCATCACTAGGGGATTTAGAAAAGCTTTTAGCTTTGGCAGGAAAGTAAGATCACTCTTTGATGAGGAGATTGTTGATGACAGCCAAGTTGAAAAATACGGGCCTGATCTTATTACTGAGCCTGACCTTCTTTTCTCTTCAAGCCTTCGCTCAAGTAGTGATGATCGAGCCGGCGCAACCTAAGTGGGGCACGAATTTGACCATCACCTACAACCCAAAGGCGGAAGGGGCGAAGTTGACCGGAGCGGATGACATTTACGTCTCTTGCGGTGTGTTCTTCCCTGACCGCATTGAATACTTCGCCGTCAAAATGGAGCGAGCCGGTGAGGTCTTCAAGTACCAAATGCCTGTCCGCCAGAATATGGGTGCCGTTCAGTGCCGCTTTATCACCCTCAATGAATGGGATCAGAAAACGACGGCTTCGACGATGATCTACCACCCCGACGGCGTGGCGGCCAGGGGCGCTTATCAAAGCCGCGTGGGCGCGCGTCAATATAAGGAGATGACGAGTCAAGAACTCGCCCTCTATCCCGATAACTATGCCGTCTATCGGGAGAAGTGGTTTTGGGCGAGCAATATGGATAAGAACAACTTCGCCGCGCTGATCAAAGAAGACATGGATTTGATCGCTCAGCAAACCAAGAGCGAACCGGCGGATCTGCTTTACTCTTTGTCTTATGGCTATCTGGTGCTGAAGCTAGAGGAGAAGGGTCGCGAAGCGATCAAAAAACTGGCGCAACAATCGCCCACCTCGCCCTTCCTGGCGAGCGCGCTGGGCAATTATGAATATCAGGTCTTCGCGCAGCAGATCAAAGGCGAAGGCCCGAAAGAAATCGAAGCGCTCAAGCGCGAGTTGATTCGCAAGCACCCGGAAACTGAACTGGCGCGCGAGAACGCCGAACTGCTGGCACGGGACAAAGATTTCCAACTCACGCCGTTGGAAGCCGTCTGCCGGAAATGGATGGAAGAGAAGCCGGACAACCCGACGCCGTATCTCGCCCTCGCTGACGGTTACAATATCCGCCAACAGAAAATGGACGAAGCGTCATCGTTGATTGAGAAAGCCATCAATCTGCTGCTGCAAGGCAAAGCCCGTCTGCATGGTGATTTTGCTGGCAGTATGAGCCAGATCTGGCTTCCTCGGGCTTACATCGTCAGCGCAGAAATTCATCTGCAACAGCAAAACTACGCCAGAGCTTTATCGGCGATCAAAGCGGCGCAGGCGCTGGAGAAGAATACGACGTCGAGAAGTTATGTGCTGGAAGGAGAGATTTGGCAGAAACTTTCGAATCCGACGCGCGCCGAAAACGCTTATTTCGAGGCGTGGCAGCGCGGAGCGAAAAATGTAGAGGAGCCTTTGAAAGCTATCTACCAGAAGAAAAATGGCAGCCTCACCGGATTCGATGAGTATGTCAAAAGCAAGAGGGCGGCGATGGCGAGCGCCGTGTCGGGCCGCAAACTGCCGCCGCCATTTAATGTCACTTCAATTGATGGCGAGAAGCTCGATCTCGCGGCCTTGCGCGGCAAAGTCGTGGTGCTCAACTTCTGGTTCATCGGCTGCGCGCCGTGCCGCGTGGAGATGCCGGGACTGAATCAACTGGTCAGCGAGTTCAAGGGCAAGGATGTCGTTTTCATCGCTTTTGCGACGGATGCGGCGGAAGAATTGCAAACATTCCTGAAAGAGAAATCGTTCAACTATCGCATCGTCCCGGCGGCTTCGAAGACGGCCGAAGCTTACGAAGTCAACGCTTATCCAACACACGTCATCATCGGCAAAGACGGGCAGATTATTTCCCGGCTCACTGGCGGCAGCGACACGCGGCACGATGATCTGCGCCCATTGATCGAACGCGCGCTCAGTGGACAATGACGAGGAGAATCAACATGACGAAGAGATACTTGCGTATCCTCCTGCTTTTGACGGCAGCTTGTTTACTGACGCTCAGCCTCTTGCCCCGGCCTGAAGCCGCTCAGTCGCAATCAACGGCAGCCGAAGTCTTGCAGTCCGCGCTTAAGGCGCTAGAGAAAGCGAATGCGATTGAGTGCGAAGTGCGCGTTGAGACGGATTCTCGCACAGAATCCAATTTGCCCAAATTGCGCGCGACTATTCTCGCCACGCGCTCGCCTTTCCAGTTTTATGCCAAGACCCGGGATGAAAGCGGCGCTGTGATCGAGACCGTGGTTTCGGATGGGAAGACCACCAGGATAAGTAGCTTGGGAAAAGTAAGCGAACATCCAACGTTTGTAGACAGTGGCGCGATGCCTTTATCCAGCGAGGCGGATAGTTATGCCGCGCGCATGCGGGAGATCTTGCTTAGGCCTGAGTATCTGAAAGAGGCTCTGACCAGCCAGCAGATCTTGCTGGTTGGGCAAAGTGAGATCGAGGGCGAGCCTTGTCATATAGTTTTGTATACCCGCCAGCGGGCAGCAGATTTCCTGTCAACTCAATATATCTGGGTCTCGGCAAAAACAGGGCTGCCACGCGCGACGCAAGCGATGAACATTGTCCGGGGGCATACGGTCTTAACTAACCGAGCAATTTTCTCGAAGATCCAACTCAATCCAGCCATTCCCGCCGAGACCTTTGCTTACCGTCCGGCAACCGCTGATTCTTCCGCTGATTCTGCTTATGGGAAGGCGATGGAGAAAATGGCTGCCACCGCCAAGGACAAGGTGAACAAAGCAGATGCTTCAGCCAGAGGAAAGCAATTGCCTGATTTGGAGGTGCGGGATGTCGAGAACAAAGCTTTGAAGCTTTCCGGCTTCAATGGAAAGCCAACGATCATCACCTTCTGGGCTTCATGGTGCGGGCCGTGCGTGGGAGAGATGCCTGTGCTTCAGAAGGTGGTGGAGAGCTATCAGGGGAGGCTGCAGGTTCTGGCCATCGCCGTCCAAGAGGAAAGGAGAGCGTCCCTCCAATTCATCACGGAGCACCCGCAATATAAATTCACCTTTCTGACTGATCCCCAGGCGGGCGAAGCTGGCACCCCATTGCTCTCTTTCTTTGAAATCCAAGGCATCCCGGTGGGCCTGTTTGTTGGCAGTGAAGGCAAGATCGTTGACCGCTGGACAGGGTTCAAAGATGAAAAAGAGTTTGTCGAGCGAATCCGGAAATTGATGGAGCAAGCTGGCGGTTCTAAGTGAAGAGCCGAACGGATTCAAGGAGTTATTAGAGGAAATAGCCATGAGAAAAAAGTTAGTGTTGTTAATCGCGCTTAGTTTGGTTTTCACGCCCACAGCCTTCACTGCGGCTCAGGAAAAACCGCCTGCCGCGCAGAAAGCCAAGCCAGCCGAAGAGAAGAGCAAGGAAGACAAAGAGAGCGAGAAGAAGGCGGCGGAAGAAGCAGCTTCGGTGTTACAACAGCGCGGGATCGAAATCATCCGCGGCGCAGCCCAGGAGGCCGTGAGCCTTGATGACCGACGCAGCGCCGCGCGAGTGCAGGCCAACGCGGCTGATGTTTTGTGGCCGCGCGATGAAGATAACGCGCGGGAGATCTTCCAGAAAGCTTTTGACTCGGCGGTGGCGCATTACCGCGAGACCAAAGACGATAACCGCGAACAGGTGGGCGAGCGAGCGTGGACGGGCCGCCCGGATATACGCTTGGAGGTCATCCGCCTCGCCAGCCGTCGCGACTCAGCCTTTGCTCAAAAGTTTACCGATCAGTATGTCGAAGAGAAGCGGCGCGAGTTGCAGGAGCGGGCGACTCAGACGCGCGACGGAAAACGCGACGGGAACGACGTATTCTTTGGGAAAGAAGATGTCATCGCCAGCGGCTTGCTGGATGCGGCTGCTCCTTTGCTCGCGACCGATCAGAAGACGGCGGTGGAACTGGCGCGGCGCGCTTTCTCCACCGGAGTGCCCCAGAGCGGGCCGTCTTTTTTGTATCAACTCGGCGGGAAAGATCGAGCGGCGGCGGACAGTCTGTTTCTGACAGCGCTCGATCAGATCAGCCGTAATCCAGCCGGGATGCCGGGCCAATGGCTCTTGCTCGCGGCTTACCCTTTCGGCGAAACCGTCGTTTATGTTTCCGATGGCACTGGCATGAATTCGTCTTCGTTCGGCCCACCAGCGGCCAATGCGACCGTAGATCCGCAGATCGCTGGACGCTATCTCGCTTCCGTCGCGGGGATGCTCGCACGCGCGACGCAGATCAACCCGGCGCAGTCTCCGGAGCTGGGGTCACGCATTGGCACAGCCTTTTTCGCGGCACGCTTGCTAGAACCGAAGGTCGTCAGGTACGAGCCTGCCTTGCTCGAAAGTTGGCGTGAGTTGGCTCAACAACTGTCGGTGCTGACCGATCAGAAATTGAGAGACGGGGTTGACCGCAATGTGCAAGGCATTGACCAACGCTCCAAACCAAGCACTCCGACGGACGAAGAAAACCGCCTCAAGGGTTTGCTCGACCGGGCTGAGCAGACCTCCGATTTTGGCCAGCGCGACGAACTGTATCGGCAAGCCGCCTTCGCGTTGCAGCGGAGCGACCCGGCGCGCGCCCTGAGCATCGCCGATAAAATCTCCGACCTCGATTTGCGGAAAAAGACGCGTTCCTGGATCTGTTTTCAGGCCGCCAGCAGTGCGCTCGGACAGAAACAATGGGACGATGCGCGCCGCTATGCGATGGACGTGACAGAGACTGATCAGCGCGCTTATCTCTTTTTCCGCATCGCGGAAGGGGTGCTCAAAAACGGTGACCGCCTGCGCGCCGTGGAATTGCTCGATGAGGCGGCGCAGCGTGCGGCCAGCGCCGACAACACCGCCGGGAAGCTCCGCGCGCAGCTCGGCATCGCCAACCTATATGCGAACTTCGATCCGGGACGCGGTTTCGAGATTGCCGCCGATGCGGTGAAGACCGCTAACCGTGTGCCGTCCTACAACCCCGATCAAGCACGTCTGACGCGGGTTTTTTCTTCGCGGGGCAGCACTTCAATTTCAACTGAGGATGTCGAAGGTTTTGATCTGGGTAAGACGCTGGCGAACCTGGCGCGTGCGGATTTCGACCGCGCGCTCGCGCTCGCCCAGTCGCTCGAACCTAAACCACTCAAACTCACCACGCTGGTGACCCTCGCTTCATCGGTCTTCGATCAGAAGCAGATGGCGCAGAAACAATAATCGTCCTAATTATGAATTTATTCGTTTTTTGGGAACTTGTCTCTTCAGAAAAACGAATTAATTCATTGTTGGAAGGAATCAGAACTGAGGTCTGGGAACTAGCTCAACGAACTGAAACCATCAAGAGTAGATACTAAGGAGGCATTGCATGTACAAGCGAACTAATTTGACCCTTCTTCTCGCAGCCTTGTTCATCCTGTTCGGCGCCACGGCGCTGGCGCAGGAAACGGGCCGCACTTATACCAGAGCTGACTTCGTCAACATTGACGGCGGCAGCCTGCAAGAAAAGATTGACCGCGCCGTGCAGCAATTCAAAGGCACGCGGCAAGGCGACACCGTCTGGATCGCCTATCACTTTCAGTCGCGTGACGGCATCCAACTCGGGCCATTCTCCGGCTCGGTTTACCGCGACGGCGATGGCATCCAACTGACCTATCGCGAAAACCCGGACGGTGCGGCAGTCTTCTTCCTCGTTGATGTCACCGGCTCGCGGCCCGCCTTCACGCGCGTCAAAACGCTCAATGTCAACGAGCCTTACCTGTTCGAGAACCGGCCCGTCTACTGGCTCGGCAATGTGGATACAGGGCAGAGCCTCGCGCAGCTTGAAACGATTATGCGCGGCGACCCGGAGAACAAAGACAAAGTGCGCGGCGCGCTGCGCGCTATCGGCGCGCACAACAACCCACGTGTCATCCCGATGCTCAAAGATGTCGCGCTCAAGGATAAAACCATAGACATCCAGCGAGCGGCGATTACGTACCTGGCACGCATCCCGGCGAAAGAGAGCCTCGATGCGCTCGATGAACTCTTTGCCGCCGCTGATAGCACGACGATCAAACAGGCGATCGTGGGTGCTTACACTACAACCGGCGACCGTGTGAGCGAAAAGCGTGTGCTCGACCGCCTGACGGCGATTGCGAAATCCGAAGAGCGGATCGAAGTCCGCACCGAAGCCGTCCGCAAAATTGCTGGCTTCCGTGGCGACGCCATCGCCGACCGCTTGTTTGAAATCTACGACCGCTTGAACGACCGCGAGATCAAACTCGAAATTCTGCGCCGCGTGGCCGTCAGCGACGGCACAGATGATCGCGCGGTGAAACGGCTCACGACGATTGCCAAGAACGACCCAGACCTCAATTTGCAGCGCGAAGCGATTAACCGCATTTCGATCAGAAACGATGACGGCATCACGGCGCTGATTGATATCTACAACAGCTCCAACTCCGATTCGGTTAAGGTCGCGATCATCAACCGGCTCGCGCAGAGCCAGAGCCGGAAGGCGGCGGACAAGCTGCTTGCCATCGCGCGGGAAGACGCGAATCCCAAGATGCGGCAAGCGGCGGTTAGCAAGCTTTCGAACAGCCCGATTACACCGAGTGTGATTCGATAACGAGCACGCAAGCTCGCTGAACTTTATTTGTATGTTCGGCACACTCTTTCGGTTTGCCGTGGCCAACGCGAAGTAGCAAAGAATTATCTTTCTCTCGCGGGTCGGGCGCAGGCGCACTGCACTCTACTGGAGCGGCAAACCGAAAGAATGTGCCGGACACAAAATCGGAAATAGGCAGGTGAATTATGATCAATCAAGCAAATACCAACATGCCACCTACTCCGCAGCCGCGCCCGGCGCTCTCTTTAGTCGGAACGCCGCGCGTGCTTTCGCTGGATAACTACGAATGTTTCATCGGCCCCAGCACGCACATCGCCGAACTGAAACAATTCATCGGCACGCAAGCCACGCAACGGCAGCCCGCCTTGCTCATCGGCGAGCGCGGCTTGCGCCAGGAGCAAATCGCGCGGGCACTGCATCAGGCGAGCGAGCAGTGGGCGCAACCCTTCCTGGCGGTCAATGTCCACAGCCTCAGTGACGACGCGATGAACAATCTGCTCTTCGGGTCGCGCGGCGTGCTGGAGACTTGTCCCATCGGGACCATCTACATCAACGAACTAACGCAGTTGCCGCTGCTGTTGCAGCAACGCTTCGCCGTTTACCTGGAAGAGCGTCGCTGGCGCGCGCGCTCCGACAAACCCTCTGGCCAGCGCTTAGTCTTCGCCACCGAATGGCATCCGGCGGAGATTACCGCCGCTAATCGCCTGGGTTATGGGTTGGTCGAGGTGCTGCGTCCGCATAGCTTCACGCTCAAACCGCTACGTGAACGAGGCGAAGACATTCCGTACCTGGCCAAGCATCTCGCGGCGCGCATTGCCGAGCGGCTCAACAAAGGCAACTACGAGATCACGCCTGCGGCGATGAAGGTGCTGACGGAATATGTGTGGGAGAGAAACATTGATGAACTGGAAGCGGTGTTGGAAAGCGCGATCACGACGTCTCAACCGCAGCGGATCGAAGAGGCGCTCTTGCCGATTCGCATTCGTTACGCGACACAAAAAGCGATTCCGACCAGAGGCATTGATCTCCCGCAGGTCATGGATGATTACGAATGGACGTTGATCGAAACGGCCATGCGGCAATCGGGCGGCAGCCAGACGAAAGCTTCGCGGCTTCTCTGCTTGCGAGTGCAGACGCTCAATATGAAACTCAAACGTTTCGCCAAGCTGAACAGAGTAGTGAAGTATGAAGCCTGAACCAGACAAGCTTTGGCTCATTGGCTGATTCAGATGGCGGCGTCGGTGGCTCACTTTCAACGGCTGACAAACGGGCGTGGCCGAGCGTCGAGTCCTTACTCGAAGGCTACGCCCCACCTTTGCGGCTGATCACCTTGTTAGGGGTCTATAGGGCAATGACATTGAATTAAGGAAATGAACTGACTGAGGCTGGGATATAGGCGCTCCGATGAAAGATTCGACACTCGAAACGCTCGCCCCGCTCTTGGATGTTCTCAGAGCGTATCCTATGCTCAACGAAGTGCGACCTGCGGCATTCCATCTGGACGGCCGAGACTTCATCCACTTTCATGAGGAGACTGAAGGGCTTTTCGCCGACGTTCGCCTTTCCAAAGGCCGAGTGCACATGCCAGTCTCAACTCAAGCAGAACAGGCGGAACTGCTCGAAAGGATCGAGGAGCAACTTTCCTCACTAGAGTCCCGCTCAAGTAGTAAACGTCGAAAGATGAAGGGTAGATCTGGCCACGCCGCTTAATCCATTCAACCGGAGCCGCGCCAACCGGGTTCTTCACTTGACCCCAAGACTGCAGGCGCGACCCGGTTAATCTGACCATTGGGCGGACACATAGCAATGTATCTTAT
>Ga0070694_100002299_pt1 | contig 11305 bp, 9 predicted proteins | sample KBSK1251metaG_FD_65470 | JGI IMG/M metagenome (GOLD analysis project Ga0070694, IMG submission 65470) | Corn, switchgrass and miscanthus rhizosphere microbial communities from Kellogg Biological Station, Michigan, USA - KBS K1-25-1 metaG | ecosystem: Host-associated > Plants > Roots >... | reverse complement strand
ACGGCGAGGTCGCCGCCGTGCTGCGTGACGATCGAGTAGCAGATCGACAGCCCGAGGCCGGTCGACTCCTTGGTCGAGTAGAACGGCTCGAAGATCCGCGCGCTGTGCTCCCTGGGCACGCCGGGACCGCGGTCGGCGATCTCGGCGACCACCCGGCCGTCCTCCCGGCCGGTCGCGATCCGCACCTCCCCCCCGCCCGGCTGGGCCTCGCAGGCGTTCAGGAGGAGATTCAGGAAGACCTGTCCCAGGAGGGCCGGGCTGGCCTGCACGCCGAGCGGCGAGGGGGACAGATCCTCCTCGAAGCGGATGGCGGCGAACTCGGGGCGCGAGCGGACGAACTCCACCGCCTGGCGCAGCGCGGCGTTCAGGTCGACGACGGTGCGGGGGGCGCTCGCCGGATCGGCGTGCTGCAGCACCTGCCGCACGATGTCGCCGGCGCGCCTCAGCCCCTCCTGCGCGCCGTCCAGGCGGCGCAACGCCTGCTGGACGTCGCCGCGCGCCAGGTCCCCCCGGGCCAGGCTGAGGTAGTTGGACATCCCCTCCAGCGGGTTGTTGATCTCGTGGGCCATGCCCGCGGCCAGCCTGCCGACGGTCCCCAGCCGTTCGGTGTGGAACAGCTGCCTCTCCAAATCGCGCACGCGCGCCTCTTCGCGCGCCAGCGCCTCCAGGGCCTGCTGGCGGCGCGCCTGCTTGATGGCGAACGCTCCGAGCAGGAGCGCCAGGCTCATCACCGCCAGGTTCAGGATCAAGGTCAGCCGGTAGCGCGCCGCGAGCGGCTGCATCAGGGTCACCGCCGGTCCCCGGAGCTGCGAGCACGCGAGACGCCAAGGAGCCGGAGCGGACCAGTCCTCCGTCCGCACGTCCGCCCGGGCGTGCATCCCGTCTCCGCCGGCCGCATCGGTTGCCGGAGCGGCGCTCCCCGCATCCGAGCCCAGCAGGTTTCCGGCCGCATCCAGGAGGATGCAGCCCCGCGAGCCATCATCCACGGGCCGGTGGAGCGCCAGGAGGTGGCCTGCGTCGAGCGTCGCTTCCAGGACCACTGCACCCGACACCTTCCTGACCCCCGTCTTGAACTCGAACCGGCCGGTGATGGCGCGCCCGCCCCCGCCGGCCCCATCCGCCGCGGGGTCCGGGGAACCGGCCGAAGGCGCGATGGCCGGCACGTCCCCCGGTTTCCACAGGACCGGGATGCCTCCGCGCCGGCCCGCGGCAACGAGGACGGCCCCGTCCGCCGAGCGGGCGGCGAGGTGCGATGCCTCCGGATGCCCCCGCAGGAAGAGCAGCAGGGCCCCCTCCGCCTCCAGCCGCCGCCAGCGCGCCTCCCGCGGGTCGCGCGACACGAGAGCGGACTCCAGGCCGAAGAACACCGGCGATCCCGTCAGGAACGCCAGGTCGGCGCGCATCGAGGCCAGCGTGCCTTCGAGCACGCCGGCCTGGGCCTCCGTCTCCAGCCGCAGGAGCCGCTGCGCCTCGTCGGCGACGCCCCTCTGGGCCACGGCGATCGCCCCCAGCCCCGCGATGTTGATCGCCAGCGCGGCGGCCAGGGTCACCGCGGTCAGCCATCCCACCCCCGGGCTCCAGGTCGATCCCGGGGCCGTGGCGCCGGTGCGCCCGCCGCTTGCCTCCGTATTCACGCGTCAACTATAGCGCACGCCCGCAGCGCGCCGGTGCACGCCGAAAAAGACGTTCGAGTCCTCTTCGCAAGATCCGATCCAGGACACAAAGGGCGCGATCCTCGCGCCGCGGAGGTCTTCCAGTCCGTTGAGAACTCGACGTTTCGATGCTCGCCCGGGGGTCGCGGCTCGGGCCGCCCGGGGAGCGAGGATCGCCCGAATTATGAAGCCCCGCGAGCCGGGATCATAAAAGACCGGGGGCGATGTCGCCGCTGCCCCGCCAGGTACAAAAAGAAAGGGCCGCGTCGCCGCGGCCCTCCCGTGTCTCTTTCCGGGAATCCGGTGTCGATCAGCCCTGCTTCACGACCTCGATCGACGCGACCTTGATCGTGCCGGTCCCCTCGTCGAGGGTCCCCTTCACCTTCACCGGCACGCCGATCTGGCCGTCCGCCACCTTCGACGGGTCGAGGGTGTACAGCTTTTCGTCGGCGTAGAGCTGGACCTTCGCCCCCTTCTTCACGCAATCCAGGGCGCACGACTTTCCCTTCGCGTTGGCGTTCGCCGAACCGCAGTAGGAGTCGGTCAGATACCCGGTGAGGGCCACCTCCCGGGTGGCGCCGGGCTGACCCGACGCGGCCGACTGGGCGTGGGCGTCCTTGTCCTTGTCGCAGGCGAAGGCGACCGGCAGGGCGACGAGCGCCACCGCGGCCAGAACCGATGCGAATCTCTTCATGCGGACACCTCCCGACTGGTTGATTGAGCGTGCCGGAAGATGCTAGAGGGCGACGGGCGAGATGTCAACCTCCGGCCCCAGGGCCTGGCCCACGACGCGCGCCAGGGCGTCGATGTCGTACGGCTTCTGGACGTAGGCGATCGCCCCCTCGCTCAGCATCTCGCTGGCGGTGCTCTCGGCCGAATAGCCGCTGCTGACCAGGACGCGCACGTTCGGATCGATCTCCTTCATGGCCTTGAAGCACTCCCGCCCGCCCATGACCGGCATCGTCAGGTCGAGCAGCACCAGGTCGATGGTCGCCGACTGCTCGCGGAACACCCTCAGGGCCTCCTCGCCGTTCCGCGCCCCCAGGACCCGGTAGCCGTGCAGCTCGAGGATGTCGCGCGCCAGGGCCAGGACGGTCGATTCGTCGTCGACCGCCAGGATGGTCCGCTTTCGTGACCCCTTGCCTCCTGCGCCGGCCGCGGGCGCCGCGACCGGGGCGCTCGACGCGACGGGTGCGCGCCGGGTGATCCCCGCGAGCCGCTCCAGCAGGATGGCCGGCGACTCGGTCGCGGCGCGAAGCGAAGCCGCCGCCTCGTCATAGACCGGGAAATGCACCGTGAAGGCCGCTCCCCGTCCCGGCTCGCTGTCGATCTCGACCCAGCCGTCGTGTCCCTTCACCGAGCCGTGCACCATCGCCAGTCCCATGCCGGCGCCCCTGCCGAGCTCCTTCGTGGTGAAGAACGGCTCGAAGATGCGCGGCTTCACGCCAGGCTGGATGCCCCGGCCGGTGTCCCGGACGGACAGCGTCACGAACCGGCCGGGCCTCGCTTCGAGGTTGCCGTGCGCCTCCGCCGCCGACAGCTCCCGGTTCGAGGTCCGGATCGTCAGGCTCCCCCCCTCCGGCATCGCCTCCCTCGCGTTGGCGCAGAGGTGCATGAGGATTTGCTCCACCTGGGCTGTATCCACGGCGGCCGTCCAGAGATCGGGCGCCCCTTCGAAGACCACCTCGATCACCGGCGGCAGCTTCGGACGCAGCGCCCCGATGAACTTCGCCACGGTCTCGTTCAGGTTCGCCGGCGACGGGCGGGTGGCCGCCCGGCGGCTGAACGTCAGGAGCTGCGCTGTCAGCTCGGCCGCGCGCAGCGCCGACTTCTCGATCAGATCCATCTTGCGGCGGTTCGGATCCTCCTCGGTCAGGCGGACCTTCACCAGCCGCGTGTAGCCCAGGATCCCGGTCAGGAGGTTGTTGAAGTCGTGCGCGATCCCCCCGGCGAGCGTGCCGACGCTCTCCATCTTCTGCGCCTGGCGCAGCTGGTCCTCCAGGTGCTGCCTGTCGGTCGTGTCGCGCAGGATCCACTCGGTCACGGTGCGGTTGTCCAGGGAGACAGGACCGCCGCGGGCGTCGACGAAGAAGCGCTCGCCGTTGGCGCGCACGCAGGGGATGGCGTGAAAGCCGTCCTGGCCGCCGGCCGAGGCCATCCGGTACGCCTGCATGAGGCGCTCGCCGTCCTCGGCGGGGTGCAGGTCGCTGAGGGAGAGGGCGCACGCCTCCTCGGCGGTGTAGCGAAACAATCTGCAGAACATGGCGTTGACTTCCAGGATGCGGCCGGTCTCCGGGTCGGCGGTGAGGATGGCGTCGTGGGCCCCCTCCAGGAGCAGGCGGTGGCGCTCGGTCGAGGCGGCCAGGGCGGCCTGCTTTGCATCGAGGTCCCTCACCATCATCGCCACGTCCTCGGTGAGCTGCGCCACCTCGAGCGTGCCGGCGGAAGGAGGCGGCGGTCCGGTCGCCCCCTTGGCGTACGCCCGCACGAAGGCGGCGACCCTGAGGAGCGGCTGCGCGAGGATGGCGCGGATCCAGACCAGGAGCAGCAGGCTCCCCAGCAGGATGCCGACCGCCGTCACCACGCCGCGCTCCTTGATCTCCTCGTACATGTTCGCCAGCTGCCTCTCCTGGTTGACCTTCAGGCAGAGCAGTCCGCCGAGATTGGAAAGGTTCGGGTTGACCCCCTCGAGAAGCAGTGGGGAGACCAGGATGAGCCGCCTGCCGTCCTCCACCAGTCGGTGCTGCGGCCGGGCCGTGCTTCGGGCGATCACGGAGAGGGCGGCGAAATCGGGATCCGGGATGATCGAGGCATCGTGCCCGATCCAGTCGCGCCGGCTGGCGGCGATCACCCGGCCGTCCTTGCCGATGAGCGCGACGTAGACCACCGACCGTTTGCTGCCGGTCTCCTCGATCACCTCCTGCACCGCCGAGCGCGAGCCGAGCCGCAGGAAGCGCTGCGACGCGGAGAGGAGCTGGTCGGCGAGCATGTCCCCGTAACGCACCCCCTCGTCCGCCAGGAATTCGCGCGCCTCCATGGAGTGGTAGTAGAGCAGGCCGCCCGAGATCCCCATCGCGGTGACGACGAAGGCGAGGCCCATCAGGGTCGAGGTCGGGAAGCGGGAGAGGACGCGACGCACGGAGGCCGCCTACAAAGACTCGATCAGTTCGGGTCGGATCAGTTCCGTACCGGAGACGGCGTGCCGGGTGAGGCCGTGGCGCACCAGGAACTCGGCCAGCCGGGCCGCCGTCTCGTGCAGCTTCCCCGGGGCGGCCGAGCTCCCCAGGAGCTGGCGGTTCTCGGACAGGTCGGGGACATGGGCCCCCTGAAGCCCCTGCAGGAACTCCTCGACCGTCAGGTCGTGCCGGCGGGCCATGCCGCCGGCCGCCTCCACCGGCTGCTCCTTCAGGCAGGCGACCGCCTTGAACCAGGCACGCAGGAGGCCGCGCAGGTCGCTTGGGCGTCCGTCGACCACCGACCGGCGCACGGCCATCACGTCGACGATCTCACCCGGGATGTCGCGCGACGAGAACAGCACGCGCGCCCCCCCGCTGCGCAGGAGGCGACCCAGCCCCGGCTCGTACGTGATGACTCCGTCCACCGTCCCGTCGTGGAAGTCCTGCTCCGCCTCCTCGGGGAGCCGGCTCACCGGCTTCACGTCGTCCGGCCTGAGCCCGCCGATCGTCAGGATGCGCTCGAGCGCGTACGACCCGAGCGCCGACTCCTCGTAGGCGATGCGCCGCCCCTTCAGCCCCTTCAGGTCGGTGATGCCGTTCCTCACGACCAGCGCGTCGCCGCCGAAGGAGTAGTCCACGACCAGGGTGACGACCGGCTGGTCCTGGAAGTTGTCGGCGATCTGGACTTCGTTGAGGGTGGCGAAGAACCCGTCCACGTTGCCCTGGTGGTAGGCCCTCAGGATTCCGGTGTAGGAGGAGAAGTCGATGAGATCGACCTCCACGTTCTCGGCCTCGAAGTACCCCTTCTCGCGCGCCAGGTAGAGGAGCTCGAACGGCGGCCAGGCGTTGACCCCGATCCGCAGTGGCTCCTGGCGGCCCTTGATGCACGCCGGGCAGAACGCGAGAAGCCCAAGGATGACGGCCGCCGGGACCATGCCCCCGGCCCGCCTGACGCGCCCCACGGAACGCCCTTCGCTCACCGATTCGACCCCTCGCAGACCCTCGCCACGGAACCGATGCCGGTTCCAGGGATCCCTTCAACAAGTTAGGTTCCCGCCGGGGGGAGTCAAGTCTCCAGGCGGGGGATAAGTGTCGGGGAATTGGGCATTTCGGAGGGGGACTCCCCCGCCGGGGCTCCCTTATACTGGGCGGGTGAGCGGGATCGATCCGGTTGTCCTGGAGATCTGCAGGAGCGTGCGGGACGAGGGGGGCCGGGCCTTCCTCGTGGGGGGATGGGTGCGCGACCTCGAGGCCCTGAGGCTTCGGGGGGTCGAAGGGATCCCCCCCTCCGAGTACGACCTGGAGGTCTACCGGCTGCCGGCCGAGCGGCTCGCCTCGCTCCTGGGGCGTTTCGGGGAGGTGCGGCTCGTCGGCCAGTCGTTCGCGGTCTACAAGGTCGTCCCCCGGTCCGGAAGCGGCCTGAAGGCGCCGATCGACGTCAGTCTGCCGCGGCGCGATACCAAGGTCGCTCCGGGGCACCGCGGTTTCTCGGTCCTGGGGGACCCGGAGCTGTCCTTCGAGGAGGCGACGCGCCGCCGCGACTTCACCGTCAACGCCATGATGTTCGATCCGCTCGTCGGCGAGACCCTCGACGTCTGGGGGGGCCGCGCCGATCTCCGCGCCGGGCTGCTGCGGGCCGTCGATCCCTCGACCTTCGTCGAGGACAGCCTCAGGGTCCTGCGCGGGATGCAGTTCGCCGCGCGCTTCGAGCTCGACGTCGAGCCGGGGACGGTCGCGCTGTGCCGCGGCATCGATCTCTCCGACCTGCCCTCCGAGCGCCTCTGGGGCGAGATGGAAAAGCTGCTCCTCCTGGCAAAGCACCCCTCGGTCGGGCTGTCGTGGGCCGATCGCCTCGGCGTCGTCGACCGTCTCTTTCCGGAGCTGAAGGCGCTTCAGGGCTGCCCGCAGGAGCCCGAATGGCATCCCGAGGGGGACGTCTGGATCCACACGCTCCTGGCGATCGACGTGGCGAAGGGGGAGATCGAAGGCCTCCCGAAGGAGAAGGCCCTGGCGGTGCTGCTGGCGGTGATCTGTCACGATTTCGGGAAGCCGTCCACCACGGCCGTGGTGGACGGACGGATCCGTTCATACGAGCACGAGGCCGCCGGCGTCCCCCCGACCCGCTCGTTCCTCGACCGCCTGAACGTCCACTCGCTTCTGGGCTACGACCTCCGCGAGCAGGTCGTGCAGCTGGTCGCGCACCACCTGACGCCCAGTCACTACTATAAGAACCGGGAGAACGTCGGGGACGGCGCCTTCCGCAGGCTGGCGCGCCGCCTCGAGCCCGACCTGCTGTACCGCGTGTCGCGCGCCGACTGCCTCGGACGCACCGGCTCCTTCTCGACCGACGCGCAGGAGTGGTTCATCGCCAAGGTGCGCGGCCTCCAGGTCGAGAGCCGCCCGCCCGCGCCGGTCTTCATGGGACGGCACCTGCTGGAGATGGGGATCCCGCCCGGCCCCGTGATCGGCCGGATCACGCGGGCGATTTACGAGATGCAGCTCGACGGCCGGGTGACGACCCTCGAGGACGGGAAGCGGGAGGCGCTCCGGCTGCTCTCCGCCGAAGCTCCGGCCGGAACGAAGCCGCCGGACCCGGCGAGAGACTGAGGCCCGGGGACTACCGCGCGCCGGCCGCCGCCCGGCGACGCGGCCGGCCCACGGGGGAGGCGGCGCGCCGCGGCCGCGACGGCCGGATCTCCGACACCATCTCGCCGATCCGCTGCAGGCCGCGCATCATGTAGTCCGGGTCCGATCCGAAGCCGAAGCGCAGGTGCCGGCCGGCGCCCAGCTGGTCCCCGGCGCACACGAGGACCGACTTCTCGGTCCGCAGCCTGTCCACCAGGGCGATCGATCCGATCGGCAGGGCGTAGCGCGCGAACACGATCGCCCCTGCCAGGGGCGGGATGTAGCTGAAGACATCCGCGTGCGATCGCAGCCACCCCTCGATCACCGGCAGGTTGCGCCGGATGACGGCCCGCGTGCGCGAGAAAATCGCCTCGCGCCGCTTGGGATCCATGGCGATCCGGCCCAGGTGGTCCGACAGCATCGCGGGGGCGATGGTGGTGTAATCGCGGTACGACCAGATCCGGGCGACCGTGGCGGCCGGGCCGGCGACCCAGCCGATCCTGAGGCCCGGCAGCCCGAACGCCTTGGACAGGCCCGAGGTGATCAGCACGCGATCGTGGCGTCCCCAGAAGCTCTGCGTCGTCCTTCCGGAGACCTCGGCTCCCCGATAGATCTCGTCGGCGACGATGAACGCCCCCGAGCGGCGGGCGGCCCGGACGACCTCCTCCATCTCGTCGTCCGTCAGGACGCCTCCCGTCGGGTTGTTCGGGTTGGTGACCACGATGGCGCGCGTCCGCTTCGTGACTGCGCGGCGCAGCCCGTCCACGTCGAGCGCCCAGCGCATCGTCCCCCCCTCGCGGCGGGGCACGAGCCTGAAGGCGTCGGCCCGGCCGGCGAAGGCACGCGACAGCCCCCACGCCTGAAGGTAGTTGGGGAGCATGAACGCCACGCGGTCGCCGCGCTCCAGGAGGGACCAGAGGGTCGTGTAGTTCGCCTCCGAGCCGCCGTTGGTGACCAGGATGTTCGCGCGCTTCGCGCCGTCGTAGAACGCGGCGATCCGATCGCGCAGCTCTTCCGATCCGTTCGACTGGCTGTAGCCCAGCTCGGAGCCGAGAAAACGCTCGACGTCGCCGCCGCCGAGCTCCAGAAGCTCGCTCGCCCGCATGGGATGCACGCCGCTCTCGCTCAGGTTGTAGTCGACGTAGTTCTCGTAGGTGGACTGCATCCTTTCCATGCGGAACGGCTCGATGCGCACGGCGGCCTCCTGGGAGGCGGAGAATATCACGCCGATGGCCGGCACGGTGATACCCTCTGGGCCGTGAGCCGCACCCTGCTTGTGCTGCGCGAGCCCGAGATCCGGAGGCTCCTCGATCCCGCGGCCAGTCTTCAGGCCGTCGAGCGGGCGTTCACCGCCTACGCCACGGGAGGCGCCGAGCTGCCGGCGGTCATCAACCTGAACGTTCCGGAACACCGCGGGGAGATCCACGTCAAGGCCGGCCACCTGCGCGGCGGGACCCACTATGCCGTGAAGATCGCCTCCGGTTTCTACGACAACCCTTCCAGGGGACTGCCCCAGAACGACGGCATGGTGCTGGTGTTCGACGCCGGAACCGGCCAGCCGGCGGCCCTTCTCCTCGACAACGGGTTCATCACCGAGCAGCGCACCGGCTCGGCGGGGGCCGTGGCGGCGAAGCACCTGGCGCGCCGCGACGCCCGGATCGTCGGCGTCGTCGGCTGCGGCAACCAGGCCCGCTACCAGCTCGCTTCGCTGGCGCTCGTGCGCCCCTTCCGCGAGGTGCGCATCTACGGCCGGCGCCCCGAGCGGGCCCGCGCCTGCGTCGAGGAGCTCCGGAACGACCGCGCCATGCCCCGGGAGTGCCGGCTCGTCGCGGTCTCTTCCGTCCGCGAGGCGGTCGTGGGGGCCGACATCGTCATCACCGTCACGGCGAGCCGCGAGCCGCTGGTCGAAGCCGCCTGGCTCTCCCCCGGCATGCACGTCACCGCCGTCGGATCGGACGGCCCCGACAAGCAGGAGCTCCACGCCTCGGTCCTCGAGCGCGCCGACCTGGTCGTGGCGGACAGCAGGGCCCAGTGCCTCAGGCTCGGGGAGATCCACCACGCCGTGGCCTCGGGGACGATCCCCGAGAGCAAGGTCGCCTGCGAGCTGGGAGACATCACCGCCGGGAAGCACCCCGGCCGCCGCAGCGACTCGGAGATCACCGTGTGCGACCTGACCGGCGTCGGGGTGCAGGACGTGGCCGCGGCCGCCGTCGTCCTGTCGCGCGCCCGGGCGGAGGGGCTCGGTGTGCCGCTCGAGGTCTAGGGGGCGCGGGGTTGTATAATGACCCGGCCATGGAGCAGCTGACGGCCTTCGAGTACGTGGTCCGGACACGGCAGAAGACCGACGAGACCTACTCCATCCTCGTGGAGAAGGCGCCCGGGCACTGGATCGCCCAGATCCGGCTCCCGGACGGCTCCTTCTGGACCATGAGCCGCTTCGACCCCAAGGCACCGGCCCTCCCGAAGCAGTGGGTGGGCGCGACCGCGGCCGCCGCGGCCGACTATGCCGCCCGCATCCTCACCAACCACTTCGCGACCGAGGGCATGGAGGTCGTCCGTCGCAGCTACCTCCTCGAGCCTAAAACCTAGCGTGCGGACCACCGCGAGCCTGACGATCCGCGAGCGGACCACCCTGGGGTTGGGGAAGATGCGGCGCTTCTGGCTGTCGCACTTCCGTCCGGCCTACGTGCGGGAGAGCCTGGCCCGCCGCGTGGGGCAATGCGACCGCACCGGCGCCTGCTGCCACCTGATGTTCACCTGCCCGCTGCTCGATCGGAAGGCCACGCCGGTGCGCTGCACCATCCACGAGATCAAGCCGAAGGTGTGCAGGCTGTTCCCGATCGACGAGCGCGACCTCCGCGACCGGGACATCATCTCCCCCGACGCCCCGTGCGGCTTCTCGTTCATCCCGCGCGAGGAGTTCCTGAAACGGGGGGGCGAGGCGACGCAAGCCGCGGCTGACCGGCTCCACGTGGAGGAGATCGATCTCCCCCGCGAGTAGAAACCGGCCGGCCGGACCGGCCTTCCGCTCCCGGCCGTTGATCTTTGCCTTCCGGTGCTTCATATTGACACCCGCCGGCATCCGTCCGTCATCCGTCTGACGATCGGGCCTGGCTGGCACGTCCGAGGATTCACGGGATGCCCGGTAACGACCTGGTCCTTCATGAAGAGGAGTTCACCAAGATCCGCGAGGTGATCTCCCGCCTGAGGGGGGAGTGCAACGCCAAGGTCGTCTTCCTGGTCGACAAGAACGGCCAGCAGATCGCGGCGATCGGCGAGCTGAATTCCATCGACACGACCGCGCTGGCCTCGCTGGCCGCCGGCAACGTCGCCGCCACCGACTCCCTGGCCCGGCTCATCGGAGAGAAGGAATTCTCCGTCCTGTTCCACGAGGGGGAGCGGGACAACCTGCACATCTCCGTCGTCGGCGGCCGGGTGATCCTCGTCGTCATCTTCGACGAGCGATCCTCCCTGGGGCTGGTGCGCCTGCGGGTGAAGAAGGGGTCCCACGAGCTGGCGGCCATCCTGGACGTGATGCTGAAGAAATCGGCGGCGCCGCGCAAGGCGGCCGCCGGCGGCACTCCGTTCTCGGAGATCACCGACGAGGACATCGACAAGCTGTTCAGCGACTGAGGCAGGCGGGGGCGACCGGCTCATCCGATGACGTTCATCAATTACGCGGCGCGCGAGATCAACTGCAAGATCGTCTACTACGGCCCCGGGCTGGGCGGCAAGACGACGAACATCAAGTTCGTCTACGAGAAGACCAACCCGACCGCCAAGGGGAAGCTGATCTCGCTCGCCACCGAGACGGACCGGACGCTCTTCTTCGATTTCCTGCCGCTCGATCTC
>Ga0070694_100002297_pt1 | contig 11309 bp, 6 predicted proteins | sample KBSK1251metaG_FD_65470 | JGI IMG/M metagenome (GOLD analysis project Ga0070694, IMG submission 65470) | Corn, switchgrass and miscanthus rhizosphere microbial communities from Kellogg Biological Station, Michigan, USA - KBS K1-25-1 metaG | ecosystem: Host-associated > Plants > Roots >... | reverse complement strand
TCGTAGCGGCTCTCGGCAGAGAGCCGCAAACCACGAAGCGCCGCTTTGGATGCGTGCCGATGCATCTGGAACGGCCAGAGTGCGGCGGTCTACCGACCGCCGCTACGCCCAGATGGTTGAATTTTCCCATTATGGCTGCGGTCCAAAGCCGGCTTGAAAACGTCCGGCTTATTACGACGCACTTGGCCACCAGCCTTCACGCTGATCGAATTGCTTGTGGTCATTGCGATCATTGCCATCCTCGCCGGCTTATTGCTCCCGGCGCTCTCCCGCTCGAAACAATCCGCCCGCCGGATTGCCTGCTTGAATTCCCTCAAGCAGTTGAATCTGGCCGCGGCCATGTATGTGGAAGACAACGCCGGCTATTACCCAAGCAGCAACAGCTCTTACCGCTGGCCGGAGGCGTTACGGAAGCACTACACCAACCTGCGCCTCCTGGCCTGCCCGAACGATAAGTCCGCCGGCGCCTGGCCCAACGACGGCCTCTCCGCCGACGCTGCCCCTCGCAGCTATCTGCTCAACGGATGGAACGATTACTTCGACGGCCTGCCGCAACCTGTGACGTCTGAGATCATGCCCGAGACCGTCATTGTCGAGCCCAGCGAAACCATCGTCTTTGGAGAAAAAGTCGACGGCGCCGGGGACTTCCTCATGGACCTCCGTTCCGGCAATCACATGACGGTGCTGGAACAGCGACGCCACAACGGCAACGGCGCCGAGTATGCCTTCGCCGACGGCAGCGTGCGTTTCCTCAAATCCGGCACCAGCCTCAAGCCGGTAAACCTCTGGGCCGTGACCGAGCCAGTCCGGCGTCAGTAGGATGGCAGGCGGTGGGCGATGAGCAGTCGCTCAGTGAGCAGTGGTCAGTCGCCCCGGCCCTCACAAACTCCGTACGGAACATCTTTCGTTGCACCCCGTCCCTCTGCGCCGCTGCCAACCCCCGGCTAACGACCGGCGACAGCAACTGACCACTGACTCGCCGGCCCACCGACCACCGACCCACCACCGCCTGGGGCCGCACCCCCACGGCAGATCAGAATTGGGTGAAAGAGCCCACCTCCCCACGCCTCCAGTCTTGGAGTCGTGGTCATTTTCCCCATAAATCCGCTGCAATCAGGCTAGCTCGGTTCTGGCATAGTCCCTGCCCTGTTGTTGCCGCAGCCGCGGTTGCGTTGTAGACTGGGGCGCTTCGACCCCAGTGCAGACGCAACCATAACTATGAACTTTTTGCGACCTAACCTGGCGCTTTTGTTTGGGCTGGCACTGGTATCTGTGCCGGTGCATGTCAGCCTGGGCCAGACATCCATCGGTTCCACCGTCAAGCCGGTCGAAAGGGATGGCCGGGTAGTCGTCTCCGACCAGCAGGCGACCGATCTCGGTCTGCCGGCATTGACCACGGATGCCCAACGGCTGCCGCCGGAGATCAAGGAACGCCTGCGGAAGTTCGAGGTAATCCGGGAGACGTATCTCAAGGAGCAAGCGAGCCTGCGCAAACGTTTGACCGGCGCGGCGACCGACGAGGAGCGGGAACGGATCCGGGCGCAGATTGTGGAAGCCCGAGCCGCGTGGCTCTCCCAGGCCCGCAAGCTCAGAGAAGAAGCCCAGGAACGGTTGCGTGATTTACAACGTCTCATGCCCGATCGCGTCGAGATTCTGAAAAATGCCCAGGAGAAAGTCCGTGAACGGCGCGGCATCGGCAATCCTTAAGCCCTTCCATGAACCGAACCCTCACCCGGCCTGCGGCCACCCTCTCCCATCCGATGGGAGAGGGGCTGGGGGTGAGGGCGTCTATTCAGTTCAGGGGTTCGATGCGCGAAGTTCTGCTTGGAAGAATTCTTACCCAGGAGCCCCTCAAAGGGACAACGCAGTGGAGCGAAGAAACCATAACTGAACCCCCCGCCTGAGCCGGTTTGTCCCGGCCCAGAATCGACAGCCGAATGTGGCGTTGTTGTGTCAGCCAGAAATGGGCGACCAAGGCCCTTGCTATCGCATTTTGTCTGGCAGGCTGGAGCGGGCTGGCATCCGCCACCGAAACAGGACTGGAGGAGGATCTGACTACCCTCCTGCCCCGCTGGGATCACAGCATTTCCTTGAAGGCCTCCGGAGGTTACAAGGACAACATCGGGCTCGCTTCCACCAACCCTATCGCCAGTTGGTTTGCGCGAACGGCCGTGGACGCGGTCTCTGTCCGTCTCCCAGTCGACAGCCATCAGGTGACGGTGGTGCTCACCGCCGAAGACACGCGCTACCTACAGAGCAGCCGTATTGATCATGAGGATTTCGTAGTGGCGCAGGCGGAATACCGGAAGTTTTGGGGGGACAAATGGCAGGCGAGCCTTGGGTTGGAGGGCATTTACCTCGACCAGATCGTCGACGTCTCCGTCTCGCAAACCAACCAAGTGGTACGGCTGCACGGTGGGACGCTGACGGCTCGCCCCGGGGCGCGGCGCGACTTCACGGAGTTCGTCTGGCTCGCCGTGGAAGCGCCTCTGAGTCGCCAAGCGTTTTTCTCGGAGACTCCGCTGGACGAGTATTCGGATATCGGCACGAAGGTGCTTTTGGGATGGAGCTACGGCCACAGCTCAGAAATTGGCCCGGTTTACGAATTTTTGCACCGCGGTTACGACAACGAATTGGCCACTCGACCTGGCCCCACGCCGGCCAATGAAATTCGCGAAGACCTGCAGCACGAAGTTGGAGTGATCTGGAAGCATTACTGGGATCAGCGCGGTCATTGGCGCAGCAGCACGCGGGTCAATTATCGGCTGCTGCACGATAACGGCGGCTACTTCAATTACCACCGCTACCAGGTCGCGCACGGGCTTCGGTTCAAGGCCAAGCCATGGGACCTCTCGGTGGAAGGTCGCGTCGGATTCTACGAATTCCCGAATCAACTGGTCGATAACGACGTGCGCCACCGCACCGATTGGTCCGTCGCCGTGCGCGGCGAACGACAACTGGGCCGGCACCTGCGGCTCATCGCCGCCTACGATTACGAACGCACCGAATCCAATCGGGAATTCGATCAATATGCGGTGAATACCGTCAGCGCCGGCATGGCCTGGGAATTCTGAGCGCGGCGCCATGGAACGAATCCTCCACATCCAGAAATTGCTGTTGCGCTCCCGGCGCCTGCCATGGCTCGTGCTGGGCATCACTCTCCTCATCCTGGGCGGCATCATCCTGCTCACCACGCATCAGACTCGCGGACGCATCCGGGCTCAAATCATCGGGCGCGACCGCGAAATTCTGCACGCGGTGGCGCGGATGCAGATGCCCAAAGCCGCCGAAGCTGATGAAGGGATGGGCTCCCTCGAGGATCCGGCCAATCAACTGGCCGTCATCATGGAGATTTCCAAGCTCAGCGGCGTCATGGGCGCGCGCCTCTTCGATGCTCAAGGACACTTTGTCGAGAGTGTGCCCGGAGATTTGACGGAAACGACGGTATCGGGACCGGAGCTCGCCTCGCTTCATGCCGGCCGTCCGGTCAGCCAGTTTTATGCGTCGCTGCCGTGGTCGCAGCTGTTTTTGCCCGATGCCACGAAGTCTCCGGAGCAACGTGAATCGCCTGTGCTGGAGGTGGCCGTGCCCTTGCAGGAAACGCGCGAGCAGCGACTGGTTGGCATCGCGCAATTTGTGATCGAAGGCTACAGCATCGCCCAGGAATTTGCGCGGCTGGACCGCCATCTTTGGCGGCAGGCCTTGACGGCATTCGCCGCGGGAGCGCTCATCCTGGCCGCGGCCATCACCTGGTCCTTTCGCCGGTTGAACCACGCGCACCGTTTGCTGGCGGAACGAACCGAACACCTGCTCAAGGCCAATCAGGAACTGGCGCTCACCGCCAAAACTTCTGCGGTCGGAGCCGTGACATCGCATCTCATTCACGGATTACGGAATCCGCTGGCCGGACTGCAAAGTTTCGTTGCTGGCCTGGGCGCGTCGCTGGCGGATCATCCGGGCACTGATCTGCAACAAGCCATGGCCGCCACGCGGCGGATGCAAGCGATGATCAACGAAGTGATCGCGGTGCTGCGCGAGGAGGAAGGCACTGGCCAGTACGAAATCCCGCTGCAAGAATTGGTCGAGCTCATCTCGGCAAAAGCTCAAACCCTTTGTCGCGAGCGCGGGGTCCGGCTGACCACGGCCATGCAAGCCCAGGCCATTCTCGGCAATCGCGCCGCCAACCTTGTCGCGCTCATCCTGGCCAACCTGGTCCAAAACGCCGTGGAAGCCACGCCGTCCGGCGGCGAAGTCGCACTCCACCTCCAGGCCGACGGCGAATCGTTGCGCTGCGAAGTTCACGACCAAGGCGCGGGCTTTCCCGAGGGCCGCTCCCCTTTCGTCCCCTGCTCTTCCCAAAAGGAGGGCGGCAGCGGGATTGGCCTGGCGATTAGCAAACAATTGGCCAATCACCTCGGGGCAGGCCTCGAGTTGCATCTCAGTTCACCCCGTGGCTGCGTTTTCCGGCTCCAATTGCCGGCGAGCTTGTGGAAGCCCAAGACCAGTTCCATCACCCTGACCTTGGGATGAATGCCGCCAGCGCACAAGAGCGCGCACCTGAAGCGCGCGCTCCACGGCCGGATGTTGCGCGCTGGCTAGGCCTCGCACTGCTCGCCCTCTCTTTGGCGCTCCCCCTCGCCGGGGCGGAATTGCCCCTGCCCTGGCGCTGGTCCAATCCCAGGCCGCATGGCGGCAATGTGGTCGACATGGCCTATTCACCGCTGTTGGACGTGACCATCCAAGTCGCCGAACTGGGCCAGATCTATTCATCCTTCGACTTGAACCTGTGGATCCCGCGCGTGAGCGGCACCACCGCCGACCTGCGCGCTGTGTCTTTCCTGGGGGCTCGCGTTCTGATTACCGGCTCCAGCGGAACGGTGCTTTACGCCGATGATTTGTCCGCCTTTCACGCCGGTGTGTTAACCAGCGGCCCAACCGCTGACTGGCTGGAAGGTGTCACGGCCTCGCCGCAATTGGCCGTCGCGGTGGGGGACACCGGCGCGATTTACACCAGCACCAACGGCGTGCACTGGCGCCGGCAAAGCAGCGGCACCAGCCAATGGTTGCGTGGTGTCACCTGGGGCGGCGGCGTCTTCGTGGCCGTAGGGGAGAATGGGAAGATTTTCACCAGCGCCAACGGGACAAATTGGGCTTCGCGCGCCAGCGGGACTTCACAACATTTCAATCGAGTCAGTTATGCGGCGGGACGTTTCAGCGCGGTGGCCGAGTTCGGCGAGTGCCGCTCCAGCACCAACGGCGGGCTCAATTGGTTCGTCGAAACCACCGGCGCCACCAATGATCTCTTTGCCGGCACACAGATGAGCGGGGTCCGCCTGGTGGCGGGTGATTACGAAGTTCATTCCCAGGAAGGGGCCAATGCCTGGGTCGACGAACTCTCCGGCACATTCGCCAAGCCAACGCCGTGGACCTATTACACCGCCGTGCGCTCTTCCAACAGCTTCCTCATCGCCGGGCGCACCGGGCTCATGGAAGAAGGCCACTTGAGCACCAATGGCGCCCCGCTCTACTGGACCCACGGCGACGAATCGTTCCGTCCATGGCTTTGGGATGTCGCCTTTACCATCGGGCCTTATATCGCGGTCGGCGATCACGCCAGTGTGCTGACAAGCGGCAATGGCGCGGACTGGAAATTGGAAGTAGTTCCGCCGGCGGTGACCAATGCCGTCTTCCTCGGCGTGGGCGGCACCAGCAATATGCTCATTACCGTCGGCAACGCCGGCAGCATCATTATCAGCCCGAATGTGGTGACCAACGAATACTCCACCAACCAATCCGGCATCGTGAGCGTCACCAGCGGGAGCGCCTTCGGAGTGCTTTGGTATGCCCTGCCCCCGCTTGGCACCAGCGATCTTCAAGGGGTGGCCGCGAGCAGCAACCTCTTCGTCGTCACCGGCGGCGGTGGCGCGATCTGGACCAGTCCCGACGCCACCAATTGGACCCGCCAAGCCAGCCCCACGACGAAATTCCTCAGCAGCGTCACCGCTTGGCCCGGCGGCTGGTGTGCCAGCGGGGACGACGGCGTCATGGTGGCGAGCGCCGATGGGTCCAAATGGAACCTGGTTCCAATGGCCACCACCAACTGGCTTTATCGCATCCGATACTGCGGTGGGCGGCTCGTTACGGTGGGTCAGAACGGGACCATCTTCACGAGCGCGAGCGGCGCCAGCTGGCTCCCGCGCGTCTCCGGCACAACAAAATGGTTGAACGACCTGGCCTTCATCGGCGACACGTGGTTTGTGTTGGGCAATTCCGGGACGGTGCTCACGAGCACCAACTCCACCAACTGGAGCGCCACCGGTACCATCACGCGCAAAAACCTTTACGGCGCCGCCACCGATGGACGGCAATTGGTCACCGCCGGGATTGAAGGGGCCATTCTGCGCGCGCAAGTGTTGCCGGACCCGACGCCGTTGCGGATTCTTGCCTTCGACCACGTGGCGACCAATTCCATCTACCAGAATCTGTATCTCTTCGGCGGCAAACCGGACCAACGCTTCACGCTCGATTTTCGCACGGGCTTGGAAACGAATGATTGGGTGACCGGCCCGCTGCTCGAATTTATCGATGGCTCCGGGACGCTCTTCTATCTGGAAACCCTCCGCGGCACGAATCTGCCGCCGCAAGAGTTTTACCGCGGCACGTTGGTGGATTAATGACAGTGAGAGCCGAGCGGCGTAGGTGTGCGATACAACGGCAGTGCAGCTCCCGTAGCCATGTCCTGAGCCTGTCGAAAGGCCACGTGTTCAAATACGGCAGGCCAAGCGCGTTCGCGGGGGACGGTTCCACGGGGATTCAGGACGGAACCATCCTCGCCCTGTCAGTTGCCCGCAACGCGCGTCGGTTCCCCCAGCGTGTCGGGATCGTAATCCTTCGGCAATCCCAGCCAGATGCTCGCTTCGCGGATATCCCGGAAGACCACCGTCGTCTGGTCGCACTCCACTTCCCGATAGGTCGCGAACATGCGGCCAAGCCCGAAATGGAGATCGGACACCACCACAAACGCGCGCCGGGAGCCGGCGGCAAAGAGGGATTGACTCCCGGTATCCTGGACCTGTGCCGGGGTCATATCGATCTGTTCGAGTTTACGACAATCCACCAGGTGGGCGAAGTCCGGACGAAATCGCGGATCGGCGCCCAGCGTTTTCATGTGTTCCAGGAAATCGGCATAGCGAAACGTGCCTGTTCCGCGCGAGATGACCAGCCGTCGCTCCGTATCAATCAAGTATTCGCAAGACATTCCATTTAACTGCGAACCCAATTCGCCCACCAACGCCGGACGCTCACCGGTCGCCACTCCAGCGGACCATCGACACGGCACATCCTGTTCCGTGCTACGGACGATGATTGGCTGAAGCGAGCAAGTTCGACATCAGTGCTTCATAGCTCACCCGCGCACCGAACTCAAGAGATGCATTTAGCAACTGCCTCCCGAACCGGACGTAGCGCAGGCTTCCAAGCGCTTCCAAGCCTGCGCTACTTTGGGGCTTTTCACCCGATGACGCTGGGGGCACATCCCCAGGTACGCCGCGCGTGCCAGGGCACCTCCTTCCGAAACCATTCCAATTCGCCGGAGTTGGCCGGTTCTTCGCGGGGCCGCAAGCTGGCACAGCTTTAGCAGGGAGACGCAGCAATCATCATTCACACTCGAGCCATATCGAACGAAGGAACTATGAAGAATACGTATTGGAGCTGTCTCAGGTTGCTCGTGCTGGCCGCTGCCGCGTTGGCGGCTCGCAACATGGGGGCCAATCCGGAGGTGCCAGTGGTCCATATCCTGGCCACCGACCCTTGTGCCGCAGAAGGCGCCGGTGACACCGCGACCTTCACCGTCGTGCGCAGTGGCCCCACCAACCTCGCGTTGACCGTTCACTACTCGCTGGCTGGCAACGCCGTCAATGGCGTCGATTATCTCGAACTCAGCGGCGACGTCGAAATCCCTTCGGGCGCGTCGTCGGCGCCCATCACCGTCGCGCCGATTGATGATTCGCTGGTCGAAGGCGGCGAGACCGTCGCCGTGTTTCTCGAGCAACCGCCGGTATTGCCGCCCCCGTACATTGTCTGCTGGCCCAGCTTTGCCGTCGGCCACATTGAAGACAACGAGCTCGCCCCCACCAACCGCCCGCCACTCGTGCGGCTGGTCAATCCACCCGACGGCTCCGTCTTTTTCAGTCCGCTCGACCTTCGCCTGGTGGCGCGAGCGAGCGATTTGGACGGGCATGTGCGGGCGGTGGAATTCTTCGACGGCACGAACAGCCTGGGGGTGGTGCCGGCTCGCCCGCGGATTATTCGCGCCATTCCGTTGGCCGACGACGCCCTGGAACTCGCGGTCGACGCCGATCCAGAGGCTTATCCGGAGCTCGACCCTGGCCTTGTCATCGATCCCCTCATCATTCCGCCGGACACGTTCACTTTGGTGTGGCGGGATGTTCCACCGGGCGGCCATGTGTTAACCGCGGTGGCCACGGACAACGCCGGCACGTCGACGCGCTCGGAGTCGGTGCACATCCGGGTGGCCGAACGGCCGTTGCAGCCTATCGTCAATGTGCGCGCCACCGATCCTATCGCGGCCGAGCCCGACCCCACCAGCGCCCGCCTGAATACAGCCACGTTCACCGTGCATCGTTCCGGCTCCACAGATCTGCCCCTCGTCGTGTACTACCGGCTGGGCGGCCCCGCCGGCAACGGCGTTGATTACGCCGAGTTGCCCTTCGACGTTACCATCCCGCGCGGCGCCAGCACCGCCGAAGTCGTCATCAAACCGCTCGACGACAATTTGGTGGAAGGAACCGAAGGGGTCACCTTGCAACTGGTCCCACCAGTCTGCATCGCCATCTTCCCGCCGCCGCCGGATTGTTACCTCGTCGGCCCCTACGACTCCGCTCGCGCCATCATCCAGGATAACGATCCCACACCCAACGAGCCGCCCCTGGTCGAACTCGTGCGCCCGACCGACGGCTCCGTCTTTCTGGCTCCGGCGGATATCACGCTCGTGGCGGCCGCGCGCGACCCGGATGGACGCGTTGTCACGGTCGAGTTCTTCGCCGGCACCAACAGTTTGGGCATCGTGACGAATCGCCCGGACCTCCTCACCAAGGTTCTCCCGGAGTTCGCCTTAAAGTGGTCGAACGTCCCCGCCGGCAGCTATCTGCTCACGGCCCAGGCCACGGATAACGACGGCGCCGTGTCGCGCTCCAAGCCAGTCGAGAGCAAAGTCGTTGAACGCACGCTGCCGCCAGTCGTGTCGATTGAGGCCACCGACGCCGAAGCCGCTGAGACGGCGGCGGGCACGATTCCAAACCCGGCCGTTTTCACGGTCAAACGCACCGGTCCGACCGATCGCACGCTGCTCGTCTTTTACCAACTCAGCGGGACGGCATCGAATGGCGTCGATTATGCCGAATTGTCCGGGCATCTGACCATTCCCAACGGCGAAGCCAGTGCGCCGTTAGTCGTGGAACCGCTCGACGATCGGTTAGTCGAAGGCGCCGAAGCGGTCGGCGTCACCCTCGTGCCGTGCCCGTTCCTGCTCGACGTGGCCCCGGCGACCGCGGGCCTCACCCCCATCGACGTCGATCCCATCTTCCCGATTTCCTGTTATATGATCGGCACCAACGACTCGGCGCGCGCGGTCATCCGCGACAACGACGTCTCTCCTACCAACACGCCGCCGAAAGTGGCCATCGTTCGTCCTAATGACGGAGATATTTTTGCCGCGCCGGCCAGTATCCGGCTCTGCGCGGAGGCGAGGGACGCCGAAGGCTTTGTGCGCACGGTGGAATTCTTCGCTGGCACCAACAGCCTGGGCATCGTCACTAACGGGCCGACGACGGTTGGCGCCACCCTCTTGCCGGACGCCCTCTTCTGCCTGCCCTGGGTGGACGTGCCGGCCGGCCTTTACGTGCTCACCGCCCAGGCGACCGACAATCGCGGATTGTCTTCCGTTTCCGACCCGGTCCGGCTCCGAGTCATCGCTGACCATACGCAGCCGGTGGTGACGCTCGAAGCTACCGATCCGTTCGGAGCGGAGGGCGATTTAATTCGCGACCCGGTGGCACTGGCGGACGGCACGATGGCATTCATCGGCCCGCCGATTTTGACTCGTCCGGATTTCGCGATCTTTACTGTGCGACGCGACCGCGGGACCAATCTGCCGCTCACTGTGTTTTTTGATCTGGGAGGCACGGCGCGCAATGGCGTCGATTATCTGCAGGTCGGGCGCCAGGTCACCATCCCCGCCGGCAGCTTTGAAGCCGTGATTGTGATTCAACCGATCGATGATTTGATTGTCGAAGGCACGGAAAGCGTCGTGGCGGAGCTGAGTCCCATCGGCTGTCCGGCCATCTTCCCGCCGTCGCCGAGCTGTTATTTGGTGGGCGAGCCGTCCAAGGCTGTGGCCTGGATTCGCGACCACGATTTCGAGAATCGACCGCCTAACGTTGCCATCAAAAAGCCGGAAGCCGGAGCTGTCTTTCTCGCTCCAGCCGACATCGACATCCTGGTGCTGGTCAGTGACCCGGACGGTTACGTGACCACGGTTGAATTTTACGCGGGAACAAATCTGATCGGGAGCGAAACGCGGCAGTACTTCGTCGCGCCGCCGCCTGGAGAAGTGCACCAATTCACCATGACCTGGCACGACGTGCCGCCGGGCCGTTATGAACTCACCGCGGTGGCAATCGATGACCAGGGCAAATCGACTCGTTCCAGCCCGGTGCCGATCCATGTCATCGTGCCGGGCACGGTGCCGGTGGTCACGCTGACCGCCATCGACCACGACGCGACCGAACGGGATCCGCGCCTCGCCATCGCCATTGCGGAAGCTCTGGGCATGGTGCGGGTCACGCGCGACTGCAAGACCAATGAAGATCTCACCGTTCGCTACGAAGTGGGAGGCAACGCGCTCAACGGCGAAGATTACGCCAAGCTCAGCGGCACAGTCGTCATCCCGGCCGGGTCGGAATCGGCGCACATTTTCGTTGTGCCGCTGGACGATACGCTGGTGGAAGGAGATGAAAGGGTCACGTTCAAGCTGTTGCCGTCGGATTGTGCGGCCACGGATCCCGTGCGCGACGGCTGCTACCTGGTCGGTTCGCCCGCGTCCGACTTCGTCGTCATCCATGACAACGAATCCGCACCGCCGCGAGTCGCCATCGTGGATCCCGAATCCGGCGATCGCTTCCGCTTGGGCGCATCCATTCCCGTTGTCGCCCAAACGGTGGCTCCGGACGGATGGGTTGGGCGCATGGAATTCTTCGATGGCACCAACCGCATCGGTGTCGAGGAAATCG
>Ga0070694_100002296_pt1 | contig 11309 bp, 8 predicted proteins | sample KBSK1251metaG_FD_65470 | JGI IMG/M metagenome (GOLD analysis project Ga0070694, IMG submission 65470) | Corn, switchgrass and miscanthus rhizosphere microbial communities from Kellogg Biological Station, Michigan, USA - KBS K1-25-1 metaG | ecosystem: Host-associated > Plants > Roots >... | reverse complement strand
GCTGACCCGGGCGCTGGGGAACTTCTTCGCGGTGGCCGAGAGCTACCCCGATCTCAAGGCCAACCAGTCATTCCTCCAGCTCCAGAGCCGCATCAGCGAGATCGAGAACGCGATCGCCGACCGGCGCGAGTTCTACAACGACACCGTGACCACCTTCAACACGCGCATCCAGCAGATGCCCGACGCGATCGTGGCGGGCTGGCTGGCGCTGACGCCCGCGCAGGTGTTCCACGTGGACGAAGCGGACCGCCAGGACGTCGAGATCAAGTTCGCGATGGCCGGCTAGGCCGCGCCCATTCCGCCGTGACGGGGCCGGGGGCCGCCGATGGGCTCCCGGCCCCGAGAATTGCCGCCCACCACCTCCGCGTGTAGACTGCCGCGCGCTCTCGCCCACGGGTGAGGTGCCCGTGCGCACCGTTCCCGACCACCGGCCGTCCACCCCCGAGCCCCGAGTTCCCGATCCCCTTGCCGTCCGCCATCCGCCCATGAACGTGCTGGTCACCGGCGCCTCCGGCTTCATCGGCCAGGCGCTCGTTCCGCGGCTGGTGCGCGCCGGGCACACCGTGCGTGCGCTCGCGCGCCGCCCCGAGTCGATCGCGGCCGCGCCGGGCGTCGAGCCGGCGGCGGGCGACATGACGGACCACGCCTCGCTCGAGCGCGCGGCGCAGGGCGTGGACGCGATCGTCCACCTCGCGTGCGCGACCGGTGTCACCCACGAGCGCCAGGTCCGGGCGGTCAACGTCGAGGGAACGCAGGCGCTGCTCGACGCGGCGCAGCGCCACGGCGTGCGGCGCTTCGTGTTCGTCTCCACGATCTCGGCGACGCGCGAGCGCATGGGTTCCTACGGGCGCACCAAGAAGGAAGGCGAAGCGATGGTGGCCCACGCCGGACTCGACTGGGTCACGGTGCGACCCTCGCTGGTCTACGGCGCGGCGCCGGTCGGGCTGTTCGCCACGCTGGCCGCCTATCTTCGCTCCCTGCCAGTGGTTCCGGTGATCGGCGACGGCCGCATCGAGCTCGATCCGATCCACATCGACGACGTCTGCGAGGTGATCGTCCAGTGCCTCACGCGCACCGACGTGATCGGAAAGACCTACGACCTGCTCGGCCCGGATCGCGTTACCTTCGACGAGTTCCTCGCCCGCCTCGCGCGCGAGTTGGGGATCCGCAAGCCGGTGGTGCACATCCCGGGGGGCGTGGCCCTCATGATGGCCTCCGTGCTCGGCGTGATCTCCCGGCGTCCGCCGGTCTCCGTGGACAACGTGCTCGGCATGACCTCGCCCGCGCGCGTGGACAAGGCGCCCGCGCAGCGCGACTTCGCGATCGCTTGGACGCCGCTCGCCGAGGGGCTCCAGGCCTTCGGTCGCCTGGTGCGCGAGGGCGCCGCCGGGGACGGCGGGCGGTCCGTGGTCGTCACGTCATCGTCTGCGGGTGGCCTCGCGCCCGCGCACGCCGACAACGGTTCGGTCAGGTGGCCCGCGGGTACGGCCCCGCAGCCGCTGCGCCCGGTGCGGGCCGCGGTGGTCGGGCTCGGCAAGATGGGGGTCGCGCACACCGCCGTGCTGTCGATGATTCCCAACTGCGAGGTCGTGGGGCTCGCGGACCATCACGCGCCGCTCGGCAAGACGGTGCGCGGAATGGGCTACGAGGCGCCGTTCTTCTCCACCGCCGAGAAGATGCTGGCCGTCACGCGTCCCGACGCGGTGTTCGTATGCACGCAGCAGGACGCACACCAGCCGATCGCCAAGCTGGCGATCGAGGCCGGCGCCGCGGTGTTCGTGGAGAAGCCGCTCGCGCACACGCTGGCCGCCGCCGAATCGCTCGCGGCGCTCTCGGCCGGGAGCGGCCTGCCGATCTCGTGCGGCTACACGCTCGCCTACCTGCCGGTGTTCGCGCGCGCGCGCGAGGCCGTGGCCGCGATCGGCGAGCTCCGCCAGGCGCGCTCGTCGATGAACCTGTCGCAGGTGTTCGGTCCGCGGCAGGGCTGGATGTACAACCCCGCGCGCTCGGGCGGCGGCGTCGTGGCGAACATCTCATCGCACCTGCTGTTCCTGCTCGAGTGGTACCTGGGGACGCCGGTCGAAGTGCGCGCGACGTGGAAGAAGCTCTACGGCGCGGTCGAGGACGAGCTGCACGCCATGATGACGCTGCCCGGCGGGGCGGAGGTCGGCTTCGACTCGTCGTGGAGCGTGCCGGGCTACCCGCTCTCGGCGGTCGTGATCGAGATGGACGGCGAAAACGGCAAGCTGCTGGTCTCCAACGACGCGCTCGAGCTGGACCTGCACGCGCCACGCGCCGGCTGGCCGGCCGGGCACACGCTGGAGCGCCACGCCGATCTGCCGCAGCCCGGCCGTTTCGACGTGAACGGCGACGGCTACTACCTCGAGGACGCCTGGTTCCTCGCCTGGGCGACCGGCGGCCCGGCGCCGCCGACGACCGTCGAGGCCGCGCTGCGCGTGCAGCGGGTGATGGACGCGCTCTACCGCTCCGCGGCGAGCGAGGGCGCGGCCGTCCAGGTGGGCGGATGAGCCGCGCCCCGTTCGTGGCGCCGCGGCTGCTGCTCGGCGGCGAATCGCTGCTCGGCGTCTCGCGGGCGCCGCGTGACCGCATGCTCGAGATCACGGCGCGCTTCAACGACGCCGAGACGCTCGCCGTGACCATCTCCAAGGCGCTCGCCGCCGGGGCCGAGGGCGTGCTCGCGAGCCCGTCGCAGCCGCTGCGCGCGGCGCTCGCCGAGCTCAAACAGACGGTGCCAATCTTTGGACTCCTGCCCAACGTGCCCGAGTACGTGCGCGACTCCTCGGACCTGGGCCTGGTGGGCGCGGCGCTCAAGCGCGTCAAGCGCGCGAGCCCGCTGACGATCACACGGCTCGGGCTGACCGGCCTCACCCATTCGCTGGCGGTCCTGAAGAGCGACTTCAGCGGCATGGTGCCGCTGCTCCTCGAGCTCGAGGCGGCCGCTCTCGACGCGACCGACCTGCGGGCGGTGGTGCTCGCGGCCCCGCTCACCGATCTCGCGCTCGCCGGGCGGCATCGCGCGTTCTTCGAGCACTACTGCGCGTTCGTGCGCGGCCGCTTCGGCGCTGCCGGGTTCGAGACGCACAACCTGGGACACCTGCTGCGGCGCTTTCGCGAGTGGGGCGTGCAGCCGGACCTCGTGGTCGGGCCGGTCAATCCGCGCGGACTGCTGATGAAGCCCGACCCCGAAGCGCTGCTCGCCGAGCTGCGCGCGGCCAGGGTGCCGGTGCTGGCCAAGGAGGTGCGCGCCGGGGGGACGGTGCCGCTCCTCGAAGGTGCGCGCTTCGCCCTCGATCACGGAGCCCACGGCGTGGTGGCCGATCTCGTGGATCTCGAGGATCTGACCGCGGAGATGCGGGCGCTCAAGGCCTGACGCTCCCGCCCAGGGAGGCTCGATGGGCATCGAGGTACTGCGTGCCGGCGCGCTGACGTGCGCGGCGCTGACGCCGCCCGCGGTCGCGGTCTTCCGCCATCTCGGGCGCGGCCTGCGCCTGACCGAGCGCGTGCTGCTCGGGCTCGCGCTGGCGCCACTGGCCCTGGCGCTGCCGGCGCTGGGGCTCGCCCTGGCCGTCGATCTCCGGGTGGGCTGGTGCCTGTGGCCGTCGGAATTCATCTGGACCGTCGTGGCGCTGTGGCCGCGAAGCCGGCGTGACGCGACCGAGCCCGGCGCGGCCGCGGAGCCGTTGCCCGAGCGCGGCCACGGGTTCCCGGCGATCGCCGCGATCACCAGTGCCGTCCTCGCCGCGGTGCTGGTCGGGGGCGTGGCGCTCTCGGTGCCGTTCGTGCGCATGTGGAGCGACGCGTGGTTCCACGCGGCGGCCGCGGTGGAGATTCACATCCGCGGCGTGCCGCCGCAGGACCCCAATTTCGCCGGCATCCCGCTCTACTACCCCTGGTTCTTCCATGTCGTGATCGTGCTGCTCGGCGCCATCAACGGGGCCACGGCCTTCGACCAGATGGCCTTCCTCAACGTGTGGTCGGCGGTCGTGCTGGTGCTCGCGGTGGCCCAGATCAGCCATCGCGCCTTCGGGCGGCCGGCCGCGATGTGGGCGGGCGCGATCGCGGTCCTCGGCCTCGACCCATTCGGCTGGCTGTACATGGTCGGTCGCGCGATGGTGGGAGAGACCCGCGGGTTCTCGGAGATGATCGCCGGGCTCACCAGCAGCAACGGCGCCACGGTCCAGCTCTCGTACCTGTTCCCGCCCTCGCACGTCTCGCTGCTCAACCGCTTCTGGACCGGCACGGCGCTCACGCCCGCGATCGCGCTCGGGGCGACGGCCGCGTGGAGCGTGACACGCGTGCTCGAGCGCCCGTCGCGCGCAGGGGCGATCCGGACGCTGGTGATCATGCTCGCGGCATTCGCCTTCCATCCCGCCTACACCGCGATCGCCGGCGCGTGCATGGCCGCGGGCATCGCCTGGGTGATGCTGACGGGCCAGCGCCGCGGGCCGGGCGCCGCGGCGCTGGCCGTGCTGGCGGTGGCGCTTGCGCTCGCGATCCCCTACGTGCGCGTCTGCGAGGTGCCCGGGGCGACCACGGCGCTGCGGCTCGGCCTCTATCACCGCAACGTGTGGTCGCTGCTGCTGGCGGTGGGGCCGTGGTGGCTGATCGCGGTTCCCGTACTCGGAGCGCTCCGGCAGGGCAGCGACGCCGCCCGATTTGCCGCGGCCGCGGCGATCGCCACGGTCGTGGGCGCGATCGTGATCGTCATGCCCGAGTTCAACACCGACAAGCTCTTCTATCTCGCATGGGTGTCGCTCGTGCCCCTGCTCGCGGCCGGCTGGGTCTGGTGGGGAAACCGTCTCAAGCTCCCGACCATGGCGCGGGCGACCCTGCTCGCGGCGCTGGTCGTGCCCACGGCGGGGCTCTATGCGCTCGGCACCGCGCTCGACCCGCGCTCGCCCGGCGTGCTGATCCGCGGCGACACGCCCTCGGCTCGCAACCTGCCGCTCGCGACTCCGGCCGAGGAGGAGGGCTATCGTTACCTGCGCGATCGCACCCCCGACGAGACCGTGGTGATCGAGCGCCCGCGCCCCACCGTGAACGAGCCCGTGCCGGTGCTGGGCCAGCGCCCGGTGTTCTGCGGGTCGCTGAACGTCTACCTCGCCAACCACTTCGACGACGGCCGCACGACGGACCGCGCGATGCTTGCGCTGCGCGAGGAGTTCGGCGTTCGGCGCGCCATCCAGATCGCGCTTTTCTCCACCGGCGTGCTCGACGACCAGCAGCGCCTGTACCTGAATGGCTTCACGGCGCCGATCTACCTGCTCGTGCGGCGGCGTGAGGTCGAGGACGCGGTCTGGGACGGCTTCCGGGTGCAGCCGGCGTGGGTCGAGGAGTTCGCGAACGAGGAGATGCGCATCTTCCGGTTCCGACGCCCGTCACGCTAGGCCGCGCCGGAACACGCATCGGCGCGCGCCGCGACTTCGTCCTTTCCCGCGCCGCATGCGCTGGCGTACGCTTTCTACGAATCCTCTCGGCCCGTCCCCCGGGTTCCTGACCGGCGCCATCCCCCGGCGCCGCGGCGCGAGGTCGTCCTCATGTCCATCAGTCAGCGACTGCGCGATCTGCTCGATCACGCCGGGGTGAAGTACACGGTCGTCCCGCACGCTCCCGCGTACACGGCGGAGGAGACCGCCCTGCGTCTCCATGCGCCCGTGCGCGAGATCGCCAAGGCCGTCGTGGTCCGGGTGGACGCACGGCTCGCCGTGGCGGTCCTGCCCGCGCCACTGCGCATCGACCTCGAGCGGCTCGGCACCGCGCTCAAGGCCCGGGTCGAGATCGCCAGCGAGCGCGAGACCGCCGAGGCGTTTCCCGATTGCGAGGTGGGCGCGATGCCGCCGTTCGGCGCGCTCTATGGCCTCCGTACCTGGGTGGACGAGTCGCTCACGCGCGACCGCGAGATCGTCTTCAACGCCGGCACGCATTCCGAGGCGATCCGCATGTCCTTCGAGGACTACCGCCGTCTGGCGGCGCCCATCCTGATGTGGTTCGCGGGCGAGCCGGCGCGCGCGGGAGGGTGATTCAGGCGCCGACGAGCGGCTTTCGCGAGTACACCCACAGCCAGTAACCGAAGAACTCCCACTTGCCGGCCAGCTGGTAGGAGGGATCGGCGGCCAGTAGGGGTTGGAGCTCCCGGTCGTAGGGTTCGCGCCCCGCGTACCGGTCGGGGTGGAGGCTGTGCAGGATGACCACGTCCGGCCGGGCCCGCATCACGTAGGCGGGATCGAACCCGCGCTCAGCGATGGTGCGGTCGTTGAGTCCCCAGAGGTCGAGCGTCCGCATCCCGGAGACGTAGGGGAGCACGCCACAGTCGGACGCCGCGAGCAGGCGATCGGACGTGAAATTCTGCCGCAGGAGGACCGCGATCCTCAGGTGGGCGCGCGCGAGCCCCTCGGCCTCGCGATTCGCGTAGTCGATCATCTGCGGCAGCGGGCCCAGCGTGTAGAGCACGGTCATGAGGAACACCAGCGCCGGCAGGCGCCGCGGCCCCGGCTGCCCGGGGGTGTTCCATCGATCCATCGCCAGCGCGACCGTGGCCAGCATCGGCGCCAGGATCGGCAGGAAGAAACGGTAGTAGTGGCCGACGTGGGCGCGGGCGTTGAGCAGCGCAACCGTGAGCCCGAGCACGACCACGAGCACCTGGCGCTCGAGCAGACGGGCGCCCCGAGGCAGCGTCCCGACCAGCGCCACCAGGAGCGGGAAGGCGAAGAGGAAGAAGCCGCTGACCAGGGTGAAGCCCGCCATCGGTTGGAACTTGGCCGCCACCGTATTGGCGAGCAGGCGGTGGAAGGTGACCCATTTCCAGCCCAGGTAGAGCGCGGCGATCGGCAGAGCCAGCAGGGTCAGCCGGACCAGCCACGCGCGGCGCTCGCGCGTGAAGGGCCAGAGCAGGGGCAGCAGGGCCAGCCCGATAAGGGCCGGCGCATCGGGCCGGGACATCAGCAGGAGATCGGCAACCAGGGCGCTGCGCCAGGGCATCGCGGTGGCCCCGGCGTCGCGCATGAGCGCCAGGAAATAGAGCAACGAGAGGAATACGACCGAGATGGTCTCGAGGCCGCTCACGGTCCAGTACGCGAATGCCGGCACGGCCGCGAACAGGATGACCGGCAGGTTGGCGTGCTGGGGAGACGCGCCGGCTCTCCGGGCCAGCGCACGGACCAGGACCAGGCTTCCCGCGTAGCACAGGATCGCCGCCGTTCGCGCCACGGTGAGCGGATTGAGGTGCAGCCGCAGCCCCGCCGCTGTGACCAGCATCCACAGGAAGTTCGAGTACCCTTCGACCGGCGGCTCCCCGGGGTTCCAGGTCACCCCCGCCCCGTTCGCCAGGTTGCGCGCATAGCGAAAGGTGATGAAGGCATCGTCGGCCGCGTAGGCCTTGAAGAAGTAGAAGAGCAGGCCGCCCAGCGCGAACGCCACGGCGTAGGCGAGGGCCTCGCCGGCGGCGCCCTCCGACGTGAGCGTGAACCACACGGCGGGGAACGGACGCCCGCGCGCCATGAGGGCCCCCTCGGCCACGGCGAGCAGGCCGAGGAACACGAACAGCGTCTGCATGAATCCGAAATCGAGGGGCCGGCCGCGCAGCGGATCGAGCAGCAGCGCCGCCAGCAGCAGGAACGCGCCGCCGGCGAGAACGAGGAACGCACCGCCTGCGGCGCGGGGCGGCCGTTCGCTCATGAGCCCGCGAAGCCCTGGCGCCGGCCGTGGGCCACGACGCGCTCGGGCTCGAGGCGTTCCGGCTCGCCCGTGGCGTCCTGACGCGCCGGCTCGGCCTCCGCGCCCGACGTGTCGGGCTCGAGCGCCAGCGTCAGCACCTGCGCGATGCGATCCACGGGCGCGAAGATCATGTTCGTGCGGATGTCGATGGGGATCTCCTCGAGGTCCTTCTGGTTCTCGGCGGGGATGATCACGGTGTGAATGCCGGCGCGGTGCGCGGCGAGCACCTTCTCCTTGAGGCCGCCGATCGGGAGCACGCGTCCGAGCAGCGTGATCTCGCCGGTCATGGCGATCCCGGAGCGCACCTTGCGTCCGGTCAGTGCGCTCACCAGCGCCGTGCACAGCGTGATGCCCGCGGAGGGACCGTCCTTCGCGATCGCTCCCGCCGGAAGGTGCAGGTGCAGATCGGCGTTGTCGAAGAACGCCGGGTCGATGCCCAGCTCCTGCGTGTGCGCGCGCACCCAGGACAGCGCCGCCTGCGCCGACTCCTTCATCACGTCGCCGAGCTGGCCGGTGAGCTGGAGCTGCTTGGCCCCGGGCATGATGGTCGCCTCGACCGTCAGCACCTCGCCGCCCACCGGGGTCCACGCCAGTCCGAGCGCCTGGCCCGGCTCCTCGATGCGGGTGACCTTGTCGCTCAGGAATTGCTCGGGCCCGAGCAGCTCGCGAACGCGCTCGGGGGTGATGACGCGGGTCGGGTTGCCGCCCTCGGCGACCTGCTTGGCGGTGCGCCGCAGCAGGCTCGCCAGCTCGCGCTCGAGATTGCGCAGCCCCGCCTCGCCGGTGTACTCGCGCGCCACCTTGAGGATCGCCTCGTCCTCCACCGTGATCGCGAGCGACTCGAGGCCGTTCTCGCGGATGATGCGCGGGACGAGGTGGCGCTTCGCGATCTCGAGTTTCTCGGCGTCGGTGTAGCCGGTCAGCTCGATGACCTCCATGCGGTCGCGCAGCGCCGGCGGGACCGGGTCGAGATAGTTGGCCGTGGTGACGAACAGGACCTGCGAGAGGTCGAGCGGCACGTCGAGGTAGTGGTCCATGAACGCGTGGTTCTGGGCCGGGTCGAGCACCTCGAGGAGCGCACTGGCGGGATCGCCGCGGAAGTCCGCTCCGAGCTTGTCGATCTCGTCGAGCATGAACAGCGGGTTGCGCGACCCCGCGCGCCGGATCCCGCGCACGATGTTGCCGGGCAGCGCCCCGATGTAGGTGCGGCGGTGGCCGCGGATCTCCGCCTCGTCGCGCACGCCGCCCAGCGACTGGTGCACGAACTTGCGCCCCAGGGCCCGCGCGATCGACTGGCCCAGCGAGGTCTTGCCGGTGCCGGGCGGGCCCGCGAAGCAAAGGATCGGCGTGCGCGCGTCGGGCTTGAAGCGGCGCACCGCCAGGTACTCCAGGATGCGCTCCTTGATCTTCTCGAGCCCGAAGTGGTCCTCGTCGAGCACGGTGCGGGCGTGCTTCAGGTCGAGGTCGTCCTCGGTCGCGACCGCCCAGGGCATGTCGCACAGCCATTCGAGGTAGGTGCGTGCGACCGTGTACTCGGGAGCCTGCGCCGGGATGCGCGTGAGACGCGCCAGCTCGCGGTCGGCCTCCTTGCGCACCTCGGGCGGCATCTGCGCCTTCTCGATCCGCTCCTTGAGCTCGGCGATCTCGGTCTGCGACTCGTCGCCCTCGCCCAGCTCCTTCTGGATCGCCGCGAGCTGCTGGCGCAGCACGAACTCCTTCTGGCGCTCGTCGAGCGACTCGCGCACCTGCTCCTGGATCTTCTTGCCGACCTCGAGCACCTGCAGCTCGCGCGCGAGGATCTCGTTGAGCGCGTGGAGGCGCTGCTTCACGTCGAGCGCCTCGAGCAGGCGCTGGCGGTCGTCGGCGGCGATCTCGATCAGCGAGGCGATGAAGTCCGCGGTGCGCCCCGCCGACGACTGTCCGCGCGCGGTCGCCACCGCCTCGTCGGGAAGCTCCGACAGCGAAACCACCTTCTCGAACTGGGCGATCGCGTTCTTGGCGAGCGCCTCGGTCTCGACGTCGCCCAGCTCCGTCTCCGCGAGCGGCACGACCCGCGCCGTGAGGTAGGGTTCGCGCGCCGCGGTCTCCTCGAGCCGCACGCGTGCGACACCCTGCAGGATGGCGGAGATCTGCCCGTCCTGGAGCCGCACCATGCGCAGGACCTGGCACAGCGTGCCCACCGGGTGCAGATCGGAGGGATCGGGATCGTCCGACGGGCTGCGCTGCATGAAGACCGCGATGGTGCGGTCGCCGGCGACCGCGTCGTTGAGCAGGTGGATGCTCTTCTCGCGGCCGGCGCCGATCGGCAGGATGCCGAACGGGAACACCACCGTATCCTGCACGGGCAGCACGCGCACGACGCGCGGCCCCGTGGGCGGGCTCGGCACCCCGGCGTCGCTTTCGATGCGGACCTTCCGCGGGCGGCCCGGCATCAGCCGCGCCCCCGGTCGCGGTGCCTCGCGGTCACGTCGACTCCTGGATCGGCACGTCGGTCGGCCGCGGCGGCGTCCCGGGCTTCACCTGGATCTCGAGCATGCCGTCGCGATAGGTGGCCTGGACGCTGTCGGCGTCCGCGTCCCACGGCAGCTCGATCACCCGCGAGAACTCGCCGAAGTAGATCTCGGCTCTGTGATAGTGGGCGCCCGCGGGCTCCTGCGGCGCGACCCGGCGCCCGCTCACCTCGAGCAGGCGGCCGCGCAGCCGCACGTGCACGTTCTTGCGGGGCACGCCGGCCAGCTCGAGGATGACGCGCGCCGAATGCTCCTCGACCACCAGGTCCGCCGCCGGGATCCAGGGCTGCTCGGCGAAGTGGGTGGACGGGCGCTGGTACACGAGCCCGTGGAACAGCCGCTCGACCTCGCGCTGGAGGTTCTCGAGGGGATCGGATGGGGTGCGGGGCATGGCGCGCTCCGGCCGGAGCCGGGCGATCAGTAGCTCTGGGTCCAGGTATGGACCTGGCCGGTGATCGTCAGGCTCAGGCGGCGGCAGGTCTCTTCGAGCGCAGCCGAGCTGGGCCAGGAATGCCGGCCGCAGGAACAGACGATGCGCCCGCTCGGCTGCTGTTCGAGCGTGCACGGCTTGCCGTCATCGGGGCTGCACAGGGGGCACATGGGGGGCTCCTTCCGCGACGAGGCTACCGTAGCGGCCCGGCGCGGCACAACCGACGCCCGGCGTCGTCGCGCGCGGGCCGCACCATGCGCGGCCCGGGACGCGCCGCCGCGCCTTAGAGCACGAGCCCGACCTCGGCGGCGACCGAGGTCTCGATCGCGTTGGCCTGGACGATGCGCTTGTAGAGCCCGGCGCTGCGACGCGGCCGGCGCGGGCGATCGGGCCGGTCGAAGTCGACGTGGTAGAGGCCGAAGCGCCCGCGGAAGCCCTCGGCCCATTCGAAGTTGTCCATCAGCGACCAGTGCAGGTATCCGATCACGTTCACGCCGCGCTCGATCGCGCGCCCCATGTGCAGCAGGTACTCGACCAGGGCGCGCGGGCGCAACGCGTCGGCGCCGTCGGCGAATCCGTTCTCGGTGACGAGCACGGGAACGCCGGAGCTGCCCGCCAGCCCGAGCACGGTTTCG
>Ga0070694_100002295_pt1 | contig 11315 bp, 11 predicted proteins | sample KBSK1251metaG_FD_65470 | JGI IMG/M metagenome (GOLD analysis project Ga0070694, IMG submission 65470) | Corn, switchgrass and miscanthus rhizosphere microbial communities from Kellogg Biological Station, Michigan, USA - KBS K1-25-1 metaG | ecosystem: Host-associated > Plants > Roots >... | reverse complement strand
GATCGCGTGCTGATGGTCGAGACCGGCCACTTCGCCACGCTGTGGCAAAAGATGGCGGCGAAGCTCGGGCTCGAAATCGAGTTCCTGTCCGGCGACTGGCGCCGCGGCGCCGATCCCGAGGCGATCGAGAAGCGGCTGCGCGCCGACGCGGACAAGCGCATCGAGGCGGTGTGCGTGGTGCACAACGAGACCTCCACGGGCGTTACGTCCAGAATTTCAGAGCTCAGAAAAGCCATGGACGCGGCGAAGCATCCCGCGCTTTTCATGGTGGACACGATCTCGTCGCTCGCTTCGATCGATTACCGCCACGACGAGTGGGGCGTCGACGTCACGGTCGCCGGATCGCAGGAGGGCCTGATGTTGCCGCCCGGGCTTTCCTTCAACTGCATCTCGGTCAAGGCGCTCGGGGCTTCGAAAGCGGCGCGCCTGCCTCGCAGCTACTGGGCGTGGGACGAGATGATCGCCAACGGCAAGAGCGGCTACTTCCCCTATACGCCGGCGACCAACCTGCTCTACGGCCTGCGCGAAGCGCTGAAGATGCTGCTCGACGAAGAAGGCCTGGACGCGGTGTTCGCACGGCACCAGCGGCATGCCGAGGCAACCCGGCGTGCGGTGCGCGCGTGGGGCCTCGAGATCTTCGCGCTCGACCCGCGCGAATATTCGGCGTCCCTCACCGGCGTCCTGATGCCGGCAGGGCACGACGCCGACCGCGCGCGCCAAGTCATCCTGGACGCGTTCGATCTCTCGCTCGGCACCGGCCTCACCAAGCTCGGCGGCAAGATGTTCCGCATCGGCCATCTGGGCGACTTCAACGACCTGATGCTGATGGGAACGCTCGCCGGCGTGGAGATGGGGCTCGCGCTCGCCGGCGTCCCCGTCAAGAAGGAAGGCGTGCAGGCGGCGATGGAGTACCTGGCAAGCGCCGCCGCCAAGCCGGCCCGCAAAGTCGCCTAGTCCGCGAAATGGCAGGTCACGGTCCGCTCGCCGGCGTACGCGTGTTGGAACTGGCGCAGATCATGGCCGGGCCCACCTGCGGCATGCTGCTTGCCGACCTCGGCGCCGACGTCATCAAGGTCGAGCGCGTCCCCGGCGGCGACGACACGCGCCACATGAACCGCCCCGCGGTGAACGGCGAATCGGCGGCGTTCATGGCGATGAACCGCAACAAGCGCGGCATCGCGCTCAATCTCAAGCTGCCCGCGGCGCAGGACGCGCTGAAGCGCATGGTGCTGCGCGCCGATGTCGTGACCGAGAACTACCGCAAGGGCACGATGGAAAAGCTCGGCCTCGGCTACGACGCGCTGCGCGCGTTGAATCCCGCGATCATCTACTGCTCGATCTCCGGCTTCGGCCGCAGCGGACCCTATGCCGAGCGCGGCGGCTACGACCTGATCGCGCAGGGCATGTCGGGGCTGATGGCGACGACCGGCGAGCCGGGCCGTGCTCCGGTCAAGCACGGCGCGCCGACGTGCGACATCAATGCCGGCATACTCGGTGCGCTCGGCGTCGTGGCGGCATACGTACATCGTTTGAAGACCGGCGAAGGCCAGCTGGTCGATACCTCGCTTTTCGAAGCGGGGATTCACCAGACCTTCTGGCACTCGGCGATCTACTTCGCGACCAACGAATCCCTCGGGCCGAGCGGCTCGGCGCATATCCTTTCTGCGCCTTACCAGGCGTTCCGCGCCGCCGACGGCTGGCTCACCATCGGCGGCGCCAACCAGGGAAACTGGGAACGCATGGTGCGTGTCCTCGGCGCCCCCGAGTGGCTCTCCGACCGGCGCTTTGCCAGCAACAGCGAGCGCATGAAGAACCTGCCGGCGCTCGTCGAGCTCATGAACGCGCGTATCCAGAAATGGAAGCAGCAGGAGCTGCTTGCCGCGCTCGAGGCCGCAGGCGTGCCGTGCGGGCCGATCAACTCGATCGCGGACATGGCGGCCGACCCGCAAACGCTCGCGCGCGAGATGGTGGTCGAGCTCGAGCACCCGCGCGCCGGGCGCACGCGCGCGCTCGGGCTCCCGGTCAAGCTCTCCCGGACGCCCGGCAGGGTTTCGCGCCCGGCGCCGCTCCTGGGGCAGCACACGCGCGAGGTGCTCGCGGAATTCGGGTTTTCGCAGCCTGAAATCGAGGCGCTCGTCGCCTCGGGCGCCGCGGTTGCGGCGGATAATATGGCGGATCTAAAGGAGGAGTGATGAAGAGAATTCCTGGCTGGATCGCTGGTGCAGTCTTGATGGTCTTGGGCGTCGCGGCACAGGCGCAGCAGTGGCCGACGAAGCCGATGATCTTCCTCAACCCCTTTCCGGCGGGCGGCGGCACCGACACGTTCGCGCGCCCGATCGCGGCGAAGCTGTCGCAGTCTCTGGGCGAGCAAGCGCTGATCGAGAACCAGGGCGGCGCCGGCGGCACGGTCGGCGCGGCGAATGCCGCGAAGCGCGCCCCCGACGGCTACAACTGGTTCTTCGGCGCGGTGCATCACACCATCGCCGAAAGCCTCTATACCCGGCTGCCGTACAGCCTGGAGAAGGATTTCGAGCCGATCACCGTCGCCGCGTTCGTACCGAACGTGGTTGTCGTGCATCCCAAGCACAAGGACAAGTTTCACACGCTGAAGGATCTCATCGACTATGCCAAGGCGAACCCCGACAAGCTGAACTACGGCTCCGCGGGCAGCGGCACGACGCACCACCTCTCGGTGGAGCTCTTCAAGACCATGACCGGAACGAAGCTCGTGCACGTGCCGTACAAGGGTGCGGGGCCGCTGATGATCGATCTGCTGGCCGGACAAGTCGATCTCGCTTTCGACGGCATGGGGACTTCCGCGACGCAGGTGAAGGCGGGCAAGCTGATTCCGCTCGCCATCACCAGTGCCAAGCGCAACCCCGTGTTGCCCGGCGTACCGACGGTGCAGGAGGCGGGCGTGCCGGGCTACGAGGTGCGCACCTGGTATGCGATCTGGGCGATCAAGGGAACCCCGGCGCCCATCAAGGAGCGCATGTACAAGGAAATCGTCAAGGCGATGAACGAGCCCGACCTGAAGAGGATCTGGGCGGATCAGGGCGCCGATCCCGGCGGCATGCCGCCCGCGGAAATGGAAAAGCTGGTGAAGGCCGAGATCGCGAAGTGGGCCAAGGTCGTCAAGGACGCCGGCGCCAAAGTGGATAACTGAGTCGATACCTAGATAATCGCCGCCGAGCGAAGCCGCGCGATCTCGGCTTCGCTCTTTCCCAGCCCCCGCAGAACTTCCTCCGTGTGCTGCCCCAGCGTGGGGGGCGGCAGGTCGTGCTCGACCGGCGTTTCCGAAAAGCGCATCGGGCTTCGCACCAGCGCGACCTTGCCCGCGCTCGGGTGCGGCAGCTCGAACCGCAGGCCGCGCGCCCGGGCCTGGGGCTCGGCGAAGACCTGCGCGAGATCGTTGATCGGCCCGCTGGGCACGCCGGCCGCTTCGAGCGCGTCGATCCAGTCCTTCGTGGTTTTTTTCTTGAACACCTCGGAAAGCAAGCGCGTCAGTTCCGCCCGGTTCTCCACGCGCTTGGCGTTGCTGGCGAAGCGCGCGTCCGCGGCGAGCGCCTGGCAGGCGGCCACGTCGCAGAACTTGCGAAACAGGTTGTCGTTGCCGCAGGCGAGGATCAGGCTGCCGTCGGCGGTGCGGAAGACCTGGTAGGGCGCGATATTGGGGTGGTCGTTGCCCAGCCGGCCCGGCGGCTCGCCGGTGGCGAGGTAGTTCGCTGCCTGGTTGGCGAGCACTGCCGACAGCGAATCGAGCAGCGCGAGGTCGAGGTGCTGTCCCTTGCCGCTCTTCGCGCGGTGCGCGAGCGCGGCGCAGATCGCGACGCTCGCGTACATGCCGGTGATGAGGTCGGCGATCGGGATGCCCGCCTTCTGCGGGCCGCCGCCGGGGCGGTCGTCGCGCTCGCCGGTGACGCTCATCAGGCCGCCCATGCCCTGGATCATGAAGTCGTAGCCCGGCCGCTCGCGCCACGGCCCGGTGTGCCCGAAGCCGGTCACCGAGCAATAAATGAGTCCGGGATTGATCGCCTTCAGCTGCGCATATCCGAGGCCGTAGCGCTCGAGGTCGCCGAACTTGAAGTTCTCGAGCAGCACATCGGACTTGGCCGCGAGCTCGCGCGCGATTGCCTGCCCCTGCGAATGCGCGAGATCGAGCGTGACGGACTTCTTGCCGCGGTTGGCGCAGGCGAAATACGCCGATTCGGCCGTGTCGCGGCCCTGGGCGTCCTTGAGCCATGGCGGTCCGAAGGCGCGCGAGTCGTCGCCTTTTTTCGGCCGCTCGAGCTTGATCACTTCGGCGCCGAGGTCGGCCAGGTTCTGCGCGGCCCACGGTCCGGCGAGCACGCGCGTCAGGTCGAGTACGCGGATTCCTGCGAGCGGCCCCGGCATGGCGCCGAGTTTACTTCATCGCGCCGCTATCGCTGCTTGACGAGCAGATTGTTGCTCACGATGAGCACGCCGCTCACGCCGGCGACCACGCGGCCGGCGCGCGAGGCCATGTCCGGCGCCGGGACGAAGCCCGAGAGCTGCACGCGCCCCTCGTAGGCTTCGACGGCGATCGCTTTCGACGGCAAGCCGCTCGCGGCGACGAGCGCTTCCTTCACCCGCGTGGCGAGCTCGGCGTCGCGCGCGGCGCGGCGCTCGTTGTCCTCGCGCGCGGCGAGGTACTCGGCCTGCGACAGCCGGCGGTCCTTGTCGGCATCGAATTGCGCGAAGCGCTTTGCGATCTCGGGATCGGCGGCCGCCTCGACGCGCGAGAGATAGCCGTCGCCGTTGCGGTCGAGCTCGCCGAAGTCCGCGGCTTGCGCGCACACCGTCGCGCCGGCGGCGAGGGAAACGGCGAAAAGCAGCGTGCGCATGGTGTTCTCGACGACCACTATAGTTGCCGATGTCGTCGATATCGATGACGCCCACGATGGTCCGGCACGCTCAGGCGCGTCGCGCGTTTCCGACGGCGGTCGAGCCAGATCGACGGGGATTCCATTACGCGCGCGGCCTCTGCAAGGCTTGTGCGGCCGCAGCATCGCTGCTTCAGCGACCGAGAAGGTGGTCGACGATCTCGACGAAGCCCGCACCGGAAGCAGCGCGCGTGACGTACTTGGGCGATGCGGCGAGCATGCCTTCGAAGCGGCGCACGTTGGCCACGCCGATGGAGCGCTCGAAGAAAGCGAACATCGGCGCGTCGTTCGGCGAATCGCCGGCAAACACCACGTCGCGGTTGCCGCGCTCCAGGTCGCGGCCGAAGCGCTCGGCGAAAAGTAGGCGCGTGGTCGCGAGCTTGTCGTAGTGGCCGAACCAGCCGTTGACGTGGATCGAGCTCACTTTCGCGGTCAGGCCTTCCCTGCGCATCAGCTCGGCGATGCGCTGCGCCGCTTCGATCGGCAGCGCCGCCACGTCCTCGCAGTAATCGATGGCGAGGTCGGTCTCGCGATAGGGCTGGTCGGAGGCGAGGGCGCAACCCGGCACCGCGGCGAGGAGGCGCGCCGCGATCGCGTCGAAGCGCGCGCGCAGCTCCGCGCGGTCCGGCACACTGGGGTGAAAGCGCTTGTGGAGCTTGCCGTCGGCGTAGAAAAAGTAGAACGCGCCGTTCTCGCCGACCACCGCATCGACCGGCCACATGCGCGCGATGTGGTCGCACCACCCGGCGGGGCGACCGGTGACCGGCACCACGCGGGTCCCGGCGCGCTGCAGACGCTCCAGCGCCCCGTACGCCGCCGCCGTGAGCTTGCCCTGCGTCGTGAGCGTATCGTCGATGTCGAGCAGGACGGCGCCGACGCCGCTTCGATCGAGCTCGGCGAGCGGCTTCACCGTCCGACGACCTCGGCAACGCGGCGCCGCTCCGCCGCACTCATATGCAAGCCGCACTTCGTCCGGCGCCACAGGACGTCTTCCGCCGTGAGCGCCCACTCGCGCTCCATCAAGTACCGCACCTCGCGCTCGGTCAGGCCTGCGCCATAGTGCTCGCCCACTTGCCCGTCCCCCAGGACCTGCGCAGTCAGCATGCCGTGACGCCGGAAGACGCCCTGCACGATTCCCGGCGCGAGCCGCGGATAGGCAGCCAGCGCTTCGCGCTTTGCGGCTTCGCGATCCGTGAAGGCGCTGCCGGGAAGCGGCGCCTGCGAGGTCCACGCCGGCTTCATCGCGGGAAAGTACCGGGCGAGCTTCTCCATCACGTGCTCGGCGAGCCGGCGATAGGTCGTGATCTTGCCGCCGAACACCGAAAGCACCGGCGCCGCGCCGCGTTCGTCGTCGACCCGCAGCGTGTAATCGCGCGTGATCGACGACGGATCGTCCGAGCCATCGTCGTACAGCGGGCGCACGCCGGCGTAGCGCCACTGCACCTCGGCAGGCAGCGGCGCTCGCGCCAGGTACCGTCCGGCGGCGCGGCAGAGATAGTCGACCTCGGCATCGCTCGCCGGCGGGCTCGCCGGATCGCCGTCGTAGTCGACATCGGTCGTGCCGACGAGCGTATAGCGCTCTTCGTAGGGAATCAGGAAGACGACTCGCCGGTCGTCGTTTTGCAGGATGAACGCGTGCTCGCCCTCGTAAAGGCGCGGCAGCACGATGTGGCTGCCCTTCACCAACCGCACCGAATCGCGCGTCGCCTCGCCCAGGTCGCGATTGAGGACTTCCTTGACCCAGGGCCCGGCCGCATTCACCACCGCGCGCGCCTGCACCGTTTCGCCGTTCGAGAGCTCGGCATTCCAGGCGCCGCCTGCACGGCGCGCAGACTGACACGCAGTGCGAACCAGGATGCGCGCACCGCGCTCCGCCGCGTCGCGCGCGTTCAAGACTACGAGGCGCGCGTCGTCGACGCGGCAATCCGAATAGAGAAAGCCGTGCTTCAGCTCCGGCCGCAGCCCCGAGGCGTACGGCGCGCGATCGAGCCGCACTGCCTGGGAGCCGGGAAGAAGGGAGCGGCGCGCGAGATGGTCGTACAGGAAAAGCCCCGTGCGGATCATCCAGCGCGGCCGCAGCTCCGGGACATGCGGAAAGACGAAGCGCAGGGGCCAGGTGAGGTGGCCGGCGATGCGCAGCATGATCTCGCGCTCGGCCAGCGATTCGGCGACCAGGCGAAACTCGAATTGCTCGAGGTAGCGCAGGCCGCCGTGGACCAGCTTGGAGGACGCCGACGAAGTGGAACTTGCCAGATCGCCGCGTTCCACCAGCAGCACCGATAATCCCCGGCCGGCGGCGTCGCGCGCGATGCCGGCGCCGTTGATGCCGCCGCCGACGACGAGGAGGTCGTAGCTCACTTCGCCGCGAGCGGCAGGCGCACGCCCACGACGACGCCATCGCCGCTCGGCAGATTGGTCGCCGCGATCGCGCCGCCGTGGAATTCGGCGATCAGGCGCGCGACGTAGAGGCCGAGCCCGAGGTGCGGCGTAGTGGCGCTCGCCGGGGCATCGCGCACCGAGATCATGGATTCGAAAAGCCGCGTGCGCATCTTGTCCGGAAGCAAAGGTCCCTGGTTGGTGACCGAGAGGGTAGCGCTGCCGGCGAGCGCTTCCAGCGCAACGCGCACCGGCGCGCCGCGCGAGAAGTCGACCGCATTTTCCACCAGCTTGTCGAGCAGCTGCGCGGCGAGATCCGGCGCGCCTTCGACCTCGACGCGGCCGGCCGGAAGCGCGAGCGCGAACGCGGCCTGGGGGTACGCGACGCGGTAGCCCTCGACGCAGCCGCGCACCACCGCGCCCAGGTCGTAGCGGCTGCGCTCGACGCTGCGCAGGCTCTGCTCGAGCCGCGAGGCCTCGGTCATGCGCTCGAGGATCCGGCCGAGACGCGCGAGCCCTTCCTCGGCGCGCTCGATGTAGCGCTCGGGGTTTTCCCGCGAGATCTTGAGGTTCTCGAGCGAGGAGCGCACCACGGCGATGGGCGTGCGCAGCTCGTGCGACAGCCGTCCCGCCATGCTCTCCAGGTAGGCGTGGTGCTCGGCAAGCCGCTCGAGCACGGCGGAAAAGCTCCGCGACAGGTCGCCGATCTCGTCGGCGGCGTCGGAACCCGCGGTGAGATGCGTGATGCGGCCGCGCGCGTCGATCGCCGACTCGGCCTCGTCGCGCAGCCCGCGGATGCGCATCGAAAGGCGCGTGGCGAAGGCCATCAGGAGGACCGCCGCGCCGCCGAAGGCGGCCAGCGTGAGGAGCAGCAAGCGCTCGAGGGCGGCGCTCCGCACCGACATCACCGAGTTCGTGGTCTCCTCGGTGACCACCGCCCCCGCGACCTGGTCGCCGTTCCAGATCGGGTGCGCGGCCGAGAGCACCACCGCGCGGCCGTCGCGCGTGTGGCGCGCGCGCGTCGCCGGCGTACCCTGGAGCGCCGCGGCGACGTCCGCGCCGCTCGCGAGCACGTCTTCAGGCTGGGATTCGACGAAATCCTCGGTCGGCCGGGGGATCAGCCAGCCGATCATCGGCTGCCACCACGGCGTCTCGGTCGCCACGTCGATGGTGCGCCGCAGGCTGCCGGCCGCAGCGATGATCTGGTAGCGCGCGTCCACCACCCAGATGCGCGCCGACGCGCGCTGCAGGCCGAGCAGGATGGCGTCGATCTCGTCGTCGCGCCCCGAGGCGCTCGCAAGGAGCTGCGGCCGCTCGTGCAGCGCGGTGGCAACGGCGCGCGCGACCGCGAGCAGCGACTGCTCCTGTCCTTGCAGGAGAAAGCGCTCCATTTCGTTGACGTACAGAATCCCGGCCACCGGCAGCGCGAGGAGCGCGAGCAGCACGAGCGCGAGCTTCACGCGCAGGCTGAAGCGCGGCCGCTTCATGCCTGCCAGCGATAGCCCATGCCGTAGACGGTGTCGATGGCGTCGAACGCCGGATCGACGGCGAGGAACTTGCGGCGGATGCGCTTGATGTGCGAGGTGATGGTGCCGTCGTCGACCACCAGGTTCGCCTCGCGCATCAGCTGATCGCGGCTCTTCACGTGCTCGGGAAACTTGGCGAGCGCATGCACCATCCAGAACTCGGTGAGGGTGAGCGCGACCGGCGCGCCGCGCCATTCGACGCTGAAGCGCTTGAGGTCGATGGCCAGCGCGCCGCGCTCGATGCGCTCGGGCGCGGCAGCCGCATCGCCCGCAAGCTCGGCGCGCCGGAAGAGCGCGGCGATGCGCGCGAGCAGGTGCGGCAGGCTCACGTCCTTGGTGAGATAGTCGTCGGCCCCGAGCCGCAGCCCGGCCACTGCGTCGAAGTCGCTGTCGCGTGCAGTGAGAAAGATGATCGGCAGCGCCGCCGAGAGCGCGCGCAGCTCGCGGCAAAGCACGAAGCCGCCGTCGACGTCGGTGCCCAGGCCGATGTCGATCAGCGCCAGGTCCGGCAGGCGGCTTTTCATCGCGGCGAGCGCTTCTGCGCGCCCGGCGTAGGCTGCGACGTCGAAGCCATGCTTGCGCAGGGCTTCGGCATAGTTGGCGCGGATGGCGGGCTCGTCCTCGACGATCGCGATACGGCGCGACATGGCAGCCAATATAGCCCATGGCCGCGCCGCTCAAGGGTGCTGCCCCGGCTTTGCCAGAATTAGTCGGCGCTTTGCCTTTTCCCTCCAATACCCTGCTCTCCACGAGGGAACTCATGGACATCGAACCTGCAAAGCCCGCCCAGCCGCTCTTTCTCCTCCTGGCGCTTGCGTCCGCGCTCGGCGTCGCCGTAGCGGTCGCGCTCGCCGCGATCACCATGCTGCTCGCTGCGCCGGCCTATGCCGACGAAGGCCGCCTGGTGCTCGAGCGTCCCGCCGGGCTCGCCGAAGCCGAGCGCGTGTTCAGCGAGTGCGAGGCGTTGGAAAACGGACGCGTGCGCGTGGTGGAGGCGTACTACAACCCTTACGCGGAGCCGCTCGCCGGCCTTTACCTGCATCGCTTGCCGCCGCAAGCGGTGATCGAGCGCCTGAGCTACGCGGTCGATCCGGACTTTCGGTCCGCCGTGCTGACCCTGCGCCAGGGCGCGGCGCTGGTCGAGCGCATCGGAGAAATCGGACCCGGCGAGCTCTTCCGGGTCGAGGTGGAATACCGCGTGCCTAGGTGGCGCTGGCCTTCTTGAGCTGCTCTAGCTTCAGCACCTTGACCTTGACCTCGGGCTCGCCCTTGGGCTCCTCGCGCTCGCGCACCTGCAGCTGGCGGCGCGCTTTCTCGAAGGTCTTGCGCACGTCGGTGTCGAAGCTCGGGCGATAGCGGAACTCGGAGTCGAGTATGTGTTTCATGTCATCTCCTGCGCTGGTGAGGCCGATTGTTCCAGCAGCGCCGCGCAGCCATTGCGGCCGCGCTCTGGTCTTTCCGGACTAGTGGGGCTTTTTCCTTATTTTTTCCGCAGCTTGCGGATCGCCTGGAGCTGCGCCGCCAGCATCGACACTTCGGTTTCGACGGCGGCGATTTCCTGCTTGTCGCGCGCGGTGCGGCGCGCTTCCTCGGCGCGCTGGAGCGCCTCGTTGGCCTTGGCCTCGTCGAGATCCGCGCCGCGGATCGCGGTATCGGCCAGCACCGTGATCACTTTCGGCTGCACTTCCAGGATGCCGCCGGCGACGAAGATGAGCTGCTCCTCGCCGCCGCCCGCGGGCTTGATGCGCACCGCGCCCGGCTTGATGCGGGTGATGAGCGGCGTGTGCCGCGGATAGATGCCGAGCTCGCCCGCTTCGCCCGGCAGCACGACGAACTCGGCCTCGCCGGAGTAGATCTGCTCCTCCGCGCTCACCACGTCGACGTGGATGGTCGCCGCGGCCACTAGAGCTTCTTCGCTTTCTCGAACGCTTCCTCGATCGGCCCGACCATGTAGAACGCCTGCTCGGGCAGCGCGTCGCACTCGCCGTTGACGATCATCTTGAAGCCCTTGATCGTGTCGCTGAGCGGCACGTACTTGCCGGGCGTCCCGGTGAAGTTCTGCGCCACCGTAAAGGGCTGCGACAGGAAGCGCTGGATCTTGCGCGCGCGCGCCACCGCCAGCTTGTCCTCGGGCGAAAGCTCGTCCATGCCGAGAATCGCGATGATGTCGCGCAGCTCCTTGTAGCGCTGCAGCGTCGCTTGCACCGCGCGCGTGGTGCCGTAGTGCTCCTCGCCGATGGTGTTCGGGTCGACCTGGCGCGAGGTCGAGTCGAGCGGGTCGACCGCGGGGTAGATGCCGAGCGCGGCGATGTCGCGCGAGAGCACCACGGTCGCGTCGAGGTGACCGAAGGTGGTCGCCGGGCTCGGGTCGGTCAGGTCGTCGGCCGGGACATAGATCGCCTGCACCGAGGTGATCGACCCGGTCTTGGTGGAGGTGATGCGCTCCTGCAGGCGACCCATTTCCTCGGCGAGCGTCGGCTGGTAGCCGACCGCCGAGGGCATGCGGCCG
>Ga0070694_100002293_pt1 | contig 11323 bp, 4 predicted proteins | sample KBSK1251metaG_FD_65470 | JGI IMG/M metagenome (GOLD analysis project Ga0070694, IMG submission 65470) | Corn, switchgrass and miscanthus rhizosphere microbial communities from Kellogg Biological Station, Michigan, USA - KBS K1-25-1 metaG | ecosystem: Host-associated > Plants > Roots >... | reverse complement strand
TTGCGTTCCAGTGAGCGGCGTGCCGTAGCCGATGTCGGCTGGATTGCTCCAATTGATTTGGGGCGTCGCCTTCACGACATTGATCTGAACTGCGGCGTTCGCGCTATTGAAATTCGCCGCATCGGTTGGCGTAAAGCTCGCTGAGAGTATTTGTCCGCTGCCTGCGTTGAGAACCGTGCCTGCGGCGGGCAGATAAACGAAAGTGCCAGGCACACTGTTACCACCAAACGAAGCTATCGCGTTGAGCTGCGCGTTGCCAAGCGGCGTGCCATAAACGATGTCGGCTGGATTGTTCCAATTGATCGCGGGCGTCGCCTTGAGCACATTGATATGCACACTGGCATTCACGTTGTTGAAGTTGGCGGTATCGGTCGGGGCGAAGCTGGCCGCGAGCGTTTGCCCGTTGCCTGCATTCAAGACGGTGCCTGCGGCTGGCGTGTAGACAAAACTGCCAGGCACAGGATTGCTATTGAATGAGGCAGTCGCGTTGAGCTGCGTGCCGCTGAGCGGCGTGCCGTAGAGAATGCTCGCGGGGTCGCTCCAATTGATGTTCGGTGTCGCCCTCAAAACATTGATCTGCACACTCGCGCTTGCATCGTTGAAGTTGACGGTATCGGTCGGCGTGAAGCTGACCGAGAGCGGTTGGTTGTTGCCCGCGTTGAGGACGGTGCCTGCGGCTGGCGTGTAGACGAAAGCGCCGGGCACTGCGTTGCCATTGAATGTGGCAGTCGCATTAAGCTGCACGCTACCCAGCGGCAGGCCGTAAATGATGTCCGCCGGATTGCTCCAATTGATGGTCGGCGTTGCTTTCACGACATTGATCTGGACTGCCGTATTCGCGCTGTTGAAGTTGGTGGTATCGGTTGGCGTGAAGTTGACGGACAGAGGTTGATTATTGCCTGCATTCAAAACGGTGCCTGCGGCCGGCGCATAGACGAAGGTGCCGGCCACAGTGATGCCGCCAAATGAAGCCGTGGCGTTGAGTTGCGTTCCAGTGAGCGGCGTGCCGTAGCCGATGTCTGCCGGATTGCTCCAATTGATTTGGGGCGTGGCCTTCAGCACATTGATCTGGACGCTGGCATTCGCGCTGTTAAAGTCGGCAGTGTCCGTGGGCGTGAAAATGACAGACAGCGGTTGATTATCGCCAGCATTGAGCACCGCGCCGCTCGCCGGGGTATAAGTGAAGCTCCCGGCCACGGTACTCCCATTGAAAGAAGCCGTGGCGTTGAGCTGTGTGCCGCTGAGCGGCGTGCCATAAACGATGTCCGCCGGGTTGCTCCAATTGATTTGGGGCGTCGCCTTGTTGACCGTCGTGGGGTCGCTGGCGGAGTTGTTCGCGGTATTGAGTTCGTCGGGCGTCGAAACTTGCGGAGCATTGGTGATGCTGCTCGCGCCGGTGGGCGTGCCCAAGCCTACATTCACCTGGAGCGTGAGCGGCAGCAGACTTCCACCTGCCGCGAGCGGGCTGGAATTAGCACAGCTAACGTTGGCCGTTCCCAATCCGGCGCAACTCCAACCCGCTCCATTGAAGGCGGTGAGCGTCAGGTTACCTGGCAGCGCATCAGTCACGGTCACGGGGCCTGTGACCGGACCGGCATTCGCTGCGTTGCTCACCGTCAGGATAAAGCTTCCAACTGTGCCGATGGTGAAATCTCCGTTGTGCGTGGCGGCGAGAGATAGATCAGCAACCGGCGCCACCACCGTGTCTTGCAACGCGGTGTTGGACGTAGAGTCAGGATCATTGGTCGAGGAAATGACCTGCACCATGTTGGTGATCGTCCCGGTGGCAGTTGGTTTAATAACGATAGTGACCGTCGCGCTCGCATCTTTAGCGAGCGTACCGAGATTACAATTGATCGCGCCGTTGGCTAACGGGCAGGGCGATGAGACCACCATCACGCCTGACGGCAGCGTGTTTGTGAGAACGACATTGGCCGCCGCCGACGGCCCGTGATTGGTGACCGTCAGAGTATAGGTTACGTTCTTGCCGAGCAGCACCGGATCGGGCGAGTCGGAATTGGTGACCGATAAGTCGGCCTGTTCGCCGACATTGAGCATAACATCGTCGGAGTTTGCGGCGGCAAAGAGGAAGCCAGAAGGGGTGCCGTTCTGATTCGGAATATGGTACTCGGCGCCCACACTGGCATGGCTTAGGCCTTTAACTGTGACGCCTGGTGTGGGTGTGGTGCTGATCGCTGGAAATGGGCCAAAGACTTTGGTGATTGCGCTTCCCGCCGCAAGCTGTCCGGGCAGCGTCGAGAAGAAATCACTGGTCAGATTGCCACCGTTTTTAAGCTCCGCATCGCTGATCGTGATGTTGGTCAGTGGGGTCTGGCCGCTGTTAGTGATCTTGATCTGATAATAAATCGGCGTGCCTTCGATGATCGAAAGCGGGCCATCAATAAATGGGCCAGTGGGTGAAAGACCGATCTTTTGATCAAGTGCAATAGCAGCCGGACACGGCCCATAGACGGCCATTGTGGCGAGCGACGCGGCGCCGCCGCCGCCGATATAAGTTGGATGAAGGCCGGGCGGATCCGGTGAAGTGAAGAAGAGCACGGCACTCTTCCCGTTCTGAGGAATGGGTTGAGTATCGAAGTTAAAAGACACTTCGGCATTCGAGGTGCCGGGTGTCTGCGTCGAACTTGATGGCGTGAAGGAGTTGGTGACAGCGAAATAGCCAACGCTTGTGAGCGACGTTTGTTTGCAAATGCCGACACGGAGCGTGCCTATATCGCTGATTGAATCCGGGCCGCCGGTGACCTGGATCAAATAGATAAAATCGTGCGCGTTGACCGCGTTTTGACTGCCAAAAAGAAAGTTGAGCGTGCCGCCGTTCGCAGCGAGCGTGCCGGTTTTCGGGTTCAAACCGCCGAAGACGGGGCCGTCTGCCGCTGAACTGCCGATCTGAAAGACTTGCTGCTCCGCCGAGCCTGAGACCCGCGCTCCGGAAATATCGAGTGAGAGCGGATAGGTGACGCTGGCGTGTAACGGCTGCGTCAAATCGGCATAAGTCAAATAAGTTATCCCCGCGAGAGGCAGCAGCAAGCCGGCCAGTGCCAGCGCGACCTTCCGCCACGGAGAAAGCTGGATGAGGCGCTTTCCTTGAGGCATAAAGATAACCACCTTTCTTCGCGTCCGGTCCCGTGGCCTCAGCATAAAGCTGCCCCACACCCTGGTTATGAAAGCCTGCCTGAACCTTGTCGCCAGGTGACTTCCATTTCCGGTCGTGGCACACACAACTTCCTGCTGCGCCGCTTCGAGAAGCGGGGCCGAACCCGAAAATAGGATCTGCTTGTTAGTGAGTTCGAGGCTCAATAGCTATCTTGAAATAGCTCTGGCCTAATTAGTTACCCGTAGGTCTCGTTTACCATCTGAGACCGGACCGAAAACAATGATGGTGTTACTCGTGAAACTCTACTGCTATGTGATCTCGGGAAATTAGGGTAACAGCCTGTGCTGGTAACTGTGGGATGAGGTACTCGCGCCTGCGCGGTTCAATCCTAGTTAGTTACCTGATGCCTCGTTACTACTTTGAGACGGAAGAAAACTTATGGCTGGTACTCGTGAAACTCATAGTCAGTAGCTGTTCAGGGGCTTCGTCTACTATCTGAAGCCTGATGAACTTTTTGGGTTAATACCGATGGTGGTAAAAACTCGTGAAACTTGCGACTCGACTGCGTAAAGCCTCGTAGTGATCTGAGGCTCGGTGCTGCTTACCGTCTGTGACGGTGGGGCAGCATAACTACTCAGTTGGGCATTGAAGCTTGATGAAAGCTTTGCCTAGTTATGCGGTGAGGAACACCGCCCAGTGAGTTGCAACGTACCGGAAGAACCGGGAAACTGCCAGCGCAAGGCTCAGTCATATAATTTAGTATTGCCTAGCGCCGGAGTATTGCGTGGTAAGTGAGCTCTCTTTGGGATTGCTTGCCGGAAGTGAGGAAAGCTCGCTGACGGGAGGGAGTCTAACTCAAGTGATCTCAGAGTGTCAACAAAGATTTCATATTTCTGGTTATTTTTGTGCTTTGAGGCAGACGAATGCCTCGATATTGAAGCTTGAAGTAACTAACAACCTGGGAGCACACGCCTCAGAAAAAGCACGCAAGATGCGCGCGCTCCCAGGTTTTATCTTCTTAACTCATTTGATATTGATCTTGACCGGGAGAGCTTTCTTTCCATTGACGGTCAGGACCAAATCCACCTCTCCGTGAACCACAGTCAGCAAGGTGCGCGGGATGCGGATGTTGACTTGGTCGAGGCCGACAAAGCCGCCTTGCGCGCCAGCGTACAAGACCTCTGCCGCCTGGCCGCCGATGGTGGCGGAAACTTGACCCAGGCCGGTGTTACCGCGAATGCCAGTGCCGAACATAATCAGAAAGAGTTGATCGCCCTCCGGGCCGAGATCAATCGGCGTCGAGACCAGTCGGTTCAACTGAGGATCGAATTTCGAGATCGTCTCATAGCTTTCTTTGAATTGAGCGTCGAAGCGCTGGAGCACCGCCGCTGGCACGCCTTGCCCATCGGAATTGGCAGTGAAGAAGCCTGGCGCGACTGATGCAACATCAACTGTTCCAACAGAGGCTTGACCATCGGCGCTGGTCACCGTAACGGTGGCTAGTCCGGTCGCGGTTCCTTGCGGGATGAGGTAGTTGATTTGACCAGAAAAGGCAAAGAACATCGGCGCATCACGTGTGACATTATTACTATCCTTGACCTTGATCGTGGTTCCGGCCAGCGTCGTCGGCAGTGGCAGAGAAGTAGCGAACCTCACGAGTGGGCTGACTACTAAAGAAGTGCCAAAAGCAGAAACAATAGATTCGCTGGCAACCGAAGGGGTAAAACTTGCCCCGGAGACTGTGGTGACGGGGAGCGGAGAGGGAATCGTGGCGATCCGCACCATGAGCCGCACGCGCTGGTTGTCGGTGTCAGTGAAAGCCAGCACTCCGTTCGACAGCGCGACGATTTCCGCCGTGACCTGCAATTCGTTGGCAGTGGGATTGGGCAAATTCAACCGCGCTAGCCCGGCTTCTCCGTTATCACCAGAGAAGCCAGCTTCCCCCGTGCCTGCGATCATGCTTACTGCGCCGAGTTGGTTGTCCGGCGCGATGAGTTGCAACACTTGGTGGGTGAGCGTGTTGGTGATGTAGATTTTGCCTGAACTGTCCACGGTCAGGCCGCGCGGTAAACCGATACCGAGCGAACTGTCGGCGATCACGCTGAAGTTCAAGCTGTCAGCCGCGTCCTGGCGCAGGATGCGATTGTTACGCGTGTCGGCAATATGCAGCCGACCAGTGTTGTCGAGCGTGACTCCGGTAGCGCCATTGAGCAGAGCCGTGGTGCCGTTGCCATAAATCGTATTGATCAATCCCGTGACCGCATCCACTTTGCGGATGCGGTTGTTGCCTTGATCGGCGATGAAGAGATTACCGCTCGCATCCACGGCGACATCGGTCGGAAAGATGATCGCTTTGGTCGCCTGCGCGCCATCGTTGATCGTGCTTGGGACGTCAGCCTTCTTAGTGCCTTGCGGCAATCCGGCGACGATGCTGCACATGCCTGGTGCCACGGTGATGCCGAAGACGGTAACATCAGTTGAAGAAGTGTTGAGGAAACGCACGAGCCCCGAGCGTGGGCCTTGGAGGAGGTTCGGGAAGCGCACGCCACCCTGGGAGTCTGTAATGAAGAGTCCCTTGCTGGTGAGCGCCAAGCCTTGTGGAGAGGCTAACTGTGTAGTGCTGATCCGCCCGTCATTCGGTTCGGTGGCCGATCCGACATTATTGTTGAGAGTCACGATCTGACCGGGTTGCACTGTTTGAGCCGAGGGAGTGCCCGCAAGGAGCGTGATCGGGGCCACTCCGCGATTGACGAAGCGCAGGATGCTGTGCCCCATATCCGAGATGAAGAAATTGCCCTGCGCATCAGCCGCCACGCCTGTCGGAGTTTGTAACTCAGTCGCGGTCGCCAGTGTGTGGTCATAGGGCGGTGCGATGCCATTGCCCGCCACCGAATCAATTTTCTGCGTTCCGATGCTCGTTCCGGCAATAGTCACGGGCGCGCCGCTGAGATTGACGTAGCGCACGCGTTTGTAGTTGAAGTCGGGGATATAGAAACCTGTCGCATCCGCCACCAGGGTTAACGACCGGTTATCGTTGTTGCTCGGGGGACTGAGATCGGCACTGCTGGCCGTCCCGCCATCGCCGCAAGTCGGCTTGGTTTCCATGTTGCACGCGAGGGAGTTGCCCGCCACCACCGTTTTGACGCCAGCCGGGCTGATGCGCATGATCTGCGGAGTTATGGCGAGCGCCACGAAAACATTATTGTCCGGGCTGATCGCGATCCCGATGGGGTAATCAAGATTAGTGGCGAGTGTAGAAATCTTGCGGTCACTGGCCGCAACCTTCCGGACACTGCCAGGGACGCCGCCAGCACGCACCTCACCCGCTTCAGCAATGAAGAGATTGCCTTGCGCATCGAAGGCCAGGCCGCGCGGCGTGGTCAGCCTGGCTCCAGTAGCTGGTCCGCCATCACCGTTGCCCGGCGTCGGATTGCCGTTGCCAGCGTAGACGATTTGATTACCGTTGGCGTCCAATCGATAAACAGCATTGTCGCTGATGAAGTACAACTCATTCGTCAGAGGGTGAAGGGCGAGAGCACGGTAGTCAGTGGCGCTAGGCGCGAAGACCGTTGTGATCTTGCCGGGCGCGATAGTTTTGCCGAGCACAATAAAGTTTTGCGTGCCGACGTTGAGCACGCGGATGCCGCCGCCTGCTGGCGTGGCAAGGTACACTGCATTGCCGCTCGGATCTACGGCCAGCCCCGTGACTACGGCCAACCCGGTTTCAAGCGCCGCCGCGCCTTCATCGAAGAGCTGGCCGCCGCCGGCGATGAGGTTGATATGCTGCGAGAAGACTGTCGTGCCAGCGAGAGTGATGTTGTCGCTGGTGGTGTTGACGAAGCGTAGCAGGCTGTTAGAGTCGCTGTCGTCCAGCACATAAAAACCTCGGCTTTGCGGATCGAGTGCCACGCCCGAAGGCAAGCTCATCGGCGCTTGCTTGACCTGAATGTTCGAACTGAAACCGCCACCCGCGACTGTCGAAATGGTAATGGATGGCCCGCCCGCGTCCTGACGTAACGCCTCGGCGCTGGATGCCATGCTTTCTGATACCGGGCTGACGAAGGCGGCGGACACGCCCCCTTGCTGCCAAGCCAGTGTGATCGCGCTGATCGTGATCAAGACTGCGGCCATGATCGCGCGGCTACGTTTAGTGCGACGCAAGGAAAACAAATTGTGGAATAAGAACGGCGACAAGATGATGTTCTGCTGCATCCGGCGTGTAGACTTGGATCGGCTCATTAACACTTCTCCCGAAGACAATCGCGCCGCGTGGGGCAAAGCGGTAGAGCGCATGAATTAAACGACCTGGAAGTCAATCGGCTGGTGAGGGCAGCGCAAGGTTCCAGTCACGGTTAAGCTGGCCAAAGGCAACGCTGCGCATGCGCTATGTAAGCTGGCAGTCATTGACTCTGGTGAACACGTACCCGAGGGACGTGAACTCTAGGGAGTGGATATAGCCAATTGGCCCTGAAGTTCAGAATTTAGTCATGGAAAATTTTGCCGCCTGCGAAGGCAGCTCAAAAGCAGTCAGTCTGACTGGAAACGCCTGGCGATGAAGTAGGAAAGGTTGAGATGAAGAAGAGGAAGGAACTGCGACACTGCAAACCACTTACGCTTCGCGCGGCAAGCTGAAATAGAATCGGCTGCCAGTGCCAAGTGCGCTCTCGACTGCGACGCGCCCACCGTGCAATTCGACCAGGTGTCTGACGATAGCCAAGCCCAGGCCCGTGCCTTTCACGCGATCATCCCGCAGTGGATGGACTTGGACGAATTTATCGAAGATCCGCTCCCGCTCTTCCGCCGCAATGCCGCAGCCGGTATCAGCTATGCAGAAGATCAACTCATTAGGCAGCGCTTCGGCGCTGATCGTAACGCATCCGCCAGGCGGCGTAAATTTGAGCGCATTGCTGATGAGATTCGTCATCACCTGCTCGATGCGCTGTCCGTCGCAGTTGATTTCCGGCAAATCATGGCCGACGCGGTTGCGTAACTCAACCCCAGCTTGCTCGGCCACCGTGGCGAGTTGCTCAATCACCGCTTCAACCATCGTGCGCGGATCAAGCATCTCGCGCCGCAAGCGCATCATCCCCGCTTCCATCTTGGAAAGATCGAGCAGATCATTGACCATTTGCCGCAACCGTGCGGCTTGCTCGCTGATTTGCTGCACGCGCTCGGATTGCTCTTCGGTGAGGCGGCCGTAAACTTCGGCTTCGAGCGTTTCGGCAATCCCGCTGATGACCGTAAGCGGCGTCCGCAGTTCGTGCGTCAGCATCGAGAGGAAGGCATCCTTCATGCGGTCGAGTTCGCTGAGTCGCTCGTTAGCGAGCAGCAAGGCTTCATTCATTGAGAGGATTTGATCGTTGCTGCGCAGGAAGTCCTGCTCAAGTTCCGCGAGCCGCGTGCGCAGCAAATCGCGCTCGCCGCGCAATCGCTCGTTCTCTTCGCGTAACCCTTCCAGATCCATTTTGGATTTTGGATTTTGGATGATGTGATTCCGAATCGCGCCCCGCGCAATCCAAAATCTAAAATCCAAAATCGCTTCAGGCGATGATGATGTAGATATTGAGGCCGCCCATGACGTCCGAAAAATCTTTGGTATAAGTGACCTCGACCGAACGAAAGCTTTTGATGATTTCGCCCAATTCGGCGGCAGTCACAAAACCGTCTTCAGCATGCGCGATGGCCCACTTCGGGATATGCACGGCTGAAGCGAGGAAGTTGGTCATGAGTTGCAGGTAGTGTTCCTTCGAGACCACTTGATCGCCGAGCTGTCCGCGTCGCTGCGCGATCAGCGCATCCCAGCAATCAGCCGTGCCGCGCGTCCACTGCTCGCGCCAGCCGACAATGGTTTCGCGCAACGCGGCCAAACCTTCCGGGCGCGGAAAACGCGCATACATCAGATCGGCGCGCGTGCCGCGCAGAAATTCGTGCGCTGCCAGATTCGAACTGCGATTGGCCTGTGCGTTGTTGACGATCCGGCGTTGCGCACGCCACAACGCCGCGAAGACTTCCGAGAGCGGGCGGCGCAAGTTGGCGGTCTCAGGCTGGAAGGAGAAAACGTAATTGCCCACGCCGAGCGCATGCAAGTAAGCCAACGCGCGGCGATGTTCGTTCTCGATCTCTTGAATATTGAGCCAGACGTTATCGAACCAGCAGGCATCCATCTCGCCCAGTGTTTCCTTGAGCGCTGGATTGTGCATCTGGCGGCGCGGGACGTAAGCGTTGTGCAGCACGCGCGCGACATCATCTTCGCTCAGGTCTTCTTGTTGGTTTTCGACCAGCGCGCGCAGCATCCACCACGCCCACTGACAGATGTCGTTGTCGGAGACCTGCTTGCCCCAGAACTTGAGATACCAGTCCAGATCGGGCTGACCCGCGAAGGGAATCGCAATGGAGGTAAACTTGATGCGCCGGAGTACGCTCAATTCAAAGCCGAGCCAGCGGCGATTGCGAAATGGAGATGCGTGCATAAAACAGTTTAGGGTTCGGAGTTTGGAGTTCGAAGTTCGGAGTTCGGAGTTTGGGGTTCGAGGTTCGGAGTTTGAGGCTCGGAATTTGGAGTTTGAAGCTCAGAGTTCGGGGCTTGGAGTTCAAAGCTCGGAGTTCGGAGTTCGGAGTTCGGGCTTTGAATCTCAGAGTTCGGAGCCGGGAGTTCAAGGCGCGGAGTCTGAAGTTCTGGGCTCGGTGTTTGGGGTTCGAGGTTTGAAGTTGGAAGCCCAACCTCGGGTGACGGATGCTCAATCGTTGGAGTTTGCAGTTCGGGTTCCGGGACTGGATTCCAAACTGTGAACTCCGAGACCCGAGCCAATAACTTCGACCTCTGAAGTCTTTCCTCGACGAAGGACAGATCGAGAAAAGCGCGCACAATGTGCGGATCAAATTCCAAACCTGCTTGATCAGCAATGATCTGCTGTGCGGCTTCTTCGTCCAGGCGTGGCCGGTGCGGGCGATCCGCCACCAGCGCGCTGTAGCTATCCACCACGCGAATGATCCGCGCGCCGAGCGGAATCGCTTCACCCGCGAGCGCGTCCGGGTAGCCGAAACCATTCCACCACTCGTGATGCCAGCGAATAAGTAATTGCGCTTGGCGCGAAAGACCACGCTGCGCGGCGGCCTGCTCGCCGAGGATCGGATGACGCCAAAGGTCGAGCCGTTCCTCCCAAGTCAATGCCCACCGATGCTGAAGATATTCGCGCTTCATGACGCGCTCGCCCACATCGTGCGCCAGCGCGGCGAACTTGACCGCCGTCAGATCGCTGCCGTGCAATCCGCAGCGCTCACCGAGCATTTCCGCCAAGCGAGCCAGGAGCACGGCGTGCGGCTCCGTGTAGCCTTCGATCCGGTCGGTCTCTTCGGCGAGCTTGAGCAACTGATTGCCAAGTGTCTGCTCGGCGGCGCTAAAGATCAAGCTCACGCCTGGTACTGGTATCAAAGGTCGTCCTCCTCAAACTGTGTTCGGCAACTTTCCAGTTTGCGCCAGTCTCCCACGATCAACCATTCACAAAATCACCAGCCAACTAGAAAGTTTGCTTGAGATCGTGCTGGCTCGAACTGGTGTCAACCCTTTGTAGGCGATCTTCACGCCAAAAATCAAGCTGTGCGAGTGTGTTCGGAGTTTGGGGTTCGGAGTTCGGAGTTGTCAACGCATTCACAAACTCTGAACTCCGAACTCTAAACTCCGAACTCCTCTTACTTGCGCTTGAAAAGTTTTGAGAACATATTCGTGGAAGCTTCCTCTTTGGCTTTCTCGGCCGTGGCTTCTTCTTCTTTGGCGCGCTTCATCGCGCGCACGACGGTGAGTTCCTTCGTGGCTACTTTGTTCAGCGGCTCGATATTGAGCGCCAGACCGAATTGCCTCTCGGCGCGAATGAGGAAGCCGAGCGTTTTATAAAGCACGCCGAGATGGATGTGATAAAGCGGATTTAGTTCGTCGAGTTCGGTGGCGCGCAGTAGATGTATTTCAGCTTGTTTCCGCCGCCGTGGGTTGTAGCCGAGCATGATACCGAGTTGCGCATGATAGTGGGCGTTGTCGGGATCGAGCCGTGCGGCTTCGCTGAAGAGTTCTGTCGCACCCGCGATGTCGCCCTTTTGATAGCGCGTCATCGCTTCCTGAAAATTGATCTTCGCTAGTTGCGCATCGTTCTGATCAGGTTGGTGGCCATCAGCCGCCGCCCCAGCGATTGCATCATTGACTGGCGATTCTTGAGC
>Ga0070694_100002291_pt1 | contig 11326 bp, 9 predicted proteins | sample KBSK1251metaG_FD_65470 | JGI IMG/M metagenome (GOLD analysis project Ga0070694, IMG submission 65470) | Corn, switchgrass and miscanthus rhizosphere microbial communities from Kellogg Biological Station, Michigan, USA - KBS K1-25-1 metaG | ecosystem: Host-associated > Plants > Roots >... | reverse complement strand
TACATGCCAGGATCGAAAGCGCCTGCGCTCACTGCCGCCGCGATGATGGCGATGTCTGGGGCGAGGGCACGATCTAATGTGAGTGGCGTAACGAGGTGGCGCAAGCGTTGATAAGCACGCTCAACGCCGCGTCCTGGGCGCAGCGGCTTGAGGTATTCCAAACCTTGCGCGGCGCACATCAATTCGATGGCCATGATCTGTTCGGTATAACGGATGATCTGGCGCAGTTTGAGTGCTGAAGTCATGCCCATCGAAACGTGATCTTCGCGGTTGCCAGAAGTCGGCAAACTATCAATCGCCGCCGGATGCGCGAGGATTTTATTTTCCGCGCAGAGCGCGACGGCTGTGACTTGCGCCATCATCATACCGGAGTTCGTCCCGGCATCTTCGACTAAAAACGGCGGCAGGCCGCCCGAAAGATCGGGGTTGACCAGACGTTCAATGCGCCGCTCTGAAATCGCGCCGAACTCAGCCACGCCCATCGCGGCGTAATCGAGCGCGAGCGCCACCGGCTCGCCGTGAAAGTTGCCTCCCGAAACCACTTCGCCCGTCTCTGGAAACACGAGCGGATTGTCGGTCGCTGAGTTGATTTCTATTTCCAGCACGCGGCGTAATTCAGTCAGCGTGTCGCGCGCCGCGCCGTGAACCTGCGGCATGCAGCGCAGGGTGTAAGCATCCTGCACGCGCGGATCGTGCTCGCGATGCGATTCACGAATCTCGCTTTCCGTAAGCAGCGCACGCAGATGCTCGGCGACTGCGCGTTGGCCGCGATGCGGACGCGCGTCGTGAATCGGCAAGCGGAAAGCGGCGGGCGTGCCGCGTAATGCTTCGAGTGTCATGGCGCCCGCGACATCCGCTGTGATGGCTAACTTCTCCGCGTCGAGCAGCGCCAGACCGCCGACCGCGCACATTGCCTGTGTCCCATTGATGAGCGCGAGGCCTTCTTTAGCTTCCAATTCAAGCGATGCGATGCCCGCGCGTTTCAATGCTTCGCCGCCGCTCATCCGCTCGTTTTCGTAAATCGCCTCGCCTTCACCAACCGCCACGGCCGCTAGATGCGCGAGCGGCGCGAGATCGCCCGAAGCTCCGACCGAGCCGCGCGCGGGAATCAGCGGATGGACGCCGCGATTGAGCATCTCGATCAGCGTCTCGATCACGATAGGCCGCACACCCGAATAGCCTTTAGCCAGCACATTGGCGCGCAAACAAAGCATCGCGCGCGTCTCGGCTTCGCTGAGCGGTTCGCCTACGCCGCACGAGTGCGAGCGCAGGAGGTTGATTTGCAGTTCTTTGATGTGTTCAGAGGAGATGCGAACATCCGCCAGCTTGCCGAAGCCGGTATTGACGCCGTAAACCGTGCGCTCTTCGGTGAGGATCTGTTCAATCACTGCGCGCGAAGCTGTGACGCGGGCGCGCGCCGCTTCATCAAGCGCGACTTCTTCCCTGGCGCGTGCGACAGCGGCGAGTTGCTCAAGCGTCAGCGTTTGACCATCCAGAGTAATCATCAGTATTCAGCATTCAGCCATCAGCCAGCAGCACCGGAGCGTTCATCTCAAGGTAAGCGCGGAGAGCTGAGCTCGATTCTAACTCAGAGAATAGTTGCGAGTTAAGCCGCGGCGCGATGGCTCGGCCATATATAGACGGAAACAGCGGCTCCAGGGAGCAAGCCGCTGTCCGATGGAAAATAAAAACGCGAGAGGCGCGAGTTAAGATTGCAACTCTTTGCCGGGTTTGAAGCGGATGGTCTTGCCTTCGGGAATGGCGACTTCAGTGCCGGTGCGCGGATTGCGCCCGATACCGCGCTTGCGAGGTTTGACAACGAAGACGCCGAAGCCGCGCAACTCAATGCGTTCGCCCTTCTTCATGGCCTGTTTCATGGCCTCAAAAAGGGCTTCGACCGCGATCTCAGCCTTCATTTTCGGAACGCCAGTCCGTTCCGCAACGTGGTTGATGATGTCCAGCTTAATCACATTTCCTCCGTTTCAGACTTTGGGTAGCTCTTTCGGTGGTTTGGGATTTCGATGATACGACCGCGTGCGAAAAACCGAAGCGCATTATCAGCGATGCCGCCCGCGCCTGTCAAGTTACTGTTTGTCCTTCAAGCACTTGCGGCCATGACCTGTGATCCGCTAGACTGCCCCCCTGCCAATCATCAAGCAAAGGAGTTTTTCCAGAGTGAGCGTCAAATCAGACCGATGGATTTTACGAATGTGCCGCGAGCACCAATTGCTCTCACCATTTGAAGAAAAGTTAGTGCGCGAAGTTGACGGGCGGCGCATCATTTCAGCCGGGCTGTCGAGTTATGGTTATGACCTGCGCTTGGCGCCCGATGGCTTCCGCGTCTTCTCGCCGATTGCGAGCGCGGAGATTGATCCGAAGAAGTTTGACGAGAGTTCATTGATCGAAGCGCCGCTGCGCGATGCCGCTGATGGTTCGCGTTATTGGCTGCTGCCGCCGCATTCTTATGCCTTAGGCGTGACGGTCGAGACGTTCAATATGCCGCGTAACGTGATTGGAATATGTCTTGGAAAATCGTCATATGCACGTTCGGGATTGATCGTGAACACAACTCCATTGGAGCCATGCTGGCGCGGGCGTTTGGTGCTGGAGTTTTCCAATTCAGCCGATCTGCCAGTGCGCATCTATGCTAACGAAGGTGTCGCGCAGGTGACTTTCTTTGAATCCGACGAGGAGTGCGAAATCTCTTACGCTGATCGCAGCGGCAAATATCAAGATCAGACAGGGCTGGTTACGCCGCGTCTTTAAGGATTGGGTGTCAGCGAGCAATGACTCAAAGGTGATCGCTTCCGGATAAACGGCAGCGGCTTGCCGCACTCACTGCACAGGAGACCGAAAATGCAATTGCCTCCGCCTTCCATGCCGCCGCAACAACGGTCACAAACGACCGGCCTGGAGCCGAACGTGGCCGCACTGCTTGCTTACCTGATCCCAGTGCCGCCGATCTCGGCAATAATTTTCCTGCTCATTGAGAAGCAGGATCGGTTCGTCCGCTTTCATGCTCTGCAAAGCGCGATCTTCGGTGCCGTGAGCTTTATCGCCATCATCGCATTGCAAGTGATCGGAGTAGCTGTGAGTATGATGTCGCGTTCACTGGGCACCGCATTCGCTTTTCTGGTCGCTTTCGTGGGCCTCGGCATTTTAGGCCTCTGGATTTTGCTGCTTATCAAAGCTTATCAAGGGCAAGCCTTCAAGCTGCCGGTGATTGGCGATGAAGCGGCGAAGCGGAGCTAAGGATCTGTAAAAAAATAAGTTGGCCAACTTGTGGATTCTCCTTCACCGCAGAGCTGAGGGCGCTGAGATAGCGCAGAGTTTTCCCCTCTTCTCTGCGCGGCCTCTGTGTGCTCTGCGTCTCGGCGGTGAAGGAGGTTTTCCAATTTGCAGCCATAGAGTTCGCCGAGCTATTCTTTTGCACCTCCTAAGTCATCAAGTTATCCCTGCTGCTCCGGCTCTCTGACGCTCTCGCTTGAAGCTGCCCTGCGCTTTCGACCAAACCGCAAATAGAGCGCGGGCATGAGAAAAAGATTGAGCAGCGTGGAGGTCACCAGGCCGCCGAGGATAACCACAGCCAGAGGATGCTCGATCTCATGACCGGGCTTGTTGCCGCCAAGCACGATGGGCAATAACGCCAGCCCCGTCGCCAGTGCCGTCATCAAAATCGGCGCCAAGCGTTCCTGCGATCCACGCAGCACCAATTCCCGCCCGAACGTTTCACCTTCTTCAGCTTCCAGATGGCGGTAATGGCTGACCAGCATGATTCCGTTGCGCGCCGCGATGCCGAGCACCGTCACGAAACCGACGAGCGAGCCGAGCGAAAGAATCCCGCCCGTGAGCAGTGTGGCTGCGACTCCGCCCACTAACGCGAACGGCAAACTCACAAAGATCAGTGCGACTAAACGCGGCGAGCGGAAATCGGCATGGAGCAGCAGCACGATGGCGAGCAGCGAAAGCGCAGACAAAGCGAGAAGCCGGTTTTGGGATTGCTGGCGCGCGGCGTATTCGCCCAGGAATTCGGGATGATAACCGCGCTCGAAGGGTAATGACTTGACCTTCGTTTCGATCTCTCGCACCACGCTTCCCAGATCGCGCCCCTTCACATCGCAAGTCACATCAATGCGCCGTGAAACTCCTTCGCGCTGAATCACATTTGGCGCGGGCGCGATCTGAACATCTGCCACATCGCTGAGCGGCACATCGCCCCCCGCTGGCAGATTGATTCTCAACCGGCGCAGCGACTCAATGTCAGTGCGCGTGTGCGCCGCGCCCCAGACCACAACATCATTGATCTGCTGCGCTTGATAAAGCTCACCCACCTTCACGCCTTTGATGAGCGTCGTCGCCGCGCGGCGTATATCTCCCGGTGTCAGTCCAAAGCGTGCCGCCGCCTCGGGCCGCAGCCGCACCTCAATCTGCGGCACCAGCACTTGCTGCTCGACCTTCAAGTTGGTCACGCCCTGAATACTGCTGACCGTCTTGTTGACCTCGGCGGATTTGGCGCGCAGCACTTCAAGGTCAGGGCCATAGATGCGCACCACGACCGATGCGCCCGCGCCGGTCAGCACTTCCTTGATCCGCTCCTTGAGATAGGTCAGCAGATCGCGCACGAGTCCCGGATAGCCGTCCACCACCTCTTGAATTTTTGCCACCGTCGGTTCGTAAGGCACGTTCGGATCAATGCTGATCCAGAGCTCGGTGAAGTTCGGGCCGACGACTTCATCGGCCACTTCGGCGCGGCCAATGTGCGAGCCGAAGTTGCGCACGCCGGGAATGGCGCGCAGCTCTTTGCTCACGCGCACGGTGATGCGCTGCATCGCTTCGAGTGACGTGCCGGGCTTTTCAACCCAGTGCATCAAAAAATCGGTCTCTTTGAAGTTCGGCAGAAACTCTTCGCCGAGCAGCGGCACTGTTGCTGCCGTCGCGCCGAAAAGGATGAGCATCGTGACGATGGCTACTACGGGCCGGCCGAGAAACATCGGCAGGGCGCGGCTATAGCCGCGTTTGAGCAGACGCGTAAGCACCGGTTCTTTGTGTGTACGGTTCGCCGCGCGCGGCAGCAGCAAGAGCGACAGCGCCGGAGTGAGCGTGAGCGCTACGCCCAGTGATGCCAGCACCGCCAGCACATAAGAGATGGCAAGCGGGCGGAAGAACGCCCCCGAGAGCCCTTCGAGAAAGAAGATCGGCAGAAAGACGAAGACCACGATCAGCGTGGCGTAGACTATCGCGCTGCGGACTTCGAGCGAGGCTTTGAGCACCACCGAAAAAGCAGATTCAGGATGCTCCGCCTCACGGTTAAGCCGCAGCCGCCGCATGATGTTTTCGACATCAATGATGGCATCATCCACTACTTCGCCAAGCGCGATCACTAACCCCGCGATGACCATCGTGTTGATCGTGTAGCCGCGCCAGTAGAGCACCAGCGCCGCCGCAAGCAGCGAGAGCGGAATCGCCAGTAGACTGATGAGCGCTGTCCGCCACTCAAACAAAAATGCGACGAGCACCGCAATCACAAGCAGACAGCCGATCAAGAGCGCAGTCCGCAAATTCTTCAGCGCCACTTCAATAAAGGTTGCAGGCCGGAAGATCGTCGGGTCAATCTCTACATCTTTAAGGCCAGGCTTGAGCGCATTGAGCGCGGCTTCGACATTGCGCGTGACGTCGAGCGTGTTGCCCGTCGGCTGCTTCTCGACGATGAGCAGCAGTCCCGGCCCGTCGTTGATCACCGCATCGCCGATGGGCGGCGGATGGCCTTCGACTACTTCGGCGACAGCGCCGAGTTCGAGCGGTACGCCGTTACGAAAGACGACGGGAATGCGCGCCAAATCTTGCGGTTGCACGACGGCGGACAAATGCGCCACCGACAGTCGCTGATTAGGTGTGTCCACAAAACCGCCCGCCGCCACGGCGACAGCGTCACGCGTTGCCCGCTCGACATCACTGAGCGTAATGTTATGCGCGCGCAGGCGATCAGGATCAACGAGCACTTGCAACTGGCGGTCGCGTTGCCCCCAGATCGCCACGTTCGCCACGCCGGGAATCGCCATCAATCGCGGACGAATCGTCCAGCGCGCAAGCGCCGTGAGATCCATTTGCGAAAGCGTTTTTGACGAAACGCCGATCTTCATCGCGCGGCTCGTGGACGAGAGCGGTTGCAAGATGACAGGCGCCCGCGCCGCCGTCGGCAGTTGTGGTGCGACCAGAGCCAAACGCTCCTGCACCACCTGCCGCGCCCGCATCAGGTCGGTGTCTTCCTGAAAGATCAAAACGACTGACGAGAGGCCGAGCACAGATTTCGAGCGTAGCGTCTTGAGCGACGCCGTGCCGTTGAGCGCATTCTCGATGGGCACAGCGATCAGGCTTTCGACTTCAGCCGTGGAAAGGCCGGGCGCTTCGGTCTGAATCTCGACCAGCGGCGGCGCGAATTCGGGGAAGACATCAAGCGGCGTAGTGCGTACTACACGCATGCCGACGATCATCAGGACGACGGCGAGCGCAACAACGACGATATTCAGACGGAGTGAAGTCGAGACAAGCCAGTTCATCATATAGTTGGGGCTGCTGAAGCCAGCTCTACTTGTTTTTCAAGACGTATCAGACGAATAAGTTCTGTCGAATAACTGTTGCCACTCAACTCGTCAACCAGGCTGCAAACTGCATCCAGGCTTGCGTCCCGGCCGCTAGCAATCGCAACGGCTGCGACGCAATGATCAATAGCGCGCCCCATCCAAACACCGGATGGAGCCGACGATGCTTCACCGTGTCATAAACCACACAGGCCAGCATGCACAAATCGGTCAAACCGAAGAACGCCAAAGGGCCGCCCACCTGGATGAACTGCAGCGGGATGCGCGCAATGGCCGGGGCCAGCAAACCGACGCAAGCAAGCAGTATCACCCGTTTGTGAATATCGCTGCGGCGTCGGAAGAAAAGGCCAATGGCAATCAGGATCGCGAAGATCAGCATATCGCTCAGCGGGATCGCTAAAAACACGAGCGCTGGTGGGCCAGGCGTTGCGCCGCGTTTGGCCGCAGCAAGGGCTGTGGCAATGCCTACTACCACGATCAATGCCGCCAACACTCCTCCGATCACGCCCAAGCGACGATGCCAGTTGGTGCGGTGCGCAGCGATCAGCCGGACTTGCACTACGAAGAGAATCACCCAGAGCGTCATGACTAGCCCATGCAAATGAACCAGCCCAGACAGCGCGGGAGCGCCAAACACACCCTTGAGGTAGTAAGTCCGCGCGAACCCCGCCAGGACGATCAGGGCAGCGATGATCGCCGCCCACGTGTAGAAGCCGCGGTCTTTACCACTGCGGTACGTGCTCTGATCTACTATCACAAGTGCCTCCGTTCTGATGGGGTGAAGAGCAGAACATCTTTGAGTTTCATCAGGTCTCCCCAAGCTTGCACGCCATCATCGCCTCAATAATGCGCTCGGCCTCAGAGTAATCGCGAAAGACATGCTGGACACCGAGTTCCCGCAATTGCTCGGAGCGACGTCCGATCCCAATCATGGGGATGCCAAGCAGGCGGCTCACGCGAGCATCCCAAGGCGCATCACCGAAGTAAATGACCGAAGCGAGATCGAATCCGGCGCGAGATGCCGCGAGAGGAATAATCTCTCTTCTGCGCGGAGTGTCGCTCGATGTCGCATGCGGGAATGCTTCAAGCGAGAGGCCACAGCACCGCAGCTTGAAGCGCGCACTCGCGTCGAAGCAACCGGTGGCAATCGCCACCGAGTAGAGGCCTTCCTGCTGGAGCCGTTCGATAAACTCGAGCGCTCCCGGAAGCGGAGAAAAATCGCCAGGGAATTTCGGACGTTCTTCTTCCAAAAGACGCACAAACTCCGCCTTGATCTCTTCTTCCTTTCTTTCCGCGGCAGAGTCGCCAATGAGTAGATCCCGCACAATCGCCGAACTGGTCGGCTCGTCGTAGGCAGTCCAATCAAGCGTAGACAAAGATCTGCCAATGACTTGCTCAATCGCGCGGGCATAGCAGACACCTTCGACTTCTTGTGTGTCGCAAATAGTGCCGTCAATGTCGAATATCGCGAGCATTGTTATCCTATGCCTAACAATAAGCTCACCGGCTGCTGCGGCCAGACAGCGATCCCTGAAAACGCGAAATGCCGCCTCATGTGCAGCGGCTGGTTCAGCATCTCTCAGCGTGTGAATGCGATGTACCATAACACCGCACTCAAGGCGAGGGCGAGTATTCCCGCTGCGACGAACTGCCATGCTCGCTCGGTCGAGACCCGCCCCAGACCCCATAGAGCGACTGGCGGCGCGACGAAACTCACGAGGCCCTTCAGCACTTGCCCCCAGCCGAGGAGGGTGAGGAGGACGGGTAAGCCATCCCAGACGTTGTGGAAAGCGACAATGAAGGAACCAAAGCCGAGGCTCAAGAACCCGTTCACGAATACGCCCGCATGCCCTTTTCCGCGAAGCCAGACGAAGAATTCGACCCACGCCCGGGGCTGTGCAACGTGCGACAGTCCGATCACCGACAAAAACACGGCAGCGAATATCTCAGTCGCCTTTTCCACGTGACCTCCTCATCATTTCCCTCCGCCTAACAACTCATTTACCCGTGCCGAACTCCGTCCCAAACAACTCCGCTGCGCCCGCAGTCACCACCTTCGCGCCAACCGCAGGCCCGCGCGCCAGTACCGCCAAGCCGCCCGTGACATAACGCACTTCGACGCGGCGGCGCACGTACTGCTGCGGCGCGGTGTTTTCGTAGACCCAAGTGCCGCCATGTGTGTCGTGCAAAATTGCCGACCACGGCACGACGAGGCTTTCTTCCGAAGTGCGCTCAGACAGCGTCACGCCCATCTTCTGCCCAGGCCGGAGCGAGCCGCCTCCGTTCTCTAGCTCGAAGTAGAGATCGGCGGTGTCGTTGGCCGGGTTAGCCGTGGGCGGCGCATTGATCGGACGAGCGGGGAGCGATGGCGCGCCAGGCGCTTCATTCAGCCCATGCACTCGCGCAGTTTGCTGGCGATCAATCAAGCGCAGATCGCCGACATAAACCGGCACGCGAATCCACACTGAAGCAAGATTGACCACCTCGAACAATGGTGTGCCGCTGGCGACCGTTTGCCCCGGATTGGCCAAGACCTTCTGAATCATGCCGTCGCGCGGAGCAGTAATAGTGACCGCCACGTCCGCAGAGATCGGCGCTTTTTCAAATCGCGCCAGTCGCTCGCGCGCCGCTTTCAGGTCATTTTCAGCGAGGTCTAGTTCTTCACGTGCCTGTTGCACAGCTTTCTCGCTGCCCGCACGGTCGCGCAGCAGTTGCTCAGCACGGTTATAGCGCACGCGCGCAGCCTCGACTCGTGTCTGTGCGTTAGCGATGTCGCGTTCGAGTTGTACGCGCAGGTCGCGTTCAGGCGGCAGGTAAGGCACGAGGCGAAAGAGCGGCTGTCCCTTGCGCACGAAATTGCCGACCGCGAGCGATGTTTCAGTGGCCGAGAGCGTGCCGCCCACCGGAGCTGCCACGCTCGTCGTGTGGTCGGGCGGCAGCACGATCTCACCAGCGAAGGTGCGCGTCCGCCTCACTCGCTCAATCGCGACGGGTACAGTGGCGATGCCGAGCCGAGATTCGGCCTGCGGCGTGAGTTTGAGCGTGGCGAGGTCGGACTCTTTGACTGCGTTCTCGACCTTTGCCGGCGGCGCGGCCTTTTGACTTTCGGCGGCTTGCTGCTTCGCGCAGCCGGACGACCAGATTGAACAGGCAATGATGACGATGATGAAAAGAAGTTGCCCGCTCTTGATCCTTGAGCGGACAGGGACAAGTGTGAGATTAGCGGCTCGCAAGTAGCCTCCTTCCGATACTACGCTCAAGTTGCGCCAGCGCGCGCGCTGTGGCCGCTTGAAAGTCGGCTTCGCGCAGACGCGCATCAGTCAAACGGCGTGTGGTTTCGAGCACGAAGAGATAAGAGACATCACCCGCTCGGTAGACGCGCTCGGCGGTGCGAATGTCTTCTTCAAGTGGCGGGAGTACGCGCGCACGCCACAATTCGCGCGCTTCGCGGGCTTGCAAGAGTTGCGTGTACGCCTCTCGCACTTCAGCCACGACGCGCTGGCGAGCGGCGATCAGTTGTTTGGCGGCGCGTTCGATCTCGGCTTCGGCGCGCGAGATGCCGCCTTTGTTGCGATTGAAGATCGGTAGCTCGATCTGCAAGCCAGGCCCTTGCTCAAAGCCACCTGCGCCATGCCCATACTCTTTGGCGATGGCCGAAACCGCGAGGATGCGCGAGCGTTCCCACTTGGCGCGTGCGCCAGCCGCTTCGATCGCGAGTTCCGCCGCTTTCAGTTCAGGCCGCGCATCAAGCGCCTGCTTGACGAGTTCGTTCAGAGTTTCTGATGAGTTTGTGGCGGAGGGAGTAGCAGAAGATGCCGCCTTCGCACCGATCAGTTGATTGACATCGGACGTGCTCATCGTTGGCGGAGCGATGAGGTCGAACGCCGGACCATCATCGTCGAAGCCGAGCAACCCGCGCAGCCGCTCTTTCGCGAGCGCTGCATCTTGTGCGAAGCGCGCCACCTGCTCTTCGGCCAGGCGCGCGTCAACAACTGAAGCGCTTGTTTCTAGTTCGCTGATGTCTCCCGCACGGAACCGGGCATTGACGATAGTCACGATCTCACGGCGCTCGCGCACAGTTTCTGCCGCCGCGCTCGCGCGCATCTGCGCTGTCATATAGTCAGCGTAGACCAGGCGCACATCGCGCACCAGATCAAGCGCGCGTGAGACCAGCGTTTCCTCTAGGCGTTCCAGTTCGAGCGTGGCCGCCGCCACGCGCTTAGGCCGCTGCCACAGCGCCTCGAATGGCCAGTTGGCGACGGCTTCGAGAATGCGCGTGCTGAAAGGAAAGATCACCGTCAACGATGGATTGCGCAGTTGGCCCGCTTCGATCACGTCAGCGCGCGCCAGCCCCAATACTGCAAGCTCGGCCTGGAGCACTCCGTTATTCCACAGCGCAATCGCTACGGCCTCGTCTTCCGTCATGCCATCGTTGAGCAAGACGCCTTCGGGTAAAGTCGCCCCCGTTGCCTTCGCCGCCGGGTTGAGTTTGTGTCCTGTGCGCGCCTCGACTTCTTTCGACACGGATTGAGGCTTCGTTTGAGCTAGGCCGCTCCCGGACAGCAGGATCAATGAAAAAATCGTTGCTAACCACTTCATCTGGTTTCGTCTCCAAAATGGGCAGTCGCCTCTTTGATTTTGCTTTTGGACAGTTTTCGAATTTCTGAATGCGATCACGAAATCATAATCGCAGTCCCGTCACTTGTCCAATTGTGCCCGTCTGCGGC
>Ga0070694_100002290_pt1 | contig 11328 bp, 8 predicted proteins | sample KBSK1251metaG_FD_65470 | JGI IMG/M metagenome (GOLD analysis project Ga0070694, IMG submission 65470) | Corn, switchgrass and miscanthus rhizosphere microbial communities from Kellogg Biological Station, Michigan, USA - KBS K1-25-1 metaG | ecosystem: Host-associated > Plants > Roots >... | reverse complement strand
CGCCGGAGTGGTGCTGTCCCGGAAGGTGAACCCCGGGGATCCCGTGGTGCCCCTGACCTCCTACCAGGAGGGGACGCCGCTGGCCACGATCGCCGACATGTCGGACCTGATCTTCAAGGGGACCGTGGATGAGATCGACGTGGGCAAGCTCGCCATCGGCCTCCCCACCCGCATCAAGATCGGCGCCATCCCCGATTCCCAGGTGACGGGGAAGCTCACCCGCATCGCCCCCAAGGCCACCGAGAAGGAGGGGGCGCGCCTCTTCGACGTGGAGATCGAGCTGGACCCCGCGAGCGCCGTGACGCTGCGGGCCGGCTACTCGGCCAACGCCGACCTCGTGCTGCGGGAGCACAAGGACGTGCTGGTGATCCCCGAGCGCCTGGTCACCTTCGAGGACGCAGGGAAGAAGGCCTTCGTCGAGCTGCCGGCCGCCAGCCCCAAGGGGGAGCCGCGCAAGATCGAGATCAAGACCGGCCTCTCCGACGGCCTGAACGTCGAGGTGGTCTCCGGCCTGAAGAAGGGGGACCGCATCATCGAGCGGCCGCCCAAGGAGATCACCGGGTAATGGCCATCGGCGCCGCCGCCCGCGAGCTGGTCCGCGACCTGCGCACGCAGAAGCTGCGCACCTTCCTCACCACCTTCGGCATCGTGTGGGGAACGGTGGCGGTGAGCCTTCTCCTGGCCTTCGGCAAGGGCTTCCACAAGCAGATCGCCAAGGCCCAGAACGGTCTCGGCGAGGGGATCTTCATCGCCTGGCCCTCCATGACGTCCATGCCCTTCGAGGGCCTGGGGAAGGGGCGCCGCATCCGCCTGGAGGTGGCGGACATGGCGGGCGTGCGGGCGGAGTCGGTGGAGCTCGCGGGCATCTCCGGGGAGTGGCAGCAGACGCTCAACCTGGACTACGGGACCAAGACGCTTCCCGTGGACTCGTCGGGCGTGGAGCCGATCTTCGGCGCCATGCGCAACATCATCCCCGCCGCCGGAGGCCGCTGGCTGAACGACATCGACGAGGCGCGGCAGCGGCGCGTGCTGTTCATCGGCGACAAGCTGGCCACGGACCTCCTGGGGAACGATCCCCCGGTGGGGCGCACGGTGATGGTGCAGGGCTCCCCCTTCCTCATCGTGGGCGTGCTGAAGAAGAAGCAGCAGGACTCGTCCTACTCGAACCGGGACGAGGAGAAGGTCTTCCTTCCCGCCTCCACTTTCCGGGCCCTCACCGGGCAGCGGTTCGTGGACAACTTCGTGGCCCAGCCGAAGTCCGCGCTGCGGGCCGAGCAGGCCAAGAACGAGACCATCCGCATCCTGGCCCGCCGCCACCGCTTCGACCCCAAGGACAAGGAGGCGCTGGGCATCTGGGACACCACCGAGGGAGCGAAGTTCCTGGAGACCTTCATGCTCGCCTTCCGCGGCTTCCTGGGGGTGGTGGGCTCGCTCACCCTGATCGTGGGCGGCATCGGCGTCATGAACATCATGAACGTGGTGGTGGAGGAGCGGACCCGGGAGATCGGCATCAAGATGGCGCTCGGCGCCAAGCCCCGGGCCGTGCTCTCCCAGCTCCTCCTGGAGACGGTGCTCCTCACCGGGATCGGGGGCGCCATCGGCATGCTGATGGCCTGGGGCATCTGCCTCCTCGTCCCCGACAACGAGTACGTGGGGAAGCCGGAGTTCTCGGCCACCCTGGGGATGATGACCGCGGCCATGCTGGGGGTCATCGGCCTCCTCGCCGGCTGGTTCCCGGCGCGCGACGCGGCCCGTCTGGACCCCGTCGTGGCCATGAAGCTCTAGAGGAGGGGACGATGCGCCTGGGCCTCATCGCGCAGCTCTTCCTCCGCTCCTCCCGGGTGCAGAGGAAGCGCGCCGTCCTGACCATCTCGGCCATCGCCTGGGGCTCGGTGTCGCTGCTCCTGCTCCTGTCCTTCGGAGAGGGCCTGCGACGCCAGCTCTCCGTGGGCACGGTGGGGATGGGGAAGGACATCGCGGTGATCTGGCCCGGCGCCACCGGGAAGGCCTACAAGGGTCTCCCTCCCGGGCGCGAGATCAAGGTCGTCATCGACGACATCGAGCTGCTGCGGGCGCGCATGCCCGAAGCACAGGTGAGCGGGGAGATCCAGACCGGCCGGGCCAGCATCGTCTGGGGCAAGAAGACGGTGAACGGGCGCCTGCGCGGGGTGTGGGCCGACTACGAGGACATCCGCAACAACTTCCCCCGGGAGGGTGGCCGCTTCCTCGATCCCCTGGACGTGCAGTTCAAGCGCCGGGTGATCTTCCTGGGCAACGAGATGGCCAAGGACATCTTCGGCGATGCGCGCCCCGAGGGACAGACGCTCCTTCTCAACGGCCTCCCCTACACCGTCGTGGGCGTGATGAAGAAGAAGATCCAGATGGGGACCTACTCCGGGCCCGACGCCGGGCAGGCCGCCATCCCCATCTCCACCTTCAAGTCCCAGTTCGGACGCGAGCGGATTTCCGTGATCCTGGTCAAGCCCCACGAGCCCGCGCGCATGAAAGATGCGCTCGCTCACCTGGCCGAGATCCTGGGGGGCAAGTACTCCTTCGACCCCAAGGACACGCGGGCGCTGGGGACGTGGGACACGGTCGAGAACCAGAAGACGACCCGGAACGTGCTCCTGGGGATCCAGATCTTCCTGGGCGTGGTGGGCGGCCTGACCCTGCTCATCGGCGGGATCGGCGTGGCCAACATCATGTATGCGGTGGTGAAGGAGAGGACGCGAGAGATCGGCGTGAAGATGGCGCTGGGCGCGCGCGCTTCCTGGATCACCGGTCCCCTGGTGCTGGAGGGGATGACCTACACGTTCGTGGGCGGGCTCATCGGCCTCGTCATCTCCATCCTGATCATCACCCTGCTCGGCCTGATCCCCACCGAGGGGAACGAGGCCCTGGAGTTCCTGGGGAAGCCGGTGCTGTCCATGACCGTCGGTCTGGCCTCCGCGGGCATCCTCGGTCTCATCGGCATCCTGGCCGCGTACTTCCCGGCGCGCCGCGCGGCACGCGTCGATCCCGCACAGACGCTGCGCTACGAGTGAGCGAGGGACCATCCATGGAAGCCACCGTTGCCCGACGCGTGACCTACGCCCCGCAGAGCGCCCAGGACGTGATCCGCATGGAGCAGATACGGAAGGTGTACGACACGGGGAAGGTGAAGGTGGAAGCGCTCCGCGGCATCGACCTCCTGATCGGGAAGGGCGAGTTCGTGGCCATCGTGGGCCCCTCGGGGTCCGGAAAGTCCACCCTCATGAACCTGGTGGGCTGCCTGGACACCCCGACCTCGGGGAGCTACCTGCTGGGGGGCACCTCGGTGGGCACCCTCGACCGCAACCAGCTCGCAGAGGTGCGGAACAAACGGGTGGGCTTCGTGTTCCAGAGCTTCAACCTGCTGCCGCAGATCACCGCCTTCGAGAACATCGAGATGCCCCTGCTCTTCGGCCAGGTGGGAAAGCGCCAGCGCCAGGAGCGGGTGAAGGAGCTGCTGAACCGGGTGGGGCTGGCGGACCGGGGCGAGCACAGGCCCACCGAGCTGTCGGGGGGCCAGATGCAGCGCGTGGCCATCGCCCGCGCCCTGTCCATGGACCCCGACGTGCTCCTGGCCGACGAGCCCACCGGCAACCTCGACACCTCCTCCGGCGGCGACATCATGGGGCTCTTCGAGGAGCTGTGGTCGCAGGGGCGCACCGTGCTCGTGATCACCCACGACCCCGCCCTGGCCAAGCGCGCCGGGCGCGTGGTCGAGGTGCGCGACGGCATCATCGTCTCCGACACTGCAGCGTAAGCAGGCGTGAGCCGGGGGCGTTCCTCCTCCTCGCCCCCGGCTTGACGCGTCCCCCGCCGCGCGGCGGTTGCTGCAGGCCGCGGTACACTCTTCACAGGAACTCGCCATGGAGCGCACCCTCTCCGTCTGGAAGGCCACGTCCACCCGGCCGCACGACCCTCCCCTGGAGCGCGACGTCTTCGCCGACGTGTGCGTGATCGGTGCCGGGATCGCCGGCATGTCGGTGGCGCTGCACCTGGCCAAGGCGGGCGTGCGCGTCCTCGTGCTCGACCGTTACGGCGTGGGCGCGGGAGAGACGGCGCAGTCCACCGCGCACCTGGCCAGCGCCCTGGACGATCGCTTCACGAACCTGGAGCGGCTCCACGGGGCGGAGGGGGCGCGCCTCGCCTACCAGAGCCACCAGGCCGCCATCGAGCGTATCGGCGAGATCGTGGAGGCGGAGGGGATCGACGCCGACTACGTCCGCCTGGACGGCTACCTGCTGCTCGCACCCGGCGTGGACGTCTCTGAGCTCGAGCGCGAGGGGGCCGCCGCCTGGCGCGCCGGCTTCCGGGACGTCGCCCTCGAGCGCTCCGCCCCCCTCGCCTACGACACCGGCCCTTGCCTGCGCTTCCCCCGCCAGGGACGGATCCACCCGCTCCGCTACCTCCATGGCATGGCCGAGGCCCTGCAGCGCCTGGGCGGGCAGATCCACGGCTCCACCGAGGCGGTCGAGGTGGCCGGCGGGCCCGACGCCTTCGTGCGCACCTCGCGCGGCCCGCGGGTGCGCTGCGCGGCCGTGGTGGTGGCCACGAACAGCCCCTTCCACGACCGCTTCGCCATCCACACCAAGCAGGAGCCCTACCGCACCTACGCCATCTCCGCGGGGGTGCAGCCGGGCACCGTCCCCGACGTCCTGCTCTGGGACATGGCGGACCCCTACCACTACGTGCGTCTGGACGGCGAGGCCGCCGCCGGTTCCTGGCGCGGCCCGCTGCTCGTGATCGGCGGCGAGGACCACCGCACCGGCCGGGCGCCCGACAGGGAGCCGTTCCAGGCGCTCGAGAGCTGGGCGCGGGAGCGCTTCCCCATCACGGAGGTCGTCCACCGCTGGTCCGGCCAGGTCCTGGAGCCCATGGATGGGATGGCGTTCATCGGCCGCCACCGCTCGGACGAGGACAACGTCTACGTGGCCACCGGCGACTCGGGGCAAGGGATCACGCATGGCACGATCGCCGGCATGCTGATCTCGGACATGGTCCTGGGGCGGCAAAACCCCTGGGCCGCGCTCTACGACCCCAGCCGCGTCAGCCTCCACGCCACGTCGCTGCGGGAGTTCCTTCGCCACAACCTGGGAGCCGCCGCCCACCTCACCGAGCACCTGCGCGGAGCGCCGGGACAGGTGCGCTCGGCGGACGAGATCCCTCCCGGGGGCGGGGCCGTGCTCCGGCAGGGTGTGGCGCCCCTGGCGGTGCACCGGGACGCGCGGGGCCAGCTCCATTCCCGGTCGGCGGTGTGTACCCACCTCGGCTGCCTCGTGCACTGGAACGGCGTGGAGCAGAGCTGGGACTGTCCCTGCCACGGCTCGCGCTTCGCGCCCACGGGCGAGGTGCTGACCGCTCCCGCGGTGCGCCCGCTGGAGCCGGCCAGCCAGCCCGCAGCGGAGGATGCCCGGGAGGCTCGCTCCCGCTGACCAGCCGGCCTGGCGTATCGTTTCCGGCATGAGCGACCTGAGCCGGATTTCCGACGTCGCCGACCGCGAGCTGACCTGGAGCCAGCCGTCCGTTACGCGGCAGGCCTTCGAGCTGACGGCGCCCGGTGCGGTGGGGCGCCTGGTCTTCCCCCGCATGCTCGGCACCTTCGCCGAAGCGGAGAGCGGGGAGGGGACCTGGACCTTCAAGCGCATCGGGTTCTTCCATCAGCGCGCCACCGTGCGCACGGCGGGCGCGGAGACGGACCTGGCCGTCTTCCAGAACAACACCTGGCACAGCGGGGGCACCCTGGCCTTCACCGAGGGAAGGCGCTTCCGCGCCACCACGAACTTCTGGAACACGCGCTTCGCCTGGGAAACCGAGGACGAGCAGACGCTCGTCCGCTTCCATCACGGCGGCGCGTTCAAGCTCTCGGCCACGGTGGAGATCCAGGAGAGCGCGCGCGCCCTCCCCGAGCTGCCGGTGCTGGTGCTGTTCGGCTGGTACCTCTGCGTCATGCTCCACCACGACGCCGGCGCGGCGGCCGCCGTCGCCGCCGCCGGCTGATCGTCAGAACTGAGCGGTGGCCGCGTCGAAGGCGCGGCGGAGCCTCGCATACCCCACCACGTCGCGGGCGGGGTTGCCGGTCGATCCCCGGTAAATGCGGGTGGGGATGGGTGCCTCCCCGCGCTTGGGGATGGTCTTGAACTCCATGTAGAAGGACTCGTAGGCGTCCTCCAGGCCGTGCTGGCCGAAGAGGTCGTCCATCCCCGGCCGGACCCCGAACACCGCCTCGTACACCTTGGTGTGCACGGAGCGCCCGTGCACCGTGCGGTGCTTGCGGTCGGTGGGATCGAAGGGCTCGCCCTCCCCCAGCGCCCCCCCGTGGAAGCGGGTGCCCAGCACCACGCGCAGCGCGAAGGAGACCTTCTCCTTGTGCGAGGGGGGAATGGAGAGATCGGGGAGCCCGTCGTACTCCAGCGCCCCCGGGTGGACGGGCCCCTGTGGCCGCGGCGGCGGCTCCATGGGGAAGCGCGTCATCATGCGCGTGCCCAGGAACCGGCGCACGGTCCTCCGGTACTTCTGCCCCTCGTGCACGCCGGCGTGCCGGTCCTCGATCTGCAGCGTGGCCTCGGTGACCAGGCGTCCCGTCTGGTAGTCCTGCAAGGTGACCACCTCGAGGTCGTACCCCTCCCGGGGGAAGAAGATCCAGGAGCGGTTCCGGGAGCGCCGCGTCAGGTACTGGAAGGACTTCAACGGCGCCTCGGAGCGGGTGTCCAGCAGCGTCTCCCCGTCGTAGGAGTCGAAGTTCCAGGTGGTGCGGTAGAGCAGGATCCAGAAGCGCACGTCGCTCTCGTGCCCCCGGGTGCCGGTGAGGGCGCGCGACCACACGATGTTGCCGGCCGCGGATTGTGCGGGCTCCAGCAGGTGGCGGAACTCCGCCAGCTCCTGCATGCGGCTCATGGTCTCCATGGTGATCTCGGGATGCAGGAACAGACGGTAGGTCTGGCCCCAGAGCTTGACCTCGGGGAAGTGCGTCGTCCCCTTCATCACCGCCTCGTAGATGGGCTCGATGGACGGGGTGCGGCGAAGATCCAGGGCAGGAGAGAAGAAGGAGAATTGCAGCCCGCGCGACAGGCCCTTGTAGTCGAAGTCGAGGAGGCGGAAGCGCTTGATCAGCACCTTGGGGGAGCGCAGGCCGGCCGACAGCTCGAAGTAGCGCCGCAGCGTCCCCCCCACCGAGAGCACCCACTCCTCGCCGGGCACGTCGGGGTCGGTCAGCCGCTCCACGCGCACGTAGTACTCGGCCGGGAGCGCCACCCCGATCCCCAGGGACGAGTGCGCGTCGCCCGTGAAGTTGAACGCGCGCGGGCCGAGGAAGAGGCCCACGCCCACGTTCATGGAGACGCTCTCCCCCGGCTTCATGAGGAGCGCCTTGTCGGGCTTGGTGGGAAGCCGTTTCAGGTGGTATAGGGGGGCAAAGAACGCCGTCTTCCAGCGCGGAAAGCCGGCGCGGCGCACGATGATTTGCCAGGGCCGGTTCAGGATGAGGTAGGGGCCGATGCTGTGTTTGTCCACGATCTTCTGATCGCGGAACTCCACCCCGGGGGTGATCTCGAACCCCTCGATGAGGATGTAGCTCTCGAGGTGGTAGTCGAACTCCACGCTGCGCGAGTAGCGCAGCTTGATGCTGACCGAGTACGGCTCCTTCTTGAGGAAGATGCTGCGGGAGATGGAGTAGCCGCGGACCAGGCGCTCGAGGCGCCGCCGGCCCGAGGTGCGGGGCTCCCGGGCGGGCCCTTCGGACTCCGTCCCCTCCTCGGAGGGCTGCGCCTCCGGGGAGGCCGCGGCCTGCGGGTCCACCGGGACCGGTGCTTGCGCCTGGGCGTCCTCGGCGTCCGCCTCTGCCCGCGCCTCCGCGACGTCCTGGTCGAACGCAGGCTCGAGGGCGGCGTCGATCTCCTCCAGGACGTCGTCGGAGGGGAGGAACTCCGCGGCCCGGGCGGGGAGCGCGAGGAGCCCGAGCATCGAGAACGCGAGAATCTGGTACCGCCGTGTAAGGATGCGCGACTCCCGGGAGCATTGTCCCACGTCCGGCGCCGGGGTGTGGCGGCGTGCCGCGGCGGAGGGTTGGCGCTAGACTTCCGGGCACCACCCGAGGACCGAAGCATCCATGGCTTTTCGCCCCCTCCGTGCGTTGATCCTGCTTCCCCTTCTCCTGGCGCTGACCTCCGCGGCCCAGGCCGGCCGGGCGCCGGAGATCCGCAAGCGGGCGTTCCAGGAGCTGAACGAGGGCGTCGCCGCCTACAACCGCGGGGAGTACGCCGCCGCCGTGGAGAAGCTCCAGGCGGTGACCGCGGTGGCGCTGAACAACTTCCGCGCCTACCTCTACCTGGGGCAGGCGCTGACCGCTGCGCGGCGGTTCCCCGAGGCCGTGGATGCGCTGGACGTGGCGCTCGACCTCGAGCCCGACGACCTGGGCGCGCACGTGGCCCGGGCGAGCGCCCTGCTCGGACAGGGAGACCTCGACGAGGCGGCCGCCGGGTACACGCGGGCGCTCGGGCTGCGCCCCGACTTCTCCCCCGCTCTGGACGGGCTGGGCCGCGTGGCCGAGGCGCGGGGCGACGACCCCAAGGCGGTGGCGAGCTACGAGCAGGCCATCGCCGCCAACAAGGGGTACCCCGACCCCTACCTCCACCTCGGCGACCTGTACATGCGCCAGAACCGCCTGGACGAGGCGGTCCAGCTCCTGCGCGAGGCCGTGCGCGTGCGGCCGGACTACGGTCCGGGCCTGAACCGCCTGGCCTCGGCCTACGCGCGCCTGGGGCTCTACAACGAGGCGGTGGCCACGATCAACCGCGCCATCGAGCTCGAGCCGGGGGTGGCGGAGCACCGGGCCACGCTGGGGCAGATCCAGCTCGAGCTCGGGCTCCTCGGGCAGGCGGAGCAGTCGCTGCAGGAGGCGAAGGCGCGCGATCCCGAGCTGCCCCAGGTCTACGAAGGGCTGGCGGAGGCGGCCCGCCGGCGCGGGGAGTATCCCGCTGCGGTGGCCCAGGTGGACAAGGCGCTGACCCTCCCCCATCTCGACGACCGCGCGCACGACCGGCTGATCGAGCGCCGCACGGCGCTCCAGAACGAGGAAGCCAGCGTGGCCCGCCTGGAGCAGGCGGTGGCGGCCGGGGCGGCGAGCCCGGAGGACCTGCGGGCGCTGGCCGCCATCGAGGCCGGCCGCAGCCGCTGGGAGCGCGCCACCGACCTGCAGGGGCAAAGCGCCCCCGAGGGGATCGAGCGCGAGCGCCTGGCCTACTACGCCCTGCGCGCCAACCGCTTCCGGGACGCCCACGCGATCTACGGCGCGCTCGACGACGCAGGACGGCCGGACCTCGCCGTCAACGACGGGATCGCGCTCACCGGCCTCGGCGACCACGCGGCGGCGGAAGGCCGGTTTCGCCGCGCGCTCACGCTCGACGAGAAGTTCGCCCCCGCCCAGCTCTACCTGGGGAACGCGCTGCTGCGGCAGGGGCGGGCCGGGGAGGCCGCCGACGCCTACGTGACCTTCCTGGCCCTCGACCCCAGCGGGCAGCGGGCGGAGCGCGTGCGCCGCGTGCTGCAGCGGATCGCCCCCGACAAGGCGCCGCCGCCCCCGGCCCTCCCCATCGCCCCCACCACACCCCCGGCGGCCCCGGAACCGGAGAAGCCCTCATGAGCGCGCGCCGCATCGTCCTCCTCACGGGTGTTCTCGGCCTGCTCCTGGCCTCGGTCAGCTCGGCGCAGCAGGGAGTGCGCCGCCGCGGCTTCTCGGTGAAGGTCACCGAGCCGGTGAACGACGACATCGTGGTGGGGAAGACCCGCATCGCCGCCACCGTGTCCGCCGACGATCCCACGGTGGTGGACCGCGTGGAGTTCTTCGTCAACGACAAGCTGGTGCTTGTGGACCGGGAGGCGCCCTACGAGGTGCTCTACGACTTCGGCGAGCAGCCGCTCTCCTGGATCGTCAAGGCGGTGGCCTGGCACAAGGAGGGGCTGTCGGTCACGAGCTCCATCGTGACGCGCCGGATCGTGCTGGGGACGACCGCCGAGGTGAACCGGGTGGTGCTCTGGGCCACGGTCACGGACAAGGACGACCACCCGGTGTCCGACCTCAAGGCCACCGACTTCACCGTCATGGAGAACGGGCGGCCCCAGAAGATCCGGGAGTTCTCGGCCGAGACCCGCCCCATCACCCTGGCCATCCTCCTCGACACCTCGGGCTCCATGCGGGAGCAGATCGACGAGGTGCACCAGGCGGCGGGCTCGTTCGTGGACACGCTGCGGCCGGAAGACAAGGCGATGGTCGTGGACTTCAACGACACCGTCTTCCTCATCCAGGACCTGACGAGCGACCACGCGGCGCTGAAGGAGGCGATCACCAGCACCGAGCCCCTGGGGCCGACCGCCATCTACGACGCCATGCACGCGACCTACCGCAAGCTCAGGAGCGTGGAGGGGCGGAAGGCGGTGGTGCTGCTCTCGGACGGGCAGGACACCTCGAGCGACACCAAGTTCGAGCGCGTGGTGGACCAGTCCAAGCGCAGCAACGTGCTCATCTACGGGATCGGCCTGGGGGGCGGCTTCGGGGACGGGCCCAGGAAGAACGTGCTCCGGGAGTTCGCCGAGACCACCGGCGGGCGCGCCTTCTTCGTGGGGAAGGCCGCGGAGCTGGGCAGCGTCTACCAGCAGATCGCCGACGAGCTGCGCCGCCAGTACGTGCTCACCTACGAGACGGACATCGCCGACTGGAACGGGCGCTGGGTGAACGTGGAGGTGAAGTCCTCCGAGCCCGGCGTGAAGGTGCGCGCCCGCCGCGGCTTCTTCGCGGTGAAGGGGCAGACGCCGTCGTAGGGGGACAGGCACCAATAAGGCTGAGAACTATTCGGGCTTGCCGCCCGCGGGCTTGGCGGGAGCGGCCGCCGCGGCCTTGGGCGCGGGCGGCGGGATCGCCTCCTCGGGCGGGATGAGGTCGAGCGGGAGCGGCTCGTGGCCGGCCGACTGCTTGACCAGCACCGCCGTCACCGCCGTGTCCTCGTCCACCGGCAGGTCCACGCGCACGGGAAGGAAACCCACCCCCATCACCTCCAGGCGCCAGGTCCCTGGCGGCAGCCCCTGCAGGGCGAAGCTGCCGTCCTCGCCGCTTTGGAGGTTCGCGGGATCGCGGCGCCCGGCGGCATCCACCCACCTGAGGCGCGCATCGGGGATCGGCGTCCCCGCCCGATCCACCGTGTGCCCGGTGACGTGCAGCCCGGCGGCCGCGTCGGGACCGGGAGCGGCGGTGGTGTCCGGTGTGGCGCCCCCCTCGACCGGGTGCATCGTCAGCTCGACCACGGCGCGGAA
>Ga0070694_100002288_pt1 | contig 11329 bp, 7 predicted proteins | sample KBSK1251metaG_FD_65470 | JGI IMG/M metagenome (GOLD analysis project Ga0070694, IMG submission 65470) | Corn, switchgrass and miscanthus rhizosphere microbial communities from Kellogg Biological Station, Michigan, USA - KBS K1-25-1 metaG | ecosystem: Host-associated > Plants > Roots >... | reverse complement strand
TTCAATTCCGCATGCCGCATGCCGCATTCCGCAATCTACATTCCGCCTTTGAATATGCCTGGAAGGAACGCGCCATTGAAACTGTAGTATAGATGCGCCAGGTGCTGCCGGCTACTGGCGCTGGGCTCGGTCGCTGGCAGCTCGGCAACGGGCTGCTAGCGGCTCCCCTTCGCCAATAACCATTCTCTTCAAATAAGTCACTTCCCTTCTCTGGGCTATCAACCGCCAGCAATCGCAGGCACGATGGAAACTTCAGCGCGTTCGCTGACTGAAGTCTGCAAGCGGTCGAGGAAGCGGATGTCCTCGCCATCCACATAGACATTGATGAAACGGCGCAGGTCGCCATTATCCTCGCACAGGCGGGCGCGAATGCCTGGGAAGCGTGATTCCAATTGGTTGAAGATGTCGCCGACCGTCGTGCCTTGCACTTCCACGGTCTCGACTCCATCGGTGAACCGGCGCAGCGGCGTCGGAATGATGACTGTTTGGGCCATAATCCCTCCTCTTTGAAATTTGAGATTTAACATGGGAGACTCTTCAGTTCCTGATTTGATCGTCGCGGCTTGCTCACGAAGCCGCCGCCAGCACAGTTTTCTTTCCCGCGAGCAAAGCCTCGAACGCCGAAAGCTTCGGCTCGATTGAATCCAGTTCGGCGAGCGTGAGCGCTTCTTGCGTTTTGAGGCCGTTGCCCGTGATGGCGATGACGATGCGGTCACTGGCCGTGATGCGCCCCTGCGCGATCAGTTTTTGTGTCACGGCGAGTGTGGTCCCGCCAGCAGTTTCAGCAAAGATGCCTTCAGTCTGAGCCAGCAGCTTGATGGCTTCAACGATCTCTGCATCGCTCACATCTTCAGACCAGCCTCCAGTGCTCGTAATAACGCCCGTCGCGAAGTAACCATCCGCCGGATTGCCGATGGCGAGCGATTTAGCAATCGTCTGCGGCTTGACGGGGCGAATCTCGCGCGTGCCCGCTTTGACGGCGGCGGCGATGGGATTGCAGCCCGTCGCTTGTGCGCCATAGAAGCGCGTGCCCGCCGCTTCAATCAGCCCAAGCTGCGCGAGTTCGTTGAGGCCTTTATAAATTTTGGTGATGAGCGCGCCGCCAGCCATCGGCACAACCACCGCATCCGGCGCTTGCCAACCCAACTGCTCAGCGATTTCAAAGCCGAACGTCTTCGAGCCTTCAGCATAGAATGGACGCAGATTGACGTTGACGAAAGCCCACGGGTAACGGCCCGCAATCTCGCTGCACAGACGGTTGACATCATCGTAATTGCCGCGCACCGGGATCACATTGGCGCCGAAGATCTGCGTGCCGATGACTTTGCTCTTTTCCAGATTGTCGGGAATCAGAATGTAAGAAGTAAAACCAGCGGCGGCGGCGTTGGCCGCGACGGAGTTGGCGAGGTTGCCGGTTGAAGCGCATCCGACGACTTCAAACCCGAACTCGCGCGCTTTTGAGAGCGCCACAGCCACTACGCGATCTTTGAACGAGAGCGTCGGATGCGAGACCGCATCGTTCTTAATGTATAGCTCGCGCACGCCCAAAGCTTTGGCCAAACCTTCGGCACGCACGAGCGGCGTACATCCCGTCTGCAACCCGACCGTTGGCTCTCCCTCAATTGGCAGCAACTCGCGGTAGCGCCAGAGCGTTTTCGGGCGCGATGCAATCGCTTCACGCGTCAGTGTGCGTTTGATCGCTTCGTAGTCATAATCTACTTCGAGCGGCCCGAAGCATTCTTCACAAATAGCCAGCGGCGCGACCGGATAAGGCGTACCGCACTCACGACATTTCAATCCCTTGATGTAACTCATCTCCATTTCTCCTCGTTTAGCTGTCAGCTATCAGCCAGAAAAGCGAATCAATCAGGTTTGGCTGAAAGCTGAAAGCTGATAGCTTTTTTATCCACACAGCACCGACCCGCCGTTCACATTCAACACTTCGCCCGTGATGTGACGCGCCAGATCGGACGCTAGAAAAAGAATCGGTCCTGCGAGGTCTTCCGGTGTAGCCACGCGGCCTACTGGAATCGCATCGGTGATTTTCTTGAGTTGCGCCGCATCCACGCGTAGCGCTGAAATACACATATCCGTGTCCACCCAACCCGGCGCGACGGAGTTGACGCGCACATTGAAGCGCCCCAATTCCGAAGCGAGCGACTTGGTGAAACTGATGACCGCGCCCTTCGAGGCGGCATAATCCGAATGAAACGCTTCGCCACGCTGCCCGGCGGTCGAACTGATGGTCACGATGTTGCCGCGTTGCTGGCGCGTAAAAACTTGCGCCGCGCTCCGGCAAACGTGGTAGACGCCGTTGACATTGATGCGAATCGTCTCGTCCCAATGCGCTTCGTCCAGATCAGAAATCGCGTAATCCTCGGCAGGCCAGATACCAGCATTCGCGACCACGACATCGAGTCGCTGGAAGCGTTCGAGCGTTTGCGTGATGAGCGCCTGCGCTTCAGCCGCACGCGAGACATCAGCCTGTAAGACGAGCGTTTGCGCCCCGGCACGCTCGACGGCCTGGGCCGTCTCCAGTGCAGCTTCGCGGCGTGTTTGATAGTTGATGACTACGCCTGCCGCCCCGGCTTCGGCGAATTTGATCGCCGCTGCCGCGCCGATGCCGCGTGAAGCGCCAGTAATGAGTATGATTTGGTCTTTGAAAGAGATCATCGTCAAAATCCCGTGTCGGGCTCACCCGAAAATGAAAAAAGCCCTACGCCAAAGATAGCGTAGGGCTTTTAAGCCTTAGCTCTTTAGCAGTTTTTTACGTGGAGCAAGTCGCTTAAATCGCCACTCGAATTTTCAACTCTGCTTCTTGGCTTCTTAATCTACATGGTGTCCTAAAACTAAAAAGCCCCGCGCTAACTAGCGCGAGGCCGATAAATCTCCTCAGGCTGTTTAGCGCTTTTTTTTACGTGGAGCAAGTCGCCCTAAATCACCACGATTGATGTTAAGAAATCGCAAGATACACCGCGCGCCGTGCGGGAGTCAAGCGAAAATTCGTTGCCGACGAAAAAATAATTCGATCAGCTAGCGGCTAGAGTCCGTCTGCGCAGTGACCCCCTTTTTGTTCAGCGGGGCCACGATGTATAGCTGCTGGCGGCCTTGCAATTGAATCTTCCGTGACCAGTCTTCACAACCATCAGCGGTCAAAGTGATCGTGTGTTCACCGACCAGGAGCCTGATAGTGCGCGGCGTGACGCCGGAAAATTGGCCATTGATGTAGATGCGCGCACGGGTGTCGCTTTTGATCGTGAGCAACCCCATGCGCGGATCGAATGCCGCACCGAGCGACTCAGCATTGATCTCCGCGCTTTTCACGGCCTGAGTAGCAATCGCTTTCGGCGCGGCGTTTTGTAAAACAGGCGCGACCTCAGATTGAGTGTTGCGCACATGCGGTTCAAGTGCCGCGGGCGGTTTTTGTAATTCGCGTGGCGCTTTCTCAGGTATCACCGGCTGGTCAGTTTTTTCTTCCGGCTTTGGTTCAGAAACCGCGCTCGCGGCCTGACGCACTATAGGCCGGTTGGCGACTGACTCCGCCCTTGCCACTGACTCCGGCAGCAGAGAAGCATTTTGCGTCAGACTCTCATGACGCTCTGCGCTCCGCTGGCTGAGGCCAACACCAGTCACGATGATCGCTAGCACGACGCCACTTATGGCTACCACCCTCAAAATAACAGGCAGCTTGCGCGAAGGTGGTGGAGCAGATAGTTCAATTTTTCCGATTTCGTACGCCGTGAGCGAAGTGCCAGTCGTCCAGCGTAATTGGGTCCGGCAATCAGGACAATAGAAGTACCAACCTAAGACTTCACCTTGACAGCCTGGGCATTGCATAAAGATACCTCGTGGAAAAGACGTAGGACACTCCAAACTAGGCAGCCTGACTTCAGAAGTAGGCACCACGGGGTGTGCGCGCCTGGTGAGGTGTCTGCCTGCTAGTTTCGTTCAGCTTGACCGCAAAGTATCTTTCAATTTGATCGGCGCTAAGTTCAAGGCCCATCGGTGAGGGGCGGCGAACTTAAGGTAACTGCGTGGCACAGGCAGTTTATTTGAAAGAGTGAGGCCGCGGCTCAAGCGGTACATCGCTTGCTAACTTTGATGGGGGTCGTTGTGTTACTTCCTTCCTCGTGACGGATTATGGCACACGCCAGAAACAATGAAAAGTGAGCGGAGAAAAAAATGGGCCAAATTTTACACCGACGGGCTGATTGTGCTCGGCGCGGCGGCGCTCGCTTATAGCCTCTTCCAACTTGCTTCCGCTCCGCCCGGTCTGGACTGGGTCTTACTCGCCCTGGTGACGGCCTGGATCAGCATCCGAGTCGCCATTCGCATTCCGAGTTTCAAGGGCGAAGTGACGGCTTACGACGCTCTCGTTTTCATCTCTCTGTTCCTTTATGGTGCGGAAGCGGGAACGGTGCTGGCCGCCATCGCGGGCTACGGCGCTTCGACGCGCTGCACGAAGACGAAACGTTCTTATGCGGTCAATATCGCGACTATGGCCTTCTCGGTCTTTGTCGCCGGTAGAGTCACGCGCTCGCTTGTGGGCGGGGCGCTACCGGAGCTGGCGCAACGTGGCGAGATGCTTGGCCACTTTGTTTTCGCGTTGGGGTTAGTCGCGCTGCTCTATTATGTGGTCAACACCGTGACCGTGGCGGCAGCCGTCGCGTTGCGGACAGGCGAGCCGATTTACGCGGTGTGGTCTGATGGCTTCCTCTGGTCAGCCGTCTCTTACTTCGCGGGCGCGATCGCGGCGGGCTTGACGCTGCAAGCGATGAACGCCTCCGGTTGGTATGGGTTGGTGATTCTGGTACCGGTGTTGATGATCACCTACTTCTCGTACAAGAAATTCTTCGATCAAGTTGAGGCTTCGAATCAGCATATCCGCTCGCTGGTAGATCTGCACCTCTCAACGATTGAAGCTTTGGCCCTGGCGATTGACGCCAAAGATCGCGTTTCGCGCGGCCACGTGCGGCGCGTGCAAATCGCGGCGCTCGAAATTGCGCGCGAGATGGGCCTCACGGAAGAAACGTTTCTCGAAGCGCTCAAGGCCGCTGCGCTGCTCCATGACATCGGCAAACTCGCCGTGCCCGATCATATCCTGAACAAGCCGGGTGAACTCTCCAAGGCTGAGTTTGCGAAAGTCGCCGTGCATCCAGAAATCGGCGCGAGCATCCTGAGCAATATCGCCTTCCCGTATCCGGTCGTGCCCATCATCCGCCATCATCACGAACGCTGGGACGGTCAGGGCTATCCACAAGGGCTGCGCGGCGATGCGATTCCTATCGGCGCGCGCATTCTGGCGGTGGCTGACAATTACGACGCGCTCCGGGTCAATCGCAATGAGCGGGATCATACTTCGCCTGAGCAAGTGATGGAGAACATCCTGGCACGTTCCGGCAGTGTCCTCGATCCGCAAATCGCTGCCGCCTGCTGCCGCGCCGCCGTGCGCATTGAAGAGCAGTTGAGCCAGGCGATGATTCTCAAGGTTGAATTTGAAAACAACGACGCGCGCGATGAATCGCAGCAGATGCGCGTGACCAGGAAGCTCTCACTGAGTGAAGTGGGCAACGCGCAGAAGCAGGCCGCGAGCGATGCCTATCAAAACATCGCCGACGCGCAACGCGAAGTGCTCGCGCTCTACGAGCTATCGCAAACACTAGCCAGTGCGCCGAGCCTGCAAAATCTGCTCGAAGTCCTGGCCGACCGCGTGGCGCGCGTGGCCCATTACGAAGCCTGCGCCATCTTTCTCGCCGACGCACAGCGCGAGAAGGTGCGTGTCGTGTATGCCGCCGGTCATCATCGTCAGGAACTGGAAGGCAAGTTCATTGCCTGGGGTTACGGCCTGAGCGGATGGGCCGCAGCCAACAACGCGCCGATGCTCAACGCCCGCGCCTATCTCGATTTCCCATTTCTCGCGCAAGGTGCGTTGCCGCTCATGCATGCCACTGCCATTCCGATGACTTATCATGGCAAAGCGCTCGGCGTGCTCGCGCTCTACACCGCCAATCATCATTACAGCGATGACGAGATCCGGTTGATTGAAGCCTTCGCCCATCACGCGGCAGTGGCGCTCAACAACATCCTCACGCTGCAAGAGACGCGCGCGAATGCCTTCACCGATGAACTGACGGGGCTGCCCAACGCGCGCTACCTTAATGTGCTGCTCGAACAGCAACTCGAAGTGGACGACGCCAACGACTCGCTCACGCTGCTCCTGCTCGATCTTGATGGCTTCAAACAGGTCAATGACACTCACGGCCATCACATCGGCGATGAGATGCTGCGCCGGGTCAGCTCGATCCTCCGCAACAACCTGCGGAGCAGCGATACGCTGGTCCGCTACGGGGGCGACGAATTTATCAGCGTGTTGCACGCGGCCTCGCCGCAGTTGGTGCAGCAGTTGATTCTTCAGTTGCAGAAAGCGGTGGACAATTTCGAGTTACCAGTCGGCCACGGCAAAGTCGCCAAAGTCGGCGTGAGCATCGGGCAAGCTGTCTTTCCCAAAGACGGGCACGCGATTGAGGAATTGATCGTCGCCGCCGATCAGCGCATGTACGCCAACAAGCGCGAACGCAAAAGCCGCACTGTGACCAACTCCAAGATCATCGAGTTTCCCACTGGAACTACGGGATTTTAGATTTTGGATTTTGGATTTTGGATTGTGAGACCGACGTGCGGATTCTCAATCCAAAATCCAAAATCTAAAATCCAAAATCCCCAATTGACTTCCCTCCGCTCAAGCATTACTTTTTGATTACCTTCTGTAGCAGCGAGAAGCTCGCATAAGTCAGTAGCATGATCATTGCCGCGCTCGACATCGGTTCCAACTCGATTCACCTAGTAGTGGTGGAGACCGATCACGAGAAACCTTTCCGCGTGCTGGCGCGCGGCAAGGAAGTGGTGCGGCTGGGCCGCAGCACAGCGCGGGATCGCAAGCTCTCTAATGCCGCGATAGATCGAGCCGTCGCTTGCATTCGCAAGTTCCGCCTGCGCGCGCAGACCTATGGCGCGCAAGAATTCATCGCCGTCGCCACGAGCGCCGTCCGCGAAGCCGCCAACCGCCAGGAGTTTCTCTCGCGCGTGGCTGAGGAGACTGGCGTTCATGTCGAACTTCTCTCCGGGATCGAAGAGGCGCGATTGATTGCGCTCGCTGTCTCAGTCGAGAAGCGGACACGCGCTAAGCAACATTCACTGATCTTAGACATTGGCGGCGGCAGCACTGAACTAGCCGTGACGCGCAATGGCGAACCTGCCCTCCTGATTTCACTCAAGCTCGGCGCGGTGCGCCTGACCGAGCAGTTCATTACCAGCGACCCGGTTTCCGATAAACAACTCCGTCGTCTGCGCTCTGAACTGCGCGAAGTCATCGCGCAACGCGCGCCCGAGATTGAGGAGGTTGGGTTCGATATTTGCTACGGCACTTCCGGCACGATCAATGCGCTGAGCGGCATGATGATCCGCCGCCACCTTGAAGCTGCCCACGGCCATCCAACGCGAGAGCAAGTTGACGCGCCGCTCATGCTTGATGATCTGCGCACCCTCAATCAAGAACTGGCGGCGCTGTCAATGGCCGAACGCGCCAAGATTCCCGGACTCAATGCCGCGCGTGCTGAAATCATCGTCGCGGGCGGACAGTTGCTCGAAGCTCTCCTGGAAACCATCGGCGTGACGGAGTTGACTGCTTGCAATTGGGCGTTACGCGAAGGCATCGTCATCGCGCAGCTCGCGCGGTACGCTGAGTCCAATGCCGGTTCGCCAGCCCGCCTCGAACGCGACCCCAGCTTGCGCGGCACGCTGGCGCTCGCTGAACATTATCAAGCCGATTTGAAGCATGCGCGCCGCGTCGCTCATCTCTCGCAGCAGTTGTTCGACGCGCTGCGTCCGCTGCATCTGCTCGGCGGCGAGCATCGGCGTTTGCTGACGGCTGCCGCGTTGCTCCACGACATCGGCTATTTCGTTTCGCACACCAGCCACAACAAGCATTCAGCGTACTTGATTCAGCACAGCGAGATGACGGGCTTTACGGCCTCCGAAGTCGCAATCATTGCCAACACGGCGCGCTATCATCGCACCTCATTGCCTAAAGCCAAGCACCCTTACTATGCCGCGCTGCCGCCGGAAGACCGCGAGATGGTGCAGAAGCTCGCCTCGCTGCTGCGCGTCGCCGATGCGCTCGATCACGATCACAGTGGGCGCGTGCGGAGCTTGAGTTGCGAAGTCAATGAGACAGTGGTCAGCCTCACGGCTCATTGCTCGCGCGAGAGTGACACGGCGCGCTGGCGAGTAGAAGAACGCGGCAATCTTTTTCAGGAAGTCTTTGGCCGCCGGATCGAACTGGCCGCCGAAATCACGCCGAGCGCTCCCCTCAAACTTGAAGCTGTGCTAAAGTAGCCCGCGATCTGAAGCACTGGATCACAACTTGGCGCCCCATCCCATCTATCGGGCTATGGCGGTCTGCCATCGCACTCAAACAGCTAGTTCATTTGCAACACCTGAGAGAGGACAGCAAACATCCTTGAGCAGGGCTAAGCTTATCATTGCCGTCATCGTCGTGCTGGCTGTGGTCATGATGCTGCGCTATACCAGCGCTTTCAGCAAACCGCGCGCGCCTGTGCAGCCGATTGCCTACAGTCATAAACAACACGCCGGAGAGAAAAGCGCGGGCGGGTTGGGGCTGAAATGTGATTTCTGCCACGATAACGCCAAGGGCCGCACCGCGCGTATGCTCATTCCCAGCGTGCAGCGCTGCGCGCTCTGTCATCGCACCGTGAAAGCCGACAGCCCCGAAGTGCAAAAGATTCTCAAGCACGCCGACGAAAACACCGAACCGCCGTGGCAGCGCGTTTTCGGACTGCCTGCTTCGGCGAACGCTTACTTCACGCACGTGCCGCATCTGCGGGCGGGCGTGACGTGTCAAACCTGTCATGGCCAGATTCAGGAGATGGATCGCGTCTACCGCGCGGTCAATCAAACGATGGGCTGGTGCATCGAATGTCACCAAAAAACGCCAGGACAGATGGCGCAGATTCCAAACACCAACGTGCAAGTCAACCGACTGACTGATTGCGCGGTCTGTCACCGATAGAAGTTTTCAGTTTTCAGTTTTCAGTTACTAGCAGTGACTGAAAACCGAAAACTGAAAACTGAAAACTACTTATGGAACGACGCGAATTCATCATCCTTACGGCAGCAGGAACGGCAGGCACGCTCGCGTTGCAAAGTTGTGGTACGGGCGCGGAAGATTTTAAACCGCTCGACATCGCGGGCGGGAAATACACTCCGGGTGCGGATTATTGGCGCGCCACCGTGTGCCGCGAATGCGCTGCCGGGTGCGGCGTTATCGTGCGCGTGCGTGATGGCAACGCTAACAAGATCGAAGGCAATCCGCTGCATCCGATCAGTCGCGGCAAACTTTGCGCGCGCGGGCAAGCAGGGCTTAATGCGCTCTACAATCCCGACCGGATCAAGCATCCGCTCAAGCGCACCGGCCCGCGCGGGTCAGGACAATACGAAAAGATTGAGTGGGACGAGGCGATCAAGTTGGTAGCCGAACGGCTGAATGATTTACACGTCCGGAATGAAGCGCGAACAGTGGCTTGGCTTGAAGGCGGCGAGTGGCGCGGGCAATTCAGTGCTCTGGCTGGGCGCTTGATGGGCGCTTATGGATCGCTCAACATTCTTTACTACTCCCCCTTCTCGCGCAAGGTTGAGCAGCAGGCAGGATTGATGAGCTTCGGGAAGCGGACTCTACCCACTTATGATCTCTCGCGTGCTGACTTTGTGCTCTCCTTCGGCACGCGTTTTCTCGAAACCTGGAGTTCGCCTGTTTACTACAGCCACGGGTTTGGTGAGATGCGGCGCGGGCGGCGTTTGCGCGGGCGCTTCGTCCAGGCTGAGCCGCGTATGTCGCTGACTGCGGCCAGTGCCGATGAATGGCTGCCTATTAGACCCGGAGCTGAAGGGGCGCTCGCGTTAAGCCTCGCCCACGAATTGACCAGAGACAAAGCGGGCCCGCCTTTTCCTCTCTCGTGGGGTGCGCTCGATCTCGCAGCCTTCGCTCCAGAGAAGACGCAAGAGATCACCGGAATTTCAGTCGCGACAGTGCGCCGCCTGGCGCAGGAATTGGCCGAGTCTCAAGCCGTAGCGGTCTTGGGCGGTGATGCGGCAGCGGCTCATACCAACGGTCTGTTCAATCTGGTAGCGATTAATTACTTAGGCCAACTAGTGAACGGCGCCGATCAATTGCGCTACTTCACTCCACCAGCCATACCCGGGCCGGAATGGACTTTTTATGCGCCGCTGAGTCGGATGGGGAATGCCGTGAGCGAGGCTATTTTCCAGCCAAAGCCGATTGAAGCGGTACTCGCAGCATTATCGCGGGAAATTCAGGTCTTGCTGATTCACGGAGCCAATCCACTCTATCACGGACCTACAGTTTTCAAACTTAAAGAAGCCTTCGAGAAGATCCCACTGATCGTCAGCTTCTCACCGTTTGAAGATGAAACGGCGAGCTATGCCGATTTGATCTTGCCTGATCATACGGCGCTCGAAGGTTGGGGCGATGATGAGCCGATGGAAGGCGCGCGACAAGCTGTCGTCTCGCTGTCGCAGCCAGTGGTGGAACCGCTTTACCAAACGCGCCATACCGGAGATGTCTTGCTGACCCTCGCGCAGCAGATGCCGTCGCTCGCCGCGCAATTCAAAGCCAAAAGTTTTCTCGACCTGTTGCAGCAAGCCCATCTCACTGACCCTCAGGCAGAGGAGGCAAAGAAACAGTGGGAACAAGCCGTTTTGCGTGGCGGTTGGTGGGGACAAAAGAAGGAGCCAAGCGAAGCGAAAGGCCAAGTCGGCCAGCCTGCTAAGCTGCGCCAAGTAGGTTTTGCGGAGGATGGCACAGTGAAAGCTGCCAACTTTCAAGCGCCAAATGTGACCAGCGCGAGAACAACTGCCTCACAGTCAGCTCAGTTTGCCGGCGATGAAAAAGAGTTTCCGTTTCACTTCTTGCCCTACGAACATCTCGCGCTCGGCGATGGCCGCACGGCCAATTCTCCGCTGCTCCAAGAATTGCCCGATCCGATGACGGCGGTGAGTTGGGGATCGTGGGTGGAAATCAATCCGCAGACGGCGGCGAAGCTCGGGATCAATCAAGGCGATCTGGTCAAAGTTGAATCACTGCATGGAAGTATTGAAGCGCCCGTTGTCATTTACCCCGCGATCAGGCCTGATGTTGTCGCCATGCCTGCGGGGCAAGGCCACGAACGCTATGGCCGCTATGCCAGCGGGCGCGGCGCAAATCCGCTCAAGATTCTTGCGCCGCTGACTGAAA
>Ga0070694_100002286_pt1 | contig 11329 bp, 8 predicted proteins | sample KBSK1251metaG_FD_65470 | JGI IMG/M metagenome (GOLD analysis project Ga0070694, IMG submission 65470) | Corn, switchgrass and miscanthus rhizosphere microbial communities from Kellogg Biological Station, Michigan, USA - KBS K1-25-1 metaG | ecosystem: Host-associated > Plants > Roots >... | reverse complement strand
TCGTTCGCCGAGTGGATGCAGGCGCAGTGGAAACAAAATCTCGGCGTCACGGTCGGATTACGCAACCTGGAATGGAAGACTTTTCTGGAAGCGAAGGAGAAACTCGATTTCAAAGGTTTCATGCGCGGCGCATGGGGCGCGGACTACATGGACCCGTTCACGTTCCTGAGTCTCTTCTACACCGGCGGTGAAAGCGGCACAGGCTGGCAGGATCCGAAATACGTGCAGATGCTCGATGAAGCGAATCGCACACTCGATAGCCAGAAACGTTACGAGATGCTGTCGAAAGCGGAAGAGTACTTGATCGCCAATCAACCGATCATTCCGCTCGATACACCTTCAGTGAACTTTCTTAAGAAACCGTATGTGAAAGGTATGTATCCGAATCCGGGTTCACTCTATCCCTGGAAATACATTTACATCGAACGCGATCCGGCCAAGTGGGATTACGGCACACCGAGTTTGGCCGCGGAATAAGATTGTCAATTGCCGATTGGCTGAGACTAGGAATCCAACCGTTACCATGACTGCTGAAACGTCGATCCATCAATCGGCAATTGGAAATCGGCAATAGCTTAAAATGCTTCGGTTCATTGTCAGACGCCTCCTGATTACGATACCGACGATCCTTGTCGTGATCTCGATTACCTGGGTCTTGATCAAACTCGCCCCAGGTAACTTCTACTCCGGTGAAAAAAAGCTCTCTCCCGCCGTCGAGAAAAATATCCGCGAAAAGTACGGCCTCGATAAACCCTGGTACCAACAGTACGGGAAAACGATGTGGACGATTATCCGTCACCTCGACTTCGGTACGTCTCTGAAGTACGAAGGCCAGTCGGTAAATACGATCATCAGGCGCTCGTTCCCGGTGTCAGCCGCAGTTGGACTCATGGCTTACTTACTTGCGCTCGTCGTCGGTGTCACGGCAGGTTCGATTGCAGCACTCAAGCAAAACTCGAAGTGGGACTACGGTTCGATGGCCTTGGCGATGCTCGGTATCTCAATACCGAACTTTGTTCTTGGTCCAATTCTGGTTTTGATCTTTTCACTTGGTCTCTATTGGTTACCACCGGCGCGTTGGGAAGGATTTCCCAGTCGCAACATGATTCTGCCGGTGCTGACGCTCTCGGCGCTGTACATGGCGTACATCGCGCGACTCACGCGCGCCGGCATGCTCGAAGTGCTTCGTTCTGACTATATTCGCACTGCGCGCGCGAAAGGACTGAGCGAGCGCGACGTCGTCCTTAAACATGCTCTCCGCGGCGGGCTGATGCCGGTCGTCTCTTACACCGGACCATCACTCGCGTTTCTATTGACCGGCACGGTTGTGGTCGAAAGGATCTTCGCGCTGCCCGGTTTGGGCAATTACTTTATTCAAGCGTCATTCAATCGCGACGAGCCGTTGATCATCGGCATCGTCGCGTTCATCGCGATCATACTTTTGACGATGAATCTGCTGGTTGATATCGCTTACGCGTATCTCGATCCGCGTGTGAGGTATCAGTAGAAATGTCTACCGAGAAGAACCCGCAACACGACGAACTCATTCACATCGGTCCTGAGATGGCCGTTGCTGAAGCTGACGTGCATGCCGACGAGGGCGCATTTCTACGCGGCACGTCGCTGTGGCGCGATGCGTGGCGTCGTCTGCTGAAGAACAAGCTCGCAGTTTTTGGCCTCGTCGTAGTAATCGTGGTGACAATCGCATCGATTGCGGGACCGGCATTGATCCAGCAAACGTTTGGCTTCACGCCTGATTACATTCCCAATAACGATAAGTTGACCCGGTCGTTTCCGCCATTCACTGGTCCGGACGGCAAGTTCTCGTGGCTTCATCCGATGGGGACCGACAATGCCGGTCGCGATGTAATGGCACGCGTGCTACAGGGCGGACAGATCTCACTGTTTGTCGGCATTCTTTCGACAGTGATTTCGTTATTGATCGGCGTGAGTTACGGCGCGATAGCGGGATATGCCGGCGGGCGCGTTGACAACCTGATGATGCGCATCGTCGACGTATTCTATTCGTTGCCGTACATAATTATCGTGATCGTGTTGCTGTCATTGTTTCGCAGCCAGACGCCGAGAGGTCAGTTGACTCTACTCTTTATCGCGATCGGTTCCGTGTCGTGGTTGACGATGGCGCGCATCGTTCGCGGGCAGATACTTTCACTGAAGAACCAGGAGTTCGTACTCGCGGCGAGAGCGACCGGTGTTTCCGGATCACGGATCGTATTTCGTCACCTCGTTCCGAATACACTTGGACCAGTGATCGTCTACGCAACCTTGACCGTTCCGCAGATCATGCTGCTTGAGGCGTTTCTTTCGTTTCTCGGTTTTGGTGTGCAGGCGCCCTTGTCGTCGTGGGGAAGCCTGGCGGCGGACGGCGTTACAAACATCGCCGTCTTTCCATGGCAACTGATCTTTCCGGGCGTGACTATGGCGCTAACACTCTTCTCGCTGAACTTCCTCGGCGACGGATTGAGAGACGCGCTCGATCCGCAGATGCGAACCGTATGACGAACCTTCTCGACGTCAAAAACCTTCGCACCTACTTTGAAACAGATGACGGAGTCGTCAAGGCCGTCGACGACATCTCTTTCCAACTCAAACGCGGTGAGACTCTCGGCATCGTCGGCGAGTCAGGCTCAGGCAAGTCAGTCACGAACCTTTCGATCATTCGCCTCGTTCCCGATCCTCCGGGAAAGATCGTCTCAGGCGAAGTGATCTTCAACGGCAGCGATCTACTGTTGCTTTCCAACGAAGCGATCAGAAAGATCCGCGGCCGTCGCATCGCGATGATCTTCCAGGACCCGATGACGTCACTCAATCCCTACATGAAGATCTCCAAACAACTGATGGAGATGACTCAGCTACATCTCGGTCATTCAAAAGCTCAGGCTCACGACCATGCGATTCGCATGATGGAAACGGTCGGGATCCCTGATGCACACAGTCGCGCCGGCAGCTATCCACACGAATTCTCCGGCGGTATGCGCCAACGCGTTATGATCGCGATGGCGCTTTCGTGTGAACCGGAGTTGTTGATTGCCGACGAGCCGACTACGGCTCTCGACGTCACGATTCAGGCGCAAATACTCGAGCTCATCAAGAAACTCAAACGCGAGACCGGCACGAGCGTCATTCTCATCACGCACGATCTCGGCGTGGTCGCCGGTATGACGGATCACGTGATCGTGATGTACGCCGGAAAGATCTTTGAGCAGGCGCGGACTACGGAACTGTTCTCGACACCGGGAAATCCTTACACTAAGGGGCTGTTGCGATCCGTGCCCGATCCGACAGCGGAACAAGGCAAGCTATATCAGATTCCGGGTTTGCCGCCGGACATGGCCCATCTGCAACCCGGCTGTCCCTTTGCCGCACGCTGTGATTACGTGCAGGACATTTGTCGGCGCGAGTTTCCGCCGTTTGTAAAACTGAACTCTGATCATTATTCACTCTGTCACTTCGCGCGCGAGGTGTACAGGGAGTCGGGAGGCACGCCGGTCCAGGAATGAGCGCAAACGAATCAACGCTGCTGTCGATCAGAGATCTGAAAGTTCATTTCGATCTCGGCGGTGGTGGTCCACTTGATAAACTCTTTGGCACCAATCCCGTGAAGCGCGTGGTGAAGGCTGTTGACGGCGTTTCGATCGACATTTACAAAGGCGAGACTCTCGGACTCGTAGGCGAGTCGGGTTGCGGCAAATCAACACTCGGTCGCGCCATTCTGCGACTCACTGAACCCACTGAAGGCCGGGTTCTCTACAACAATGAAGACCTCGCACATTTGAAACCCAAACGGTTACGCGAACAGCGACGTCATCTTCAGATCATCTTTCAGGATCCTTATGCGTCATTAAACCCCCGCATGACAGTCGGACAGATCGTCGGCGAACCACTCGAGACGTTTCGTCTGGCGCGCGGCAGGGAAGCTGAACAACGCGTGCAGGAACTGCTCGAAACTGTCGGCTTGAGCAAACGTTTCATCAAGCGATATCCGCATGAGTTCTCCGGTGGTCAACGGCAACGTATCGGCATCGCGCGCGCTCTTGCAGTCGATCCTGATTTCATCGTCGCTGATGAACCGATCTCCGCTCTCGACGTTTCTATTCAGGCGCAGATCATGAACCTCCTGGAACGACTGCGTCGCGAAAAGAACCTCACGTATCTTTTCATCTCACATGACCTGCGTGCGATTCGACACGTCTCAGATCGCGTGGCGGTGATGTATCTCGGCAAGCTCGTTGAGATTGCTGATGCGAAAACGATCTACGAAGAGCCGCTCATGCCTTACACGAAGGCGCTCATTTCCGCGGTGCCAGTTCCCGATCCTCAGGTAGAAGCTGCAAGACAGCGTATAATGCTGGAGGGCGACGTGCCTTCTCCGATAAATCCACCGACGGGTTGTCGCTTTCACACGCGTTGCCCGTACGTGATCGAGGCATGCAAGGAGGTGGTTCCTCAGTTGGTCGAGATTAAGCCGGCGCATTTCGCGGCTTGCATCAGGATCAGTCCGGCACAACCCCACATCGAAGATGTCGCGCCGGGCGCTGCTCCGGGCCTGCCCCAAAACGGGCCGCAAAAAGGCACATAAGGCACAATAAGAAACTACTCATTCCGCAGACCATTTTGTGCATTTTGTGGCCTTTTGTGGCAGATTCCTCTTGAAACCCCTCGTTATTGGACATTTAGCACATAGGGAAGCCCAGATCCTGATGGTTAAGAAGTCCCCCATTGCCCTGAGTCCTCAGGAACATCGTGAAGACGCCCCGCCCTCCTGGCCAGAAACCCAGGACACGTTGGCGGAGTCTTCAGGACTCGCCCTGCTCTTAGTGGATGGCTATCAGCCGCCCGCCGTGGTCGTGTCAAACAACAACTCGATTTGCCACACCTTTCAAACCTCCCGTGAGCACGTTCAGCTTTGCGATCCCTATTGCGGCGCCGCTCATTCGAAGGCGATGAAAGCGGGCGGGACGGTCGAATACAAGTGCCACGCGGGACTCTCGTGTTTCGCGAGACCGGTTGAGATCAGTAACAAACGAAACCTCGCGGTGATTGGCGGGCGAGCTTTCGTAAAGAGTTCGGATTACCAACAACTGATGGAACGCTTTCGCACCGGAGATCTGCAAAGCATCGCGACGGATGAAGTCTTCGCGAACATTCTGTTCTCCGAGTCGCAGCGCCTCGCTGAACTCGAAGAGCGAGTCGAACGGGCTGCGCGACGGCTGCAAGCAGCATCGTCGAACGGCTCGGGCAAGGTGGTCCAACCTGCGGCGAAACCAGTGTCAACGAAGGCTCAGCAGGACTTGGAGCAGGAAGTAGAGCGTTTGCGAAATGAGCTCGCGTATCGTTCGCGTTTCACCGATTCGCTGCAACACTTTCTGGAGCGAATAAGCTGCGCCGATCCAGATAAGACGTACAACTCGATCATCAGTAACTCGAAAGAGTTGCTGCAATCAGAACGCGCCTCGTTGATGGTATTGAATGAAACTGAAAGTGAGTTGATCTTGAAAGCGGCGAGCGGGCTTTCGACTGATGTGAGTTCGGTGTCGCCGGTGCGTGTGGGTGAAGGAATATCGGGCGAAGTTATCGATACGGGCAAGGCGTTGATGGTCACGGATCTTCGTATGGCTGGTCGCAAACCCGCGCCGGCCGAACGTCATTACAAGACAAACTCGTTCATCAGTTATCCGATCACTATCGGTGGCCGGAAGGTCGGAGTGCTCAACGTCACGGACAAATCGGGCGGCGGAACATACGACGAAGTCGATCTGAGTTTGCTGGAGATCATTGGACCACAAGTCGCACTCGCACTCGAGCGTGCTGAGTGGCAGGAACGAGCGACTGAGTTTCAGTTGATGTCGTTCACCGATTCGTTAACCACGCTCCCGAATCGCAGGTATCTCGAGGAGCGGCTGGTGGAGGAGTTGAGTCGTTCGAAGCGTTACGATTACCCGATGAGCTTTTTGATGATCGACATCGACGACTTCAAGGCTTACAACGACAAGAACGGGCACCAGGCAGGTGATCTGGCGTTGCAAATCACGGCGCATTGTTTGAAGGGCGCGCTGCGGCAGGCTGACGTCGCGTCGCGTTATGGCGGGGAGGAGTTCTGCATTTTGTTGCCGCAAACTGGCATGGTGGAGGCGGGTGTGATTGCGGATCGTATCCGGGACCGGGTGTCGACAACGACCTTTCCGCATGGGAAATCGCAGCCTCTTGGTCGTGTAACTATTAGTGTGGGGGTGTCGACGTTTTTGAAAAACGTGGACACGCCGGAAAATATCATTGCCGCCGCGGACCGTGCGCTCTACCAGGCGAAGAGCATGGGAAAGGACAGAGTTGAGTTTTACGGAGAAAAGGAAAGTTAGTTGTCCACAGATTACACTGATTAAATAAATCATCTGTGTAATCTGTGGATGGATTTGTATGAACAGTCGCAGCCCCAGCGAGAACTTCCGCCGCATCCTCGGCCGCGTGGTCCAGCAGGACTTTGTCGGTCGTGCGAGCGAACTGGACCGCATCATGGTCCAGGCGGAACCCACCAACGCCGGCCGCGGTCTGCTCCTCCTGATGGAACCTTCCGCCGGTGTCTCCGAACTCCTGCGCCAAGCCTACGATCAGCTTTTCAACCAGCACAGTGATGTCATCCCGATCTACTTTGCCATCACACCGAACGAAACTACGGCCGTCAGCGCGGCGATCGAGTTTCTCAACACTTTCGTCCAGCAGTACATCGCTTTTCGCCGGAACGAGCCCGTCGTCTCCAACGCGCCCTTAACCTTGCAGGAACTACTCGAGCTCGCACTGCCTGCGGATCTCGAATGGATCGAGCAACTCATCGAGTCGTACAACCGTCTGCGATTCGGCAATGACGACAAAGCACTCGTCCGTTTCTGTCTCGGCGCGCCGCAACGCGTTCCGTCCGGACGCGGCCGGCCTTTCGTGATGGTCGACGGCTCGCAGCTCGCCGAGTATTTGAACGGCGCGGTAGTTCTTGGAACGGAAATCCTGCGCGTCTTCGGGCGTGGTAGTTTTTCCTTCGTTCTCGCGGGACTGCGTCGCCAGATCCTCGAAGCAGCACACGACGCGAAATGTGACTTCGAACTCCTCGACACGCTGCGTCTCGAACAACTCGAAACGTCTGAAGCCGCAAAACTCGTCGAACACGTCGCGCGCCGACAGCAGGTAACGACGAGTGAAATCGCGCGCGATCTGCTGGTCCAACAGTTCGCGGGGAGCCCGTTTTTCATCAACATCTTTTTGCAGGCTGCAAGAGAGAAACACACGTCGCTGATCTCTTATCTCGATTGCCAACGTCTCTACGTTGATGAACTCTTCGGCGGTCACATTCACCGTCACTTTGCAGATCTACTTGAAGAGATCTCCCCGCGACTCGACACGCGACATCTTTTGATTCGATTGCTTTGGGAAGCAGCTGCAGGTGAAGACCAGGTTTCGTCGTTTGAAGTCTGGCGCAAGCGTCTTCACATGGGCGCGAGTGAGCTCGAAGACGTTCTGCATCGACTGCACGTGCAGGAGTTTATTAACTGGGATGGAGCGACGGTCGAAGCCGGGGCTGGACCACAGGCGTGGAAAGATTATCTCAAGATTCGCTATCGCCTCGACGTGCTCAACGAGCCGCGCGCTCTCGTCGTGGCCGACATGCTTGCCGACTCACTCAAGCGCGCGCCGCACACGATGGCGCGACACTACAAACAGATCGCAGATGCGGGCCTGCGGGATTTGATCTCGCGTTTCAATTGCCAGCGAGTGCCCGCGGTGCTCTTCGATTACCAGAGTTTCAGCAGCAAGTACAAAGGCGCGGAGAGCGACACAGTAGTTTCAGGGCTCGCAGCCGAGACCGAGTTCGTCAAACTGCCGCAGACGGTTCACCTCGCCAGTTGCGCAGCGTTCTTCAGTGACATGCGTCAGCTCTGTGAGGAGGACCACTGTCTCGTCGCGCACACATTTGAAGAGGGAAGTTACGCCGACGCGCAGCAGGTGATTTGGCTCGCTGCGGACATCAAATCCAAACTGGAAGTCGATGTCGAAGTCGCGCGCGCATGGTGCGATCGACTCGAGAACATGGCCGAGCGGCTCAGCTTCAGTCGTTTTCAGATCTGGTTGATTTCGAATGAGGGCTTCTCAGACAGCGCCTTCAGACTGCTTGAGCGGCGCAAAGCTTTTGGCTCAAGTCGCCAGCAACTGGGCCTGCTTGCGGCTCGCGTTGGTGACACTGTTGTGAGCGATATCGTACAGACCAGTGAGCGCGACGAGTTCCTGATGGTGGTCCCGATGGGTGAAGACAACGAGCTGATTGCGGCGAACACTGCCGAGCAGATCGCGAAGCGTTTGACCTTCCGTCCGGAGGCGATTAACCAGATAAAAACGGCGATTGTCGAGGCTTGTATCAACGCGTCGGAGCACAGTTTCAGCCCGGACCGAAAAATTTATCAGCGTTTTCGTGTCGAAAGTGATAGATTAGTCATCACAATTTCGAGTCGCGGCATCGTGCCCGCCAATCTAAACGGCGCGAATAGCGGATCAGAAGCGGCAGAAGAAAGACGTGGTTGGGGACTCAAACTCATCCGAACTCTCATGGATGAAGTCGAGTTTGAACGAGTCGATGACGGCACCAGTTTGCGCATGACGAAGTACTTGCGGCCGCAAAAAAGCACTAAAGGCGCAAACGAATCATAACAAGGGAACCAGAAAAACAAGTTCAATTAAGCTTTTGTCCCTTTTAGTGGCAAACATTCGAGGCAGGAGGGAGCTTTCGAGTGGATACACCAAGTGGCAAGCTAGTACGCTCACATTGTGTCGGCACCACTGCGGTTGTTTACGCAAGCGACTACCTTAATAAGCTGACTGGTGAAAAGATCGAGCGCGAATGTCGCCGGCAACTGAATTGTGGTTGCCGCGCCCTCGTGATCGACTTCAGCGATACCAAACTGGTTAATAGTATCGGTGTCTCGATCCTCCTCGGCATCATCGACGTCGCCGAAAAGTGCGGCGCGCGCATCGCCTTTTCAGAAGTGAACAACGAAACAGTCCAGTTGTTCGAAATGCTCGGACTGACTCGCCACGTTGTGCTCGCGAAAGACGAACGAGAAGCGCTGATGAATCTTTCGCACTATGAGACCACTCCCATAGTCCACTGATTCCATGGAGCCTTCGACCCAGAAACTCATTCATACATTCGGAGCGCTAGCCGATCTGGGCCAGGAGATCGCCGGCACCGGCGATTTCAACGAGATGGTCCGTACGTCGATGCACATGCTGCTCGGCACGCTTGCCCTGCGACGCGGAGCGGTGGTCGAGTGTACTTCCGATGGTCCACTTCGTTGCGCCGCGCTTTGGGGTCTCAGCGATGAGATGTTTGATGGCTTTGAGATCGACGACATTGAGAAGCAGTCGTTTCTCGAGCGCGACCCAAGCGGGTTGTTGATAAGCGATATGTCAAGCAGTTTCATCAATCGACACCGCGACAAGCTCACAGCCGAAGGTATTGAACTCGTGTTGCCGATGATCGTGCGTGGTGAAGTGACAGGCATGGTCCTACTCGGCGGCAAAGCCAGCGGCGAAGAGTTTTCAGAAGACGACTTCGAAACGATTCGCGCGATGGTCCGTCACATCGGTGTCGGGATTCACACGCATCGTTTGCTCGAACAGGTGGCGCAGCGCGCGGAAGAGAATCGAAGACTGTACGAGGAGTTGCGCGCGATCTATCGCGACACGGTCAGGGCGTTTGCGGCAGCGATCGATATCAAAGACAAATACACGCAGGGCCATTCGGAACGAGTGGGCAGGTACAGCGAGATCATCGCGCGCGAGATGGGTTGGAGCGAAGAAGAAGTGGAGGGAATTCAGATCGCCGGTTACCTGCACGACATCGGCAAGTTGATCGTCGATCGCGACATCATCAACGCGCCCTACAACATCGACGCGAAGCATTCGAGTGAACTGAATCGACATCCTGCGGCTGGATATGAAATTCTCTCGCCGATCAATCACCCCTACGCGGACATACCGCTGATGGCTAAATACCACCACGAGCGTCTCGATGGGCGTGGTTATCCCGATGGATTGACGGACGAGCAGATCCCGATGGGCGCAAAGATCGTTTCACTCGCGGACTCGTTCGATGCGATGACTACCGACCGCCCTTACCGGCGACGTAGATCCTTTGAAGACGTGGTGCGCGATCTACGTGAGAATAGCGGCAAGCAGTTTGATGGCAAGGTTGTGACCGCGTTTGCGAGAGCGATGCTGAAAGAGGTTAAGGGCGAAACGAAAGACCGGCGCATCACGAAGATGCTCGGCAAGACCTATCTCGAAGGCGAACAAGTCCCAACACTCCTCACCGATCTAATCTGTGATCTCGAAGCAGGTCCACAGATTACACAGATTTCACAGAAAAAATCTGTGTAATCTGTGGATAACTTATTTAGGCTGGATTCGCAGAACAAAATTGCAGATCGCGATCTTCTGATCGGGTGCGACTTCGGTCGGTTCTTCGCGAGGCAATTCTTTCCCATTCACGACCGTCGGATTGCGGCCCTTCGCTACGAGCCAATACCGCCCTTCATTATCGCGCGACAGCACCGCATGAACGCGACTCACCTCGGGATCGCCCTTGATCGGAAGGTCCACCGAGATACTCCGCGAACCACGACCAATCGTTATTTCGTTCTTGGCGATGGGAACCACTGCTTCGCGCACACCGCTGCGCCAGATCTCAACCGAGTAAAGCGCCTGCGCCTTCGGACGCACGACAGTTTGCTCACTCTCGCTGATTACATCCGAAGCGCGCTCGACCACCGTATCGTTCGGATTAAACGCGGGCGCCGTTTGCCCGGGATTTACACGCGGAGTCACCATCGTGTGACCACTCTCCGTCTCATCCCAAACTGCCTGCACGCGAAACTCACCTTTATTCAATGTGCCGTCAACACGCAATTCAACTGCAAATGACTTGACCGCTAGTTGTGTCTGCCCGCTTAGTTCGCGCGCGCGTTCGGAAAGAACGTGAAAGAGTCCTTGTTCGAGTCCGCGACGTTTATCGCCCTGCCAGTCTTTATCATCGTCGGCGCTGAGGTAAACGATGTATTCGCGCGGAATGTAAGTTGGACCACCCGGCGGCGTGAACATCTCGCGCTGCATTGCAGCCTCCACTTCGCGCGCAATCTTCACCAGAAATTCTTCCCAGACGCGGCGGGGTTTGGCATGTTCGTCGGCGGCTTCGAGTAGATCCTCGCCTGTTTCACCGTCTATCCATTTTCTGATCGATTCAAGCAGGCCCAAACTGTCGCTCCTTCTT
>Ga0070694_100002284_pt1 | contig 11332 bp, 12 predicted proteins | sample KBSK1251metaG_FD_65470 | JGI IMG/M metagenome (GOLD analysis project Ga0070694, IMG submission 65470) | Corn, switchgrass and miscanthus rhizosphere microbial communities from Kellogg Biological Station, Michigan, USA - KBS K1-25-1 metaG | ecosystem: Host-associated > Plants > Roots >... | reverse complement strand
TAGTCCACGATCTCCGGCGGCACGGGTTGCGCCCGGTCGTCGATGCCGGCGGACGCGACCAGGAACTCCGTGCGCGGATGCAGCGCAGCGCGCAATGCGTACTCCGCGGCCAGGCTGCGGAAAACGTTGCCGGTGCAAACGAACAGGACCTGCCGCATCAAGCGTCCTCGCCGTGTCGGAGCAGCCGGGGCACCAGGCTGATGAGCAAGGCCACGCCGATACCGAGCAGGGTTTCGATCGAACGCCACATCGCGTACATCCAAGGATCCGCGGTGTGCTCGAGGAGCACGATGGCGCAGAGGTATCCCGCCACCCGCGCCGCTTCCTTCATGCCCAGGACGTGCGTCAGGAACATGGAGAGGAAAATGCCGAGCCCCAAGGTGAATATGCCGTGCGGCAGCGCCGCCGCGAGCACGGCGCCGAGCACGCTGCCCACCGCGGTGCCCGCGATCCGGCGCAGCGCGAGCTTGCGCGTCTCCGCGGGGGAGAGGTCCAGGACGATGACGGAGGCGATCATCGCGTAGATCGGAAACTGCAGCTTGAGCGCAACCGCGATCGCGAAGGAAATCGCGGCAGCCGCCGCTCCCCGGAAGGAAAGCTGCAGCCCCGGAACCAGGCTCGGCGCCGCCACTATCCGACCTGACCGTAGATTTTCCCGATCACCGCCACCAGCACCCCGGTCGACCAGCCGAGCATCAGCACGCCCACCGCCGCCTCCAGCGGCCCGAGAAGCCGCCAGGGCTGCGGCAGCACCAGGTCGCCATAGCCGACCGTCGTGTAGCTCGTGAGTGAGAAGTAGGCGGCTGCTTCGAGGCTGGGCACCACGCCGACAAGCTGGAAAAACAACGCCCACACCACCGCCTCGGCCAAGTGCAGCAGCAACAGCGTGCTGACGAGCCGCGCCACGATGAGCTCGGCACCGAGGAACCGCCGCTCGTCCTTGCGCGCATTCCAGAGACGGTTCGTGCGCCGCGATGCGGCCACGGTCCCCACCGCGTGGATGATCACGGTAAGCGCCGTGAGCACCAGCGCGGCGAGGATGACTTTAAGCACTCAGCCGTGCGTGCAGCGATAGACCGCGAGGCTGCCGAGCAGGTTCGGCATGAGGGTGACGGGCTTGCCGTCGTGCAGGACGAGGCGCTCGCGGATCTTGATGCCGATGCGGCGGCAGAGGTCCTCGAAGTCGGTGATGGTGCAGTGGTGGACGTTGGGCGTCTCGTACCACTCGTAGGGCAGGGTCTCGGACACCGGCATCTTGCCGAGCATGACCTGCAGCCGCGCGCTCCAGTGGCCGAAGTTGGGGAAGCTGACGATGCCTTCGCGCCCCACGCGCAGCATCTCGCGCAGCAAGAGCTCCGTGCGGTGGATGGTCTGCAACGTCTCTGAAAGGATGACGCAGTCGAACGAGCCGTCGGCGAAGAGCGACAGGCCGCTCTCCAGGTCGACCTGCAGCACGTTGACGTCGTTGGCGACGCACGCGAGCACCGCGTCGTCCTCGATCTCGACGCCGTAGCCCGGCGCTTCGCGCTCCTGCCACAGCGAGCGCAGCAGCGCGCCATCGCCGCACCCGAGGTCGAGCACGCGCGCGCCTTGGGGTACCCACTGCACGATCGCTTTCAGGTCCGGTCGCAACGATTCTTCCTATAACTCGATGTTGGCGAAGTAGGAGCGCAACGCGGCGTGGTAGCGCGGGTCCTCGAGCAGGAAGGCATCGTGTCCGCCCGGCGCGTCCAGCTCCAGGTACGACACGATGCGCCGGTTGTCGAGCAGCGCCCGCACCATCTCGCGCGAGCGCGCCGGCGTGAAGCGCCAGTCGGACTTGAACGACACCACCAGAAACGCCGCCTTGGCGCGCGCCAGTGCCTTGGTGAGATCGCCGCCGTAGTCGGCGGCGGGATCGAAGTAATCGAGGGCTTTGGTGATGCGCAGATAGGTATTCGCGTCGAAGTAGCTCGAGAACTTGTCGCCCTGGTAGCGCAGGTAGGACTCGACCTCGAAGTCGATGTCGAAATCGAAGCCGGGCTGGCCGCGGCGCAGGACGCGGCCGAACTTCTCCGCCATCGCCTCGCCGGAAATGTAGGTGATGTGGCCGATCATGCGCGCGACGCGCAGGCCGCGCGTCGGCACCACGCCCTTCTCGTAGTAGTGCCCGCCGTGGAAGTCGGGATCGGTCATGATCGCCTGGCGCGCCACTTCGTTGAAGGCGATGTTCTGCGGCGTGAGCTTGGCCGCCGCCGCGATCACGATGGAATGGCCGATGCGCTCGGGATACGAGAGCGTCCATTGCAGCGCCTGCATGGCGCCGAGCGAGCCGCCGATCACCGCGGCGAAGCGCTCGATGCCGAGGCGGTCGGCGAGGCGCCGCTGCGCCTCGACCCAGTCCTCGACGGTGACCACGGGGAAGTCCGCGCCCCACGGCTTGCCGGTCGCCGGGTTGATGGACGCGGGCCCGGTCGAGCCGAAGCAGCTGCCGATGTAGTTCGAGCCGACGACGAAGAAGCGGTTGGTGTCGAGCGGCTTGCCCGGGCCGACCAGGTTGTCCCACCACCCCACGTTGTTCTTGTCTTCTGCGTAATACCCCGCCACGTGGTGCGAGGCATTCAGTGCATGGCACACCAGCACCGCATTGGTGCGCGCCTCGTTCAGCTTGCCGTAAGTCTCGTAGGCGATCTCGTACGTGGGCAGCTCGGCGCCGCCGCGCAGGCGCAGGGGCTCGGTGAACCGCGCTTTCTGCGCAGTCGCGGCGCCGACGGAGGATGGATCGTGTGGTGCGTTCATGTCTCTTTAGCGGTATTTGTAAGGCGCCCGCAAGCTGACTTCAAATCGGCGCGGGCGCATTATAGCGGCAGGGAGGTCCCATGAGAGCGCTCCTCGTGATGGCGGCACTGTTGGCTCAGGGCGCTGCGGCGGCGGACGAGCTGGTCGCCGATCGCGTGCAGAAGCTGACCCGCGGGGTGCGCTGGCAGCCGGTGGCCGAAATTCCGATCGCCTTCCGGACGCATCATCCGCAGGGCATGGTGAAGATCGGCGACGCGTTCTACGTATCCTCGGTCGAGATCACCAGGGCGACGACGCGCTATCCGGAGCCCCGGGACGGCTTCGACCGCGACACCGGCGAGGGCGTCGGGCATCTCTTCAAGATCGACGCCAAAGGAAAGCTGCTGACGGATCTCAAGATCGGACAAGGATCGGTGTATCACCCCGGCGGCATCGACTACGACGGCCGCCATATCTGGGTGCCGGTGGCCGAATACCGGCCGAACAGCCGCGCGATCGTCTACCGCGTCGATCCGCAGAAGATGACCGCCAGCGAGGTGTTCCGCTTCGCCGACCACGTCGGCGGCATCGTGCACAACACCGACGACCACACGCTGCACGGGGTGAGCTGGGGCTCGCGGCGGCTTTACAAGTGGCAGCTCGGCCGCGACGGCAGCGTGACGACGGCGGGCGCGTCACGCGAAGCCGTGCGCGCCTCGAACCGCTCGCATTACATCGACTACCAGGATTGCCACTACATCGGCGCCCGGCGCATGCTGTGCTCGGGGCTGAACAACTATCGCGTGAAGCCCGACGCGCCGGCGTTCGCGCTCGGCGGGCTGGAAATCGTCGATCTGCGCAACGAGCAGGCGATTTTCCAGATTCCCATCGAGCTGTGGTCGCCGTCGGGCAAGCCGATGACGCAGAACCCGTTCTGGGTGGAGGCGACCGACGCCGGGCTGCGCGCCTATTTCATGCCCGACGACGACAAGTCGACGCTGTTCGTCTTCGAGGCCGCGGTGAAGTAGGCGTCAGTCCGCGGCGCGCGCGGCGCCGCTTTCGAGCAGCGATGAAATTTTCTGGTCGGAAAGCCCGGCCTCGCGCAGCACTTCGCGCGTGTGCTCGCCCAGGCGCGGGGCGTGGCGGCGGTACTCGGGCCGCGACTCGGACCATTCCGAGGGCACGGCGAGTATGCGGATGCGCCCCTCGCTCGGATGCTCGACGAGCTGCAGGTAGCCGATCGCGTTCAGGTGCGGGTCGGAAACGATGTCGTCGAGCGTGTTCATGCGCTGCACGGGAATGTCGCCGCGCTCGAGCGCCTCGATCCAGAACGCGGTCGTGCGGCGCTTCATCTCGTCCGCGACCATGGCATACGCGAGCGTGTAGTTCTGGCTGCGCGCCTCCTGCGTCGCGAACTGCGGCAGCTTGAAGATCTCGGGCTTGCCGATGATCTCGAGGAACGCCTTCCACTGCTTGTCGTTGTAGATCAGCGCGCAGACAAAGCCGTCGCTCGTCTGGTACGGGCGCCGGTCGGGCGTGAGGATGCGCGCGTAGCCCGCTTCGCCCTGCTGCGGCTCGAAGGTGTAGCCGCCGAGATGGTCCGAGAGCACGATCTGCAGAAGGTGCTCCCACATCGGCACGTCGACGCGCTGGCCGCTGCCGCTTTTCTCGCGGTAGTAAAGCGCCGCGCTGACGGCGCTGGCGACCTGCTGCCCCACGGAGCGGTCGGCGACGATCATCGGCGCATAGCGCGGCTCGGCGGCGCCCTGCTTCTGCAGGAGCCACGGCAGTCCCGACGCGCCCTGGATCATGTCGTCGTACGCCGCCTTCGCGGCGTACGGCCCGCGCTGGCTGTAGCCGAAGCAGCCGACATAGATGATGCGCGGGTTTTCCCGCTTCACCTCTTCGTACGAAAGCTTGAGCCTGGCCATCGCCTGCGGCCGGATGTTGTAGACCAGCACATCGGCTCTTTTCGCCAGCGCGAGGCACGCGTCCCGGGCCTCGTCCTTCTTCAAGTCCAGAACCACCGAGCGCTTGTTGCGGTTGACGTTGAGGAAGATCGCGCCCATGCCCGGATGGCGGAACGGCCACGCCTGCCGGATCACGTCGCCCTCGGGCGGCTCGACCTTGACCACGTCCGCGCCGAAGTCGGCGAGGATCTGCGTCGCGTACGGCCCCATCACGACCGTGGTGAGGTCGAGGACGCGCACGCCGGTGAGCGGACCGGCCATGCTATTCCGGCTGGATGTTGGCGAGCTTCACCAGCTTGCGCCAGTGCTCGATCTCGGATTGAATGAATTTCGAAAACTGTGAAGGATCGAGCGGCGCCACGTCGGTGCCGATACCGGCGAACTTCTCCTTCACGTCGGGCTTGGCGAGGCCCTTGACCGTGGCGTCGTGCAGCTTCTGCACGATGTCGTTCGGTGTCTTCGCCGGCGCGACGAGGCCGAACCAGGCGATGAGCTCGTAGCCCCGGAGCTCCTCGGCGATCGCCGGGACATCGTTTGCGAGCGGCGTTCGCTTTGCGGAGGTCACCGCAAGGCCGCGCAGCTTGCCGCCCTTCGCTTGCGCGAGCGCGTTGCCCAGGTCGACGAACGTGAACGCGAGCGAGCCGCCCATGGTGTCGGTGATCGCCTGCGGGATGCCCTTGTACGGCACTTCCACTACGTCGAGCTTGCCCATCGACTTGAGCATCGCGAGCGACACCTGCGACCCCGCCGAGCCGTAGCCCGCCGACAGCTTGCCCGGCTGCTTTCTCACGTGCGCGAGGAATTCCTTGAACTCCTTCGCCGGGAAGTCTGGCCTCACCATCAGCATGAACGAGGTGACGCCCAGGCGCGCGATGGGGGCGAAATCTTTCACCGGGTCGTAGTTCAGCTTCTTGAAGAGGCTCACGTTCGCCGCCTGCGGCGTGTTCGTCGTCACCATCAGCGTGAGGCCGTCCGGCGCGGCGCGCGCGACTTCCGCCGCGGCGATACCGCCTTGTGCACCGGGCTTGTTCTCGACGACGAAGGGCTGGCCGAGCGCTTCCTGCAGCTGCGTGCCGGTGAGGCGCGCGACGTGGTCGGTCGCGCTACCGGCCGGGAAGGGCACGATCAGCTTGACCGGTCGCGACGGGTAGGACTGGGGAAACCCGGGAGCAGAGAAGAGCAACAGGGAAAGAATGACGAGAAATTTGCTCTGACCCCTTTTCAGTCCCATTGAAAAACCTCCTAAGCGTTGAGCTTGGCGAGAAGCTCGCGCGTCTTCGCCGGGTCGCTCGCGCGCAGCACGCGCTGCGCGAGCGCCTGCACTTCCGCGAGGTTGGTCTTGAGGATGCGCTCCTTGATCGGCAGGAGCTGCGACGGGTGCATCGAGAAGTTGCGCAGGCCCAGGCCGAGGAGCAGGCGCGTGAGCTGCAGGTCGCCCGCCATCTCTCCGCAAACCGCGACCGGGACGCCGCCCCGCGTCGCGGTCTGGATGGTGCCCGCCACCAGCGTGAGCACCGCCGGGTGCAGCGGATCGTAGAGATGCGCGACCGAATCGTCGGTGCGGTCGATCGCGAGGGTGTACTGGATGAGGTCGTTGGTGCCGATCGAGAGGAAGTGCAGCCGCCGCATGAAGATCGGCAGCGCGAGCGCCGCGGCCGGGATCTCGATCATGCCGCCGATCTGGATCTCCGTGTCGTAGGGCTGCTCGCGCTCGTCGAGCTGCGCCTTGGCCTGGTTGATGAGCGCGAGCGTCTGGTCGATCTCGTGCGCGTGCGCGAGCATCGGGAGCAGGATGCGCACCTTGCCGTAGTGCGAGGCGCGCAGGATCGCGCGCAGCTGGGTGAGGAACATCTGCGGCTCGGCGAGGCAGAAGCGGATCGCGCGCAGGCCCATGGCCGGGTTCGGCATGGTGTGCGGCTCGCCCGAGCCGTTCAGCGCCTTGTCGGCGCCCAGATCCAGCGTGCGCAGCACCACCGGCCGTCCCTTCATTGCTTTCGCCACCTCGCGGTAGGCCTCGAACTGCTCTTCCTCGCCCGGCAGCTCCTTGCGGTTCAGGAACATGAACTCGGTACGAAACAGGCCCACGCCCTCGGCGCCGGCCTCGAGCACTTCGGGCATGTCCTGCGGCAGCTCGATGTTGGCGTAAAGCTCGATCGGCGTGCCGTCCACCGTGGCGGCGGGCGTCGACTTCAGGCGCCTGAGCCGCTTGCGCTCGGCCTTGAGCTCGGTTTGGCGCGCGCGGTATTCGGCCAGCACCAGCGGATCGGGGTTGACGATCAGCAGGCCCTGGATGCCGTCGACGATCAGGGTCTCGCCTTCGCTGATCGTCTCGCGCGCGTGGTGCAGGCCGACGATCGCCGGGATGCCGAGCGAGCGCGCCACGATCGCGGTGTGCGAGGTGACGCCGCCGACGTCGGTGACGAAGCCGCCGAAGTGATGGCGCTTGAACAGGATCATGTCGGCGGGCGAGAGGTCGTGCGCCACGACGATCAGCTTTTCCTCCTCCGAGATCGCGGGCTCGGCGCGCGCCTGGCCGCCCATCAGCACCGCGAGCACGCGCTCCACGGCCTGCTGCACGTCGGCCTTGCGCTCGCGCAGGTAAGGGTCCTCGATCTCCTCGAAGCGCTCGACCAGGCGCTCCATCTGCTGCACCAGCGCCCATTCCGCGTTGGCGCGGCGCTTGCGGATCAGCTCCTTCGGCGCCTGCGCGAGCGCCGAGTCGTTCAGGATCATCCGGTGCAGCTCGAGGAACGCCTCGAACTCGGCGGGCGAGCCGTGCGGGATGTGGCTTTTCAGCGCGGCGAGCTCCTCCTGCGCGGCGAGCATCGCGCGGTCGAAGCGCATCACCTCGGCTTCGACCGCGCCCGGCGCGATCTCGTAGTGCGCGACCTCGAGCCGCGCGGTCGACACGAGGTGCGCGTTGCCCACGGTGATCCCGCTCGAGACGGGGTAACCGTGCAGGACGAAGTTCATTCCCCCTCGCCGAACTTGTCCGCGATGAGCTTGGTGAGGGCGCTGATCGCCTGCTCGGCGTCGGCGCCCTCGGCCTCGATCAGGACCGAGGTGCCGCGGCCGGCGGCGAGCATCATCACGCCCATGATGCTCTTCGCGTTCACGCGCCGGCCGCTGCGCGAGATCCAGATCTCGCAGTGATAGCTGCCGGCGAGGTGGGTGAGCTTCGCCGCCGCGCGCGCGTGCAGGCCGAGCTTGTTCACGATCTCGGCGGACACGCTAGGCATCGCAGCAGCGGTCCGTGTTCATGTGCACCAGGCCTTCGCTGCCGCCGGAAAGCGCGCGCTTCACCGCCGCCGCAATCGAGCCGTTGCGGCCGGTGAGCACGCGCAGCAGCATCGGCAGCGAGACGCCCGAGACGCCTTCGATGCGCCCGTCCTGGAGCAGGCGCGAGACCACGTTGCCCGGCGTGGCGCCGAAGATGTCGGTGAGGACCAGCACGCCGTCGCCCGAATCGAGGCCCTCCATCAGCTCGCGCGCGCGCAGCACGAGATCGTCGACGTCGTCGGCGCGCCAGACGCTGAGCGTCGCGACCTGCGCCGGCGGCTCGCCGAGGATCTGGCTGGCGCTCGTCAGGAGCGAGGTGCCGATGTCGCCGTGCGACACGATCAGGACGCCGATCATTGGATTTTCTTCTCCAGCGCATCGAGGAACATTCCCGCGACGTCGTCGCCGGTCTGGTCCTGGATCTCCCGGAAGCAGGTGGGGCTGGTGACATTGACCTCGGTCAGCCAGTCGCCGATCACGTCCAGCCCCACGACGAGCAGGCCGCGCTGGGCGAGCGCCGGGCCGAGCGCGGCGGCGATTTCCTTGTGCCGCGGCGTCAAAGGCTGCGCGACGCCGCGCGCCCCCGCGGCGAGGTTGCCGCGCGCGTCGCCGGCTTTCGGGATGCGCGCGAGGCAGTGCGGCACCGCCACGCCGTCGATGAGGAGCACGCGCTTGTCGCCCTGCGTGATCTCGGGAATGTAGCGCTGCGCCATCACGGTGCGCCGGCCGCCCTGCGAGATGGTCTCGACGATGACGTTGCGGTTCGGGTCGTCGGTGCGCACGCGGAACACGTTCTCGCCGCCCATGACGTCGAGCCGCTTCACCACCACATCGCGCTGCTCGTCGACGAACGCCTGGATGCGCGCGGGCTCGCGCGACACCAGCGTCGGCGCGGCGAAGCGCGCGAACTCCGCGATCGCGAGCTTCTCGTTGTGGTCGCGGATCGCGTCCGGAGCGTTGAAGACGCGCGCGCCTTCGCGCACCGCGGCGGAAAGGAGCCAGGTGCTCGTCACGTATTCGAGATCGAACGGCGGGTCCTTGCGCATCAACGTGGCGCTGAAGCTCTTCAGAGGACGCGCCTCGGTGTCGTGCGCCCGATACCAGTCTTCGTCGTTGTCGGTGAGCGAGAGGCGCTGCGCCTCGGCCGCGACGTGCCCCTGCGCCCACTGCAGGCTTTGCTGCTCGCACACCCAGACCGCGTGGCCGCGCTTCTGCGCGGCCCGCATCATCGCGACGCTCGTGTCCTTGTACGCCTTGAGCGTGTCAGGCGCGTCGATGACGAACAGGAACTCCAACCCACCCTACTTGGCTTGCGAGACCATGAATTCGACCGCGGCGCGGATTTCCTGGTCCGAAAGCGACGGGTTTCCCGCCTTCGGCGGCATCGCGCCTTTGCCCTTGATCACCGACTGCATCAGCCCATCGACGCCGGCCTTCAGGCGCGGCGCCCACGCTTCCTTGTCGCCGAGCTTGGGCGAGCCCGCGACCGACTGCGCGTGGCACGCGAAGCAGACCTTGTCGTAGACGGCCTTGCCGTCGGCCGCCGCCGGTTTGGCGGCTGCCGTTTGAACCGCGGCAGCTTTCTCCTTGGGTGCGGCGGGCTCCTTGAACTTCGCGCCGGCCTGGTTCGCCATGAAGGCGACGGCGCGCGTGATCTCGGTTTCGGTGAGCGACGCATCGCCGGCCTTCGGCGGCATCGCGCCCTTGCCCTTGATGACGCTCTGCACCAGCGCGTTCAAGCCCGACTTGATGCGCGGCCCCCACTCGGCGGCGTTGCCGAGCTTGGGTGCGCCCGCGGCGCCTGCCTGGTGGCATGCGGCGCAGGTCGCTTTCACGATCTCCTCGCCGGAGCGCGCTCCCGGCGCCGCGGTGGGCGCGCCGAACTCGAGTCGGCCGACGGGCTGCAGCCGCGCCGCGACCGACTCGGGCGTCATCGCCTGCGGGTCGGCGCCCGGCCGGCTGGTGACGAGCTGCACCAGAAGAACGATGCCGATGATCGGCACGAGGAACGAAAGCAGGATCACCACGATCAACTGCTGCGGGGTCTTGATGAACGACTGGTGCGGATCGTGCGCTTCCACGGGGCTTTTTGAGTTTTGTAAAGTGATGATTTTAGCGTGAAAGTCCGGCTGGTCATCCCCGGCGCGGGGGCGCGCGTTGCTCGGGTTCGCATGCCGTGGATCGAAAAGCTCGCGAAGGATTGCGTTCTCGCTCCTGCGCTCGGCGCGCCGATCATCGTGTCGCTCGCGGCGCCGCACGCGCGTTCGGCTTTGGCGCCGCTAACGCATGGACGCGGAAAGGAAAACGGGCTATCCTGCGCCTCCGTTTTTCCGAGCGCCCGTAGCTCAGCGGATCAGAGTATTGGCCTCCGAAGCCAAGGGTCGTGGGTTCGAATCCCGCCGGGCGCGCCACGCTGCCAACCCCATCCCTCTTTTTTTCACCGGAGCTCATTCAATGAAAATGTTGCTTAGTGCTGTCGCCGCGAGCTTGATGGTGAGCGGCAGCGCGCTCGCCCAGCAGTACCCGAACAAGAACATCTCGATGCTCGTGCCCTACGCGGCGGGCGGGCCGACCGATACGGTCGCGCGCGTCACGGCCCAGGCGATGGGCAAGCCGCTCGGCCAGACGGTCATCGTCGAGAACCGCCCGAGCGCCGGCGGCATCCTCGCGCCGGAGCAGGTCAAGAACGCGAAACCCGATGGCTACACGATCCTCATTCATCACATCGGCATGGCGACCACGCCGGCGCTCTACCGGCAGTTGCGCTTCAACCCCCTCACCGACTTCGAGTACATCGGCCTGATCAACGACGTGCCGATGACGATCATCGGCAAGCCGACGCTACCGGCGAAGGACTTCAAGGAGTTCCTCGCCTACATCAAGAAGAACAAGGACAAGGTGACCTACGCCAACGCCGGCATCGGCGCCGCGTCGCACCTGTGCGGCATGCTCTTCATGAGCGCGATCGAGACCGACTTCCTCACCGTGCCGTACAAGGGCACGGGGCCGGCGATGAACGACCTGCTCGGCGGCCAGGTGGATTTCATGTGCGACCAGACCACCAACACCACCTCGCAGATCAAGAGCGGCAAGGTCAAGGCGTACGCCGTGACTTCGGCGAAGCGCGTGCCGTCGCTGCCGGACATTCCGACCCTGCAGGAAGTCGGGGTCAAGGGCGCGGAAGTCGGCATCTGGCACGGCCTCTACGCGCCCAAGGGCACGCCGAAGCCGGTGGTGGACAAGCTGGTCTCGGCGCTGCAGAGCGCGCTCAAGGACGAGACCGTGCAGAAGCGCTTCGCCGACCTCGGCGCGACGACCTACCCCGT
>Ga0070694_100002282_pt1 | contig 11334 bp, 10 predicted proteins | sample KBSK1251metaG_FD_65470 | JGI IMG/M metagenome (GOLD analysis project Ga0070694, IMG submission 65470) | Corn, switchgrass and miscanthus rhizosphere microbial communities from Kellogg Biological Station, Michigan, USA - KBS K1-25-1 metaG | ecosystem: Host-associated > Plants > Roots >... | reverse complement strand
GCCTCGCACGGCGACACGAAGCACGTGCTGCTGTTCCCGGCCGATCCGCGCGAGTGCTTCGAGCTCTCGGTGACGGCCTTCGATCTCGCGGACCGGCTGCAGACGCCGGTCATCGTGATGTCGGACCTCGACATCGGCATGAACGACTGGATGTGCCCCGATCTCGACTGGGATCCGAGCTATCGCCCCGACCGCGGCAAGGTGCTGACGGCCGAGCAGCTCGAGGCCGTCAAGTCGTTCCAACGCTACGTCGACGTCGACGGTGACGGCATCCCGCAGCGCACGCTGCCCGGCGTGAGCCCGCGCGGCGCGTACTTCGTGCGCGGCTCCGGTCACAACCAGTACGGCGGCTACACGGAAGACGCGGCCGAATACCAGGAAGTCGTCGATCGGCTCGCGAAGAAATGGCAGACCGCGGCAAAGCTCGTTCCCGAGCCCAAGATTCGACGCTCGCGCAAAGGAGCTGCCGTCGGCATCGTGTCGCTCGGCAGCTGCGACGCCGCCGTCGAGGAAGCGCTCGACCGGCTCGCCGAGAAAGGAATCCAGGCCGACTACTGCCGCATTCGCGCGTTCCCGTTCGGCAAGAAGGTTCGGCAGTTCCTCGAGCAGCACGAGCACGTGTTCGTCGTCGAGCAAAACCGCGACGCGCAGCTCAAGACCCTGTTGCTCGCCGAGACACAGTATCCTTCGACGAGGCTGCACTCGATCCTGCACTACGGCGGCTTACCGATGGATCACCGCTGCGTGACGGAAGCGCTCACGCAGTACGCGGCACAAGGAGTGGCCGCATGACCTCGATCGCAAAACCGAAGATCATTCACGAGGGGCTCAAGCGCAACGCGCTCGGCCTCACCGTGCGCGACTACGAAGGCGGAATGTCGACGTTGTGCGCGGGCTGCGGCCACGACTCGATCACAGCCGCGATTGTCCAGGCGTTCTTCGAGCTCGACATCCCGCCGCACACCGTCGCGAAGATGAGCGGCATCGGCTGCTCGTCGAAGACCCCTGCTTACTTCTTGAGCGCGTCGCACGGGTTCAACTCCGTGCACGGGCGAATGCCGTCGATCGCGACGGGCGCCTCCGCCGCGAACCGAACGCTGCATCTCTTCGGCGTCTCCGGCGACGGCGATTCTCTGTCGATCGGCATCGGGCAGTTCACGCACGCGCTGCGCCGCAATCTCGACATGGTGTACATCATCGAGAACAACGGCGTGTACGGCCTGACGAAGGGGCAGTTCTCGGCGTCGGCCGACGTCGGCTCGAAAGCGAAGCGCGGCGAGGTCAACAAGCAGCCGCCGATCGACCCCGTGCAGATCGCGCTCGCGCTCGGCGGCTCGTTCGTCGCGCGCAGCTTCTCGGGCGACAAGGACCAGCTCGTGCCGCTGATCAAGGCCGGCGTGCGCCATCGCGGCTTCGCGCTGATCGACGTCATCTCGCCGTGCGTGACCTTCAACGATCACGAGGATTCGACGAAGAGCTACGCCTACGCGCGCGAGTTCAATCACCGCGCGATTCACGCCGACTTCGTGCCGCCGGCGGTCGAGATCAAAGCCGCCTACGACGAGGGCGACGTGCTGCCCGTGGACATGCACGACGGCAGCCGCGTGCTGCTGCGGAAGGTCGCGAAGGACTTCAAGCCGGGCACGCGCGGCTCCGCGCTCGAGTACATCCGCGCCCGGCAGCGCAGCGGCGAGATCGTCACAGGGCTCCTCTATATCGACGAGTCCGAGCCCGACATGCACGGCGTCAACGGCACCGTGGCGGCGCCGCTGAACCGCCTGCCCTACGAGGAGCTATGCCCGGGCCGTGACGCGCTGCACGCGCTGCAAAAGCGGTTCCGCTGAATACCCCCCTCGTGTGACGTAATTCACCGTAATCCGCCGCTAGGTCCGGCAGCGTAGCGGGCGCTACAAGACGTGGCGCTACGAGACGTGCTCGGGACATGACGGAGTCCATCGAAACGATCCAGGGTTTGAGAGATCGCCTGACCGGCCTGTTGGCCGATTGGGGCGCCGAGCTTGCGGCGGTTCTGAAGGAGCTCGAGGAGAAGCGCGCGCGCGTGGCCGAGCTCGAAGGCGGCGCGGCGGGTCGCAGCGAGGAGCTCGAGCAGCTGAAACAGCGCGTCGACGGGCAGACCCAGCTGATCGAGACTCTACGCGTCGACGCCGAAGAGGCGTCGAAGCTGCGCACCGAGGTTCGCACCAGGGATCTGGAATTCGAGCGAGTCAGCTCGGAGCTCGAGAGCAAGAAGGAGCTCGTCCGGGCTCTGCGGCGCGACACCGACGGCGTGGATCGCGTGCGCACGGAGTCGCGGCGCGAGGTCGAGGAGCTCAGGAGCAAGCTCAAGTTCGCGGAGGCCCAGGCCGCGAAAGCCACTGCCGAGCTGGCGAGCCTGCGCGAGGCGGGCGACACCAAGAAAGAGGACCACGCGGAGCTGCGTGCGTTGCAGGCCGACCTCGAGGCGCGGAAGTCACTGATCAAGAGCCTGCGCTCCGATCAGGAGCGCATCGCGCCGTTGCAGGCGACCCTCCAAGAGAAGCAGGAAATCATCGCGCAGCTCGAGAGCGCCATCAACAAGAGCTCGAGCACGATCGCCGAGCTGCGGCGCGGCTCCGACATGTGGAAGCGCAAGTACATGGCGCTGAAGGGCGACAGCCCCACGGCGACGACGTCGGTGACCTTGCCGGCGCTCTCCGACACGGATGTGCGCGTGATCGAGCAAGTCGACAAGAAAGTCGGCGGCGTCAATCAACAGGCCACGATCGCGATCGACATGCGTCGGTCGCTGCTCGAGGCCCGCCGCTCCGGCCCGAAGGGCAACACCGAGAAGTAGCCGCCCGCAGCGGCGTCCTGCCTCGCCCGCGTTCGCAAACGCCGGCAGCAATTTCCGCAATTGCGAAAACTTGAGCACCGAACCGGTCCGTTCGCGGCGCACGCGTCGTCGCGAACATGTCGAACTTATGTTCAACCGATCCTATAATTGTGACGGTACTCTCAGACACGCCGCTTGGAAAGTTCGAACCTGACCCTGACCGCGATTTAACGGAACGCCGATTACGTTGCTTCGTCTAAACGGTTGGTATCGGCAAATGTTGGAGGAGGCCCTGACGATCAAATAACAAAAAAAACCGAGCCACGTGCCATGGCATCGCAAACATCAAGATAGGGAGTGTTGATGACGACGACGCTATCCGATACAGCAGTCCATCGAGATCTGATGGGCCTCAAGACGTCACACCACAGAGGCTCGTTCATCGATGACTTGACCGCGTTCGCCACGCAACATCAAGCACAGCACTGGCGTGGCACCTTCGCTGAATTTCTCAGCGACATTCTCCCCAAAGATCCTTCCAAGCTGACGCGCTCGTCGCATCAATATGTCTACGACATGTTGTGTGCGTACCGCGACGCGCCGCGAATCACGCGGGGAACCGGGGAACCCGAACCGACGGCCACGGCGTTGTTCGCCGGCGAGCTGTTCGGCATCGACAGCGCTCTCGAGCGCGTCATCGACTACTTCAAGGCCGCAGCCGCGGGCTCCGACGTGGGGCGAAGGCTGCTGCTGCTGCTCGGGCCGCCGTCCGGCGGCAAGTCCTCGCTCGTGATCCTGTTGAAGCGGGGCCTCGAGGAGTACAGCCACACCGACGACGGCGCACTGTACGCGTTGCAGGGCTCGCCGCTGCACGAGTCGCCGCTGAATCTGATTCCCGCGAGCCTGCGGCCGAAGTTTCGTTCGACCTACGGCGTCGACATCCAGGGCGAGCTCTCGCCGTACGCTCGCGCGCGGCTCGACGACGAGTTTCAGGGCGACTTCATGCGGTTCCCCGTGGAACGCATCTTCCTCTCCGAGGCCGCGCGTGTCGGCGTCGGCACGTATGCGCCGCACGATCCGACGACGGCCGACATCGCGGACCTCGTCGGCTCCGTCGATCTTTCGAAGGTCGCCGACATCGGCGACGAAGGCGATCCGCGCGCCTGGTCGTGGTCGGGCGCCGTCTACGCCGCGAGCCGCGGCGTGCTCGAGATGATCGAGATCCTCAAGGTCAAGCGCGAGTTCCTCTATCTGCTGCTGACGCTGACGCAGGAGAAGAACGTCAAGGTGTCGCGCTTCCCGCTGATCCATCTCGACGAGACGATCCTCGCGCACACGAACCTGGCCGAGTTCAACAAGTTCTTGCAGGAGAAGGAGAACGAGGCGCTGCTCGATCGCATGGTGATCGTCAAGGTGCCGTACACGCTTTCGTTCCGCGACGAGGCGCGCATCTACCGCAAGCTCGTCTCGAGCGCGCCGGCGTTCCGCAAGGTGCACTTCGATCCCCACGTCGTGGATCTCGCGTCCGTGTTCGCGATCCTGACGCGCCTGCAGAAGCCGTCGCGCGAGGGCTTGGACCTCACGAAGAAGCTCAAGCTCTACTCCGACGAGGACGTCGAGGGGTTCACTGCCTCCGACGTGCCGCGCATCCGCGCCGAGTCCACCGACGAAGGCCTGACGGGCGTGAGTCCGCGCTTCGTCATCAACGCGATCAGCAACGCGATCACGCGCAACAACCTGGCGAGCTTGACGAGCATGGACATGCTGCTCGCGCTGAAGGATGCCATCGAGAACGACGCGCGGATGGACGCGGGCCGCAAGAAGCAGTGGATCGAGTTCCTCGTGCTCGCCCGCAAGGACTTCTACAACCGCTGGGTCAAAGAGGACGTACACCGCGCGCTGTTCGCGTCGTTCCAAGACGAAGCGCAGCAGCTGCTGGAGAAATATCTGGACGAGATCGAGGCGTCGCTCGACAAGCGCGAAGTCGAGGATCCGATCACGGGCGAGTCGCGCCCGCCCGACGAGCGGTTCCTGCGCTCGGTCGAGGAGAAGATCAAGATTTCGGAGTCCGGCAAGCTGTCGTTCCGGCAGGAGGTCGTGCGCAAGGCGATGGTCGCGTTCAAGGCAGGCGAGAAGTTCACGCTCGACAATCACTCGCGCTTGCACGAGGCCATCGAGCAATACCTGTTCGAGGAGCGCCGCGATGTCCTCCGGCTCGTGACTTCGAAGGCGCGCCCTGACGACGAGGCCGAGCACAAGATCTCGGCCGTGCAGGAGCGCTTGATCAAAGAGTACGGCTACGACGAGCACAGCGCGAAGGAAGCGCTCAACTACGTCACCACACTGTTGTCGCAGGAGTAGAGCGGAACCAAGGGCAAAGGAGGGCACGCGCAAATGGCAGGGTCGTCCGGTTTCGTGGATCCGTCAGGTTCCGGGCGCCAGTGGTACGACCTGTTCTCGCGCGGCGCCCGCGACTGGCTGCGGCACAACGACAAGGTGCGCGCGGCCGTGCGCGACAAGCTCCCCGAGCTGATCGCGGGGAGCGAGCTCTTGCCGAGCGCCGACCGCACCGTCCAAGTTCCCGTCCGCTTCCTCGAGCACGCGCGCTTGCGCTTGCGCGACGCCGAGCAATCCGAAGGCGTAGGCCAAGGCGCCGGCAAGCCCGGCGATCAGCTCGTCCAGCCGAGCGACGGCGCGACGTCGAAGGGCGCCGGTGGCAACGAGGAGGGCGGTTATCAATTCATCCTGGAGCTCAAGATCGACGATATCGTCGATTGGCTCTGGGAGGAGCTGAAGCTCCCGAATCTCAAGGTCAAATCGGGCGCGGTGCAGTACGACGACTACACGCGCGAAGGCTGGAGCCGGCGCGGCGTGCGCTCGCGGCTCGACCGGCGCCGCTCGCTGAAGGAAGCGATCAAGCGTCGCGCCGTGCAGGACGAGGGAGCGGCGTTCACCAACGACGACCTGCGGTACCGCCAGCTCGCGATGCGGCGCCGGCCCGCGACCGAAGCCGTCGTCTATTTCGCGATGGACGTGTCGTCGAGCATGACCGAGAACGACCGCAAGCTCGCGAAGACGTTCTTCTTCTGGGTCGTGCAAGGCCTGCGCCGGCAGTACACGCACCTCGAGGCGGTGTTCGTCGCGCACACCGTCGAGGCGTGGGAGTTCGCCGAGACCGAGTTCTTCCAGGTCAGCGGCAGCGGCGGAACCGTTGCGTCGACCGCGTTCAAGAAAGTGCTCGACATCGCGATGGATCGCTACGATCCGGGCCGCTTCAACACGTACGTGTTCTACGCGTCCGACGGCGCGAACTTCCACAACGACCGCGAGGCGGCGCAAGCGGCGCTGATGGAGCTCGGCAGCCTCGCGAACTACGTCGGCTACGTCGAGACGGCGTCGATGGCGCAGCAGCCGCTGCAGTCCGAGACGGCGCTGTTGTTCGAGCACCTCGAGGCTGCGACGCACGCGGCGGGCCGCCACGCGCTGTCGTCGCCGGAGTCCGTGTGGGACGCCATTCGCGCGTTCTTCAGCAAGGGCGCCGAGGTCGAGGTCTAGCATGAACAGCGCTCTGCAGGGTTATGCCGGCCGGCTCGAAGCGCTCGCGCAGAGTCACGGCCTCGACTACTACCCCGTGCAGTTCGAAGAGGTGCCTTCGAGCTTCATGATGGAGATCGCCGTCTACGGCCTGCCGGTGCGCATGCCGCATTGGTCGTTCGGCGTGCGCTACATCTATCAGCTCGTGCAGCACCGCATGGGGCACTCGCGCCTCTTCGAGGTCGTCTTCCCCGGCAATCCCGGGCGCGCCTATCTCGCGGGCAACAACTCGCTGCAAGAGAACACGCTCGTGACGGCGCACGTTCTCGGCCACGCGGACTTCGCGAAGAACAACTCGCTGTTCAAGCGGAGCCAGGAGCAGGTCGGGTATCGCATCGTCGAGCAGGCGGCCGCGCACGCGCGGCAGATCGGCGCGGCCGTCGAGCAGTACGGCCAACTTCGCGTCGAGCAGGTGCTTGACGCCGCGCTGTCGCTCGAGGCGCACATCGATTCAGGTCAGCTTTTGCGCCGCGACCGCTATCCGCAGTACGTCGAGGCGCCGCGTCCTGTGCAGGAGAGCGGCTTTCAGAAGCGTTTCGAGAACTTGCCGGGCAGCGCGGAAGTCGTCGATGCGCCGCTCGAGCGCAGCCGCGCGCCGATCCCGCCCGGGCCCGAGCGCGACCTGCTGTGGCTGATTGCCGAGTACGCGCCCGAGCTCGAGGAGTGGGAGCGCGACATCTTTCGCGCCGTGCGCGAGGAGTCGTTCTATTTCCATCCCGTCTTCGCGTGCCAGATCATGAATGAGGGTTGGGCGTCGTACTGGCACGCGCGCCTGCTACGCGAGGCCGACTTCCTGCCGCAGAACGAGTACCTCGACGCGCTGAAGACGCACTCCGACGTCGTGCGCCCGCACGCCGCCGAGCAGCAGGCGTCGCTCGCGACGAATCCGTATCACCTCGGGTTCTCGATCTGGGAGTCGATCGTCAAAGAGCACGGGCTCACGCGCGCGTTCCAGATCCGCGCCGAGGACGACGACTTCAGCTTCGTCCGCAATCACCTGACTGAAGATCTCGCCGAGGAGCTGAAGCTGTTCCGCTACGAGCGCAGCGCCGACGGCGGCGTGAAGGTGCTCGACCACGACATCGATGCCCTGCGCGAGACGGTGCTCGCGCCGAAGTACAACTTCGGCGCGCCGGCCGTGCTCGCGAAGCACATCGCGAACGACGGCTCGTTGACGCTCGTCCACGAGCACGACACGGACGGGCGCGGGCTCGATCTCGATCGCGCGGAGCGCGTGCTCGATTATCTACACAAGGTGTGGCGCAGGCCGATCAAGCTCGAGACGATCGACTCCGCCGGCCAGCCGCGAACGGTGTCGCGCGCAGCCTGAGCGCCGGCTCAGTCGTCTCCTCTTCAGTCGTCCAGGTCGTCGAGCGTGACCGTGATGTCCTGCTTCGACACGTCGACGTTCCAGAACGTGTACTTGTCGCCGTCCTCGTCTACGAGGCGGATGTCGAAGATCGGGCTCTTGTAGCCCGTCAGGGTCACGCGCTGCGTCTTGCCGCTTCGCAGCACGTCGTCGCCGAGCACGTCCTCTTCCCACGAGTCCGACTTGGCCGGGCTCACGTACATGTACATGATCGTGTAGCCCGTCTTGTTCGTGATGTCGACGTAGAAGTCGCCCGCGATCGCCGCGGCGCTCGCGCCCAACAACACGAGACCCGCGACGGCGAGTTTCAGCTTGGCAAACATGGCGAATCCTCCCTACAGCCCCGGCGAGCATGGTAGGGGCGCCAAGCCGGCGCGGCAGTGCGCCAGTTCAAGGAAAAAGCGGCGATTCGCGTGACCTACTTCTTGAACAGATCGTCGAGCTGGCTCTTAGCTTTTTGCTCGGCTTGCTGCTCGGCGGAATCGAACGCGCGCGCGTTCGGCTTGAAGTAGTCGCAGAAGTTCGCCGCCTTCTTGTCGCGGACTTCGATCGCGTCGTCCTCGCGGCAGCCTTTCGGCTTGCTCGGCGCGTAGTACACGCACATGCGGCAGACGTGCACGTGCACGTGGCACTTCGGGCATTCGTCGAGCCGCGCGAGCGGCAGCGACAGCTTCGCGAGCGATTCGCCGCAGCGCCAGCAACGAAGATCGTTGCCCATCGCTAGAGATCGAGCTCCGAGCCTTCGAGCGCGAGCAATCGATGCTTGATCGCGAGCCCGCCCGAATACCCGCCGATGGTGCCGTCGCTCGCGATGACGCGGTGGCACGGGATCACGATCGGCAGCGGGTTGCAGCCGTTCGCCTGGCCGACGGCGCGCGCGGCGCCGGGTTGGCCGATCGCGCGCGCGATGTCGGCGTAGTTGCGGACGGCGCCGTATGGAATCTTGCAGAGCGCGCGCCAGACGCGCAGCTGGAAGTCCGTGCCGAACGGCGCGAGCTCGAGCGTGAACTCGCGGCGCTTGCCCGCGAAATACTCCGCGAGCTGCCCGGCCGCATCGCTGCAGCGCTTGGCGTCACGGCGCCCCTCGGGGCGGCGGCGGTCGAAGCGAATCTCGACGAGCCGGCCCTCGCCGTCGACGGCGACGCAGAGCGAGCGGAACGGCGACGCCACGAGGTCCCAATAGCAATACGCCGTGGCGGCGCGCCGCGCGGAGTGGAGGGCTGTGGCTGCCGATTGCCCCAAGTCTGTTACCTTAGCGTGCCGCCGTGGCGCCAGAGCTCAGGCGGCTTATTCGTTATAGCACCGGATGCTACCAGAGATGGCGAATGCGACGGAGCAGTGGGTGACCATCGCGACCCGTCTCACCGAGGCGCGGGCGAACGAGCTCGCGCTGGTCCTGACGGCGCGCGGCATTAATTTCCAGCGCCAGGCGGGCGGGAGCGGCTGGGAGCTCTGGGTCCCGCTCGCCGATGCCCCCGCGGCCGCCAACGAGCTGACGCTGTACCGTCACGAGAACGCGAAAGCCGTCGGCGTGCGGCCGCTCGAGGAGATCGGCGCCGCGCGCGCCGGCGTCGTCTGGTACGTCGCGACGCTGCTCGGCGTGTTCTTCGCGCTGCACGTCGCTCTCTTCCAACGCGACTGGCTCGGCGCGGGCCGGCTCGAGGCCGGAGCTCTCTGGGACGGCGAGTGGTGGCGCGCGGTCACGGCGCTCACGGTGCACCTCGATCTCGATCACCTCGGCGGTAACCTCGCCTTCGGCGCCTTCTTCGGCTACTTCGTCGGCAAGTATTTCGGCAACGGCTTCGGCTGGCTCGCCGTCCTGCTCGCGGCGACGGGCGCCAACGCGCTGAACGCGTGGGTCCAGGGTCCGGCGCACCGCTCGATCGGCGCGTCGACGGCCGTGTTCGCGGCGCTCGGCATGCTCGCGACCTACACGTGGCGGCGCGGCTATCTCAGAGATACGCCGTGGCGCTCGCGCATCGCGCCGATCGTCGCCAGCATCGGCCTGCTCGCGTTCACGGGCACGGCCGGCGAGAACACCGATCTCGGCGCGCATCTGTTCGGCTTCATCGCGGGGCTCGGAACGGGGCTCTGCGTCGCGCGCTTCGCGTCGGTCGAATGGCTGCGCGAGCCGCGCGTGCAGCGAGCGTGCGGCGCGCTCGCCGCGTCGCTGCTCGTCTCCGCCTGGGTCGCCGGGCTCCTCGCAGCCGGCTAGCTAGTCGAGCGCGTGCGAGACGCGGCTAGCTGGTGCCGGTGTTACGGTTCGGTTCAACCGAAGCGCCGGTGTTACGGTTCGCGTTTCGCGTCGAGTTGGTTCAGATAGCGCCGCGACGATTACCGTGAACGTCGGTTGAGCTGCTCGCTCAAGGTGGATGCCGAGCGGCCCAGACGCGCCGCGACAGCGGCGAGCGAAGCGACACCGGCGGCGAGTGCCCGTCGCGCTATCTCGAGTCGCGCATGCACGAGCGCTGAATCGCGGCGGCCCGATACGAGCAGCTCTCGATCAACGTTAAGCTCGATGGAGACCTGGGTCACGACCTGCTCGAGCGATTGAACGTTCTCGCGATTACCCAGCTCGAATCCGATCATCGGATCCGGTGTGACAACCGTCGCACCAAATGGTGTCGACTGGGCAGCGGTATCCTCGGCGACGAAGCGCCTGTAGACAGCCACCGCATCAGCGGCGCTGCAGCCAAACATCGCCAGAGTCGGTGCCATTGTGAGCCAAGCTGGGCAGGCTTGACCGAGATAACTACGGTGACTGCTCCACCGATAGTCCGCCGGGTCCGCGACCATGCCCGCCTCGACAGGGTTGCGGTGAATGTACCGAACGAGTGTCAACCAATACGCATCGTTGTCGACGAGACTCGCGCGGTAGCGGCGCTCGAATAGGTGCCCTGTCGTCGGGATGCGCCGCTGTTTGCGTCGAGCGTAGCTCGATGCAACCGCCTGCATGAGACGGCCGAGCTGCACGTCACCGACCTGCGCCGCCAAGTGGACGTGATTAGTCATCCAGCAGTAGGCGTGCACCCGAGCGTCGTAGCGGCGCAGCGCTCGCGCCAGGATGTCCTCGAAAGTGTGGTAGTCCGCCTCGCGATCGAAGACCGCCTGTTGGTGGTTACCGCGGAGGACGACGTGATACAAACCCCCGGGAACGTGCAGACGTGGGGCGCGAGGCATCGGCACCGACCCGATGGAACGAGCTGCCATGATGCCGCGCTTGGCCGCTACTGGGCGCCCCGCGAAATCGTCGATTTTGCGGAGATTCGAAGGCCAAGGGGGCCGACGTTCGGTCCAACCGAACCGCAACACCGGCACCTCTTAGCGGTCGTCGTCGACGGCTAGCTCAGTCGAGCGTGTGCGAGACGAGATCGAGGAAATCGCGCTCGTTCGTGATTCCTCCCGCGAGCCGCGCGTTCAGCGTGTAGCCGTGGCGTTTCGCGAGCGCTTCGTATTTCGGGCGGCGATGCGCGACGAGTGACGGAAAGATCCACCGCACGAACTCGTCGGGGACGACTTTGTCCGGGCTTTCGAGCTCCGCTTCCGCGACGTACTCGGC
>Ga0070694_100002278_pt1 | contig 11346 bp, 11 predicted proteins | sample KBSK1251metaG_FD_65470 | JGI IMG/M metagenome (GOLD analysis project Ga0070694, IMG submission 65470) | Corn, switchgrass and miscanthus rhizosphere microbial communities from Kellogg Biological Station, Michigan, USA - KBS K1-25-1 metaG | ecosystem: Host-associated > Plants > Roots >... | reverse complement strand
GACACAGTAGTTCCGAATTGATTTTTGAAAAGGGCACGTATGTCAATGGTAGACGGCTTCCCTTACAAGGAAGAGGTTGGGGGTTCGAGTCCCTCCGCGCCCACCATTGTGAGATCTCAAGTCTCAAATCTCAGATCTCAAATTTGAGATCTGAAAATGCGGAGTCGTAGTTCAGTTGGTTAGAACGCCGGCCTGTCACGTCGGAGGTCGCGGGTTCGAGTCCCGTCGGCTCCGCCATTTTTGAAGCGGTTGCTCTCTCAAAAAGAGTAACCGCTTTTTGTTTTTTCAGAAGCCGCATTACCTTTCCCTCGTGTTCCTGGCGCTAGTCATTTTCAAGCGGTGTTAACGAATTAAGAAGGCAACGTCCTGAGTTTCACTTCAGAGTCGAAAAACGCTTACCACCATCGCTCAGGATGAAGAAATAAGAAGCGGCTTCAGATGGCTCGACCCAGGTTTTTGCGATTAATGTACCTACTCTCGGCGGGTCTCTGCACAAAGAGGTTTGTTCTTCGAGTTAGCCGGTCACATCACCGAGTATTTTTGCCGAGGTACTCCAGCCATTGATTAGTGACCAGATGGCTTAGGCAGAAAACTTCGCACGGTTCTGACACACACCGCGAATCAGCCTATCAGGTAGTCGCGCACGAAGACTCAAGGAAGTTGGGTCTGAGGAGACTTCCAGCGATCATTCGCTGGCCCCGACTTCACTTGAGCACCCTTATCTTGCTCCTAATAATTCCGGAGGGGTGCGCGCACTCAGAAGTAAATTCCTAAGTGCCGTCACATACACCCAGAGTTTTCCATCCGTGAACGTCCAATAGAAAACCAACCACAAAAATGCCTTTAAGAAGAGTGCAGCCGTTGTCGCGTAAAGCCTGGCATTCGGCTTCTCGGAAAAGTAAATTGCTAACGGTTGAATCACCGCATAGAGATACAGAATGGCTAGTACGCCTGTTCCCGGATCGATGAATTTGCTCCCCAACCGTCCTACAACAAGAGCCATTACGACTCCGCTTCCACATGCGATTAGCGCATCAATCCAATGTAGGGCGCTGTTGAGTTCCGGCGAGAAGACGGCCACAGCATATAAACTCATAACCAAAAGGACTACACATGCAAATAGTACCTTATAGTTAAATGCCTCTCGATATTCCTCGGAGTTATCATCCTGATGATATTCGCCGTTCGAAGTATTCCCTCTGACTGTCAGTTCTGACATTTCAATATATAAGAAAAATAGAAACACTGCGGTTAATGCGCTAAAGAGGGTGCGAAGGAGGTCGTAGATTTTATCCTGTCGAGTCTGTGCAGGAAGTGGAGAAGCTTGGCCTGTATTCGTCGCTGACGGGATTCGCAGTTCATTCGAAACAGACGAAATTGTATTACCTTTGTTGGGTTCGACCTCGTTACTCCTAGTCCTAGTCTTAGACGATAATCAGGGTCACGGGCGGTGTCCGGGAATCCAAGCTTTGCGTGGTGGCTGCCGCTCCCCATACTGAGATCATCAAAAGGTCGAAAGTCCTTTCCTAAACCAATCTATTGCCGGATAATCTGAGTACAATCAATCGATCATGATTTCCATTGCTGAGGCAATCCAAATCGTCAAGACCCAAACTGCGCAGCTGTTTGCCGAAGACGTAGCTATCGACTCATCACGCGGACGAATCCTGGCGGAAAATATCGTCGCCGATACTGACCTGCCTCCGTTTGACCGCGCCCAAATGGATGGCTACGCAGTTCGCGCAGCTGACGTGGGCAACGTGCCGGCGCACCTCCAGATCGTCGGTGAATCCGCAGCGGGCGCAGGCTGGCATCATGAAATGAAAGCCGGCGAGGCTGTTCGGATCATGACCGGGGCGCCGGTACCCACCGGGGCTGACGCGGTCCAGCAGGTTGAGTTGACCCGCGAAAGCGACTCGCAAGTCGAGATTCTGGAACCTGTCGAACTGGGTCGATCGATAGTAAGGCGAGCCAGCGAAATCAAATCAGGCGAAACCATTCTGCGCGCCGGCGAAGAAATCAACGCGGCGATGATTGCGACTCTGGCGTCATTCGGCTATGCAAAAGTGAAAGCAGGCGCGCGCCCGAAGGTCGCGGTGATGGCTACCGGCAGCGAGTTGGTCGATGTCGATCAAAAACCCGGGCAGGATCAGATTCGCGATTCAAATAACTACACGATCGCTGCCTATGCTGAATTGTCCAACGCAGTCGTCGAACGCCTGCCGCTCGCGGGCGATGACACTGAAGAATTGAAGCGCCAAATCTCGCGCGCCGCAGAGTATACGGACGTTTTGATTACTTCGGGTGGCGTCTCAATGGGCGTCTACGATTTCACCAAAGCGGCATTGAAAGAGCTTGGCGCTGAAGTTTTCTTCGAACGCGTTGCCCTCCGCCCGGGCAAGCCGACGGTCTTCGCACGTTTGGGAAACACGCTCGTGTTTGGCCTGCCCGGCAATCCGGTTTCAGTCTCAGTAACCTTCAACCTGTTCGTCCGGACCGCGTTGCGGGCGATGCAGGGAGCCAGGGAGACGACGTTGCCGGTTGAGCATGCCGTGCTGGCGCGCAATGTCAAAGGTTCAATCGATCGCGAAAGTTATCTACCCGCGACTCTGAGAACAGATGAAAAAGGAATGCTGTTAGCTGAGCCCTTGAAGTGGGGCGGGTCTTCCGATTTCGTTTCGTTTGCGCGCGCGACGGCGCTGATTAACTTGCCCGCAGGAGCGGGAATAATTGAAAGCGGAACTTCGGTAACGATTGTCAGGCTGCCTGCTTGAGAGCGCATATCTTACTTCGGTCCATACGGACATTTACTCCTCGGATCAGCGGTCTTTAGACAATCGCTTGAGACACTCCCATCAGCAAAGTAAACGTAAGAAATCAGGACCTGCGCCTTGCTGATTTTCGCTAACGTAGTCTGTCCGTTAATTATGTCTCTGGCCCAGGTATAGATAGAGTCAGGCAGGGTCAACTCACGCAGGTCTCCCGGATCGAAAGACACAGGATTCACTTTGCGGACGCACTCCCGGCACAAGTATGGAATCTGAATTCGATGCAGTGGCCCAAGCTCGGGCATTATTAAGGTGATTTGAACCTGGCGGAGTTTCTTCCGGGAAATGTTTTTGATCCGAAAACTGATGTTCTTCAACCACTCGTCGCTGGCATTGAACGCCTCGCCGAAGTTCACTAGTCGGCCCTCGACCATAATCGACTGGATTTCTACGTCATCAATCCGATCGACTATGTGATTATCAGGCGTGGTGTTGGTTCGTGAGTTGTAGACAGACTTGGCAGGCCACTCGATTACTTTGCGTTGGTCCTGAGTAAATACCGGCAACCCGGCAATTAGCACGACCGTCAGGAGCCGGCCGATCATTGGCAAGCAATGTCTTAGCTTTTTCATCATTCACGGCTCAAAGAATGAAGCAAACAGGTTTTCGCGCCGGCCAGATTATTCTGTTATGCTCGCCCGAAAGCAAGCGATTTATTTTTAGATTCGTAGTCTTCCTAGCATGTCGGTTAGCCAGGTCTCACAAATGAAAGAGACAAGCGTGGACCGTTCGCCGGTCGCGCTGGCGCACGAGGCAATTCACGATACAGTTGTCGGCATTTTGGCCGATCAACCCCGCGGCGCGTTGCTGGATGTTCCGGCAGGTGAAGGCGCGCTCGCGGCCCGTTTGATCGAAGCCGGATTTGATGTTTGTTGTTGCGATCTTTATCCCGAGATCTTCCGCCTCGATGGCGTGGACGTTCACCGTGGGAATCTGGATGCTGAACTACCATTCACCGATCAATCCTTTGAATACGTTACCTGTCTCGAAGGTCTGGAGCACATCGAAAATCCGCAACAAGCGATGCGCGAATTCGCCCGCGTGCTGAAACCAGGCGGCCATCTGATCGTCAGCGTGCCCAACATCCTGAACATTGAGGAGCGTCTGAAGTGGCTGCTTCACGGATACACTTCGCACTTCAAACCAATCAGCCGCCCGGCGGTCGCACGTCTGCGCGCTGAATATGACGATCGCATGGAGATTGCCGCGCACGTCAATCCCATTGGCTATTCCGAGTTGCGTTACATCCTGGAAAAAAATGGTTTCGAAATCGTGAAACTCTTTCGCGATAGGCCGAAAGGAAAGAGCTGGATGTACTGGCCGATTGTGGCTGTAATTCGATTGCTGGCGAAACTAACACCCGGGCAGAAGCGAACAGAGCGCTGGACCTACGAGTTGGCATCTAACGAAGTCTTGTTGGGAGGAAATACCTTGATCGTCCAAGCGGTTCTGAGTAACGTGTCGACAACCAGTTTAACCGCAGAGGAAAAAGAGGTTTCCGCAGAGGGCGCTGAGGATGACTGATTAAATCTTCATGACTCAACTAACGCACATCGACGAACAGGGCCGCGCCAAAATGGTGGACACCAGCGACAAGTCAGTCACGGCGCGCAGGGCCCTGGCTTCCGCGCGCGTCCTGGCCTCTCCCGCCACCATCGACGCTATTCGCCAGCATCAGACTCCAAAAGGCGATCCACTTGAAACGGCGCGACTGGCGGGTGTCATGGCTGCCAAACAGACCGCAGATCTGATTCCGCTGTGTCACCCCCTGCCATTGACCCACGTGGAGGTTCGCGCAGAAGTGCTTGAAGACTCAATCTATCTGGAAGCGGAAGTCGCAACGCGCGCGCAAACCGGCGTCGAGATGGAGGCCCTGACCGCGGTTTCGGTCGCCGCGCTGACCATCTATGACATGTGCAAAGCCATCGACAAGTCGATGACTATCACGGATGTGCGCCTGGAGTTGAAAACCGGCGGTAAATCGGGCGACTACCGGCGCGACCTTAATCCTCAGGGAACAAGCTGAGCCGAATCAGCGTTCTTGAAGGTGAACGGAGCGGACTTGGTAAGGAACGCTCGCAGAGACCCGGCCGTAAGGGAGGGTGCCCTCGGGTATCGAAAAAGTGGAGCGGAGGACTAGCCGATGAAATACAAACTGGCGAATGACGCGCGACCGCAGGCGATGACCTTGTTACTCGCCGCCGTCATCTCGATTGCTATCTGGTTCATTCCCTACGCTGAAATCCTCAGTTATCCATTTCGTATATTCGTTACCTTCATACATGAGGGCGGACACGCGATTGCCGCTCTATTAACCGGCAATTCAGTTCAAAGTTTGAGCGTGGCGATGAACGGAAGCGGCGAAACCTACACGACCCAGGGCGGCTGGTTTTCGCAAATGTTTGTTTCGAGCGCCGGTTACATCGGCGCGATGACCTTCGGGGCGCTGCTGCTGGTTTTGATTCGACGCGCGGTGGCTGCACGCATTGTGCTCCTCGGCTCAGCCGGGATAGTGCTCGCACTGACAATTATCTTCGGAGTAGTGAAACCATTGTTTGCGGGCGTCTGGCTTTCGCTGAGCGGACTTCCCTTCACCTTATTTGCCGGCGTGCTTCTGTCGGCGGGCCTTTTTGCCGTGGCGCGCTTTGCGTCAGCGCGGGTCGCTACTTTTGTCGTTAGCCTTTTGGCAGTGCAGTGCGTTTTGAACGCGTTGCTTGATCTGAAGACTGTCTTCTTCCTCTCATCACCTTTCGCGGCCACCGTGCCCACCGACGCGTTGAATATGGCCAACACGACTGGCGTTCCGGCTATCTTCTGGGCCGGCTTGTGGATCGCATTTTCGGTCTTAATCCTGCTCGTGGCGATCAAGCAATACGTCGGGTCGCGGCAAAGATCGTTTGCCGGCATGCCCGACCTGACGCTGGATAAAGGCTCGCCGGTGTGGGCAATGCCCAGCCTGCCCTCGACCTCAGATCAGGTTCGCTACGACAAATCAGTTTGAAGCCCGGTTGACGCGAAGGCTCGGAAAACCGCCCGCCCGGCTTCACGTTTTCTTTAGATCACAGAAATCCCTTCCAAACCTCAAAGTTCTGTGATAGAAGCAACGCCATCCTGAGGGGGACTGCTCGCCGCCGTCGCTTGTCACGCCCGCTCATAGCGGGCAACCCGTCCGTCCTTCGTTTTACAGAGGAGGTTCTTATGAAGATCCGACTTTGCGTGGCGCTGCTTCTCGCGCACGCCATCGTTCTGTCTGTGACACCGTGCTTCGGAAAGAATTCGTCGGAACTGGTCAAGCAACGCGAGCGAAACACGATTTCGCTGGAGTTGGAAATTACCAAAAAGAACTCAAACGCATTGCAACGTATGATGTCGTTTATGAATTTAGGCCCCAATGGCTATGCCACCGGATTTCTGGTGGGCGAGCACCTGGTAATGACGGCGTATCATGTGGTCTCGGCCAACATCGGCGAGTCAAAAAAAATGGCGCTCGGATTCAGCCGTCATGATGAACTGCAGGCTAAGGTCTACACCAACGGCTGTCAGGCGAAGGTGGTAAAAGTGGACGAGGCCGCCGATTTGGCTTTGCTTGAGGTCTGTGGTCTTTCGAAGCGAACATCCTCTCCGGCTTTTCAATCCAACCTGAGCCAGGACGAAACGATTCTTTTGATTGCGCGGCCACACGGCGACCGCGTCATCAGCCAGGGAACCTTTTCCGGACCATACTCGATGAATGGACTTGATTATTGGTCAGGTAAGATTACGGCTCGCGACGGCTTTTCCGGCAGTCCCGTCTATAACCAAAAGGGTGAGATTATTGGTGTGTTCAGCGGCTATGACTGGACCAGGAAGTTGGCGGTGATTAGTCCCGGGCCGCGGGCCCAGAAGCTTCTGGAGGAATACTCAGCCGGGCGGCGACCGTAAAGTAGCAGACGCATCTTGCGCATGCTCCAGGGGCGGTACGCCCGTGCCACATCGCCGAACTGCACGACCACCCAAAGGCCACCCTCGCTTGCTTCCACTGGATCGGGATCGTATAATTTGCAGCTTGCTCGGATCGTCGGATGCGTTATCCGGTGGGTTTTGGCCCACTTTTTCTTTTGGGCAAAAGTGGGTGATTTTGGAAGGGTGAACACAGACTAGCCTCTGTGCCCACATCATGAACTCAGGTTCGGTTGTAGAGCGTGTTTGTCAGATTGCCGAGCAGGCTGCAATCGATCACGGCGTCGAACTGGTCCACACCGAAGTCGCGGGCCCGGAAGGCCATCCCGTAGTTCGCGTGTTCATTGATAAGCCGAACGGTGTAACTCACAAGGATTGTTCCGGAGTGAGTACCCAAATCAGCACGGTTCTGGACGTCGAGGATTTCATTCACTCGGCTTACACTTTGGAAGTTTCATCACCGGGGCTGGAGCGTGGCCTTTACAAACTGCCCGACTATGAACGGTTTGCCGGGAGTCAGGCGAGGATTAAGACCCGGATCGCGGTAAACAACCAGCGAAACTTTCGCGGGCGGATCGTCGGGATTGAGGACGATCAGGTTATTTTGGAAGATCGCACGGGCGGTCGCGTCACACTTCCCTTTAAGACAATCGTCAAGGCGAATTTGGAAGTTGATGTCGAAACCGAGTTTCATCGTGCGCGTGAACGCGAAGACGTGGATCGAGATTTAATCAGAAACCGTAGCCGTCAAGGCTAAAACTAACTAAATGAGTACGAGCATTGCGCAGAACATAGAAGCCCTTTGCCAGGAGCAAGGCATTGATCGCGATTTAGTGATTGAGGCGATCAAGGAAGCCGTGCGGGCCGCTGCCAAGAAACAGTTCAAGGGTGGCGAGGACATTCAGGTCGATTGGAGTCCGGAAACCGGACTGGAGCTGGCGGCGTCAAAGGTCGTCGTGGACGAGGTGGCCGACCCGTCGACTGAGCTTTCGATCGATGAAGCGCGCGAACTCGGCGGCGACGAAGTTGAAGTCGGCGATGCCCTCCTGCTGCCAATGCCGATGGAGGAATTGGGCCGCATCGCGGCGCAAACGGCCAAACAAATCCTGTTTCAGAAAGTGCGCGACGCGGTTCGGTCGAACGTCTATGAGCAGTACATTGATCGCGTCGGTGAGCTGGTCAACGGTTTCGTCAAGCGCTTTGAACGCGGCAACATGATTGTCGATCTCGGAAATCTCGAGGCCATTCTGCCGCGCTCGCAACAGTCACGCGGCGAACAATGGAACCAGGGCGAGCGCATTCGCGTCGTGATCACCAACGTTTCGAAAGAATCAAAAGGACCGCAGATCGAGGTTTCGCGCACTTCGCCGGAACTGCTCGAGCGCCTATTTGAAATGGAAGTGCCTGAGATTTATGACGGCACCGTTGTGATTAAGTCCTGTGTCCGCGAACCAGGTGAACGCGCGAAGATTGCGGTCGTTTCGAACGAACGCGATGTCGATCCGGTGGGCGCCTGCGTCGGCATGAAGGGATCTCGCGTCCAGGCAATCATTCGCGAGTTGCGCGGCGAGAAAATCGACATTATCGAATGGTCTGAAGAGCCTTCGGTCTTTGCGGCAAATTCATTGTCGCCGGCCAAGGTCAATCAGGTGCGTATCACCGACATTGAGAATCGCCAGATGGAAGTCATCGTCAATGAAGACCAGCTCAGCCTGGCAATCGGCAAGCGCGGACAGAACGTCCGGCTGGCCACGAAGCTGGTTGGCTGGAACATTGATATCCGCAGTGAAGAAGAATTGAAGAAGGAAGTCGCCGAAGCGATGGGTGCAATGATCGCTTCCGGAGCGCCCGTGCCCCTGTCGGCAATCGAAGGCGTGACTTCACAGCAGGCTGAAGCGCTCGCCGAGCACAACGTCAACGACATTGACGGCCTGGCCGCCACTACAGTTGACGATCTGGTCGAGTTTCTGGACGTCAGTCTGGACGAAGCCGAAAAAATCCTGGCTGCCGCTCAATCAGTCATCCAGGTCCGCGATCGAAGCCGGCAACCGGGTGAGGACGAAACAGCTGAGGGTCAGACCGCAGGCGAGTCTGAAATCGAACAACACGCCGTTTCGGCCGAGTTGGACGAGAACGCTCCGGCTAGTGAGGTTGCGCCGAATGACGACATGACGGCCGCCGGATACGATGAAGCCGTTGAACGTGGCACCCCCTTCTCTGCCGAAGAAACAATTCGGGCCGAAGATTCAGCCGATCCGGTGGCTCTCTCCGAAGCCGATCCGATGAGCGTTGACGAGTTGATTTTGCAGGAAGCCGGGCGCGATCTGCGGCCGGACGTGGTCACCCCTGGCCCCGACAGTTCCCTGGCAGTTGACCCCGTTGAAGTTGGTGAAGCAGTGGAAGCAGCTTCGCCTGATGAACAAATTTTCGCTCCGTCACCCGACAATGTGGCCGCGACGGACGAAAGCACCGAGGACGAGAAGCGATGAAATGCTTCTGAAGCGGCCAAATATTAGTCGCGTACGCGCCCTTAGGCGTACGCCCCGCCTCCGGCGCCTGCCGTAGCAGCGCTCTTTGAGCCTGCGTGCGAAAGGTGTTCCGAGGCAACACGTTTCGCCAGCAGCAAGGAGCGCATGTCAGCAGTAACCTCGAAAGTTCGCATTTACGATTTAGCTAAAGATCTGAAAATCGATACCAAGCGCCTGATTGAAGAAGTCCGGCGTGAAGGCGTTGATGTCAGTGTCCCCTCGAACTCGATTTCGAAAGAACTCGCGGAAAAAATTCGCGACAAATACTTTCCCAAGAAAGACACAGCCGTCAAACGCACGGTTCGAATCGTCAAGAAGGCGGCGCGTCCCGTTGCCGAAGAGCCGCCGGTCGAAGAGACGCCTGAAGTTGCCGCGCCGGTAATCGAGCATGTCGAGCCTGAGCCTCCTCCAGTTGAGGAAACGATCGTCGCGCCACAGCCACCTGCTCAGGTTGTGCGCCGGTTAGCCCCGGCAGTGCGCGCGCCACAGCCGGCTCCGGAAGCTGAAGCACCTCCGGTTGAGTCGCCGGCACCGCCGCCGCCAGTCGTCGTCGAGGCAGCGCCCGAACCGGAGCGCAAGGTAGTTGCGCCTCCGCCGGCGCGCCAGGTGAGAGTGCTGCGTCCAACCGCTGCTGCCTTGAATGCCGGAATTCGTCCGGGCGAACGCGCCCCGGCGCCGCCGCCGACCACACCGCCCGCTACCCGTGAACGACCCCGTGAACGCACGACGCGCGGTCGCACGGAATACACCGGGACTCCCGGCGAAACCGCCACTCCGCAAACGACATACATTCCACCGCCAGACGCCGGACGGCGCCGATCGCGTCGCGGCTCGACGCGTGGTGGTAAGCGAGGGCCCGACGGCAAGGGAACGAGGTTCGATCGCGACTTCATTGCGCCGCCGGATGTGCTCAGCCTGGAAGATCGTATCGCCGGCAGACTGCAAGTCTCGACCGCGTCTGATCTGAAACCGGTTCGACTGGTCGAAGGCTCGACAGTCAAAGAGTTCGCTGAAAAGCTCGGTATCAAACCGAAAGAAGTCGTGGGACTGCTGCTCCAGCGAGGCGTGTTCGCGACTATCAACCAGGCGCTAAACGACGAAATCGCCGCAGACCTTGGCAAGCGTTTCGGTTACGAGGTTACTTTTGTGCCCTTCGAAGAAATGGTCGCGGAGCAGGAGTTCGAAGAACTTATCGCCGCTGATGCCGACGATGTCGAAGTGCCACGCGCTCCGGTGGTCACCGTCATGGGCCACGTCGACCACGGAAAGACCTCGTTGCTCGATGCCATTCGCTTTACGAATGTCGCAGGCGGCGAGGCGGGTGGTATCACGCAACACATCGGCGCCTACAGCGTCGAGGTCTCCACGCACGACAATCCAACCGAAAAGCGTCGCGTCGTCTTCCTCGACACGCCCGGTCACGAAGCATTTACCTTGATGCGCGCGCGCGGAGCCAAAGCAACCGACGTCGTGGTTCTTGTAGTCGCTGCTGATGACGGCGTCATGCCGCAGACGATTGAAGCGATCGAGCACTCGCGCGCCGCGGGTGTCCCGATCGTTGTGGCCATCAACAAGATCGACAAGCCGGATGCTAATCCCGATCGTGTACGTCAGGAGCTATCCCAGCAGGGACTGAATCCGGTCGCCTGGGGTGGCGAGACGGAAATGGTCGAGGTGTCAGCCAAGAAACAACAGAACCTCGACACCCTGCTCGAGACCATCCTGCTGACTTCGGACATTTTGAACCTGCGCGCCAGCACGACGCGTCTGGCTTCCGGCGTCGTGCTGGAAGCGAAACTCGATCGCGGTCGTGGCTCGGTGGCTACCGCTCTGGTCCAACAGGGGACGCTGCGTGTCGGTGATCCGTTCATTGTCGGACAAATCTTCGGCAAGGTGCGCGCGATGTTTAATGATCGCGGCGAGCCCGTGACTGAAGTCGGCCCCGCAACTCCGGTCGAAGTACTCGGACTACAAGGCGTGCCGCAGGCCGGCGAGAGTTTCCAGGTGGTGGCAGACGTCACTCGCGCCCAACAGATTTCCAGTCAACGCCA
>Ga0070694_100002276_pt1 | contig 11351 bp, 8 predicted proteins | sample KBSK1251metaG_FD_65470 | JGI IMG/M metagenome (GOLD analysis project Ga0070694, IMG submission 65470) | Corn, switchgrass and miscanthus rhizosphere microbial communities from Kellogg Biological Station, Michigan, USA - KBS K1-25-1 metaG | ecosystem: Host-associated > Plants > Roots >... | reverse complement strand
TCTACTTTCCAAACGGGAACCAGTAGCTTCGAATTCTCTGCCTTGACTGAGCATGTGGGAGTTGGTTTCCATGATTCCACTTCTGTTTCTCGTATTTAAGTTTCACAACTGTAGTAACGACACATAGCCGCCGGCGGCTTGCGATGCCAGCCACTCACGGACATAACGTTCATTTGTGCCCGTTTTCTGGGCCAGTTCGCTTGAAGTTAAGGGCCCTGCGGCAAGTCCTTTGTACAGGCCCAGCTTGTCGCCGATCACCGCCATCGCACAGTGAAGCGTCCCTCCAAAGTCAGCAAGAAATCTCCCCACCAGCTCATTTAACTTTTGTTCGTCTACACTCATGATTTAAAGTCTCCTTCTTTTCTCTTCTGAAGCCCCGCGATATTAGTCTCCGCCCCGGCAGTAAGTCATAAACGTACGGTAAATGTTCAGTAACCTTTCCAGGTCCGGCGGCGTCCTAGTCACCATACGGGTGGTCCGTTTCTTCGTTGCGTTGGACGTTAGCCAGCACTTCGGCGATGAAAGTAAGGAGCTGATCGAGCGATTGAAACCGAATCGCTCTGGAAGACGGAATATGTTCGATTCTTCCTTCGAATCGGCACGCCTCAACAGCTGTTTCCGGGCGAAACTGAATCACGAAGGCCGCCTTGTGTTCCCATCCATCCATCGAATACTGCCATCCTTTCCGGTAGGAAGAACAATAGGCCGATTCTCAACGCGAGTCATAAGCCTGCCGTAATGTTTCGGTAACGCCGTTAGCGAATATGGGGAACGAAAAACGCATCCTGTTCGATCCCTTTTGCCTCGATTTGGCGAACGGGCGACTGTGGAGAGGGTCGCAGCCAATCAAGCTGCGGCCGAAAGCTTTTGCAGTACTCGATCATCTGATTGCGCGGCCGGGTCAGCTCGTCACCAAAGACGATCTTCTCAATGCGGTCTGGCCGGGAACATTTGTCGGCGAAGCCGTTCTCAAGGTCACTATTCGTCAGATTCGCGATGCTCTTGGCGACGATTCAAAGACTCCTCGTTTCATTGAAACCGCACATCGGCGAGGTTATCGCTTCATCGGCCTGATCGATGAAGTCGACACGGTATCCGCCGCGGACGCGCTGACAGCGGATCGCATTGCTTCCGGCGTTCGCCGGCAAGTTGTCGGACGCGAGGAAGCTCTGGGGATAATGCGCGGCCGGCTGGAAAAAAGTCTCGCTGGTGAGCGTCAGATTCTATTCGTCACCGGTGAAGCGGGTATTGGCAAGACGGCCCTGGTAGATACCTTTGCGCAATGGGTCGCATTTGATGGCGACCTAAGAGTCGGCCGCGGACAATGCCTCGAGCAATACGGTACAGGCGAAGCTTATTTGCCGGTTCTCGAAGCGATTTCACGATTATGTCGGGAGCAGCCTGAAGTCGTTGACGTGCTGCGAGCGCATGCGCCGATGTGGCTACTCCAGATGCCTTCGCTGCTTAGCGCCGAAGATCGCGAGTTATTGGGTCGCGCAGTCTCTGGCGCAACCCGGGAACGGATGCTGCGAGAAATTAGCGAAGCGTTAGAAGCTCTATCAGCGAAACGGCCACTGGTGCTGATTCTCGAAGATCTTCATTGGAGCGACTATTCGACGCTGGATCTGGTCTCATATCTGGCGCGGAAGCGCCAGCCGGCGAAGTTGATGGTAATCGGCACTTATCGGCCCGCGGACTTAATCATAACCGGCCATCCGCTTAAGTCGGTCAAACAGGAATTGCTTAGCAAACAACAGTGCGCGGAATTGCCACTTGAATATTTGACCGAAGCAACGATCGGAGAATATCTATCGCTTCGGTTTCCGGGGAATATTTTTCCTGCTGAACTCGCTCGCCTGATCCATGAGCGAACCGACGGAAATCCGCTGTTTCTCGTGAACGCCGCAGATTACCTTTTGTCCAAAAAGCTAATAACTCAGATCAATGGGCGTTGGGAATTAACCATCGGCACTGAGAACATCAACGTCGGAGTTCTAGACAGCATCAAGCAGATGATCGAAAAACAACTCGATCATCTCGATCCTCTGCAACGGCGGACCCTGGAAGCGGCGAGCGTCGCGGGAGTTAAGTTCTCAACTTTCGCCGTCGTCGCCGCGCTAAAAGAGGACCGGGCCTCGGTGGAAGCCGGCTGCGAGGAACTCGCTCGGCAACATCAATTCATTCAGGAAGCAGGGTTCAGAGTTCTACCCAGCGGCGAAGCGATCACTCGGTACCAGTTCATTCATGCGTTATATCAAAACGTGCTGTATGAAAGGTCAGCCCTATCGCGGCGAATGCAGTTTCATCGCCGGATTGGTGAACAACTGGAGGCTCTCTATGGAGAAGACGCCCGGGCGATTGCAGCGCAGTTGGCAATGCACTTTGAACGTGCGGGGAACCATAAGCGCGCGGCCCAATATTTTCAGCGGGCCGCGGACAACGCTATTCGCCGGTTCGCATATCGCGAGGCAGTATTGCTCTCGCGTCGCGGACTGGAATTGCTTTTGAGCTTGCCTGACACACCTGAACGCGCGGAGCAGGAACTTTGCCTTCATCTCACGCTGGGCATGCCCCTGATTGCCACCGAGGGCTACGCGGCCGCCGAAGTTGGCGCCGTTTATCTGCGGGCCCGCGAGCTGTGCCGGCAGTTAGGCGACCCGCCTGATCTGTCTGAGGTCCTCTGGGGACTCTGGACTTTCTATACATTGAAGGCGGAACTGCGCACAGCCCGCAAGGTCGCGGAAGAACTGCTCCAATTCAGCGAGCGGCTCTCTGATCCAGCGTTGGCGGTGCGTGGCCTTTGGGCCATGGAAGCCACTTTCACCCATCTGGGAGAGCACGAGCTCGCAGTTGAACACTATGAAAAAGCCGTCCGGCTTTATGATCCCAGGCAACGTCTTAACGACGGATCCGCACTTCATCCGGCAGTCGCCATGCCATGCTTTGCCGCCTGGGCACTGTGGTTGCTCGGCAAACCGGATCAGGCCAGGGATAGAATCGAGGAAGCGCTGAAACTCGCCCGCGAAATCGAGGAGCCACTCAGTCTGGCCCATGCCCGGTTATTTGGTGCGATTCTTCATCAGCTTAGGAGGGAGCCTGAGGCAGCGATTGAACTTGCAACTGCGGCCATTGATGTTTCAAACGAGCACGGCCTGGTGCTGTATCGCGCGATGGCGACAATCATGCAGGGTTGGGTGCTGAGCGAATATGGGCGGCATGCCGAGGCGATCGAACGGATTAATCATGGCCTCGAGGCCCTAGAGACAATTGCCACCGAACTGGTGCGGCCGCACTTCCTGGGATTGCTCGCCGAAGCTTTGTTAAGTGTCCGCCGGTATGATGAAGCGCTTGAGAAATTGCAGGAAGGTCTGGACCTGGCCGAGCGCGGTGGAGAGAGATACTACGAAGCCGAACTATATCGACTCAAGGGTGAGATCCTTCTGAAACAGGCCGGTTGGGAAGACATGCGCATGCACAACAAAGTCGCGGATAATGTTATTGCTCATGCCGAAAATTGTTTTAATCAATCTATGACGACCGCTAAGAAACAAAAGTCCAGGTCGTGGCAATTGCGCACCGCGACCAGCTTGTTCCGGCTTTATTACGGCGGTGACAGACAAGAAAAAGGCGTGGCCTTGCTGAAGGAGGCGTGTGAAACGTTCAGTGAGGAACTTGACACTCCGGACCTGCGCGATGCCAAAGTCCTTTTGGATACATTGCCGTCAAGAAACTGATGGCATGGCTTCGAGTCGCTCTTCCAAATACTGACTTCTAATATACATCTTGACACTTCCAGTAATCCGAGCTAATGTGCGGCCACCTCGCAAATCGTAAAAGAGAGTTACTTCCGCTGGGCGTGTGATCGGAGCAGATGCGTCAGGCGGCGCTTCTCTTCCAGTCGTGATCAGTTTAGAGCTGGTTCCGGCGCGTCATCGGCTGAGCTCCCCTCGGATTACCAGGAAGCCCAACAGATTTTAGCGGCTTTTCCAGAGAGGCTTGTGATTCATTAACCGAAGGGTACCCGACGCCAAACGCTCTGTTCACTTACAGGAGACGTATGAGTTATCTGGATCAACCTCGAATCAACTTCACTGGTCGCTTCTATACTAATGTCTCGACCATCAACAACGATCTAACCAACTATGATCCGAGCTCGCCGGTCGGTGATCCTGGATGGAACCCGAACGGAGTTGCTCTCTTTAAGTTCGACAGTTGCAAAGTCACGAGCGTGCAGGCTGCCGGCGATAACAGCAAGCTGATAGGGTCTCCGATTACGACCTCCGCGAAGCCCGCACCCGGCAAGCTGGTGGATCTCGATCCGGAACAGCAGATGCTCTCGCAGGTCATTGGCGTGTCATTGCACCTGACGACTAAATCGGGTGCAGGTTTTAAAGCGATCCTGGACCCGTGTAACTTTCAAGACATCTGGATGTCCGCGCCGGCCCCGAAGGGAATCGCGGGCGCCAGTAATGGCAGCGTCATCTTCGTTTCAACCCTTAGTTCCGTGCAGTGGACTAACGCAAACGAGATCGAGGCGCTGAAGCTGTTGAGCAATAAGACGCAGAACTCACAGCTCGCGATCCGCTTACTAGTCAGTTGCTACTACTTCGCCGCCAACCCCAACGATCCTAATTCCGGCTATGGCCAGTTGATTGGCTCGATAGGCCCGCATGTGAGCGGCGAGCCGGCACAATTCGCGCGCCGCCGGCTGATTTTGCCCTCCATCGCTGCGCCAGCCCCGCAGGCAGTGGCGGGCGTCAAAGCCGCAGCCCAGGTTGCGAAGAGACAACCCATACACGCCGATTTCGAGGTGAGAAAAGATACCGCCACGCAGGTCGAGGCGTCTGCCAAGCCCGTAGCCGCCGCCACCCTGGCCCCGCCGAACCTTCAAGCATGCTACTTCGAGCTCGACGCGGCGAACAGCAGGCTGAGTATCGACCTCGCCAACTCCGTCCCCCTGGAAAGCTTCGGCGGACCGCCGCTCCAGATAGGACAATTGCAGGCGGTGATTGTGGCTCAGGATGGCTCGAACGAACCATTGGGCCAACCTTTCAAAATCAGCGATTTTACCCAGGGCGGCATCGCCGACGTGAAGCTCACCGCCAACCAGGCTCAGAAGCTGGGGGCCATGCGGGCGGGGCTCGTACTTCAGCAGCAGAAGGGTGTGCCCGGGACGCTCGTGCTGGTGGAACACAAGAGCGGCAAGTATGTCGGCATCTCGCCCTTCACCGCGCGGTGTGTGGGCGGCGAGAGCGTAAGCTTCGAGCTGCGTGCCTTCAAATGGGGCAAACCACTGGCGGGTGAAACGCTGGCACTCCAATCGCAGGTTACCGAGGGCATGCCCGCCTCGCTCAAGATTCAAAGCGACGGTTCCGGTAAGGCCGTCACGGATCAGAACGGGCGCGCGGTCTTCACCGTCAAGAGTCCTGCGAAGCTAAACATCCCTGAGGCACGCCAGCAGCTCGACAGCCTTGTCTACAACTTCTCTGGGCCGTGGACGAAATACAACGGCGTGACTGACTCATCCGGGATAGCACCTGCCTCGCTGCTGGTCTGGGCCCCGTACAAAGACGCGGACCTGCCCCACCCGACCTGGGCTGCCCAGGTGCAACCGATCTTCGACGAATACATGCGCATCTACCCCGGCATGAAACAGATCATGGACTTGACCAACTTGTCGGTGGTTCAGGCAAACAAGATTCCGCTCCTGGAGGTCTTGTCTTTACCCTTCGAAGCTCCGCACAGGATGCCGGTGACGCGCGACCTCTCGCCGCAGAAGATCGAGGTGATTAAGACCTGGCTCAAGAACCAAATCGCAAAGAAAAAGAAAGGCGCATTCGCGAAAAATACGCATGGTCGCGGATAGAAGGAAAACTCCAGCAGGAATGGACTTATGGCCGGAGGGGCGGTTCAATCTACCTTGCTAAATCGCGGAGCGGCCCTATTGAGCGCCATTAATCGATGAGGTGGTGGTGGCCCAATTGTAGGGGCGTCCCTCCGTGGACGCCCGGCCTTCTCACGTCGCAGGCAATCAGCGGGCGCCCACGGAGGGACGCCCCTACAAATTAGGCCACTACCGATGAGGTCACTTCCTTGACTATAGAACTCACCAGTCGCGAAGAGCTAATCAATGCGCTGCACCTCGCGGCTGAACTCGAGCACAACCTGATGTGCCAGTATCTGTTCGCGGCTTACAGTATGAAGCGCTCCGTCGGCGAGGGTTTAAGTGAAGTGCAACTGGAGATGACGCGCGGCTGGGGCGCGCTCATGACGCTCGTCGCGCGACAGGAGATGGAGCACATGGGACTGGTGCTCAACCTCCTCACGGCCATCGGCGGCACACCGTACTTCCAGCGCCCAAATTTCCCACAGCGGAAATCGCAATACGGAAAACTGGGCATCAAGTCTGAACTCACGCGTTTCGATCAAGAGACTATCAGGCGCTTTCAGGAGTTTGAAGCGCCACATCCCGAGCCCGGCCCCGAATTCTGCTCGACGCGGGGCATCGCGCGCGAAGAGATTCGCGCGCAGTTGCTCGCGCCGCAGGTTTTTACGCATCGCTCCGCAAACGAGATGACCGCGGCCACCAAGGGCGCGGCGCGCGAGATCGAGTTCACCTCTGTCCAGGATCTCTACGTCAGTCTGGCGGCGGGCTTCGTCACTGTCGCTGCCCAAATCGGCGAAAAGAATCTGTTCAACGGCGACGTGAGCGCGGAGATTTGGGGTGGCCCGAACACGCCCTATGGCGAAGGCTCTATGGACGACCTCAGCCAGTATGGCTTAGACCTGATCCAGGTCGTTGATCTCAAGAGCGCGATTGATGCGATTGTCGAAATCGTCGAACAAGGCGAAGGCATCCTCGCGCCGCCCGACTATATTGAGCATACGCACTATTGCATCTACACGAACATGCTCGAAGAGATGCACGCCCAGAAACCGGCGTTCGACGCCGCGCGTCCGGTAGTGCGCAATCCGCTGACGAAGATGCACCCGGACATCACTGCACCCAAAGAGGTCAACATCATCACGCGTCCCGAGACCCGCGAAATCGCAAGTCTCTTCAATCTCGCCTACGAGACGATGCTCCTGATGATGCTCTATCTCTACGGCAGCAGCCCGAAGACGATGACCAGGCGGGTTGATTTCATGAACGCCATCTTCTTCCCATTGATGACGATGTTTGTCCGGCCCTTAAGCGAGATTCTGACCCAGCTGCCAGCTTTCAAGGACAAGAAAGGAAACGCCGGGCCCGGCTTCGAGCTCTCCAAAGACAGGTTGGTGCTGCCGCCGCCCGAAGACGTGTGGAGCGAATTTCAGAAGCACTTCGACATCCTGGCGTGGCAGTTCGATCACCTTTGGATCTACGAGCTGCGGCCCGAGAGCGATGACGTCATTAAGCGTTTGCGCTACATGGCTGAGAATATGCGCCGGCTCGCCGACGACTGGCGCGCGCACTGGCAAAACGTCGGGAGGGGTGAATAATCGCCATGTGGCTCTATCTTTCGTTTGCAGGTTATTTTCAGATGCGCATGGCCACCGATCCTGACCCTTCGGACGAGCCTCGGGGCGTCAGTGGCTACACCTTCGCACTCGCCGGCGAGCCGGACTTTGACAACCTCGTCCACCTCCAACCTGATGAGGAGGGCGTCTGCGAACGGCATTTCGGCTATGGGAAAAACGACACCGGCCCGCGCGTCGGCGTCAGCGTTACCCAGGCGAAATGGTTCGACGATGAAAAGCTCGTTTACCACCAGGCGCCCGAATACCTCGGCGCTCGTGTCTCATTCGTCAAAGCACAGCTTACCGAGCGCAACGGCATTGTCATTCGCAATGACCTCTTTGCGATAGATCCTTTGCGTGTTCAGGTGAGAAAAAAGCGCGGCGCGCTGGTGATCGACCGCGAAGATTTTCTTGACCAGAAGAATCCTGGCTTGCCCATCACGCAGGCGACTTCTGAGATGCTTGAGCGACGTCAACCGCAGGGCTTAACCGACAGCTCAGTCGAGGTCGCCAAGGCAACGGGATTGCCCGATGCATCGAACGATTCCTGCATCAACAATCGCCGCATCCGGCAGCGGAATCTGGAAGAGTTGCTCAAGCACACGAGAAACCCTGTCGAGCGCGCGGCGCTGGAAACGCGCATCAGCCAGCTCAACATCCTGCGTCGTTGGTGGGAGCTCTCACAGGGTGGGAAGCCCATTGACCGGCGTGCGCATCAGCTGACGCTGCAAGCCTATGGCTGGGCCGTAGACATCAACGGCGCCGTCCACGTCAACAAGATCGGCGCCGACGAAAACGTGAACTGGCCGCTCAGCTTCTGGATGGGAGGCTGGGACGGCGACGCGTTGTGCGCATACATCTCAGGCTATCTCTCCATCCCGTTGGCGAGCGAGGCGTAAGAATTCCGGGGTTAGAGTACCAACTTTAGTTGGGTTCGAGTTGCAGAAGAAAAGGCCCGACTAAAGTCGGTACTCTGACGCCGCTGGCAAACGAGACGCTGCCGAATTCTTTTATCGAGAGGTCAGAATGTACGAACAGAATGACGCGCAGCAGCAATGGTTGGAGTCGTTTATCGCCCAACATGGCGGAGTCGCCGGGACCGTGCATGTGCAGCGAGGCGAAGATCTCTACCTGACGGCGGCGCACAACATACCGCCGAAGGTGCTCTCGATCGTCGCGCACGTGCCGCACGGAAAGGGCATGGCCGGCCTTGCCCAGGTAAAGAAAGAACCGGTGCAAACCTGCAATCTGCAAACGGACGAAACCGGAAACATCAAGCCGGGCGCAAAAGCAGTTGATGCGCAAGCGGCAGTCGCGCTTCCGGTTCTCGACGACAAGGGCGCCCTGCGCGCAGTCGTCGGAATTGCATGGAGCACGGAGCGCGAAATTGGCTCAACCGAAGAGCAGGCATTGATGAAACTGGCCGCCGCGTTACCACGATAGCGCAATGGCCGAAATAAAAAGGCCGATCGATTTACAGACCCGCCCAGGGGCCGAAGGAGTTTTCCATGAGCGTACTCTCTTTTCCTCGCATCTATTTCAAAGGGTTCATGCAGTGGGACCCGTGCACTTTCAACAACAACGACTGGCAGGAGTTCCCGACGTACGACGCCGTTAATGCGGCCCTCAACTGGAGCTTTCTGGAGACGCAGAACCCGCCGATCACGCAGCAGAACTTCACCAGCACGTTTCGCCCGTGGGCCATCGCTTTGCAGGGAGATAACGTTGACTCACCGCCGGGTCCACGCGTCCCCGCCGAGTGGAATATGTTCGGAGGACACGGCGTCTCTTTCGTGCAGTACGAGGATTACACGACGACGATCATCGGCGGCGACCTCGGATACGACCAGCCAGTGACGAGCGATCCGATAATCGGTACGCCAGTAACGCTCAGCGGCGATGGCGGCAGCGGCCCCGGACGGCTGGTTGATACCAACCCAGTCTCGCCGTGGTCGAGCCAGATCTATTTCGGCCAATTCGCACTCGGCAGCGGCACCTCCGGTCTCAGTGGCCCGCGCGTCTACCGGATGCATTCGCGCTGGCTGAATCCAAATCGGATTTACAGCACAGATCAATTTCTTACTTCGCCGGCCTCCAGCATCGGCGTCTGTTTTCAGACCTGCATACCCTACGATCAGGTGAGCTGGGACAATCCGAATGGTTCGACACTCGTTCTCGCTCTTCAGCAAGCCGTCGAGCAGGCCGGCGCGCTGGGAATAATGGTGCGCTTCACCGGCTACGTTAACGTCTATTTCATGAATGGCATCCTCAACAACATTCAAGCGCAGGTACGTGACTACCCGTCGCTCGCCAGCGCACTGGCGGCGGCCTGGGATCTCTGGAACCAGAGCGGCGACCCCTCACAGTTCTTCTCGAATCCTTGTTACAGCCACATTGTCGGCGTGGTCGGAGTCTGGAATGACGGCGAGTTAGCGAGCGTGCCCGGCGGCCGCTGCCTGGCGGCAGATGCGAGCGTGACACCGTTCGGTTTGAGTGGTGTCAAAAGCAACCCGTCTTCACGTCCATCCGCTGTGGTCGTCATGGGTCATGAGCTGAAGTCGACTGCCGTCAACGTGGTTGGCGACCCGGTTCCGCTGGGACCGGTCGCTGTCAATGTTGATTATGGAGCGAGTCTTATTTCGCTCGACCTCAATAGCACAATGCCTGAGCTGGGCGTTCCGGGGTCGTGGCCCGCTGACCTTACGAAAGCCGACTTTGGCCCGCTTACCGTCGGCGTCATCAGCGGTAGTAACTTCACGCCAATCGCTACGATTCAATACGATCAGTATCAGCAATACGCTTATGAAGCGCGCGCCGGGATCGTTGATATCCCGTTTCCCAACTCCGGCACAGGCCAACTTCTGCAAAGCGGCACCATCGCTATACAGGCCCAGGGCCAGACCGCGCTCCTCGAACAAATTTACACGGCCGAGACCGACACACGCGGCATCTACCTGGATCAGAACGGGCACGCAGAATTTCAGGTCATGGTTTGCCAGATGGGAGCGCCGAGTCCGGGCGCGAACGTACTGCTTGCCCAGTATGACTCCAACCTCAACCTGGTCCCGAGCAATCAGCCGCAGTACGTACTATTCCAAAACGGCAACGTTCAGACGATTGACGCAGGGGGCATCGACACGGTGGTCACCACGCTCGCGACCGACCAGAACGGTAACGCTACATTCGTTATCGGCGCTGTGACTCCGGGTTTCCCCGTGATCGGCTTCTTTCCCTATGCTGAGGGTGACGCACTGCCGCAGCCGCCATCCTCGTTCAATTTCGTTGACGACGCGTTCTACACAACAGTGCGCGTGCTGCCATTCGATGACGCTGTGCCGCAAACGTTTGTTGATCTCTGGAACGAACAACAGGATCCGGCGGCCGCGTGGAACTTCATCTACTACGAAATTCTTTACGTCTACGACATGCTCTTCAACGTCATGTTGGAATACGTCAACCTTGGCAGCCAGCAGGCCGTCGAACAGAACCTCAGTGGTATCTGGTCTGCGATTTCTCAGGAATCGGCCGTCGAGAGCACCTACGCGATGCCGATCACGCGCGACATGTCGTCCGGCAAGCGACTCGCGCTGCAACTCTGGATTTATCTGGTCGCCAACAATTACGACGTTCCAAACTTCAGCGTGAATTCGATTCCGCCTGGCTGGTCTCCTCCGAGTTAGGAAAGGGATGCACTCAAAAGTCGGTGAGTGTCAATCGACGCGTAGCGGCGTAATGAGTTTAGCCGGCCTTTCAGAGGCTGTTTCAAAACTCGGACTTCCAGCGCCAACGGCGCGAAATGTAAATAGGGGTAGGGAGAAGCGATTGGTTTCGTTCCCCCTCCCTCCGAACCG
>Ga0070694_100002275_pt1 | contig 11351 bp, 3 predicted proteins | sample KBSK1251metaG_FD_65470 | JGI IMG/M metagenome (GOLD analysis project Ga0070694, IMG submission 65470) | Corn, switchgrass and miscanthus rhizosphere microbial communities from Kellogg Biological Station, Michigan, USA - KBS K1-25-1 metaG | ecosystem: Host-associated > Plants > Roots >... | reverse complement strand
CCTATAAAACTCGAAGAGCTGGTGAACATCGTGGCAGACATCTGTCGTGAGAAAGATCAGCCTGATGAACCACTTGACACAGTGGTGAATCGCGCCGCCCCTGCGCTCGATCTCGAGACGATTCTCGAACAGCAACATGTGCTGGCATTACTCTGGCAGGAAGTTTGCCGGCTGCCACCGCGCCAACGCGTTGCGTTATTGCTCAACTTCAGAGATGGACGAGGACAGGACCTGATCAGTCTTCTGCCATACACGCGCACGGCGACGATTGCACAGATTGCGGAGGCATTGAATTTCCCACTCGTCGAGTTTCTTAGGCTTTGGAACAAGCTGCCGCTCGACGATGTGAGGATTGCTGAGTTGCTGGGCGCCACGCGGCAGCAGGTAATTAACTTGCGGAAATGCGCGCGCGAGCGTCTGGAACGCCGGCTGAGCGCCGTTATCGAGAAAAGTGGTGGCGGTAAGTAATATCGGCGGTTTGTCAGACTCTAACCAATTTAGGGTTTCGTCTGAGTAGCCAGCCTAGGACGATGTCGGAACATCTTTCACAGACTCAGCTTGCAGGGTACAGCGGGCGCACATTATATCCCGACGAATTGTTGGTGGTTGATAGCCACCTCGCGTCGTGCGATGAGTGTCACGAACGTCTGACACGCATTAATCCCGGCACAGCGATCGAGTCGGGCGAGGAGCGTTTTCATCTCGATTACGACCAACACTTAGTCCCATATGTTGAAGGCACGGCGAACGAGATCGATCGCGAGATTGTCGACAGTCACGTCGCGCAATGTTCGAAATGTGCTGACGAGTTAAGCGATCTGCTTGCGTTTAAAGACCAACCAGTTGCTGCTCTCAGTGGTGAGGTTCGCAAACCATCAGGACGGAAGCAATGGTTGCCGCAATGGCGTCTGCTGCCGAGTCCTGTATTGGCCGCGGCAGTAGTTATAGCAGTCTTCGTTTTGACCTTGGCGGTCATATGGTGGACCAAATATCCGACAGCTCGACCTGTTGAAAAGGTGGAAACTAAGCCCTCGCCTGCACCGACCACCGAAACCGCACCTTCCACTCCGGAGCTAGCAAAACAGCCGCGTGAGGAACCTCTCATCGTGCTCAATGATGCGGGCAGGCAGGTCACCGTGAACCAGCAAGGCCGCCTTGAGGGTCTCGACGAATTGTCGCCGGATTTGAGAGAGAGTGTCGAGAAAGCATTGGCTACTCGCCAGCTTCGTGCTTCGCCTGCCTTAACAGGGTGGACCACCGGCGCGGCAAACTTGCGAAGTGGACTCGAGCAGCAAAGTACGTTCGCGCCGCTGAATCCAACGGATGTTGTAGTTGAAACTGATCGACCGACGTTTCGCTGGCGACCGTTAGAAGCAGTACGCGATTATGTTGTGACTGTCTATGACGATAAGCTTCGCCAGGTTGCTACGAGTGGTCCAGTAAACGGCACGGAGTGGACAACGCCGACCGCGCTTACACGAGGTGTTACCTATTCGTGGCAAATCAGCGCTCTGAAAGATGGTGAGAAAGTTATTTCACCAAAGCCTCCGTTGCCCGAGGCTCGGTTTAGGATTTTGGACCAGTCTGCCGTGGTCGAACTGGCGAGGCTGAAAAAATCTGCGGGAAGCTCGCATCTTGTGATGGGAGTCTTCTATTGGAAACACGGGTTGATCGAGAAATCCGTGCGTGAATTTCGGGCGCTGGCAAGGGCCAATCCGAATTCCACTGCGGTCAAGGAATTGTTGGCGAGTATCCGCCGCCGATAAGCGCCAAAGGCGCGTAATATAATAGCCAGGGGCAAGCGCGAAGCGCGTCGCCCCTGGTAAGGAAATCAAATTTAACGCCCAGCCCTGAAAGGGCGAAATATTTCGGCCCTTCAGGCCTTGGTCGTTGTATTGCATTTGTACCAGGGGCGACGCGCTTCGCGCTTGCCCCTGGCTATTATATCCCGCGCCTTTGACCCTCTGTTGACTTACCAGCCGTCACCGATCATGACGAAGCCCGCCCAATAGAACGGATGGCGGTAACGTTCACTTCGCAGCAGTCCTAATTCCGCCTGTCGCAGTGCCTCCGCTTTCGACTGCTTTGCGTTTTGCGTCGTCAGACGCCGATGGAAGTCGATCATCAAACTCGTCGTGCTCGCCGAATCCACTTTCCACTGGCTCGCCACTGTTGTCGGCACACCCGCAACGAACAGTGCCCACGACATACCAATCACGCCTTCTCCGGCGCCGACCCAACCACGAGCTGTCTGACACGCCGAAAGCACGGCGAGCTTCGCATGCAGATCCATGTTGATGATTTCGCGAGCCTCCAGTAACCCGTCCTCATTCGGATCTTCCGCGGTGTGGGCGAGGGTCAGAAACGAGAACATTGGATTCCGATTGTCCAGGAGTCCATGCGTTGCGAAGTGAAGCACTTCGTATTTCGGCGCTTGAGTTTTTACAACTGCCTCGCGCGCCTCAGCCCCAATGAAGATCTGACTCTTCGCAGCGCCGTAGAGCCGTGCAAGAGTCTTGACCTCCTGTTCAGCTTCAGGCAGCGGACCAAATTTCATATCAGGGTCGCCTCTAAGCGTTGCAACTTCTCCACCACTCAACTGCGGATTACCAAAAGCCAGCAGTGTTTTGAGTCGCGTTGCAGGACTGCGCTGCTTCGTTACCTCTCGCAGGACGCTCAACGACGGCGCGTAGAAGAGCGTGTAGTCTTCGATCAAGTGGACGCCCGTTCTTGGCTGTAACGCCTGAAATGGCAACTCCCAGAGCGCCTGATCGGGCACGAGGCAAAGTGTTTTTCTGCCGCGTAATTGTTCTTCGGCCGGCTTGAGCAGCAGATCGTAGAGTTGGCGCGCCGAGTCCTGATAATTCAAGTCACGTTCGGCAAGCATGCGGCGAAATTCGTTCACCCGGTCAGACAATTGCTTTGAGGTGATCTTGAGCGAGTAGAGCGAAATTTTTAGTGGACTCGCCGTGTTTTTTCGATCGGCGGTCAACACAATCAGGTACGACTTGTCTTCAGCCACAACAAACTCGACGATTGCCGTTGAAGGATCTGGTATTAGTGCGGCGGCCTCTGCGGCTGTGATCGGCATTGCCTCCCCTCGCTGTACTCTTAACTCGGGATGTTTGACGTAGAGACTGGTTAGGAGGGTCTCGTAGGCCATGCGTGCCTTTTCACGACGCGGCTCCATCTCAGCGATACGTTCGACGTTTGGTTTAGGACGCTGTCTCTCTTCGTAGATCTGCACGTTCAGCGCCGCGAGCTCTGCGTTTGAAGTGCGCTCCGCCTCCTGCTCCTCGGCAGACATCGCTTTGTTGATCGGAATGCGTCCGTTACGGAGAACGTCAAGCAAGGTCCTCGCTTTGGCGAGTTCGCTGTACGTCAAAGCATCGACTGGCCGGTTGCGGCTAAGTGCCAACTCGACCATCGCTGTGTACGGTGGCAATTTGTCTTCGAAAAATCGCTGGCGCGCCAACTCGCCGCCACCAACGAGGTATCGCATCTTCTCGATCGTGTTGATGGAGTTATTAAGGTCTTTCTCTGCTTCGTCGAATTGCTTTAACGAAGTATGTGCGCGTCCGGCGAGATCGTAACCTCTCCACAGGATCTCAGGACTTACGAGACGCGTTGCTGTATCGATCACCCGGTTTGATAACTCCAGCGCCTGCTGGTAATCGCCTTGCAGGTAATGGATGACGCCGATGTGGCTCAGAACGTTCGCCATACCTACCTGATCGTCCAACTTTTCACGTATCGCTAAACTTTGCTGGTAGTAATCCAACGCCCGTTTGTAATCGCCCTGTTCGCGGTGAATTATGCCGATGTTGTTTAGCGTGAGTGCGGCCCCGCGCTGATCCTTCAACTGCTCGCGCAGTGCCAGGCTCTGTTGGTAAAAATCGAGAGCTCGCGGGTAGTCTCGATTTCTGTAGTGAGTGAGGCCGATGTTGTTCAGGGCGTTGGCAATCATGCTTTTATCATTCGCAGCCTCGCCAAGCTTCAGCGCACGTTGGAAATACTCCAGCGCCTGCGACTGATTTCCCTGCGAGCCGTGAATGGTGCCGACATTATTAAGCCCCAGGCTGATCGCAGCCTTGTCGCCCATAGCCTCACTCACCTTCAGACTTTTTTCGAAGTATTCCAGCGCGCGTGCATAGTTTCCCTGGTCTCTGTTGACCACGCCGATATTGTTGAGTGCGTTGCTGACGAGCTTTTTGTCATTCACTTCCTCTGCCAACTGCAAACTTCGCTGGAAGTAATCGAGCGCGCCGGGATAGTCTCCGAGGAGACGTTTAGCACTGCCGACGTTACTAACCATGCGGGCAGTCATTACGCGGTCGCGTTTGACGGGTTCCAACGTCAAATGCAGCTCGAACAATTCCAGCGCCTGCTGGTATTCCGCGCGCGAATAATGAAGGACTCCCAGGCTGACGACTGCAAAGGCAAGACCCTCCTGGTCGTTGATTCGTTCAGCAATTGACCGGATAAGTCGAAACGCGACTTCGGCCTGCGACAGGTCGCGACGTTGGATAAAACCATCGGACTGTTTCCGCAAGGCCTGGTTCAACTCAACTGTTACTAATTCGGGTTGCGCTTCCAACAGAGCCTTTCGATCGCTCTCTGTCTTCGCTGAAACAAGTTTGGTTGCGAGTTCTGTGATTGCCGCACTACGAGCGGCGCTTTTTTCGTCGGTTGTCTGGGCAATGACGCCGTTTGCACATAAAACGAAAATACACACGAGAACAAGGATCGAGGGGTAAGGGATTTTTTGGTACAACATAACTAATTTTCCGTGCATTTAGGTCGAAGGATCGAGCGCCGCGAAGGGGGAGGTGGTATTAAGCGCGCCTATTTTAGTTCTTCGATTTTGGATCGCAAGCTATTTTTTCGTGATCGAAGTTGGCTTGTTCCTGGAAAGATTCCTTTCGCCTGTGGTAATACGCCATTAGCTTTTCCGTCTTCACCAACCCCGTCTCGTCTGAATCTACGAAACCTTAAAAATTCTACGCACAAATGGTAATACGTGCGTCGCTTTTCATCTTCACTAATCAGAAACACCATGCTCAGCTCGCCCAGACCCCAGTATCGGCTGACACTCCCGCCGCGATGTACGCCGCCGCAAAAAAGGAACATGTGTGATATGGATCAACGAGTGCAACAAGTAAAAACTCTCATTGAAAGTAGCTTCCACCGAGAACTCTCTGTTGGTGAAATGGCCCGGTTCGTGGATTTATCAGTCTCCCACCTCCAACACCTCTTCAAGAATGAGATGGGCCAAAGTCCTGCACATTACGTGCAGGAGCTCAGGTTGTCGCGGGCGAAAGAGCTTCTGGAGAGCTCTTCGTTGACGGTCAAGCAGATCATGCTTCATATCGGAACGAAAGACCGCAGCAACTTTGAGCGACGATTCAAGCAGACTTACAAGTTAACACCCGTTCAATACAGGAAGGTGGCAGGACTTCATACGACCGGGACGTGGCAAACTATACAAACCTGATGGTCCAGTCCTGGTATTGTCGATCAAGTCCTCTGTTCCTGGAACGATCATTCAAAAACTACCCCGACCACTTCCCGAGGAGCCCATTGCATGTCTCACATCAGAAAGTTTTCACTTAGCCCCCTCTTCGTCATCCTGATTGCAATTTCTTTGGCTCTCGTATCCGGCCTTATTCGAATGCCAAGCGGCTCGACCGCAGGATCTTTAGCGCCCTTTCAGAATACGTCGACAACGCTGAGCGACGATTTCAACGACAACGCTCTCGACACTGCAAAATGGGAACCCAACAATCTGTTTAGCGGATTCACCGATTCCAGTCTGCCAGTCGCAGAAACATCGCAGCGTTTCGAGATCGGACCACTGCTTCAGAACGCGAGCGGCTCGCATTATCGCGGTATCCGCAGTCTCAACAGTTATGAGTTCACTGGAGCTTACAGCTACGTTGAACTGGTGCAGCCGGCATCCGCCGCCACTAACGCTGATGCCATGTTCACGGTTGGAACCAGTGTCGAGGCTTATTATCGAATCTATGTTTCAGGCGGCACGCTGTATGGGCAACGGAAGAGCAATGGCGTCAAAACGACACTCTTTTCCATTCCTTACGATCCCACCGCGCACCGCTTTCTGCGTATTCGTCACGACTCAGGTTCGAACAACGTGACGCTGGACACAGCGGCCGGGAATGGAGGAACTCCGGGCGCGTGGGTGCAGCGATACACGGAAACCTGGCACGCATCGATTCCGACTACCGGGATCTTCTTCGAGTTGAAGGGCGGCACGTCTCAGACGCAATCAACGGCGCCAGGGAAAGTCATCTTCGATAACTTCAAAGCCGCTATTCCGGGTTCCACGCTCCCACTGACTTCCGTAAGCAGTAGCTTTAACGGATACGCCGGCATCGATTATCACGAACCCACTAATAAGGTGTTGACGTCGGCGTTTGCTCCGACTGGCCAGCCTCATAACTTCGAGCTAATCGCCGGCGACGGCAGCCGCTCTGCCTTTACAAACCTTAGCGGCATTGCCGGATCTCTCAGATTCGCCACCGCACGCACCGACGAATTCGGAACAATCCTCGGCGGCTTTCAGCCGGGCGAAGTAATGACAGGTACGAACGTAGCAGGCGCGATCGTTCGCATATCCGCTGATGGAGCTTCAGTGCAGAATCCGTGGGTCAGTCTGCCTGGGGAGAATGGTCTTGTTGATGGTGGACTTCACTTCGATCGGACGGGTGTGTTTGGCGGTGATTTGATCGCCGTCACAAGCACCGGCGGCGTCTGGAGAATCAACAATTCCGGTCACTCAACTCAGTTGGCAAACCTGAATACGAAACTCGAGGGTGTCATTGTCATTCCAAACGATCCCGACAGATATGGTCCATGGGCTGGAAAAATTCTTACCGGAGCCAAAAACCAGGGCGTCATTTACGCAATCGACATTCAGGGAAGCGCAACGTCATATCCATTCGGCGGAAACGTCGCAGATCTGCGCATTGTTCCCGCTCACCAGAACTTCTACGGTATCGATTCAACTGCCCAGAAGATCTGGGGCGCTCCAGCTTCCGCTTTCTCCGGCATGATCGGAGACGTGCTGGTTGCCGAAGAAACACCCGGCGCTCTCTCCCGCGTTCGCTGGAACGGTGTTGAATTCGAGATATCTCAGATTGCACAGGTCAGTAATTGGAAACAGATCGCATTTGCCCCGTCAGGCATAACTGCCATTCCTCGGATTGAACAGATGCTCGTGAAAATCGCGGTCGTGCGTCACGCTCCGGAAATCAATAGCGGGCGCGTCGAGGGAACGTTGTGGCAACTCACCGGAGAATCTCTGAGTCTCGATGGTTCAGACGTCATCACTTCCGATCTTCTGGTTCCCGGCACTCCCACTGTTTCGGTAACCGGCAGTGCCAACTTTGCCGGTGTACTCGAGGGCATAGAAAGCACTTCGCCGACGGGCTATACCGTTTCCATTGGAGGCAACGCAACTCTCCGCCACCTCATAACTCGTACCAACGCGATTCAACTGGAGAACGTCGACGACCCTCCCGCTCCGGCCGGAACACGTGATGTAACGCTCACTAATGCAGAGCAGAGCGCGGGCGATTGGACCACGCTGCGAAATCTTACGGTCAGCGGAAGAACAGGTGCTGTGCAGGTGCCCGGCGGCACTTATGGCGCCTTTTCTGTTAATGGCCGCAATGCGCTTGTGTTTGGTGTGGCGAACTCCGCGCAACCAACTGTTTACAACCTCGAGAGTCTATCGCTCAGTGGTGGAAGCGAGTTAACAATTGCTGGTCCTGTTGTGCTCACCATCAGAGACACTCTGACCATGGTCGGTTCTACAGCGGGAATCGGTGATAGTCCTCAAAAATTACTCCTTAAAGTTAGTAGCGCCGGCGCAGAAGCAGTGAATCTGAGCGGGAGAAGTGTGCTTTATGGAATCGTGCGCGCACCCGATGGAACGATAGTCATCGGCGGCAGCGCACGGTTACGCGGGACAGTTTCCTGTGATCGTCTGATTGTGAACGGCAACGGTGTGTTGCAAGTCACTGAAACGGATTTGCCTTCGCCGTCAATGAATCGCCCTCCTGTCGTGAATGCCGGACCGGATCAAACGATCACGCTGCCGGTTAACTCGATCAACCTGTCCGGCAGTGCGAATGACGATGGTCTTCCGGCGGGCAGTTCGCTGGTCGTTTCGTGGAGCAAAATCAGTGGTCCAGGTAACGTTACATTTGATAGTCCGGCCAGTCTCGCAACGAACGCGACCTTCGACACTGCGGGAACATACGTACTGAGGTTAACTGCCTCCGACTCGCTGTTAACAGCAACTGACGATGTGACCGTGCACGTCATATCGCAAAACCAGGCGCCGGTAGTCAGTGCCGGCGTGGACAAGATCGTCACTCTTCCTGACGACGTAAGTTTGGATGGTTCAGTTGTGGACGATGGTCTGCCTGGTGGAAGCTCAATCACGATCAATTGGAGCAAAGTGAGTGGGCCAGGAACGGTGACGTTCACCAATGCGGGCGCGCCGATAACGACGGCTTCCTTCAGCACCGCGGGAATTTACACACTGCGCCTGACCGCCAACGATTCGGAATTACAAGTCAACGACGACGTAGTCATCATCGTCAAACCTGCTAACCTGGCGCCCCTCGTCAATGCGGGCGCGGATCAAATTGTAACTCTGCCGAATGGCGCCACGCTTAACGGTGCGGCGTCTGATGATGGTTTGCCTTCCGGCAGTACGCTCGCTGTGTTGTGGTCAGTGATCAGCGGTCCGGCGGCAGTAAATTTCGCGAACCCAAATCAATTGTCCACTTCGGCGGCGTTCACGGTTCCGGGTGTTTATTCGCTACGGCTGACAGTCAGCGATTCACAACTCACGAACTCTGATGAGATCGTCATTGCGGTCAATGCACCGGTCATTAATCAACCTCCAATCGTTAATGCCGGCGCCGATCAAACGACGACAATCCTTAATACTCCTGTTAGTTACGCCGGCGATTTCGCGGGATTTCAGGCAACGACCGGCGCGCCACCCATCGCGATTAGCTTTGATGATATCCCCGCTGGGACCAACATTACCGGCACAACCATCTCCGGCGTCACTTTTCAACTCGAGGGTACAGCAACTGACAATGCTCCGCTCATCGTTGTCAACGGTTTCGATACCTTCACTCCCGGTGGCTACTCCGGAGTTATCGATGCAACAAAGAACAAGCTGTTTCCTACCAGTGGTGAAAACGTTCTATCACCCGGCGGAGTGAATCTTCACCCGACTGACCCACTGCTTCAGAACGACAACATCAAGATGACGTTCAGCCAGCCAGTGTCGGCTGTAGGGTTTGATCTTCTTTTTCAGGAGATGGACTTTGCGTCGTTTGTCAGTCTGACGGTTATCGGGTCGAACGGACAGGTTTTGTACCAGAACGGCTCATTGCCAACGGGAGTTAACTTCGGAGGAGGCGAACCAGGAGGGCCGGTCTTTGTTGGATTCATCTCTTCGCTCCCAAACATTTCGACGATCATCATTCACGAGAGTGACGGCAATGGAGTGAATCCTGATTCAAACATCGGGATTGATTCCATTCGTCTCGTCCCAACGATGCCGTCAGGCGGCGGAGTCAGTTTGCACGGCAGTGTCAGCGACGATCGGTTGCCGGATCCACCTGCCACAGTGAGCAGTTCATGGACCAAGGTGAGTGGTCCCGGCACGGTGACGTTTGCTGATCCCAACAAGGCCGACACCACTGCGACTTTCAGCGCCGTTGGCACCTATAACCTAAAACTAACGGGTAGTGATTCTCAATTGACTGCCACAGATGATGTCACGGTAATCGTCAACCCGGTCAATCATTCTCCTATCGTCAGCGCGGGTTTGAATAGAACGATAACACTGCCCACCAACAGCGTGACTCTGAATGGTAGTGTGAGCGACGACAATCTGCCTGCCGGAAGCACGCTCGCTATTTCCTGGAGTAAGGTTGCGGGCACAGGAACGGTCACTTTTGGCAATGCAAACGCGGCGAGTACCAGCGCGACGTTTAGTGCATCCGGAACTTACGTCCTGCGTCTCACGGCTAGTGACGGGCAGTATTCCAACTTCTCGCATGTTTCGGTTGCAGTATTGCCGGCGACATCTCCGACGCCGACGCCGACGCCAACACCGGACCCATCTGCCAGCCCGACGCCGACGCCTTCACCAACGCCAACACCGGTGAACGCGATTTCACCAGGATGGATCGGCGGCCCAGTAAATCGCAGCATTGTTTCCGGGTTTGTCCCGATCGTTGTGGGGCAGGGAATTAACCTCACCCAGGGCACGGTCCAATACTGGCCGGTGTCAAATCCTGCTGATGTAAGAGTCTTAACAACAAACGCACAAGGCACTCCCGGCACGATCATCGCCACGCTCGATACAACTACTATCGCCAACGACTCATATGTCATCCGGCTCACCGGCATAAACGGTTCTCAGGCAACGACTCTGTCCAACGGCTCGAGTGAATCAGATGTCAATGCCGACAACACGTACGATTCCAATCATGGACCAAATGCCAACGATGAACCGATCTTTTCGGCGAGCATGCAGGGAACTGAAGTCGTTAGCCAGGTGACGGTGATCGTAGCCGGCGAGAATAAACCCGGCCGGGTGACACTCACGTCCACAGACTTCGCGATTCCTGTAGCCGGCCTGCCGATCACCATTGGCCGCACTTACGACAGTTTGGAACGTGGTCGCGTGGGCGACTTCGGACACGGTTGGTCACTAAGTGTGGGCAGCCCGAGATTAGAGGTAAATGAGGCAAAGGACGTCACGTTAACACTTCAGGACGGCCGGCGTGTGACCTTCTTCTTCACGCCGCGATCTTTCGGCGGCATTGTTTCGTGGTTATATCAGTCGGCTTACACACCAGAACCAGGCTTTCACGGCTCACTGATCTCGGACGGATGCCCGCTAATGCTTCGCCTCGGAGGTCAGTTCCTCTGCACCTTAAGCACGACGTCGAGTTATGAACCCACTGTGTACCAGTACACAGATCCGCAAGGACGACAATTCATCATCACTGCCGACGGAGTGCTTCGCTCGATCAAAGACTTACGCGGTAATCAACTCACCTTCAGTTCCAATGGCATCGCCGGCAATTCCGGCGGACTCAACATTCCGTTTGAACGCGACACTTCGGGACGCATCACCCGGATTACTGATCCGGAAGGAAACGCATGGAATTATGAATATGACGCTGCCGGAAACCTTCACAAGGTGACACTGCCCGGGATTGCAACGCCGATCACTTATTCCTACGACGCAGATCATTTGTACACCGGCGCGTCTGATCCTCGTGGCAATG
>Ga0070694_100002268_pt1 | contig 11368 bp, 8 predicted proteins | sample KBSK1251metaG_FD_65470 | JGI IMG/M metagenome (GOLD analysis project Ga0070694, IMG submission 65470) | Corn, switchgrass and miscanthus rhizosphere microbial communities from Kellogg Biological Station, Michigan, USA - KBS K1-25-1 metaG | ecosystem: Host-associated > Plants > Roots >... | reverse complement strand
TCTCCGAAGAGTCCTGTTCCTTTCTTTTTGCCGTCTGGTCCAGCAGGTTTTGACACTTCAGACTCCCGACATGCAACACTAAATTCTACTGTCCTGTTTTTAATAAAACGCCCCCACGAACCAAGGAGAAATCTCGTGAATTATCACCAACGCTTTGTTGCAAAGACTAATCGTCTTTTAGAAACACTTCCTTCAGGCAAGCGATTCCCCAAACTTCGAGCGAGATTTATTCGCATTTTTATCGCAGTCGCGGTTCTTGGCGTAGTCGCACTGGGCTCCTTCTATTCCCCGCGCACTGCTTCGTCGAGCGTTGTGAAAGCCCCTGCGGAATCAGTAAACCCCATCAATCAATTAGTTGCTCTAAGGTCCTCTTACAACTCTCTCCTCCCTTTTCAGGAAACGATTGCAACCTTTGCCGCTGACTGCACGACTCCAAAGAGTTCGTTCCTTTTGGGAGAAACAGTTTGTGCACAAACAGACGGCGTCGATCTGAATTTCCCAGGCGGTCGTTGGGTTCATTGGCTGCGCCAGGATCTTTCGATTGCTTCTGGCAGCAGCACCACTACGCTGATTACTCAGAACCCACAAACGTTCGCGTTCACGCCGGACCAGACTGGCACCTGGAAAGTTACTATCGCCGAAACCGGCGACATTTCGCAGACGCCGGCAGTTTTCACTGTCAATCTTGCTCCCGAATCTATTGCAACCTACGACTCCACTTGTTCATTCGCCCAGGACGGCTTCGACACTGGCGATACTGTTTGTGCGAAGGCTGATCCTAACTTTACCGGCTCGCGGTTCATTTATTGGGTTAATGCCCAGGGAGAAGCCGTTCAAACAGACGTCATCAGCTCAACTAGTCCGAGCGCCACGCGAACAATGAACGTAGCCGGAAATTGGTGGGTGTACTTCTCAGATTCTGACGGCAGTCTCAGGTCAAAGCATGCCTTTACTGTTAGTGATCCGGAGGAACCCCAGGTCGATCTCTCTGTGTTCAAATCCAGAAGCTCAGAGGACGTTGTGGGCGGCGGGTTCATTACTTATTTCATTGTCGTCGGAAATAGAGGGCCTGACACGGCGAGCAGCGTTGAGTTGACCGACCCGCTCCCGCAAAACTTGACACTGGTTTCGTCTACCCAGGATTCCGGTCCAGCCTTTACGCAGGGCAGTCCGGAAAGCACCTGGACGATTGCCAGTCTCCCACGAGGGGCCTCCGCTACATTTACTTACATCTATCAGGTGGACAGCGTTGCTGCTGGTACGGAGATCGTCAACACCGCCTCCGTGAGCAGCACAACACAAGAGATTCACCCGGCCGATAACACTTCTTCCATTTCTGCTGTTGTCGTGACCGGTTCTCCTGGCACCGACTGCTCGCTTGATTGTCCAAACGACATCATTACCACCGCAACAACCCACGGCGCAGGCGGCGGTGCTAACGTCACTTTTGGGGCCGCTGAAGGCTTTGGTTCCTGCGGAACAATTACTGCTAATCCCGCGTCCGGTTCCTTCTTCCCAATCGGAACCACAACAGTTGTTGTGACTTCTTCCACTGGTGGTGGAGGCTGCAGTTTCACCGTGACAGTCGTGGACACTGCCGCACCAACCATTACCTGCCCGGCTAACATTCAGGTCACGGCGAACGCAGGTCAGGCACAGGCCTTCGTGCCGGATCCAAATGGCAGTTCGTCCAGTGTGGGTACGGCCACAACGACCGGTGACCAGCCGTTACAACTTAGCGAGAGCCGAGAAGATGGCGAAGCTTTAACTGGCCCGTATCCAATTGGTGTGACGGAGATCACCCGAGTAGTTACCGATCCATCGGGTCGCCAGGCTACTTGTACGCAGCTTATTAGGGTTCTACCGGATCACCTCTTGACCATCAGTTGTCCGGCAAACGTCACGGTGCCATCTCCAACTGGCTGCGATCCGGCGACGGGAGTCAATGTTGGCACGGCCACGGCAAATTCCGCGACGGCGACAGTCACGGCCCAACGAAGTGACGGTCAGGCGTTGAATGATCCGTACCCGGTCGGTGTAACAACTATCGTGTGGACGGCGACGGACGTCGATAGTCAGGTGGCGACTTGCACTCAAACTGTGACCGTCACCGGCACTGACACGACGCCGCCACTTTTGGACGCGCCGCCAAATATCTCAGTGACAACCAGCACATGCTCTGTGCTCCTGGATGATGAGCTGGGTGTTGCAACCGCGAGTGATCCGGATTGCGGTGGATCGGCAGTTTCGATCTCACGCACGGGCATTCCGCAAATCGCCTGCCCGACTCAGGCGAATCCTAATCAGACGTGTGACAGCTTCGTCTTCCCAACCGGAACGACGATCATCACTTACACGGCGACGAATTCCTCTGGGCTCTCGACCGTCAAGACTCAAACGGTCACTGTGACGGAAGACCCAGCAATACCGCCGACGATCACCGCTCCGAATGATGTCACGCTGTTTACGGGTGCGGGCGCGTCATCGTGCGGTGTGACCGTCGCAAACCTTGACACAACGCTCGGTACGGCTACTGCCAACGACAACTGTCCTGGAGTGGTAGTAACACGCATCGGTGTTCCCGCTGGAAATGTTTTCCCGGTTGGAACCACTACTGTTACGTACAGAGCGACAGATAAGAGCGGCAATTTTGCGGAGGACACGCAAGTCGTAACAGTGGTCGATAACACGCCGCCGGCGATTAGCTGTCCGGCTAACATCACGCTAGAACCGACTTGTCCAACAGGTGCAATCGCCACTTGGACGCCACCGGTTGGGACCGACAATTGCCCCGGCGCTACGACAACGCGAACGGCTGGTCCGGCTCCCGGATCGGTGTTCTCGATTGGCACAACGACCGTGACGTACTCGGTGACCGATGCCCACGGAAATGGTCCGGTTAGCTGTAGCTTCACGGTGACGGTGCTCACACCGCAACAGGTCATTCAAAACCTGATTAATGCGGTGAATGCTTCATCACTGACAGGAACCCAGAAGAACGGGTTGCTGGCGAAGCTAAATGCTGCGCTTTCGGCGATAAATAATGGCCAGCAGAATGTTGCGTGCAACAAGCTCGCTGAATTCGTCAATTCGGTCGGCGTGCTCATCAACAATGGAAGTCTCTCAGCCACGACGGGTAACGCCTGGATTAACTCGGCTAACCACGTTCGCAACACCATTGGCTGTACGAACTTGCCCTGCAGCTGAAGATAGGCGCGGCGCGGACCAAAATCCGCGCCGCGCCAGCCGAATTGGGCAATATGACCCTTTTTTCATTTTTCTTGCGCGTTTAAGCGTGTGAAGTTCAAAACCTCGATTTTTTTACCACCGATGTCCCAAGCTCTGACCCAAGTGAGGCTCATTCCGACTTTGGGCGCGGGACTTAACCGAAGCTAGGCGCTTCAATAACGATTTGAGACAACTGCATAACAGCAATTAAGCTCAACCCCAATAAGGAGAACGCAAATGAGTAAGGTCCGCTTCACTTTTTCTATCCTGACCCTCGCAATTCTGACGCTGACAATCACTTCCATTGCTCAGGCACAGGCGACCCGCACATGGGTGTCTGGCGTGGGTGATGACGTCAATCCTTGCAGCCGCACGGCCCCCTGCAAGACTTACGCAGGCGCCATTTCCAAGACTGCCAAGGATGGCGAGATCAGCACGCTGGATCCGGGTGGTTTCGGCGCAGTCACGATCACGAAGTCGATCACCATTAACGGTGGCGGCGGAGGACAAGGCTATGGTTCGATTCTCGCGTCGTTGGTCAACGGCATCATTATTAACATCACTGATGCCGCAGACGTGCGTAAGTCCGTGCGCCTCGACTGGCTCAACATCAATGGCGCCAGCACCGGCCTCGACGGTATCAGATTTGTAGCCGGTAATGCGTTACACATAGAGAACACTTTGATTGACGGGTTCACTGGCGACGGCATCGATGCGAGTTTCAGTGCTGCGAACACGGGAACGCAACTCTCAGTGCATAATACGACGGTCCGGAATTGTGTGGGCTCCGGCATTAAAACGAACGCAGCTGCCGGCGGAACAATTAAAACGGTTATCAACAATGTCCACGTCACCAGGTGCGGCGTTGGAATCGATCAAGTTAACGGAACCATTGGTAGCATCACAAACAGCGTCGTCAGCTTGAATACCACTGGTTTCCAGACGGCTGAACCGACTTCGGGCAGCATTGCAAACATTGACACCACCACGTTCTCAAACAACAGTGGCACTGCCATCAACGTGATTGGTGGTTCCAGAGCACGCATTGCGAGATGCAATATCTTCCAGAATGGAACTTCGCTGGCTCCCGCGGCAAGTGTCGACAGCGGAGGCAACAACAGCATCGTTGGGAACACGACCAATACGGCACCAGCTGGTACGCCGTTCCCGCAGAACTAAGCTAGTCGCTCCCATTAACTCTCAATCCCTCTTGGCCGGCACTCGCGGCCAAGAGGGATTGTTTGTTTTCGCCTCGTATTGCCCTGATTTCATCTCTGCGTATCTCTGCGTTCCTCTGCACCTCTGCGGTTACTGCTTTTTAGGGATATATTTACCGCAGAGAAGCAGAGGAACACAGAGATACACAGAGATGATTTCAAATTAGAATCACTACTGTTCTGTTTACCTCCTTGACGGGTGTATTGTGCCCGACTAAACTGAACGTCAACATCCTTCTGATATGTTCCTTAACGAATTTGAGCACGCCCTTTCAGAGCAACTGATTATCTCGATGTTTGCTGGTTGCAATCGATGCTAAAGAGCCTTTCTTTGGATAGAGAAACTCGCCCTCCTGCGCTCAAACCCCTGGCAGACAAACCGCTAACGGTGATCGAACCAGGTAAACCCTGGAAAATGAATTTTCCGGATCTCTGGCGGTACCGCGAACTCTTCTATTTCTTAATTTGGAGAGATATAAAGGTTCGTTACAAACAGACTGCACTAGGCATCGTATGGGTAGTCTTACAGCCGGCGCTGACAACGCTCGTCTTTACGGTTTTCTTTGGCGTGCTGGCACGCGTTCCGTCGAGTGGCAAGCCGTATCCATTGCTTGTTTACACTGGCTTGTTGCCCTGGACCTTCTTTTCTAATGCAGTAGGCGGCGGAGCTAACAGTCTGGTGACGAACGCGAGCTTAATCACAAAAGTTTATTTCCCTCGAATGCTTATACCGGTTGCGGCAGTTGGTGCTCGTTTAGTCGATTTTGCGATCGCGCTGCTTTTTCTCATCCCATTAATGATCTATTTTAATGTTAAGCCGACGCTCAATCTGTTGATGCTTCCGTTTCTGATTCTGCTACTCACATGGTTTTCGGTCGGAATAATCGTGTGGCTGTCAGCGCTGAATGTAAGGTTTCGCGATGTGGGTATTGTAATCCCTATGCTGGTTCAGTTATGGCTGTTTGTTACTCCAGTCGCGTATTCAAGCGATTTGATACCCAGAAAATTCCAGTGGCTCTATTTTCTTAATCCGCTGGCCGGCATAGTCGAGAACTTCCGGGCGGCAATCCTCGGATCGGATTTTCACTGGACGGCACTAGCCTACTCCACCGTCATCACGCTATTCATATTTGTTCAAGCCGCGTATTTCTTTCGCCGAATGGAAAGAACATTTTCTGACATCATCTAGCGATGCAGCCAATAATAAGCGTCGAAAACGTGGCGAAGCGATATACGCTGGGCAAAACCTCTGCGAGGACCGATACCCTTCGCGAGTCGCTGGTTGACTTCGCGCGCGCGCCACTTGCAATGATCCGAAATCGCCGAAGCTCATCAACTGAAACTTTGTGGGCGCTGAAAGATGTGACCCTGAAGGTAGCGCCTGGTGAGGTGGTAGGACTCATTGGCCGCAACGGCGCCGGTAAGTCGACCTTGCTTAAGATTCTCTCGCGCATCACCGAGCCCACGACGGGGCGCGTGGAATTATACGGGCGCGTCGGGAGCTTGCTCGAAGTCGGAACTGGTTTTCACCCGGAGCTAACGGGCCGAGAGAACATCTTCCTGAACGGTGTGATTCTCGGCATGAGCCACCGAGATATTCGCAAGAAGTTTGACGAGATCATAGCGTTTGCAGAGATTGAGAGGTTTATAGATACTCCCGTCAAACGCTATAGCAGTGGTATGTACGTTCGGCTCGCCTTCGCGGTCGCTGCGCATCTGGAGCCTGAAATACTGGTCGTCGATGAAGTGCTGGCAGTGGGCGATCTCGCATTCCAAAACAAATGTCTTGGGAAAATGGAAGACGCAAGTCTCGGTGGTCGAACTGTTCTGTTCGTATCGCATAACATGCCGGCTATTACGCGCCTTTGTTCGCGCGCCTTGCTGTTGGAAAGTGGCAGAGTAGTTATGGATGGCGCGACAAACGACGTCATAAGTACTTATCTCGAAAGATCTTTCTCCGCAGGTCACAGCCGCGAATGGGTCGATCAGAGTCAGGCCCCTGGCACCGAGGAGTTGAAGCTGATGGCCGTCAGCGTAATGCGCCAAGACGGCAGTGTTGTTAGCACTGCGACTGTGGCTGAGCCGGTGCTGGTAAAATTGGTCTACGTTACCACGCAGCCGTCTCTAAAGTTTCGGTGTGCGGTTGTATTCAACACGCAGGGGACATGTGCTTTTGCGACTGTCGAACCGACCGAGACGTTGCACGACAAACCCGGTAGGTATACTTCCATAGTGAAGGTTCCATGCGATTTGCTTGCAGAAGGCGAGTACATGATTAATGTCTCGATATTCACGTCTCGCGGTATCAAACAACATTACGTGCAATTACAAAACGTGGTGGCGCTTCACGTTTACGATCCAATGACTGGAGATTCGGCTCGGGGTGATTATGCGGAGCGCCTTGCAGGCGTTGTTAGTCCACGCCTCGAGTGGACATCGGAGTACGAAGGACCAGCATAGTGCTGAGAACGCTTAAGTCAATGTTGCGACCCTCGGTAGATCGGTTGATCTCTCGTTTGGATAAACGGCACGACAATGTCGTTCCCGTAGATTATGGGGACGGAGACCTATTCATCTATGCTGACTCGGAATTTGAGCGGACTGTTCGCACGATTCCTGGCGCAAAGGAACCTGACACAATAAAGTGGATTGAAACTTTAATTAAGCCAGGGGAGACGGTATTCGACGTCGGAGCTAATGTAGGTAACTACTCGCTGATCATCGCGCAGCATTTGCAACAAAACGTGAGCGTTTTCGCCTTTGAACCTGCGTGGTTCAATTTCATGCAACTGAATCGAAACATCGCCCTCAACGGGTTTGAATCGTGTGTTTTTCCGGTTTGTGCCGCCCTATCGTCGGCCGACGGCATTAACTGGTTATATTATTCGACGCTGGAATACGGTTCTTCCATGCATTCGCTGGACAAGGCTGTTCGTCTCAAGAACCAGCCTTTCACCCCCAAAGCTCGCCAGCCGGTCGCCGCATTCACATTGGACCGAGTGGTGGACTTGCTGAAGGCCGTACCTAATCACATTAAGATTGACGTGGATGGAATCGAAAACGAGATTGTGAAAGGAGCCGCCGCAACTCTCGCGAACACGGCAGTCAAGTCGGTGCTGGTTGAGTTGAGCAGCGACGATCCTGAGGACAAAGAAACAATCAACAGTTTACTCGAATGCGGCTTTAAGATTTGGAACGTTCACGAGAAACCACGAAATGAGTTTGTAAACTTCGCAGCGCATGCTAACTATATTTTTGTTAGATAACTTCTCAGGAGACATACCGCACAAGGGGCCATATGGAACGTAAACTAGTCATTGATGGACGGGAAATCACCGACGATAGCGAGTGCTATGTGATCGCTGAAATCGGTCATAACCACCAGGGTAAGATTGAAACTGCCAAGGAGTTGTTTCGGGCGGCAAAAGAGTGTGGCGCCCACGCGGTAAAACTACAGAAGCGCGACAACCGCTCGTTGTACACGAAAGCGATGTACAACAAAGCTTACGATCATGAGAACAGTTTTGGGTCCACTTACGGCGAGCATCGTGAGTACCTCGAGTTTGGGAAAGCCGAGTATGAAGAGTTGAAGCAGTTTGCGCAGGAACTCGGTATCACTTTTTTCGCAACCGCCTTCGACTTTAGGAGCGCCGACTTTTTGGCCGAACTCGAGACACCCGCATTCAAGATCGCATCCGGCGATCTGAAGAATACGCCCTTGCTTAAATATGTTGCCGGATTCCAAAAGCCGGTGATCGTTAGCACCGGCGGCGGCACACTTGAAGACGTGCAACGCGCTTACGACGCTATCATGCCGATCAATCGGCAGCTTTGCATTTTGCAATGCACCGCTGGTTATCCGTGCGCGTTCGAAGAGATGAACCTGCGCGTGATCACGAGCTTTCGTGAAAAATTCCCGGACATCATCATCGGCTTGTCATCACACGATAACGGCATCGCAATGGCTGTAGCTGGTTACATGTTGGGCGCTCGCGTCATCGAAAAGCACTTTACCCTCAACCGAGCCATGAAAGGCACCGATCACGCATTCTCGTTAGAGCGCGCCGGCATGCGACGAACTGTCCGTGATTTGCAGCGAGCACGTGCGGCACTCGGAAATGGAATTAAAGCGACGTACGAAAGCGAACGATCACCGTTGCTCAAGATGGGAAAGAAACTGGTTGCCGCCCGCGATCTCCCAGCCAACCACAAGCTGACGCGGAGCGACATCGCAATCAAATCACCGAGCGATGGTTTACCACCTTATGAACTGGACCGCGTACTCGGCATGGTCACTGTTCGTCCTGTCAAAGAAGACGAAAACATTGATTTGGAGTTTCTGGACGGCAAAAACTGATCAGCATGTCGCAACTACTCGACGCTACGTCGCTGGCCAATCGCATTCGCAATATTCGTCTCGTGGCCTTCGATTTCGACGGAGTGTTCACAGACAACTCTGTTTTCGTTTTTGAAGATGGTCGAGAGGCCGTTAGATGTATGCGCAGTGACGGTTTGGGAGTGGGTAAGCTTAAGCAGCTCGGGCTTCTGGTGGTCGTGGTTTCGACAGAAACAAATCCCGTAGTCCAGGCTCGGAGCCGCAAACTTGTGATCAGATGCATCGACAGTTGCAACGACAAGCTTGCCGCTATCAAGCAACTCGCCTCTGAGGCGGAAATCTCGCTCGAACAGGTCGCGTTCGTTGGAAATGATGTCAACGACCTGCCGTGTCTCCGGGCTGTTGGACTGCCCATTGTCGTTAAGGACGCCCATCAGGATGTTGTCCCATACGCCTGTTATCAAACCACAATAGCAGGCGGATATGGCGCGGTTCGAGAAGTTTGCGATCTCTTTGAGTCAGTGCTGGGGGGCACACACCATTAACACAGCCCTGGATCTCTTCAGCTTAAAGGACAAAGTTGTCGTTGTGACGGGCGGTTGCGGGCAACTCGGGCGACAAATGACCGAAGCGCTCCTGAGCTGCGGAGCAAAGGTCGCTGTGTTCGATTTAGCCGCTGACAAATTCGCGTTGAATGGCCTCGAATCACACCAGGCAAACAGCAGATTGTTATTGTCCAGCGTCGATGTCACTCAACGCGATTCAGTTGAGGCGGGATTGCGCGAAGTGGTTTCCGCGTGGGGCCCTCCGGACGGTCTCATCAACAACGCCGCGCTTGACTCTCCTCCGAACGCGCCTGTTGACGAAACAGGACCATTCGAGAGTTACCCCGAAGAATCCTGGGACAGAGTAATGCAAGTAAACGTTAAAGGAGTGTTTCTCTGTTGCCAGGTTATTGGTCGTGCTATGGCCGATGCAAAGCGAGGCTCGATTGTTAATGTGAGTTCGATCTATGGCCTCGTGTCGCCAAACCAGAATATTTACGAATACCGGCGCGCGATGACAGGCACATCGTTCTTTAAGCCTGTGGCGTACTCTGTCTCAAAGTCGGCCCTGTTCAATCTAACACGTTACCTGGCGACCTACTGGGCCCCGAACAACGTCCGCGTTAACACTGTCACATTTGGTGGTGTGTTCAACCAACAGGATCCGCAATTTCTCGAAAATTATTGCGCTCGGGTACCGCTCGGCCGAATGGCACGCGAAGATGAATACAATGGTGCGATCATCTTCCTGATTTCCGATGCGTCGTCTTACATGACCGGATCAAACCTGGTGATTGATGGTGGCTGGACGGCCTGGTGAAGTCACAGCACAAAATGGCTTTCAAATTCATTTCTAACTGGATTGACGGCGCCGAAAGAGGCGCCACTTCGGGCGAGTTGTTCGACAAACTGAACCCGGCCAACGGGCAGGTGATATACCAGGCGGCTCGATCGGACTCGGTCGATATCGATAGTGCCGTGATGGCAGCGAAAGCTGCGCAACCACGTTGGGCAGCGCTTTCACCTGTGCTTCGCGGAGAGATATTGCTTAACGTCGCCATGGCACTGAAGGAAAAACGCGACGCAGTTGCCGAAATGGTCGCGACGGAAACAGGAAAGTCACCAAAAGACGCGCTCGGTGAAACGAACGGAGCCATCTCATTGGGGGTCTTCATGGCGGGTGAAGGTCAGAGACTGTACGGCCGAACCACAACGTCAGGCACTGCGAACAAATATGCAATGACAATCCGGCAACCAGTCGGAATTGCCGGCCTGATCATCGCCGCCAACACCCCCGTCGCCAATGTAGCGTGGAAAGTATTTCCAGCGTTGATCTGCGGAAATGCGGTAGTTCTCAAAGCCGCGGAAGATGCTCCGGGAACCGCATGGCTTTTCAGCAAGATAGCGCATGAGGCGGGTTTGCCCGCCGGAGTGTTGAATGTTGTAAACGGCTTCGGGACGGAAGCCGGCGCACCGCTCGTGGGCCATCCGGATGTAGGCGTCATTAGCTTCACCGGATCAACTGCCGTGGGCCGCAGAATCGCTGTCGACGCCGGACAACGGCTAGCGAAGGTATCGCTGGAACTCGGCGGCAAGAACCCGCTGGTTGTTTGTGACGACGCTGACCTCGAAAATGCGGTGAAGTGGGTATTGCTGTCCGCCTTCAGTAATGCGGGGCAACGGTGTGCGTCCGGCAGCCGAATTATCGTGTTCGAAGCAGTCTATGAGAAGTTTCGATCCATGTTGATTGAGGCGACGAAAAATCTGCGGGTCGGAAACACGGACCACGATGATTTTGGTCCCGTCATCAATAAACGCCAACTGGAAAATATGCTGGCAGCGATACGCCGCGCCGAAGCCGGAGGCGCAGTCGTACTAAGCGGTGGTCATCGGCTGGAGGATGGTAGCCATCATGATGGTTTCTACATAGCGCCAACCCTGATTGAAGACACATCAACGACGGACGAGATTTCGCTTACCGAGTTATTTGGTCCAATAGCATGTTTGTATCGCGTTTCCGGATTCGACGCTGCCCTGGAGTG
>Ga0070694_100002267_pt1 | contig 11370 bp, 12 predicted proteins | sample KBSK1251metaG_FD_65470 | JGI IMG/M metagenome (GOLD analysis project Ga0070694, IMG submission 65470) | Corn, switchgrass and miscanthus rhizosphere microbial communities from Kellogg Biological Station, Michigan, USA - KBS K1-25-1 metaG | ecosystem: Host-associated > Plants > Roots >... | reverse complement strand
ACACGGTCGGCATCGTCGAGCAGTCGGCGCGCCGGTCCACCACGCAGCGGATGATGGTCTCCAGGTGCGAGGCCCACGCGGTCGACTCCATCCGGACCGGGCGGATCTTCTTCCAGTCGTCCGGGGCGTTGACCGCGTGGCGCGCGCAGGGGCGGTGGCCGTCCGGTCGGACCTCGTCGCTCTCCACGCAGCCCCAGTCCTCCACCGCGTAGCCGCCGGTCGGCGTGACCTTGAGGAAGTCCGACTGATAGCGCTCGTGGAAGCGCAGGGTGGACTGGGAGAGCGCGGCCGGGTTTCGGTCCACGTCCGGGAAGTGGCGCCAGAACGCGTAGGGGGGGCGATCGGTGGGCTGCCGCCTCAGCGCGGCCTGCACTCGCTCGAGCTTGGTCATGGGCTCCTCGGTCAGTCGCCCAGCACGATCACGCCGTCGCGCACCGCGGGACGGCCGCCCTCGCCGAGCGCCTCGAACCGGATCACCGGGCCGTCGGCCGATCGCCCGGGGCGGTGGCCGCGCACCACGATCCGGGAGGGCAGGCGGACCATGGCGCCGAAGCGGCAGCCCAGCGCGCGGACCGGAGGGGCGGGGCCGCGCGAGCCGTGCCGGAGCGCTTGCGAGACCGCCAGCGCGAGGGTGGCGGTCCCGTGCAGGATGATGTCGGGCAGGCCCGCGGCGCGCGCGACCGCGCGATCGGTGTGGATCGGGTTCCAGATGCGCGCGCACTCGGTGTAGACGTGGGCGAGGTTGCGAGCGATGGGCACCTCCGCGGTCCAGGTCAGGGCGGTCTCCTCGGCGGCGGCTTGCGGTCCCCCCTCACCTTTCACCGACCCCTCACCTTTCAGCCACCCCTCACCTTTCAGCCACCCCTCGCCTTTCATCCCCTCACCCTGCCCTCTCCCCTGAGGGGAGAGGGGGGAGGGGTCGCAGTCGACGCCCAGGTAGAGGGAGCCGTAGTCGGTGGTGCTCACCGGGCTCCCCGCCGCGTCCACTGTCTCGAGACGCAGCACCATGTAGGCGCCGGGGGATCGCCGCTCCAGCGCGGCAACGGTGGCGGTGGTGCGCAGGCGGTCGCCCGCGCGGACCGGCCGGTGGAGCGTGAGGCGGTGGGTGGCGTGGACGCCCCGCACCGCGACCTCGTCCGATAGCGCCTTGGCGCGCACGTCGAGCGCGAGCGGCCACTCGTAGCAGACCGGGAACAGGGGGTGGGCGAGCACGCCGCCCGGTCGCGTGGTGTCGAGGTACTCGGGCGCTTCCTCGCCGAGCGCGGCGGCGTAGGCCATGAGCCAGCGGGCGTCGATCTCGTGCTCGCGTGGACCGGCGGTGATGCCGACGACGGAGGAGGCGATATGGAGGGCAGTCACCGGAGCCCCCTCACCCTGCCCTCTCCCCCTCACCCTGCCCTCTCCCCCGAGGGGAGAGGGGGGAGGCGAGGGAAGTTCATGCAGTCCACGAAGATGCGCTCGAAGTCCGGGTGGGCGGCGAGCGAGACGTGCTCGATGCGCCGGGCGATCGCTTCCGCGCGGGCGCGCTCCGCCTCCGAGACCAGCGCGAGCTGGGCGCCGAGCGCCGCCGCGTTGCCGATGTACCGGATGCGCGACTCGGGCAGGCCGGGCGGGATGAGGCCGATGCGGAGGGCGCTCCGCACCGACAGGTAGTTGCCGAATCCACCGGCCAGCATCAGCTCGTCCACCCGCTCGGTCGGCACCCCCGCCACGTGCTGGAGCATGGCCACGCCGGAGGCGATCGCGCCCTTGCAGAGCTGCACCTGCCGCACGTCGTCCTGGGTCAGGGTGATCTCGCGGTCGGCTCCGTGCTCGCCCGCGCGCGCCAGCACCACGAGCCGCTCCTCCCCGCGCATCTCGACCCGCGAGCGGATCGGAGCGGGCAGCCGGTCGCGCGCGTCCACGTCGATGAGGCCGGTCCAGTCGAGCACGCCCAGGTCCAGCAGCGCGGCGATCGCGTCCACCAGGCCCGAGCCGCAGAGGCCCTGCGCGGGCGCGTCGCCGATGGTGTGCAGGCGCAGGGCGCCCGCCTCGATCTCGACCCGGTCGATGGCCCCGACGGCCGCCCGCATGCCGTGGCGGATCTGCGCGCCCTCGAGCGCGGGGCCGGCGGGGGCCGAGCAGGCCCAGAGCCGCTCGCGCGAGCCCAGCAGGACCTCGCCGTTGGTGCCGATGTCGACCGCGATGCGGACGGCGGGGGACTCGTCGAGGCGGGTGGCCAGCGCGACCGCCACCGCGTCGGCGCCCACGAAGCCGGCCACGAGGGGCAGGAGGCAGACCCGGGCCTCGGGCGGCAGCTTCAGGAAGAGATCGCGGGCGGGCAGGACCAGGGGCTGCCGCACCACCGGCGCGTAGGGGGCCAGGCCCACGTACGACGGGTCGATGCCGAGGAGCAGGTGGTGCATGCAGGTGTTGCCGACGATCACCACCTTGTAGATCCACTTGGCGAGCACGCCCGACTCGCGCGTGATCTGCTCGATGTGCTGGTTCAGGAGGCCGACGATGCGGGTCTGCAGCTTGCGGAGGTTGCCCGTGTCGAACTGCGCGAAGGCGATGCGCGACATCAGGTCGCCGCCGAACACCGCCTGGGGGTTGAGGCTCGCCACCGATGCCAGCTGCTCTCCGGACTCGAGCTCCATCAGGGTGGTGACCACGCTGGTGGTGCCGATGTCGATGGCGAGACCGAACTTGTGCAGCGCGGTATCGTCCGCCTCGACCGCGAGCACGCGCCGGCCGAAGGTGGTCACGGTGACGAGGCCGTCGCGATCGCGGAGGGTCGCGGGCAGTCCCTTCAGCAGCGCGGCCGGGACGTCGTCGACCGAGCCGCCCACGGCGGCCACCAGGGCCTCCACGTCCGAGGTCTGCTGGTGCTCGTCCTTCGGCAGGGCCACCGTCACCACCCGCTTCCGCACGCCCGCGTCGATCGAGACCGGCTCGGGTGCCCCCGCCGGTCGCTCGCCCCCGAGGATCTGGAAGGTGGTGTCGTCGAGCGGAGGGGCGACCTGGACCGTCACCGGCTCTGTCACCGCCCACTGGCACGAGAGGCGATAGCCCTCCCGCACCAGCGCGTCGCCCAGCTGGAGCTCGTCCATGATCGTCGGCGGCGGCGCGGTGCCCGCGACCAGCTTGACCCGGCACGAGGTGCAGCGGCCCCGCCCGCCGCAGGTGGCGGTGATGTCGACCCCGCCGGCGTGCGCCGCCTTGAGGATCGTCGTGCCGGGCTTCGTGTCGAGGACGTGGCGGCCGGGCAGGATGGTCAGCGGAATCGCCATTCCGGCGCAGGATACCACTTCTTTCTTGACTTCCCGCGGGGGTTTGCCAATAGTTCCCTACTGACCCGTCAGAGGGCATGGACGGGCACTGCTTCGGGGGGTGTGGTTGCTCCGCTACGTCGTCTATCGCCTCCTCTGGTTGGCTCCGACGCTGCTCGCGATGGCGCTCGTCACCTTCCTGGTGATGCACGCCACGCCGGGCAGCCCCCTCGACCCGATCGCCGAGGGGGCCAACCCGCTCTCGCCGGAGGCCCAGAAGAACCTCGCCGAGGTCTACGGTCTCGACAAGCCGCTCTACGCCCAGTTCGGCATTTTCTTACAAAAGGCGGTGCGGGGCGATTTCGGCACCTCGTTCGTGTACAAGACTCGCACGGTGGCCGAGATCATGATCGAGACCTTCCCGATCTCCCTGCTGCTGGGTAGCATGGCCCTGGCCCTCGCCGTCACGGGCGGCCTTACCCTCGGCATCCTGGCCGCGGTCTACCAGAACCGCTCGTGGGACTACGTCTCGGTGAGCGTGGCCACCCTGGGGGTCAGCGTTCCGAACTTCGTGCTCGCGGTGTTCCTGATCGTCCTCTTCTCCCTGCTCCTGCCGATCTTCCCGACCGGGGGCTGGAATTCGCCGCGGGACTGGGTGTTGCCGACCATCACCCTCGCGCTGGCGCCCATGGGGATCATCGCGCGCTTCACGCGGTCGAGCATGCTCGAGGTGATCCGCTCGGACTACATCGTGACCGCGCGGGCGAAGGGCCTGGCCGAGGCGCCGGTGATCCTGAAGCACGTGCTCAAGAACGGCTTCATCCCGGTGGTCACCCTGCTGGGGCCGATGTTCGCGGCGGTCGGCACCGGCTCCTTCTTCGTGGAGTCCATCTTCCGGATCCCCGGGATGGGACGCTTCTTCGTGCTCTCGATGACCGGTCGCGACTACCCGATGATCATGGCGGTAGTGCTCATCTACGGGGCGTTCCTCGCCCTGATGAACCTCGTCGTCGACCTCCTCTATGGCACTCTCGACCCCCGCATCCGATACTAGTCTCGCCCCGGCGCTCCTCCCGCGCGAGATCGCGCGCGGCTCGAGCCTCTGGCGAGACGCCTGGCGCCGCCTGCTCCGCAACAAGCTCGCGGTGGTCGGGGGAGTCGTGGTGATCCTGCTGTGCCTGCTGGCCATCTTCGCGGACCTGATCGCGCCGCAGTCGTACACCAAGCCCAACTTCGGCCGGCTGTACGAGTTTCCATCACGCGAATATCCGCTCGGCACCGATCAGCTCGGGCGCGACGTGCTCTCGCGACTGGTCTACGGAGCGCGCGTGTCCATGCTGGTGGGCCTGGGCGCCCAGGTCATCATCGTGCTGATCGGCGTGCCGATCGGGGCCCTGTCCGGCTACGTCGGCGGCCGCACCGACCTGCTGCTCACCCGCTTCGTGGACGTGATGTACGCCTTCCCGCGCCTGCTCTTCGTCATCCTGGTCATGTCGATGCTCGGCGCGGGGCTCATGAACATCTTCATCGCGCTCGGCCTCACCGGGTGGGTGGGGATCGCCCGGCAGACGCGCGCGCAGGTGCTCTCGATCAAGGAGAAGGAGTTCGTGGAAGGCGCCCGGGCCCTCGGCGCGGGATTCTGGCGGGTGATGACCCGCCACGTGCTGCCGAGCGCGCTCACTCCTATCGTGGTGTCGATCACCTTCGGGATCCCGGAGGCCATCTTCACGGAGGCGGCGCTGTCGTTCATCGGTGTCGGCATCAACCCGCCGACCCCCTCATGGGGTCAGATGGTCGGGGAGAATCAGCAGTTCTTGCTCTCGTACTGGCACCTCTGCGTGTTTCCCTCCATCGCCATCGCGGTGACCATGCTCTCGTTCACCTTCTTCGGGGACGGGGTGCGGGACGCGCTCGATCCCAGGCTGAAGTAGCCCCAACGATCACAGGAGGATCACCATGCGAATTCCCTCGATGCAGGTTCCGGACGTCCAGCTGGATCTCTTCGCGAAGCGTCTCGAGGCCATCGGCGTCGGCCGGCGCGACTTTCTGAAGGTGGTCGGCGCGATGGCCGCGTTCGGTGGCCTCGGCTTCGCGACGTCCGCGCACGCCGCCAAGCCCAGCCGGCCGGGGCCCGGGGAGAAACTCGCCAAGGAGCAGGCGCTCCGCTACGGGGGCGGCGGCTGGATGCAGAACGACCCTTCGAGCCATGACTTCAACAAGGACCTGTACTGCAACGGCGTGCCCGCCCTCTTCGCGGGCCTGATGGTTTTCAATGCCGACTTCTTGGCGGTGCCGTGGATGGCGAGCAAGGTCGAGGGCAACAAGGATGGCTCGGTCTGGACCTTCACCATCCGCAAGGACAGTCGATGGTCGGACAACTCGCCGGTGTCGGCCCGCGATTTCGAGTGGTCGTGGAAGCGTCAGCTCGATCCGGCCAGCGCCGCCCCCTACGCCTCGTTCCTGTACGACATCAAGAACGGCGAGGCTTACAACAAGAAGCAGATCACCGACGCGAGCCAGGTCGGAGTGCGCGCCAAGGACGACTGGACCCTCGAGGTGACGACCGACGGGCCGCGCGGCTACTTCCCGGTGCTGGCCGCCTACCTGGCGGCGCTGCCGGCGCACCGGGCCTCGGTGGAGAAGCACGGCGACAAGTGGACGGAGGCCGGCAATATCGTCAGCAACGGCCCGTTCACCCTCGAGGCGTGGGAGCACAACAAGCAGGTCGTGCTCAAGAAGAACCCCCACTACTACGGAGCCAAGGACGTTCACCTGACCCGGGTCGTGATCCCGATCATCCCGGTGGCTTCCGGGGCGCTGCCCTACGAGAACAACGAGCTCGACATCACCGCGCTCCAGGCCGGCGACCTCAAGCGGCTGCAGTCCGATCCGCGCATGTCCAAGGACGTCTTCCGCTATCCCTTCCCGGGCACCTGGTACCTGCTGCCCCAGACCACCAAGCCCCCGTTCGACAACGTGAAGGTCCGCAAGGCGGTGGCCCACGCCATCGACCGGGAGAACATCGTCAAGGTGAGCCAGGGGCTCGCCATCCCGGCCTGGTCCATGATCCCACCCGGCTTCCCGGGAGCGGTGGACGATCCCAAGATCAAGGCCATCCAGAAGTACGACAAGAAGCTGGCCCTCGAGCAGCTCAAGGGCACGCCCTTCGAGGGGGGAAAGAACTGGCCCAAGATCACGCTCTCGATGCGCGACGAGGGCCTGGGCTCGAAGCCGCTCGCGGAGGCGGTGCAGGCCGTCCTGCTCGACTCCCTGAACATGAAGACCGAGCTGGAAGTGCTCGAGCCCCGCGTCTTCCGCGACCGCCTCTGGAAGCAAGATCTCCAGTTCATCTGGATCCGGTGGTTCATGGACTACCCGGACCCGCACAACGAGTACTTCGACACGTTCTACGGCAAGAAGACCACCGGCCGGCGGCAGGCGTGGGTCAACGACGCCTTCGACAAGGAGCTCGAGGCCGGGCGCGACACCCGCGACCCCAAGAAGCGCCTCGAGCATTACAAGAAGGCCGAGGAGATCATGCAGGAGGACGTGGGCTACGTGCCGGTGGCGTGGGTGGTGCGCTACGCGGCTAAGAAGCCGTGGGTGGGCGGAATCGAGAAGAACAAGGCGGGCGAGTTCGTGGTGGACGGCAACATCTACGTGGACATGTTCCAGCACATCTACATCACCGAGAAGGGCTAGCCTCAGCCTCCCGGATGCCGGCGGCGGCCGCGCCACGCTGAACGGGCGCGGTCGCCGCCGCCCACCCCGACCTCGAGCATAGAGCTAGCCGGATGGGCGCCCGTGCGCGCTCTCGGCCTGGCTGGGCAGCAGCGACACGTGACTGTGCACCGCCACCCAGCGTCCGTCCCGCCGTGCGAGGTTGAACGTCGCGCGACCGTGGCGGGTAAAAGTCTTCCCGTCGGGCCCGGTGGCCTCCGAAGACCAGGTGGCGGCGACCCAGGCGCCGTCGCCCGCCCCGGCGACCGTCGGGTGCTCCTCGAAGCGAAACTCCCGGATGCGGGGCCAGATCTGACGCCACTGCTCGCGCTCGATGTTGTCGAGCCCGTGCACCGCGGTGGCGTAGGTGCCGAAGGCCACCGCGTCGGGGGCGAAGAGGCGCCGGCCCGCTGCGAAGTCCCGGCCGCGGCACGCCGCCTCGAAGGTCCTGAGCCAGTCGAGAGCTTCCGTCCGGGCGTCAGACATGGGCGGATTATGCGGCGCCGGCGGCCCTTGTCAAGGTCGGGGCGAGTCGCTATTCTTCGCCCCATGGCCGACCCGGGCCCCCCGCTCACCCGCGATACGCTGCGGATCGTCGCGCACGCGCAGGGCCTCGCCCTGAGCGACGCCGACCTGGACGCGGTGCTGCCGCTGGTCCAGGCCGCCCGCGTGTTGCTGGACGAGCTGGCGAGCGCGCCCCTCCAGGACGTCGAGCCCACCTCCCTCTACCTCATGCGCTAGGCATCGGCGGATGGCCGACCTCGTGTGGGCGTCCATGGGAGAGATGGCGCGGCTCGTCGCCACCAAGGCGATCTCGCCCGTCGAGCTGGTGCGGGTGCACCTCGACCGGATCGCGGCGCTCGACGGCAAGCTTCGCGCGTTCATCACCGTGATGGGCGATTCGGCGCTCGAGGCCGCCCGCGCCGCGGAGGCCTCGGTGGTCCGCCGCGAGCCGATCGGCGCCCTCCACGGGGTGCCGGTCGGGTTCAAGGACCTCTACTGCACCAAGGGCGTGCGGACCACCGGCGGCTCCCGGATCCTGGCCGACTGGGTGCCCGGCGAGGATGCCACCGTGGTCACGCGGCTCGCGGCCGCGGGCGCCATCGCGCTGGGCAAGCTCAACATGCACGAGTTCGCCTACGGCCCCGAGGGCATCAACGTCCACTACGGGACCTCCTGGAACCCGTGGGATCCGGCCGTCCATCGGTTCTGCGGGGGCTCGTCGTCCGGCTCGGGGGCGGCGGTCGCGGCGGGCCTCTGTCCCGGCGCGCTCGGGTCGGATACCGGCGGATCCATCCGCATCCCGTCCTCGCTCTGCGGTCTCACCGGGATCAAGCCCACCTACGGGCGGGTCAGCCGCGCGGGGGCGCTGCCGCTCGCGTGGTCCCTCGACCACGTGGGCCCCATGTGCCGGAGCGCCGCCGACTGCGCGCTCATGCTCCGGGCGATCGCCGGCCAGGATCCCCGCGACGCCTCCACCAGCGCGCTGCCGGTGCCGGACTACGCCGCCGCGCTGACCGGGCACGTGCGGGGGCTGCGCGTCGGGCTGCTGCGCCGCTCCTTCCTCGAGTCGGCCGGCGCCCCCGAGCGCCACGCGGTGGAGCAGGCGGTCCGGACCCTGGAGGGCGAGGGGGCCTCGGTGCGCGAGATCACGCTCGACCAGATGAAGTACGCGGCCGGAGCGGCCGCCGCGGTGATCTCGGTCGAGGCCTACGCGTATCACGAGCCCTGGCTCAAGACCCGCGGGGGGGAATACGGCGGCGACGTGCGCGAGCGCCTGCTGCCCGGCGCGTTCGTGTCGGGCGCCGACTACCTGCGTGGCCAGCGGGTGCGGGGCCTCATCCGCGAGGAGATGGACCGGGTGCTGGCGGACGTGGACGTGCTGATCGCGCCCACCCTGCCCGTCGCGGCGCCGCGAGTGGACGCGCGCGACGTCGACATCGACGGGCGGCCGCAGCCGCTGCGCTCGAGCCTCATCCGCTTCACGCGGCCGTTCAACGTGAGCGGCCACCCGGCCGCCTCGGTGCCCTGCGGGTTCACCGCCGAGGGCCTGCCCATCGGGATGCAGGTGATCGGACGCTCCTTCGACGAGGCCACCGTGTTGCGGGTCGCCGACGCCTATCAGCGCGTGACCGACTGGCACACCCGGAGGCCGCCGCTCGGGCGCTGACCGGGCGCGGGGGGGTCCGCTCGAGCCGGGTGCCCATGGACGAGCCGGATCCGATCATCCTGCCGATCGAGGACTCCCTCGATCTCCACGCGTTCGCTCCCCGGGACGTGCGCTCGGTAGTGGACGAGTACCTGCGCCAGGCGGTGACCCGCGGCTTCCGCGAGGTGCGCCTCATCCACGGCAAGGGCACCGGGACCCAGCGGGGCATCGTCCGCAGCGTGCTCGCCGGGCACCCCGCGGTGGCCCGCTTCTTCGACGGGCCGCCCGAGCGGGGCGGGTGGGGCGCGACGGTGGTGGTGCTGAGGGGCTAGTCCCGGCTAGTCCCGGTCGGCCCGCAACAGCAGCATGCGGTCGGTGAACGAGACGATCCGGGCGCCGTCGATCCGGAAGTCGAAGGCGTCCCGGCAGGGCGCGGGCGCGGCGAGCACGAAGGCCTCGAGCTCCGCTTTCGCCGAGGGCGTCATCCGGGAGCGGCGCGTCCAGTCCTCCCAGGTGCGGATCTTGGTCATGATGACCTCGTCCATCACGGTGAGGCCGGCCGCGCGCAGGAACGCGGTCCACTCGAGCTGGCGGAAGGCGCGCACGTGGCTCGGGTCGCGCCGGCGCTCGACTTCCAGGATGAAAGCGGAGGCTTCTTCGTCGTCGTGGCCCAGGATGTCCTCGGCCAGGAGCGAGCCGCCCGCGCGGAGCACGCGCGCCACCTGCCGGAGCGCGGGCAGCAGGGCCGGGAAGTGGTGGGCCGCGGTCCGGCAGGTCACGGTGCCGAAGGCTCCGTCGCGGAAGGGCAGGGACTCGACGTCGGCGCCCAGGAAGCGCACCCCCGCCGCGCCCTCGGCGGTCACGAACTCGCGGGCCGCCTGGACCATCGGCAGCGTGACGTCGACCGCCACCACGCTCGGCGTGAAGCGCGCGAAGGCCAGGGCGGTGTGGCCGCCGCCGGTGGCGATGTCGAGCACCCGCGCCGCCCCGCGCCTCTTGCCCCACGCGACGAGCTGGTCCAGGTCGGGGCCGGCCGCGTGGCCCGGGCTCTTGACGTAGGCGCCCGCGCTCGGCCCGAACTGGGCCTGGACCCGTGCCTGCTGGCTCTCGCTCATGCGGCGTGGCCCGGGGGTCAGGACGGTTGACGCTGGGAGAGATGGCGCAGCAGGAACTCGGAGTCGAGCGGGGTGAGATCGAAGCGCCGCCCCGCCTCGTCGATGAGCCGGGTGCGGTCCGCCTTGGGGTCGTCGTGCAGCTGCTCGTCGATCCACTTCACGGCCTGCTTGATGGGGGCTTCGCCTGCGCTCATGGCCTTCCGGTCCTCTCTCGGGTTGCTGCCGGCACCGGCCGCCTCCGGGTCACAGGTCGCGTACGACGCGCCGGGCGCGGTCCACGTTCCGCTTGAAGATGTCGAAGGAATTGTCCATCGCGGGCTTGCGGCCCTGTCCGCGGTCGAGGGTGAAGCAGGAGAAGGTGATGTCGTGGGCCAGGGGAAAGTCCCGGTAGAGCTGGCCGGCCACCTTCTGCGGATTCTCCGAGCGGGTGATCTCGAAGTCCTCGAGCGCGCGCAGCGGGGGCATGCGCTCGCCATGCTTGGTGCGGACCCACTTCATGGTGCCGCCCAGCAGGTAGGAGAGGAACAGGCAGTCGACCAGCATCGACTCGGTCCACGGGATCGCCTTCTGGTAGCCGGCCACGAAGCGCGCGCCGGTCGCGAGCAGGAAGTTGCGCGCAGTGTCGGGGGTGACGAAGTCGCAGGCCCCGAAGATGTAGCCGGTGCCGGTGCTGGGGCGGCAGTGGTCGACCAGCGTCTCGAGCCGGATCACCTTGTCGCCGATGCCCACCAGCTTGCGCCGCTGGCCGTGGGAGGCGATGTAGCAGACCTGGAACGAGCGGCGGCGCCGGCGGACCTCCTCGAGGAGCAGGCCCAGATCGTAGCTCGAGTAGAAGCGGCGGTAGACGAGGTTGACCCGAATGCCCTCCCACGCCAGCGACTGGCGGATGGCCTTGAGATAGGGGAGGACCGAGGGCTCGTCGTCCAGCAAACGGCCCTTCTTGTTCCACATCGACTCCAGCACCACCACACCCGGCATCGCTCGGCCCTCTCGCCGCCGCTGGCCCCGTCGGCGCGATACGTCCTGACGCCCACCCGGGGAAGCCCAGGGAGCCCTGGGCGCGCCATGATAACACGGGGTACGGGCCCCGGATATTGGATGGGTTTGGAATCATCCAATTGGAGGTTTACAGCCA
>Ga0070694_100002266_pt1 | contig 11370 bp, 7 predicted proteins | sample KBSK1251metaG_FD_65470 | JGI IMG/M metagenome (GOLD analysis project Ga0070694, IMG submission 65470) | Corn, switchgrass and miscanthus rhizosphere microbial communities from Kellogg Biological Station, Michigan, USA - KBS K1-25-1 metaG | ecosystem: Host-associated > Plants > Roots >... | reverse complement strand
GAGGAGCAAAAGCTTCATCTCGCGCAACTGCTCATCGGCTTTGATGCGCGCGCCCAAGTCCGCTCCATCCATCTCCGGCATCTGCATATCGAGCAAGCCCACTTGATAGGGCGTGCTTTTTCGAGCTGCCTCGTGTAACTCGCGCAATGCCTCCGCTCCTCCGCTCACCACTTGCACCTGACAACCGAACTGCTCAAGCATTTTGTAAAGGATCGTGCGGTTGGTTTGATTGTCATCCACCACCAGCACACGCACCCCGCGCACATCCGCCACGCGCGGCGATACATGGACCGCGCCCGTTTGACGCGGAAAGCTCACCGTAAACCAGAAGAGACTGCCCACACCCGGCGCGCTCTCGACTCCGATCTCGCCCCCCATCAGCCCGACCAACTGTTTGCAGATCGCCAGCCCCAAACCCGTCCCGCCATACTTGCGTGTGGTCGAGCCGTCGGCTTGGGTAAAGCTCTCGAAGACGCGCTCCTTCTTATTTGCCGGGATGCCGATGCCGGTATCGCGCACCGAAAAGCGGATCGTCATCTGCCGCGCGTCTTGCGCCTGCACTTCGGCATTAATCACCACTTCGCCGCGTTCGGTGAACTTCAAAGCATTGCCCGCGAGATTGAGCAAGACCTGCCGCACCCGTCCCGGATCACCCTGCAATAAACATGGCCCGGTGCCTTCGAGGTAGGAGACTAGCTCGAGCCTCTTCTCCGCTGCGCGATGGGCCAGCATCTCGGCGACCCCTTCGACCACTTCCCGGAGATCGAAGTCAATCATTTCCAGTTCGAGCTTGCGCGCCTCGATCTTGGAAAAATCGAGAATGTCGTTGACCAGATTGAGCAGCGCATCGGCGCAAGCCTGGATCGCTTGTGTGTAATCGCGCTGTTCGGCGGAGAGGGTAGTGTCGGAGAGCAAAGCGCTCATGCCGATGATGCCGTTCATCGGGGTGCGGATTTCGTGGCTCATATTGGCCAGAAATTCACTCTTCGCGTGGCTCGATTCCTCGGCCTTGATCTTGGCTTCGGCTAGCTCCGAGGTGCGTTCGCGCACTTTGAGATCGAGGTCGGCGAGCACTTCCTGCAATTCCCGATTGAGACCTTCGCGTTCAGAGAGCGAGTCTCGCAACTGGGTGTAAGATTCGTTAAGCCTGACTTCCATGTGCTCGAAGTCATCAACCAGGTGCGCGACTTCAGCGGGCGCGGTGGAACCGACGACCAGCGGCGGATGCGGCGCGCCGTGCATGGCGAAGGCGCGCAGCGTCTCCACCAAACGCTCCAATGGCCGCGTCACGTTGCCGGCGATCAGTCGCGCAAAGAGGAGCGAGAAACCAATCGCGGCGAGCGCCAGGGCGATGCTCATCAGGTAATACCGCTCGATCTCGCGTTGCAACTGCGAGAGCGGTTGCTGAATGAAAACCTGCCAGCCGGTGGGTTGCGCCGTGATGCGGCTGACCAAGTAACGCTCGCTGGCAGAAGTTCCATGACCGAAATCATCGAAGTAGAAGAACGGCTGCCCCACTTTCCGGCTCGCCGCCACCAGGGGCGAATCGGTCAACGATTGCAGCACGCGGTGAGAGGCGGTCTGGCTGGAATAAATCACGCGGTTGTGCTGATCCAGGATCATGATGGCCGCGTCTTTCATAGTCTGATAGTCCTGGCCGAACCGCTGGAACTTCGAGAGGTCGAGTGATCCGGCAACGACGCCAACCAATTTTCCGCCCGGGCCAAAGAACGGCGCGCTGATGGTGACAATCGGATTGTTAGAGCGGCGACCGAGGAAAACATCGGAGAGGTAAGGCTGACCTGTGGCTACGGCCTGCTTGAAGTATTCGCGGTCACTGATGGTCGGAAAGGCGATGAGCGCCGGTCTGCCGTCGGCGGTCTGCTCCGGTTGGATGGCGAGCAACTTGCCCTCTGTATCGGAGACCATAGTGGTAATGAAACCGTCGTAAATCCCGCGGCACTTCGCCAACTGCTGATTCAAGCTGTGTGGCTCCCAGTTGCCTTGCTGCTCGACGGCGCTGGAGAGGGCGATAATGGCCTGCCGATGCGTGGTCACATAATCATCAATATTCTGGCGAATCGCCGCCGCTGTCTCTTGCAGGCGATAAGCCGCTTCGGTTTGCTGCCGATGGGCATAGATGCGGCCCTGCGTGATGCTCAAGAACAGCAATGGCAGCGTCGCAATCAGCACGAAGCCGTGAAAGAGATAAGCGCGCAATGGACGCCGCTGCATGACGGCTCTTTTGCTCGTTCCATTCAGCAGCCGCCGAATCGGGCCTAAGCTCAGCAGCAAATCCGCGAGCATGACATTGAGCAATCCGTTGATCGCCTCTTTAATCACGACGACCCAGCCGCTGGTGGCCGGATCATTGACCAGCGCCACAAAAATCAGGATCCGGAACGGCGCGCTAATCACGCACCAGTAAAGCAAAGAGGCAAACAAGGGCTGCTGCCTGCGCTGCACGAGCCAGCCGATGACGAGCGCTTCCAGCCCGAAGATCACGATGGTGTAGGGATGATCCCAGAACATGACCACGCGGCTGGAAACAATCAAAGCCGCGATCAGTCCATAAGTCGGCCCATAAGCAATCGCGATGAGCAGGTAAAAGATGCCGCCGAAGACGAGGGTGCCGCGGCTCAAATCGCCGAAGACCGGCACCGCCCAGGTATTGAGGACGAAACCTAAAAGCCCAGCCGCCAGCGTCAGGAGAAATCGCTGGCTGATCCGCTGCCAGCTTGGATGGCCCCCACTCTGCCCGTTCTGCCCGTTCTGCCCGTTCTGCCCGTTCTGCCCGTTCTGATTGATGCTTTCACTCATGCTTTCTCTACGACCTTGCGGGCTGCTTACGCCATACCATGCCTGGACGTCTTCGCCGCTCTCTGCTGGGGTGACTGTAAAATGTATTCAGAATTCTGCTGGTGAGTCTGTGCCTACGCTGCTTCCGTTGATACGGAAGCATTCTTCACTTACATACGGAGCGTATAGTTGTCAGGATGGTGAAGCGACTCATTAAACCAGAGGATTATTCGATTGGGGCTAAACTCAGGGCAGGGCGGCCTGGAATATAACATACGTTGGCCAGAGTGAGGGAGAGATTTTTACAAATAATTGGCACCCTAAATGAGAGCCGTGGCAGCCATTTTTCAGGCTTTGATCTGCCATTCACGGCTTACTTTCTCCGCGCCTGGCGGCCTGGCGCAATTGAAGTAACGACCGAGAAATCCACCAGATGCCGATCAGTGTTTACTCGTTCTACGCGCACGCGCACGCGATCACCCAAACGAAACGCGCGCCCGCCACGCCGTCCGATGAGCGCGTGCCGCCGTTCGTCAAATTGATAGTAGTCGTCAATCAGCGTGGCGACGGCAACTAAGCCTTCGATAAAGAAGTCTGCGAGTTCGACGAAGAAGCCGAAGTCGCGCACGTTGATAATCATGCCTTCAAATTCTTCGCCCAACCGCTCAGCCATAAAGACCGCTTTGCGCCACTCGTCCACTTCGCGCTCTGCCGCATCTGCCGCGCGCTCTCGCTCACTTGACTCTTCAGCCATCAACTCAAGCTCACCGAATGGAATCGGCGCAGGCACATTGCGCGCCCGGCGCGGTTTCTGTTTGACGGTCTGCGCCGTTGTTTGCTCATCAGTGTCAACGCTCATCGTGCTCTCGCCCCAACGTGGTGATTGGCTGAGCAGCGCGCGCAGAACGCGATGCACGATCAGATCAGGATAGCGGCGAATCGGCGAAGTGAAATGCGTGTAGACCGGCGCAGCCAACCCGAAATGCCCCGCGTTGCTGGCCGTGTAACGCGCCCGCTGCAATGAGCGTAGCATGGCATAAGCTAGCACGCGCTCTTCAGGCTTGCCTGCAAGTTGCGCCGAAAGCCGCTGATAATCTTTCGAGCTCACGCCTTCCACCGGAAAGCGGTAGCCGTAGGCGCTTGCCAGTTCCGCGAACTCGATCACGCGCTGCGGCTCCGGCTCCTCGTGAATGCGATAGAGCGACGGCACGTCGAGCCGTTCGTGATGCCCCGCGACCGTTTCATTCGCCAGCAACATGAATTCCTCAATGATTCGGTGCGCGATGTTGCGGTCGGCTTTGAGTACGCCCGCGATGCGCCCTTCATCATCAAACTCGAAGATAGATTCCGGCAAATTGAAATCAATCGCTCCGCGCCGCTCGCGCATCTTGATCAGGATGTGTGCCAACTCCTCCATCGTCTTGAACAACTCGATCAGATCGGCGTACCGCATCGCCAGTTGCGGATCAGCGTGCGCGAGCAGTTTATTGACATCCGTGTAAGACATCCGCTCGTTGCTGCGGATCACCGTTTCGCGCAGTTGATATGCAACGACGCGCCCCTGCCGGTCAACTTCCATCAGCGCCGACATGGCCAACCGGTCAACTTTCGGGTTGAGCGAGCAGATGCCGTTCGATAATTTTTCCGGCAGCATTGGAATCGCGCGCTCTGGGAAATAGACCGATGTGCCGCGCAGCCGCGCCTCGCCATCAAGCGCGCTGCCTTCCCGCACGTAATAACTGACATCCGCGATGTGGACGCTGAGATGAAAATGCCCGTTGTCCATCCGGTTTAGGCTGATGGCGTCGTCGAAGTCACGCGCCGTCTCGCCGTCAATCGTCACCGTCGGCACCTCGCGCAAATCGAGGCGGCCCGCGCGCTGCTCTTCGGTCACTTCGGGAGAAATCGCTTCGGCTGCTTGCAGCACTTCATCTGGGAAAATATGTGGCAGGTCGTGTTTGTGGATGACGATCTGAATATCCATCCCGGCCTCATCACTCGACGCGCCGAGATGCTCAAGGATGCGCCCCGAAGGATTGCGGCCCGCGATGGGGTAGCCAGTGATTTCGACGACCACGATTTCGCCTTCTCGATCTGATTCGCTGGCTTCGACATCAATCTCGTAAGGAAACTTTTCGTCGAGCGATTCGACCCACACTTGCCGGAAAGCGTGTTGCAAGCGTCCGACGACTTTCAAACGCCCACGCCTGAGAATCAACTCTACCTTCGCTTCGCGCTCGCGCCCCCGCCGCTGGCGCGCGAGGCTGACTACCACGTGGTCGCCATCGAACGCCCCGCCAGTCTCCTCCGGCTGAATACGGATGGGGCCACGCGCGCGCTCTTCAAGTTCATCGGGAATGAAGTTGATGATTTTTCTGCGTCGCTGCCGGATGGTGCCCACCAGCGCGCGCCGCGAATGCGACCAGCGAAAATCCTGGCCGTCGCGGCGCAGCAGTCCAGCGCCTTGCAGACGGTTAAGGAGAGAGGTAAGAGTTTTGCGCCCGCTCCGGTTGAGTTGGAGCAAGTCGGCTAGATCCTTGGCCGACAATCCCTCAGGCGACTCACGCAGCGCCGCGATCACGGCTTCCGCATCGAGTGTTGCTGCCAACTCGCCGCTTTGAGATTGCCGACCCATCATCTTGCGATTACTTGACCCGCTCTTGCTGCATTTGACCGATGCGCTCGACAGCGCGCTGAATTGCTTCGAGCGAGTTGGCATAGGAGAGGCGCAGATAGCCTTCCGCGCCGAAGGCCGAACCGTGCGTGAGCACCACGCCATACTCTCTAAGCAGCGTGCTGGCCAGATGCTTCGAGTCCTCGAAGCCGCAGGCCGCGATCAAACCTTTCACCTTCGGGAAGGCGTAGAAGGCGCCTTCCGGCATCCCGCACTGCACGCCCGGAATTTCGTTGAGCGCTGGCACCAGCCAATCGCGCCGGCGTTTGTATTCGGCCAGCATCTTGTGCACTGATTCTTGCGACTCGGTGAGTGCGGCGATGGCGGCTTTTTGCGCGATGGAATTGACGTTTGAAGTGGTTTGGCTCGTGACCTTGGTCACTTCAGTCACCCACTCTTCCGGCCCGAGCGTGAAGCCGACGCGCCAGCCGGTCATGGCATAGCTCTTTGAGAGCGAGCCTGCGATGAGTGTCCGGGCGCGCAGCTCAGCAGGCAGTGCGGCGGCGGAGAATGGCTTGCCCGGCGGATAGACGAATTGAGTGTAACATTCATCGGAAAGCACCCAGAGGCCGTGCTCAGCAGCGACTTCGACAATTTTGCGGAACTCCGCTGGATCAATCACACGCCCAGTTGGATTGGAAGGCGAGTTGAGGATGAGCAGTTTCGCGCGCGGCGTGATCGCGCGGCGGACAGCCTCAGCCGTCAAATGAAAATCCGTCTCTTCAGTCTCAATCGGAATCATCCGCCCTTCAGCGAAGTTGATCATTTCCGGGAACGAGACCCAGCATGGCTTTTCGACCAGTACTTCATCACCGGGATTGATCAGCGAAGTGATTGCGTTGAAAATCGCATGCTTGCCGCCCACGGTGACGGTGCATTGCTTGGGTGTGTACTCGCTGCCAAAGTCTTCGGCTATGCGCGCGCAGATAGCTTGCTTGAGCGGAAGAATGCCGCCGGTCGCCGTGTATTTGGTGAAGTTTTCGTCCAGCGCGCGTTTGGCGGCAGCCTTGATGTTTTCCGGCGTAGGAAAGTCCGGCTCACCCGCGCCGAGGTCGAGCAATTCGACACCCTGCGCGCGCAACTTTTCGGCTTCGGCGACTATCAGAGCGATGGCTGAATAATGGGTGGCTTGCGCGCGCGTTGACACTGGGAACTGATCGCTGCTCATCTTTGAACTATTTTCCCTTTCGTGATTTCCGGCTGGCCAGTTTCTTCCGCATCCGTTCGATGACCAACTCCGGCACCAGACCTACGACCGAACCGCCCAGACTGAAAACCTCTTTGACCAGCCGTGAGCTGAGATACGAATTGTCTTCAGACGACATCATAAAGACCGTTTCGATGCCTGGATCGAGGCGGCGATTCATGAGCGCCATTTGCAATTCGTACTCGTAATCGGAAATGGCGCGAATGCCGCGCACGATCGCGTGAGCTTGACGCTGCCGCGCATAGTCAATGAGCAATCCATCAAACGTTTCTACCGTCACCTGCGGGAAGCGCGAATTGAGCACCGCGGCGAGAATTTTCACGCGCTCTGCCGACGAAAACATGGGCTCTTTGCCTGGATTGACGAGCACCGCCACGATCACTTCGTCGAAGAGCTTGCAAGCTCGCTCGATGATGTCGAGGTGGCCGTTGGTGAGTGGATCAAACGAACCGGGGTAGATCGCACGACGCGCCACTAAATGTTTTCTCCTTCCCGCCACACGCTTCATGCTTAACTTTCGGCGCGTGACGGGCGATGTTAGCACGGGCTAGAGGCTGGGAGCTAGGAAATGCGGAATGCGGTCAATGCAGTGCGTTGAATTGGAGTGCGGAATGAAGAAATATAGGCGGTTATCAAATTCACGAACCCAATTCCGCATTCCGCATTCCGCATTCAAGCAATGCCGCGTTCCAAGCTGTAAAAAGTCAAGCGCGTCTCGCCCTGGGTGATCTCGCGGTAAGGACGTAGATAATCGAAACTCGGCGGGAGTTCGAGTTTACGGCGATGCTCGACGATCACCACACCCGCTTCGGCAATCAGCTTGTGCTTAGCCAACGTCCACATGACTGGCGAGTAAATCTCCGAGTCGTAAGGCGGATCGAAATAGAAGATGTCGTATTGCAGATGATGAGCGGCGAAATATTTGAGCACCGAGATCACGTCACGATTGACGATGCGCACGCCTTCTTCAATCCCACAATGGCGCAGATTCTCGCTGATCACATCAGTGGCGCGGCGTGACGATTCAACGAAGGTCACGTGAGACGCGCCGCGCGATAACGCCTCAATCCCGACCGCGCCCGAACCCGCGCACAAGTCTACGAACTTTGCATCTTCCACGCTCGTGGAAAGCACATTGAAGAGCGTCTCGCGCAAACGGTCGGAAGTCGGGCGCACTTTCAGCCCGTCCACCGTCTTCAGCCTTCGGCCTTTGTAGAGTCCTCCGATTACACGCATAGCAAAGCTGTCAGTCGTTAGTGGTCGGTGGTCGGTGGCCAGTGATCAGTGGTTCTTTGCAACTGACCACTGGCCACCGACCACCGACCACTGTTTCAATATCCATTCGGATGTGCCAGATGCCACCGCCAAGCTGATTCGATGATCGTGTCGAGTTCGCTCAGACGTGGGTGCCAGCCCAATTCGCCTGTGATTTTGTCGGAACTAGCAATGAGCACTGCGGGGTCGCCAGGGCGACGGGGCGCGCGTTCAGTGTGAATCGTGTTGCCAGTTACTTGCCGCGCCATCTCAACTACTTCACGCACGGAATATCCGCCGCCGTAGCCGAGGTTATAAATCCGGCTCTTTTCATTGAGCGCGTGGAGCGCGAGGATGTGCGCGTCGGCAAGATCCACGACGTGAATATAGTCGCGGATACAAGTGCCATCCGGTGTCGAGTAGTCTTCGCCGAAAATTTCGAGGTGCTCCATTTTGCCAGCCGCCACACGCAGCACCAGCGGAATCAAGTGTGTCTCCGGTGTGTGATCCTCGCCGCAGCGTTCGCTTGCGCCGGCGGCGTTGAAGTAGCGCAGACTCGCCGAGCGTAGCGCGTAAGCTTGATCGTACCAGCGCAACGCGCGCTCGAAGGTCAGCTTGGACTCGCCATAAGGATTGGTCGGCGCCTGCGGCAACTCTTCGGTGATCGGCACGCGCTCCGGCTCCCCATAAACAGCGGCAGTTGAGGAAAAGACTAGGCGCTTAATGCCGATGGTGAGCATGGCATCGAGGAGAGAAATCCCGGCGACGACATTGTTGGTGAAATATTTGTGTGGCTGGCTGACTGATTCGCCGACCAGGCTGTCAGCCGCCATATGAATCACCGCTTCAATCCGGTGCGCTTCAAAGGCGCGGATCAGTTTCTGCCGATCCATCAGGTCGCCTTCTACCAAGCGCGCTTCAGACACCAGCGCCGCGCGATGCCCTTTGACGAGATGGTCGTAAACGACGGCGGTGTGCCCATGAGCGATCAACTGCTCGACGACTACGCTTCCGATATAACCGGCCCCGCCAGTGACCAGCACATTCATCGCGCCAGTTCTCCTCGTTTAGATCTCAAATGGTTCATTGCGGCGAGGTAGTATCGCAGAAATCGGCGCGCAGCGAAATAGCGGCTCAGCGAGCTTGCTTCGTGAGGCATGAAAAAAGGGATGGGCTGGCCCATCCCTTTTCAAATCTTATGTGACCGAGCTTATTTCTTCTTGGTCGTCTTCTTCGCCATTGTCTTCTTCGCAGTTGTTTTGGTGGCGGTCTTCTTGGCCGTTGTCTTCTTGGCTGTTGCCATGGTGCTAGTTCTCCTTTCTTGAGAATTGCCTAGTCACAAGATGCAGGATGTGATCGCTACTTGTGCACTAGCATTAACCACATACGATATGTGGTTATATAGTGCTTCCTGCATGCGATGTCAACTCTTTTTTCGCCATCACGCTCGCGCGAGTTGAATGAGAGACGAACTCCCCTCGCTTCGCCAGATGCGAGGCGATGGAAACTGATAACTCTGATCTCAAATCAAACGCACTTTCCATCGCTGCTTAAAGTGTGGAGGGGCTGGAATCATTGAAGGGAATAATGTGATTGCGGATTGTAGATTGGCTTCTTCGATTCCGCAATCTGCAATCTACAATCCGCGATCGAATCAGCCGAGCATGCCATAAGCGAGCAGGCAGAGGACACCGAACCAACTAACTGCGGCACTAACTGAGAGCATGCCGACGAGACGGAAACCAGGATGCGTGGCCTGGGAGGCGGATCGCCGCCACTGCGCAACCACAGCGCGCGACGCTTTCACGCTCCCAATCAACCAGGAGAGCCAGCCGCCGACATTGGCTGCCGAGAGCACACCCGTCAACACCTTGTAATCATCCGCATCGCTATAGACCACAAGCATGCCGAGCGCGAGCGCTGACACAGCATTAATCATGGGTAGCCAAAAGCTATAAACCAGCAGGCGTTTTGCCTCAGGTAACGAGCGTGGATAAGGTCGGCGTGGTGCAGTCATGGCAAATACCTTTCAATCAAAGCGCTCCACATTATCAGGGGAAACTATCTTAGGCTCTGGCTCTTCGAGCGGGCCAAAATCGGGGCACGCCATGAGAAGTATTGTCCCAGGTGACTAGCGAAGTCCAGCAAGAAATTTGGCTGGAATGCCAGCCGCGTCTGCCGAAGCCTGGCCAGTCAACCGTGGATCTAGCCTACTATTCGCCATAGACGGTTCCAGTCCCTGAAAGGTGACACAAAAAGTTGCCATTGAAGTGAGGTGGCTATTCAGCGTTTGCCGGCATTTGCCAGCGTTTGCCAGCGTTTGCCAGCGTTTGATTGAAGGTGATCTTTGCTTTCGCTCTCTCAAATAGCGACTATGTTTGCGCAGGTAAGCCGCCGTTTCCGGTCTGTGAGGTTCAATGCGGCAAGCGCGTCACCTGAGGAAAAGATCTTGGACGATAGCCGAGTTCAATTGTTTCCCCTCCTGTTGCGAGACAGGAGGGGAAGCCAAAGCATATCGTTGCACGAGCAGAAAACTATTGGTTCCCGGTCAGGGTCAAAGTTCCGCTGATATCTGTTCCGTTGCCGATGATGCGGCTGTTGGAGAACCGTTGGCCAACCGCGCCCGCCGCCACATTGACCCCGATCGTGTTATTGAAGACGTCGCAGTTCGCGACCCGAACCGTCGAGGTACTAGCGAAGGCTGAAACTCCCGTGCTGTTATTGGTAACGGCACTGCCTACTACATTGAGGACTGCGGTGCCTTCGGCGACCGCCCCAATGCTGCTTTGGTGGCTGATGACAGAATTGCTGACCGTCGCGTTTCCCCCCAATATGTCAACCCCGAATCCGCCCCGGTTGATCCTCACATTGCTGAGCGAGGTCGTGTTGCCGGCTGCAGCCGACGCCCGGACGCCAATATTACAGTTAGTGATCGAAGTATTGGTAACGCTCATTTCACCTGCGTTAGCATTCACCCCCTCGATGCCGAAAGATGATGCTCCGGTGAAACCATAGATGGTGCAGTTCTCGACATGGAGATGCTTGCCGGCCAAATACTTGATGCCGCTCAGTCCAGTGCTAACCCCGTTGATCGAGAGGTTCCGGAGAATGACGACATCGTTGGCTCCCGCATTGACGATGACGCCATTGGTGAGGGAGGCCAGGATGCTGGCCAGTGTACCGTCACCGTTGATGGTAATGGCTTTGGTAATGGTGACTGCTCCAAATCCGTGTGGGTCGAGCGCGGAAATTTCACCACCGGCAGCCGTCTTCGAGATGGCCCCGGCAAAGGTCCTACACGGCGCAGTGCGGCTGCATGGATTGAGATCATCACCCACGCCGGAAACCCAGGTGCGGGTAGCCTGCGCGTGCGCCATCGAACTGAAAAGGACACACGCGAAAGAGACTGCAAGAACATTCAACATTAATCTGATTC
>Ga0070694_100002265_pt1 | contig 11372 bp, 10 predicted proteins | sample KBSK1251metaG_FD_65470 | JGI IMG/M metagenome (GOLD analysis project Ga0070694, IMG submission 65470) | Corn, switchgrass and miscanthus rhizosphere microbial communities from Kellogg Biological Station, Michigan, USA - KBS K1-25-1 metaG | ecosystem: Host-associated > Plants > Roots >... | reverse complement strand
CCGATCGCCTCGCCCTTTGCGACGATCGGCACCGCGTACACGCACCGCCCGAGGTCGCCCTGGGTCGCGAACCCCTGCTCGAACCTCGACTCCCATTCCTCCGGGGAGGCGATCCACATCGCGCGGCCGTTCCGAAAGACGTGGGCGAGCACGGTGCGGTCGTTCATCGAGATCTCGAACGGGGACCGGAGCCGGAGCGTTCCGCTCGAGAGGAGTCCGGGGCTGACCCGCAGCGATTGCCGGTCGTCGCTGGCCAGGGCGATCGACGCCGCGTCCGCCCCGACGGCACCGGTCGCACCCCGCAGGATCGCCCTGGCCGCGTCCTCCGTGGTCACGGCCCGCGCGAGCCGGGCGGTCACCTCCTGCAGGCGGGCCGCGCGCCGCAACGCGCGCTGCTCCGCCTCGAACAGGCGGGCGCGTTCGATGGCCTGGCCGCATTGGCGTCCGATCGCGAGCAGCAGCGACTCGTCCTCGAGCGAGAAGCGCCTCGGCCCGCGGAAATTCACGCCGAGGACACCGAGCAGCTCGTCGCCCGCCAACAGGGGCGCCGCAGCCTGGGCGCCCATCGGATAGCCCTCGCCGAAGCTCGCCAGCAAGGGGTACCGCTCGACTGCCTCCTCGGCGCTCCCGACCGTCACGACCGAACGCTCCCGGATCACGTCCCTCGCGATGACCGGCGCATCGGCGGGGAAGCGGGACCACGCCGCGAGCACGTCGTCGGGGAACCCGCGGGCCGCCACGCGCTCGAGCTCGGCACCGTCGGGTGAGAGCAGGGCCACCCCCGACGCGTCGGCGCCGAGCGACCCGATCGCGGTGTCGACGAGCGCTCCGCAAACGTCGCGGACGGTGATCGCGTCCGCGAGCCGGCCGGTCAGGTTGTGCAGGTGCGCGAGGCGCGCCGACTCGGATTCGGCGGCCTGGCGGGCGCGTCGTTCGGATGCATGCGCGAGGTCGCGTTCGTGGCCCGTCGCCCGGTAGCGGTCGGCGACGGCTCCCGCGACCCCGGCCGCCACGATCCACAGCACGACCGCGACCCAACCACCGAGCTGGCCGTTCGTGACGAAGATGACGAACCCGGCCCCACCCTCCAGCGCGACGAGGATCCCCGCCAGGGGGCCCGCCAAGACGCCGGCGAGGACGGAGAACAGGAGCCCGAGGCCGCTGGGGACGCCTCGGTACGCGCTCTCCGATGCCCCGGCGAACGCGATGGCGACGGCGACCTGCACCGCTCCCCCGAGCAGCAGAGCCGCCGAGAAGGACACGGGCCGCCCACTGGGCCGGCGGGAGGATCGCATGTGCGGGGCCACTGTACGCGCCGCCCTCCCAGGCGGTCGACCCGTCACCCCCGGCAGGTGAACGGTCTGGGCGCTCGACCGTCTCCCCGACCTCTTCCACACGACCGGACGTCATCGGCGTCGTACGTCGTTCGGCCTCGAAATGGCCGATCGGTCGATTGACGGGACCAACCACTCAGCCCACGCTTGCTCGGAGAAGGAGGCACCGTGAAACGAGGCGTGGTGACGTTCGTGGTCATGTTCGTCCTCGCCGTGTCGGGCATCGCCACTGCCGGCGTCCTGGCCGGCGGCAACGACGACAAGGCCGATGACAAGGTCGAGGCGAACGAGCAGGATGCCGGCGTCCACGGCGGCCCGATCGAGCGGTTCCACACGGTGGGATCGTGTGATCTCACGGCCGTCTCCTCGCTTCCGGGCAACTGGACGCACGGCGATTACGTGAGCGCCGTCGCCGCGAACGGTTCCCCTGATCAGATCCGTGAGGCTGCTCACGGCGACTGCGGCAAGCCGATGGTGGCGGTAGGTCATGGGGGCGGGCCGCCGGAACACGCGCTCGAGCACATGGCGGCCGGCAAGAAGCACGGCGGTGGCGAGGCCGAGGACGAGGCTTCGGGGACGTCCGGAAGCTAGATCACGAAGTCGGAGACTATCGGGGATCTCGTGCGACCCGGTACGGGAACCGAGTCCAGATGGCGTCGAGGCGTTATAGAACTGTCTTGAAAGAAGTGCTCCATCCGCCCAGGCCGCACGTGGAGCCATGCGGGTTCACAGGTCAGCGGTCCTCGGCGTCGAGCCACGCGGTGAAGGCTTGGTTGCCCAGCGCCGGGAATCCATCGACGCTCGGTCCGCGGCCTCGACGGACGAGCTCGATCGCCTCGGGCGCCGACCGGCCCATCTCCATCAAGGCGCGGGCGATGACGACGCCGGATCGATTCAGACCCTCGGTGCAGTGCACAAGCACCTTTCGACCCGAACCCACGAGGGAGGCGATGAACGCGGCGACGTCGCGGACCTTGGGGTCCACGTCGTCCTCATCCTCCATCGGGAAGCTCATGAAGACCTTGCCGACTGGGACAGACGGGACCCACGCCCAGTTCCAGTCCTCGAGATCGATGATGACGTCTGCGCCGAGGGAGTCGTAGTCCGCGGTCTCCGCGAGCCGCGTCCCGATGGACAGACCGGGGACGACCTCGAACACCTCCATCTGCCACCCCGGAGGCGGAGTCGGCGGTCGCTGGCGCATAGAGCGCGATCGTAGAGGAATCGGCGGATCCGCAGGATTTTCCGGCATACCGGCCGCGCGCGGCGGGGTCCCGGCGGTGCCGCGGCGTGATGGACTGCTCGGGCTTCCTCTAGCGGCTGCGACCGCTGAGACTCCACAGGGGACCCGTTCGTCTCGGCGGCCGTTCGGTCCCCCTCGAGATCGCGATCTGATGCGACACTGGGCGAACACCATGCTTGACCGGCTCCGGGTTGCGCTCTTCGTGCTCATTGCGTTTGGGCTGTGTGCGTGCGCCACCTCGGACGAACCAGGGCCGGGTGGAGCGACGGCCGAACAACCGACCGCCGGCCGGGTCGATGTCGGCGGCTACGAGCTCGCCTGGATGTGCCGGGGTTCCAACTCGCCGACGATCATCGCCGAGGCCGGGTACGACTCCGCCGGCACGGATACATGGTTCGATCTCCTCGGCCCGCTCTCGAGAGTCTCCCGCGTGTGCACCTACGACCGCGCCGGCACGGGAACGAGCGACCCGCGCCCGAACGGGGTCCGCGTCACCGGCATGTTGGAGGCCGAAGAGCTCCATCGGCTCCTGGAGGGCGCCGGCATCGAACCCCCCTACGTGGTCGTGGGCCACTCGTACGGCGGCTTCATCAGCCGCTTGTTCGCCGCGAGGTACGCAGACGAGACGGCCGGGCTCGTACTCGTCGACTCGAGCCACGAGGACGAGATCCAGCCGTACCGGCGCTTCCATGGCGACGCACCCCAGGGCGACTGGGTAGACGGCGGCGACCTCGTCGACATCGACGCGACCGCACGGGCGCTCCGCGAGACCGCACGCGACTTCGGCGACCTGCCGCTCGCCGTCGTCAAAGCCGGGCGGTACGAGGATGTCCTCACGACTCGGCTGTGGGACCGGACGCAGGCCGACCTGGCGACGCTGTCTTCGAACTCGGTCTTCGTGCAGGCGACGGGCGGTCACTTTGTCATGAACGACGATCCCGGCGCGCTCGTGACGGCCGTAAGGGCGGTCGTCGAGAGCGCCCGTTCGGGAGAGCCGATCGCATCGTGCGAGCGCGTGATCGAGGGGACGGACGGTACCTGCCTCGACGATTCTTCCGCAGCATCCCGATAAGACCGTTCGGAGGATCCGGTCCTCCTCGCAGTCGCGGCTCCGGGGGCGAGACTCGAACCCACAACCTACGGATTAACGGTCCGCGGCATGGGGTCCGAGGCGGATCGATACGGGCCGACGGAGATAGGTGTTTGCCCAGGTCGGCGAGCAGACCGCGAAGCGGCAGAGCAATTGGTGCAGGACACGGAATCAGCGGGTTCGCGCCCGTTTTCGTTGACCAGGCATTGACCGCGGCACGCCGACAAGCGACGGTTCGACGGCGTAGCCTCCGAGCGTGCGTCCCGATGAGCTCGAGCGCCGGCTACGCGAGCGCCTTGACGCAGCTCGGTCCCGCTCCCCGCGCCGAACTGCTCCACGTCCTCATGCTGCTGGACTTCGAGCGGGTCGACCGGAGAGGAATCCATCATTCTCAGCACTAGATCCCCGGGCCCGGGTTTCCCGAATCCCCGCGGCATTGCCCGACTCTCCTAAATGGCGCGCCTCAGGCGCTAAGCCGTCGGACGGGTGCAGAGCGGCCGTAGAGCCTCGTGGAATACGACCCTGGCAGGATTGCCGACCGTGCCTGCCTGCGAGCTTCTGCGTCCAGGCGCTTCAACGCGCTCCCGATCAGGAGGCTCACGAGTACCGACATCACTGCCCACGTGCCCAGGACCATGAGAATCGCTCTCATCCCTGATCCCTCCTAGGGTTGAACTCCCCCGCCGTAGGCCCCTCCAAACCTAACTGCAAGGCCGGCGTCGGCGGCGTCCTCCAGGAGCGGAGCGATCTGGGCCGAACTCCCAGAAATCTGGCGCGATGAACGATTCGGCGATCTCCGCGCACGCGAAGCCGATCGAAGCCGTCATGCGGATCCATCGGCGACTGGCCGATCTATGGCGTCGGATCGGCTCCCGACCAAGCAAATATGTCCGTATTGCCGAACGTGGCTGGGCACTCCTGCTGGATCTCGGGCCGCCCCTCGGGGAACGATGCTGAATCCTCCTGCATATCTGCGCGCCACGATTGCACCGATTCGCAGACGGCCCCGTCACGCACGTCGTTCCAGACTGCGACCGCGTCGTCATTCGTGGCTGCCGCGTAGACATAGTCGCCGAGGAACTCCATCACGATGTTGTTCTGCGAAGATGCACGCGGGTCGCCGACGGCTCCTCGATGTAGCTGCGTCCAAGCGCCCGGCAGGCCATTCGCGCCCACGTCCGCGTGGAGGACGACACCGACTAAGCCGCGGGGACTGGTGGTGTCGTCGCGGTACGGAGTCGTAAACGCGTTGTAGACAAGGTAGATGTCGCCTCCGTCCGGGGAGAAGGCCGGGGCCGTGTACATCCCTCGGTCCCCCGCCCGTTCGACGGCGACCCTCGGCGACCACGAATCGCCCCCGTTGGTCGTTGTGCGCACGAACACGTGCTCGCTCGTGCCGCCGTTGAATCCTGTCCAGTTGAGGACGAGCTCGTCCGTCGCGCCCGCTCCGGTGGGCGCGCCGTTCGCGATGCTGATGCTGGGCGAGGCCGCCAGGTCGTTGCGTGCCCCCGCGATCCCGTCTTGGACGCATCGGTCGATCGCACCGTCGAACTGCAGCGCGTAGCACGGATCGGTGATCGTCTGGATCAACTGTGGGCGTGTCCACGACTGGCCACCATCGAAGGACTTGATCATGAAGTGGCTGCCGTTGGGCGGGAGGAACTTCTCGGGGTCCTGGAACTGCTCGTAGAAGACGTAGACGACACCCTCGCTGTCCGTGCGGATCGTGCACCCTGACTGGCCGAACTTGCGAGGAGCGACGTTGTGCGCGGGGCTGACCTGCTTGCTCGACCATGTGTCGCCGCCGTCCGTGGATGTCGCGAGCGTCATCGGCGCCGCTCCCGATCCTTGGAACCTCGCGAAGCATACGTAGGCGTTGCCGAAGAACGGACTGCTCTCGGCGTTGTCGACCCAGAGCTGCTCCTTGTCCGCGAACGTCGCGGATGACTGCTTGCTTACGATGACCGGGTCGAGCCAGTTCTCCTCATCGGCGACGATTGCGGGCGTCAGCGCCGGATCGCCGTCGATCCGGGAGACAGCGATTGCCTCGAAACCTTTGAACGTGGTCGTCTCGCTCACTGAGACGTTCGACGTGAGGTTCGCGTAGTACAGGCGAGACCCGTTGTCCCAGGCGAAGTCCCCGTTCGCGTCGGGCACTGGCCCAAACGCGAGCGCCGGGTCCCCGTCGGAGATCATGCCGGCGTCGGCGTAGTGGGGAAGCGTCCCGATCGGACCAGTGTGCGCGACACAGACGTCCGTCGTTACTGCTGGATCCGCATCACCCAGGCAGTCGCGGGCGGTGAGGCCCGTATAGGTGGGTTGGGTCCAGGTGTCCCCGGAGTCGAACGAGAAGTACACGCCCGAGCTCCCGACGTCGGGCGTGAACGGGCAGTTCGTGGGAGGACCGGCGTTGCACGCCTCCATGTCGATGTTGTCGTTCGCGCCGGCGGCGACGACGGTCGGATTGGCCGCATCGATCGCGACCGCGGGTTCGTTCTGTTTGTTCTGCGAGAAAGGGGAGGAGGGGCTTCCGACGGTGACCTCGGTGTCACCGGCCGTTTGCGCCGTCGCTGGCGCGGATAGGCCGGCGATCACCATGAGGATGAATGCAGATCCAAAGCTCTTGCGGAGGATGTCGCGCAGCACGGGGAAGCCTCCTTCGGCTAGCAGACACTTCGACCCTAGTCATGCCTCAGCGACAACCGCAATCACGCAATCGACGTATGGCAAGTACGCCCCGGCTTCGCCTGTGTGATTTGCGTCAGGACTTCCGAATGGTGGGGAGGCTCCAGCTGAGAGGTCCCGAGGCCTCCCGCTGCCGCCCCCAGTGTCCCGGATCAGGGTTCGGGACAGCCCTGAGTTGCTGAGCCGATCTCTTCCGAGTACGGTTGCCTCAATGCTCGCCAAAGTGCATTACCCAGGACCGGATGGTGCGGACAGGTCGTTCGACGCCGAAGTGCCTGAGCCGCCGCCTCGGACCCACGTCTTCACGAACCCAGTCGATGGAACCGAAGTGCGCGCAACCTTTGAAGAGCACCAAGACGCTATGCAGCCAGGAGGCGGCGTCGCCATCTACGGGGCCGAGCCCGGCAGTCCATAGAGTGCGATGCTCGGCTCCCCGTGCGGGGCCGGAAACCGGTGTCCCCAGTGCCCAGGGTCCGCCATGCTGACGCCCTGAACCCAGTGCACCTCCATGCCGCACGCTGTGCAGTCGAGGACCCAGGTTGCGAGGTCCCGTTCCAGATCGGCCTTCACCTTCAGGAGCTCGAGGCGGAGCATCTTCGCGTGAACGGTGACCGGATGATCGCCTCCACCGGCAGCCTCGCTTCGTCGACGAGCTCATCGGCCTTGACCGCCTGCTCGGCCACAGTCCGGACGGCGCCCGAGGATCTCTCGTTCTCGGCGCGCCATGTGCTGGAGGTTAAGACGTCTCCCCAACCTCCTGGAGGCCTGGAGGAAGGCGTAGGCTATCCGGCCTGATGCCGACACATTGGGCGGGGCTCACACGGCGCGAGAGCGAAGTCCTGCGGCTCACCGCCAAGGGCTACACAACCCGCGAGACCGCGCAGAGGCTAGGTGTAAGCCCCAGGACCGTGCAGTCTCATGTTCTACCGGCGTGTGGGTTGCTCCGGGGGTGGGACTCGAACCCACAACCTACGGATTAACAGTCCGCCGCTCTGCCAATTGAGCTACCCCGGAGAGAGCCGACGCAGTCTACCAACGGCCTCGGATTCGATTAGGCTCGGGGGATGCGGTTCCGAACCGGTCTCGTGGTGGGAGGGGTGATCGGCTACCTCGTCGCCCGCGAAATCACCAAGCAGGACCCGGATGACCTGCGGCCACCCGGCGTCCGCGCGGCGATGGCGAGGCATCCGTCCAATCGGATCGCCGTGCAGGGACGGCGCATCGCCGAGAAGGCGGGCTGGAAGAGCGTCGAGGCGATCCAGCGGGCTCGGGCGAACATCCAGCGGCGGCTCGACCCGGACGTCGACGATATCTCGCTGAACTGACGTTCGGGTCTGGACCCGCCGGGACGTTACTCCAGGTAGTCGCGCAACTTCTGCGACCGTGACGGGTGGCGGAGCTTCGACAGGGTCTTCGACTCGATCTGCCGGATCCTCTCCCGGGTGACGCCGAACTCGCGGCCGACCTCCTCCAGCGTGCGCGGGTGGCCGTCGAGCAGCCCGAACCGGAGCTGGATGACCTTCTTCTCACGTTCGGACAGGGTATGGAGCACGGACTCGAGCTGCTCCTGCAGCAGGATGAAACTGGCCGCGTCGACGGGGACCACTGCGTCCGAGTCCTCGATGAAGTCGCCGAGGTGCGAGTCCTCCTCCTCCCCGATCGGGGTCTCGAGGGAGACGGGCTCCTGGCTCACCTTCAGGATCTCGCGCACCTTGTCGGCGGGGATGCCCATCTGCCGCCCGATCTCCTCGGGGAGCGGCTCACGGCCGAGATCCTGCAGGAGCTGTCGCTGGATGCGGACGAGCTTGTTGATCGTCTCGACCATGTGTACCGGGATGCGGATCGTGCGGGCCTGGTCGGCGATCGCGCGTGTGATCGCCTGTCGGATCCACCACGTCGCGTACGTCGAGAACTTGTACCCCTTGGAGTAGTCGAACTTCTCGACCGCCCGGATCAGCCCGAGGTTGCCCTCCTGGATCAGATCGAGGAACAGCATCCCGCGGCCGACGTACCGCTTCGCGATCGACACCACGAGCCGCAGGTTCGCTTCGATCAGCTTGCGCTTGGCGAGCTGTCCGTCGCGTTCGACGCGACGCAGGAAGTCGTCGAGCGCCTCGCGCGTCTTCGGCTTGTAGGTCTTGCCGATCCGGTCACGCCCGATCCCCTCCACCTTGCCGAACTTCTCGACCTGGTGATCGCGGATCGCGACGACCGACTCGGTCACCAGGCGGAGTCGCTTCTGGTCGACCCGATCCTCTTCTTCGGTGAGCTCGCGGAGCACGGTCGCGAACTCGCCCGCCTCGATGCGCCGGGCGAGATCGACTTCCTGGGCGGCCGTGAGGAGCGGGACCTTCCCGATCTCCTTCAGGTACATCCGGACGGGGTCGTTCGTGGGCGCCTTCAGAAGATCCACGTCGAGCTGGCGTTGTGCGGATCCGTCGACCTCGTCGCCGGGGACCTCGATGACCTCGATCCCCTCGCCGCGAAGATGCTCCTCGACCTGGGTCAAGAATTCCTCGACCTGTTCGGGCGTGAAGTCGTCGACGGGAACCGATTCGAGCAGGTCGTCCGAGGTCACGAAGCCGCGCTCACGCCCGCGGGCGGTGATCTGTTCCTTCGCTTCCTCCAGACCCAGGTCGCGGGTGACTTCGGTCAAGGCTTTCGCTCCATACGCTCCAGGTGGGAAACGTCGGGAAGTGTACGAGACGTGACCGCCCGTGACCCGCATTGGTTGGGACGGCGGTGCGGGGCCGCTCGTCCTACGCCGCGTCGTGTCCTCGCTCGCGCAGACGACGCAGCTCGCCGTCGGCCGCGATCAGCCGCTGGAACATCTCGTCGTACCGCGGGTCGGTCACCGGGTTCATCTTCTGCAGCTCTCGACGGAGCGCGGCGCTGTGGCGTCGCAGGAGGAATTCCTGCAGCCTCACCCAGACCTCCTCCGCATAGCCGGGGAGCAGATCGCCGTCGAGCGGCTCGAGCGCCAACGCCGTGAGCGCCTGGATGTCCTCCTCGTCACCGCCCTCGGCGTCCGAACCGCTCACGCGGCCGTCGGTCTCCCGGAGCAGGTGCAGCAGCTCCCGGTGACGGGTCGTTCGGAAGTGCTCGTCGGTCAGGCGCGACGCGATCCGGCCGAACGCCTCGGCATCCCGGGCGAGGATCCTGAGCATCTCCCGTTCGACCTTCTCCTGCGCCGACGTGCGCTTGATGGCCTGCTGGACCTCGACGGGGCGTCCCGAGAGCCGCTGGTCGATCGCGAGGACGACCGACCCCTCCGACACGCCGGCGAGCTCCGCGAGCAGGTGCGCGTACTCGCTCTGCCGGACCGGGTCGCCGAGTCGTTCGAGCAGCGGCACGGCCGCGGCGACCGCCGCGCTCTGGCCTTCGATCGTCGAGAGGTCGTGACGGCCCACGGTCCTCCGCACCATGTACTCGACGAGCGGGACGGCCGTCGCCGCGAGCTCGCGAAGGGCCTCGCCTCCGTGCTGGTCGACGAAGTCCGCCGGATCCAGGCCCTCGGGGAGGATCAGGACGACCGGCTGGACCGGGAATCGTTCCACGAACTCGAAGGCGCGTTCGGCGGCGCGCGCGCCGGCGTCGTCCGAATCGAAGGCGAGCACCATCCGCAGCGCGAACCGCGACGCGAGCCGGAAGTGCCCCTCCCCGAGCGCGGTCCCGCACGTGGCGACCGTGTTCGTCACGCCGGCCCGAACCATCGCGATCACGTCCGTGTAGCCCTCGACGAGGTACAGCTCGCCGAGCTTGGTCGCCGACGCCTTGGCGCGCTGCAGGTTGTAGAGGACCTCGGCCTTTCGGTACACCGGCGTCTCGGGCGAGTTCAGGTACTTCGGCCCCTCGTCCCGCCCGCTGCCTACGGGCAGGATCCGCGCGCCGATCCCGACCGCCTTCCCGGAGAGGTCGTGCACCGGGAACGTGATCCGGCGACGGAACCGGTCGCGGATGTTGCCCTCCTGATCCTTGATCGCGAGGCCGGCCTCGACCAGGAGCTCGGCCGAGAGCGACCTCACCAGCCGCCGGAGGAGGAAGTCCGGATTTGCGGGCGCGTACCCGATCTCGAACTCGGCGGCCACGTCGCGGTCGATCCCGCGGGCCGCGAGGTACGCGCGGGCCTCCTCCCCCTCCCTGGCTTCCAGGAGCGTGCGGTGGTACAGCTCGAATGCTGCCTCGTTCGCCCGGACCAGCGCCTGGCGCTTGGACGCGACGCGGCGTTCGGCCTGGGTGTCGCCCTCGTAGCGCAGGGTGATGCCCGCCTCCTTGGCCAGACGCTCCACCGCCTCGGAGAACTCGAGGTGCTCGACGTCGCGCAGGAACCCGATCGCGTCGCCGCCCTTGCCGCAGCCGAAGCAGTGGTACAGGCCCTTGGAGGGCGAGACGCTGAACGACGGTGTCTTCTCCGTGTGGAACGGACACAGCCCCACGACGCGGTCGTGTCCGGCCTTCTTCAGCGTGAGGTAGCCCGAGACGAGCTTGACGATGTCCGTGCGTTCGCGGACCGCGGCGACGTCGTCGTCCCTGATCCTGCCGGCCACGTTCCTCCCCTCGACTCGCCTCGCGCCTGCTACAGCAACCAGCGTTGGGGAAGGAACAGCTGCTCGTAGATCCGCAGAGCGTACCTATCCGTCATGCCGGCGATGTAGTCGGCGACACGGGTCGGCAGGTCTCCCGGCGCCCGATGGTACTCCTGCGGAACCTCGTCGGGGTGATCGAGATAGTGGGCGAACAGGCTCCGGACCATCGAGATCGCCTTGTCCTGCTCCGAGCGGGCCTCGTCCCGTAGGTAGACGTGGTCGAACAGGAACTCGCGCAGCGCGTCGAGCGCCTGGAACACGTCGTCGGACAACCCGATCTCGGGGCCGTCCGCGCTGCGGCCGACGAGGTCCGTCACCAGCGTGTTGATCCGGGCCGAGTGCGTCGCGCCGAGGATCTCGAGGGGCCCGATCGGCAGCTCGTCCTGGTCGATCACCCCCGCCCGAACCGCGTCGTCGACGTCGTGGTTCACGTA
>Ga0070694_100002263_pt1 | contig 11375 bp, 7 predicted proteins | sample KBSK1251metaG_FD_65470 | JGI IMG/M metagenome (GOLD analysis project Ga0070694, IMG submission 65470) | Corn, switchgrass and miscanthus rhizosphere microbial communities from Kellogg Biological Station, Michigan, USA - KBS K1-25-1 metaG | ecosystem: Host-associated > Plants > Roots >... | reverse complement strand
ACCTTCGTGCGGTCGCCGAGATTCAGATAAGCGTCCCAATACTGATCGCTGAACTTTTGCATCACTTCGTAACGCCGTCCCAGATGATCAAATCGCCTGGCCGCAAATTTCATTGAGTCGACAGCCGGAGCATTGCGCCGGGCGCGGCTCTGGTTGCGCGTCAGAGATTCAGCGGCGTCCTCAACGGTGAGACGCATTTTGCGAACTCGTTCCGCGAAGTTTCGGGCCTGGTTTTGAAACTGAGTGGTAAAGGGATCGCGCCAGAACAACTCGTCCGTGGCGCCGGATGAGAGCATCGCGTTGACGCTGCCGAGAGCGCGCTCGGCTTTGACAAATTGATCGCCGTCGTTGCGAAAGAAGGCCCAGTCAAAATCCTTCTCGAATCGGCTGATATCAAGCGCGCCTTCCTGCCAGGCTGCGGCCGCGCCCAGGGCAATTGGATACCAGGACATTTCAAACAACGATTCGCCGTCGTCGTCCCAGGTCGTGTTCATCATCCCGGTGGCGCCCGCCTTCTGACCGTCACGCACAAAATTCGTGATGTTCTTCGCCGCTGAGTCGATATTCGGAAAGATCTGGTTCCAGGTATGCGCGCCCGGACACACGAATTGCTCGAGGCCGGCGTCCTTGAAAGGCTTTATCGACGCATCGAAATCGTCGCGGGCACTGTACTGCCAGTTCATCACGATCATGTCTTTGGGAATATTGCCAATCAAATCCGGATGATTGAGCGCAATGTCTCCCCAAAACATCAGCCGGCGATTGTATGGCTTGAGCAAATCACGTACGCGATTAAGATGCTCGAAGTAAACCGCACCGACTCCTTTCGCCTTCGCTACTTCTCTGCTCTGCCCTTCGCCGAGTTCGAAGGTTTCATCTTCGCCGATGTGAAAAAAGTGGCCAGGAAACAAGTCATTAAGCTCTTTGTACCAGTCAGCCACCAGCTTGTAACTTCCCGGCTGCTGTGGCGAAAGGACATCGCCGTAAGGCGTCTCAGCGAGCTCAGCGTATTTCTCCAGGCGCAAGGCTTTGTGCAGGTGCCCAAAAGTCTGCTGCTCGGGAACCAGCTCGACGTGGTATTTGCGTGCGTAAGCAACAAGTTCACGTATCTCGGCCGGTGTCAGGGAGCCGCCTTCCGGCCCGATCAAAGGATGCGTCTCGCTGGCGAACGTGTGCTCCATATAAAAGGAGTGCATGTTCATTTTGAAGAAGGCGAGGTTGCGGATTTGGCGTTTGATGTAATCAACGGTGGGCACCGGCCCGCGACTGATGTCGTCCGAGATGCCGCGCCAGCGCATCGTGGGCCAGTCGACGATCTTGACCGCCGGGATGAGCGCAGTGGTACCGTTGCCCCGCACCAACTGTTTGAGGGTCTGTAAGCCATAGAACGTTCCCGTTGCAGTATTGCCGGCGACAATCACTCGATCGGCGTTCGCGACGATGACATATCCCTCTTCATTCAGAGTGGCGGCCAGCCCGGCGCCACTGAGCTTCAACGCTTGCGCCACCGGAAACGAATCGATTTTGCCAACTAAGATGTCTCGCCGGGATTGTCCTTTTCCGATCGAGAGAGAAATGTCGCCGGTCGCCTTGAGATCATCAATAAAATCCTGTGCGGCGAATTGATCGTCCGCGGACTTGGGATCAGCAAGAATCAAACGTGTGTCTCGCGTCAACGAAAAGGATCCTTCGCCGGGAGTGACTTGTCTCGGCGCCGGAATGATCTGGATGTTTGGTGTTTGCGCGGCAGCGAGTCCGCAGGTTAAGGCAAAGGCAAAGACAATCGTCATTCGCCGGCAAAGGGTTCGTGTTAGAGTTGTTTGCATCGATGGATGTCGTTATGAGGCCTATAGTTTTTGTTTATCAGGTGCGACCGGACGCTCGACTATTTACCTGATATTGATCGTGAATACAATAGGCCCACCGTCGTTCACCTGTAAGTCCAAACAAGTGGGCGGCTGAAACTTGTGGGGATTGGTCAGAATCCAAATGTCCTTAATGCTTGAGGAAATCGCCGAGCAACCGGCGGCTCTGGAAAAGACAATTGCTGAAGAGCGTCGCAAAGTAGAGCAACTCGGCCAGGCACTCGCCCGGCGAGAAATAGACTTAATCGTCTTAGTTGCGCGTGGCAGTTCCGACAATGCGGCCCTGTTCGGCCGCTACCTTCTGGAAATCAAGACTGGAATTCCGGTCTCGCTGTCAGCGCCGTCCGTTCACACTCTTTATCAGGCGAAGCTTAATCTGAAACACGCTCTGGTGATCGGTGTCTCGCAGTCGGGCGAAGGCGAAGACATCAATCGGGTGCTGGAAAACGCACGTGCATCCGGCGCCTTCACGATCGGCATTACCAACGAGCCGGCCTCGTCAATGGTCAAGCTGGTTGATGAAACGCTGCTCATGCGCGGTGGCCGAGAGCGTTCCGTCGCCGCGACGAAGACGTTCACCGGACAGATGATGTTGTTCTACATGCTGGCGGCGGCTTTGGGCCGAGACAATCGCGCGCTGGACTATGCGCGAGTTCCCGAGTTCGCAGCGCGGGCCCTGGAACAGCAACCGGCGATGGTCGAGTTGGTGCAGCGCTACGTCTTCATGGAGAACTGCGTGGTCGTCGGCCGTGGCCTCGCTTACGCCAATGCCTACGAGCTGGCGCTCAAACTAATGGAGACCTGCTACGTGGTTGCCGAGCGTTTCTCTTCGGCAGATTTTCTGCATGGTCCGGTGGCCATGATTGAGCGTCACTTTCCCGTGATTCTGTTTGCGCCACCGGGCGTAATGCTCGAAGGCACCAAAGATTTGATTCGTCGTCTGCAAGAGTTACGGGCAGACACCCTGGCGATCACTGCAGATCTCGACGCCGCGGCGATGTGTTCACGTTCCGTCATCTTGCCGCGCGAAATTGATGAATTCCTCGCGCCGATTCCTTACATCATTCCCGCCCAATTGTTCGCGGCGTTGCTGGCCGAAGCGAAAGGCCTCGATCCGGACAAACCGAGATCGCTATCCAAGGTCACGAGGACTCTCTAACGCCTGAGAAAAACCTGGGGAATCTCGACAAGCGATGCCGCAGCAACAGTTGGTGCGATCAAAAAATTCTGACTTGAAAGCGTCTTTATTCAAGGCGATAATTGGGTCGTTCAATGAACAAACAGACCACTCAAAACCTGAGCGATAAGAGATCATTCGAAGAGCGAGTGCTAGCCCACTTTGACGCTTTCGACGCACGCTTCGATTCGATCGACACGCGCTTTAATCAGATCGACAGCCGATTTGACATTGTTGATGCGCGGCTGGAAAAACTCGAGGCACGCAACTACGACACAAAGCCAATCTGGGAAAGGGCCGTGGCGGCAATTATGGAAACCCGGTTGGAAGTCGGCGAAATCAAGACTAAGGTCGGAACAATCGAAGGCAAGGTTGGAGCAATCGAAGGCAAGGCCGGAGCAATCGAAACGAAAGTAAACGTGATTGAGACGAAAGTGCAGGTCCTGGAAAATGAAGTTGGCAGCATTAAGGCGGATCAGCGAACCATGCGCAACGAACTGATCGACGTCAGGCGCGAACTGAAACATCACATTGGCGGTAGGGTCGACATGATCCTGAAGTTCTTTTTGGAGGACCGGGAAGACATTCGCGACGCCGAAGCCCGTATCCGAGAGCTTGAATCAAAGATTGCTTAACTCTGCTAAACTCACCGGGTGACTTCCCCGAACACCAAAGCTCACTCGAACCCAACGCCTCTATCTAATCAGCAAGCTGTAAAAACACCGGGCTCCCTTCTTCGCGTTCTCGGTGTCGGTTTCGGCCTCGCCGTAACGATCGGCGGCACGATCGGCATGGGCATTCTGCGTACGCCCGGCGAAGTCGCAAAACAGCTACCCACGGAAACTTTATTCATCAGCGTCTGGATTCTGGGCGGAGTCTATGCCTTGCTCGGGGCGGTTTCGGTAGCAGAATTGGGCGCCATGATACCGCGCTCTGGCGGCTGGTATGTCTTCATCCATCGCGCGATGGGAAACTATCCCGGGTTCGTTGTGGGCTGGAGCGACTGGCTCTCGACATGCGGGACGCTAGGCGTGATCGCTTTAGTCGTCGGTGAATACTCTGCAGTTTTGATTCCCTCTTTGGCGGGCCGCGACAAAGCAATCGCGGTCGTGGTTGTTCTGCTGTTCGCGGGCCTGCAATGGCGTGGAATTCGCTGGGGCAGCTTCACCCAAAATCTCACCAGCGCGCTCAAGGCTCTAATCTTCGTGGCGATCGCAATTGCCGCTTTCACTATTACGGGAAAAGCGAATTCGGGAGTATCAACAGCGCCCGCTCAGGGATTTGCGTTCTTTACCGCGATTATTATTGCGTTACAGGGCGTCCTTTACACCTACGACGGTTGGTACGGCGTTATCTATTTCGGCGAAGAGGTCCGAAATCCCAAGCGTGACGTAGTGCGCTCGATGTTTGGGGGCGTGCTGTTGGTAGTAGCCATCTACCTGGTGGTGAATCTCGCTTACATACACGTTTTGCCGATGTCTCAGCTCGCGAACGAAAGTCTGCCGGCAGGCGCAATCGCGCGGGTGCTCTTCGGAAACTATGGCGATAAGGTCATCAGAGTTCTGGCGATTCTCTCATTATTAAGTACGGTCAATGCTTACACACTGACAGCCCCGCGAATCTTGTACGCAATGAGCTGCGATGAACTACTTCATCGCCGGGCCTCGAAAGTTAATAAAGGCGGAACGCCGACGGTAACTCTCGGCATCAGCACGGTCGTGGCCATCCTTTTCATCGTGAGCGCAACGTTCAGTCAGATCCTCGCCGCACTCGCCTTCTTTTTCGTCGCGAACTATTCGATGGGTTATATCTCAGTCATCGTTCTGCGGTTTCGTGAACCGGACTTGCCACGACCCTATCGCGCCTGGGGTTATCCCTGGACCACTTTACTAGTGCTCGCCGGCTCGATTGCCTTCCTGGTAGGCGCGATCATCAGTGACAAGAGAAACAGCTTGATTGCGTTGGCGATTCTCGCGGCCAGTATTCCGATCTATCTGGTCGTCCGACTGCTCTCTCATCGACAAAGCGCGTAGATGCGATTGAATGTGGGCCTATGCTATGCTCGCTGTCGTATCGGAACGCACGCTTCGAGCGTGCACACTCTCTGACAATTTTGCACGCGGGCAGCGTGCTATCCCGGTTGCGAAAGTGGCGGAATTGGCAGACGCGCCAGACTTAGGATCTGGTACCGAAAGGTGTGGGGGTTCGAGTCCCCCCTTTCGCACCAAAAGGCAGTGAGCCGTTAGCAGAAGACCGCAGTTCAGAGTTCAAGCTTTAGCTTGGTTTTGAAAGCTGCAACCTGAAGCTTGAACTCTGAACTTTGTCTGATTATGAAAACCGAACTCAAAGAAATATCTCCAACTCGCAAACAGATTGATATCGAGATCGATGCCGACGCCGTACGCGCCGTCTACGATCGCATCACTGATAATTACGCCAAGGCCGCGTCGGTGCCCGGTTTTCGTCCAGGCCATGCTCCGCGCGCAGTCGTACGCACTCGCTTCAAAGATCAAATCAGAACCGAGGTCCTCCGTGAGCTGCTGCCAAACGCAGTCCAGGAGGCGATCGCCGAGCACAAAGTCGCGGCCCTCGGTGAACCCGAGCTCAATCTCGAAAACTCAGAAGGGCTCAATCAACTCGGGCAGCAACCAATTTCATTCAACGTCAACATTGACGTGCTGCCCGACATAGAGCTGGGCGAATACAAAGGCCTCGCAGCGTCCCGGCGCACACGCCCGGTCAGCGACGAAGACGTTGACCGCGTGATCGAGCGATTGCGAGAAAACTCAGCCTCGCTTCAGCCGGTCGAAGATCGGGGCGCGCAAACCGGCGACACGGTCACCGCAAACTTTCACGGCAAGTTCGTCAATGAACCAGAGGCAGAACCAATCAATGTGGAAGATGTCGATGTAATTCTGGGCGGCGAGGGCGTGGTGCAGGCAATAACCGACAATCTTATTGGCGCCAAAGCTGAGGACGAAAAGACATTCCCGGTCGATTATCCTGAAGATTTCAGCGCCAGGGGCCTGGCGGGCAAGATGATCGAATACACCGTCAAAGTAAACGCCGTTCGCATCAAGGAACTGCCGGAAATCGATGATGAGTGGGCGCAAAGTCTCGGCGATGAGATTGAATCAGTCGATCAATTGCGCCAAAAGATTCGCGAGGACACTGAAGCTCAGGCTAAGAACGAGGCTGAAGGAAGAGTACGCACCGATCTGCTGCGCCAGCTGGTCGAGGGGAACGACTTTGAATTACCTGAGCGACTGGTCGCGCATCAGACTGAACATCGATTCGAATCGGTAGTGCGCGACATGATCAATCAGGGTATCGATCCGCGCAATCCGGAACTTGATTGGGAGAAGGCGCGCGACTCTTTGAAGGAGCAGGCGAGCTATGAGTTGCGCAGCTCACTATTGCTCGAAGAGATCGCTGATGCCGAAAAGATCGAAGTGAGCGATCAGGAAATCGAAGACGAGATTAATGCGATCGCCGAGGCCTCGCGGCAGGCGCCGCAGCAGGTGCGTGATGTCTTGACAAAGCAGGGAGGCGAACGTAGCATCGCTCCGAGGTTGCGCAATCGCAAGGCGCTCGATTTCTTAGTCGCGAATGCGAACGTGATCGACGAAGAATGGAAGGAAGAAAAACAGGAGTCAGAGGCTAGTAGTCAGGATTCAGATTGAACCGCTTGAACGTTTTTTCTGCTTACTGCCTACCGCTTATTGCCTCCTGATTTTTTTGAGATCTCAGAATCTGAGATTTGAAATCTAAAATATGGCACTGATACCAATGGTGGTCGAACAGACGTCGCGTGGCGAGCGCGCGTTTGATATTTATTCCCGACTGCTGAAAGACAACATCATTTTCCTCGGTACGCCAATCGACGATCAGATTGCCAACTTGATCGTCGCGCAGCTTCTTTTCCTCGAAGCCGAAGATCCGGAAAAAGACATAAACCTCTACATCAACTCACCGGGCGGCTCTGTGACTGCAGGATTGGCGATTTACGATACGATGCAATTCATTCGTCCGGACGTCACCACGATTTGTGTGGGCATGTGCGCGTCCATGGGCGCTTTGTTATTAACGGCCGGCGCGAAAGGCAAACGATTCGCGCTGCCGAACTCACGCATACTCATTCATCAGCCCTCCGGCGGTATGCAGGGACAAGCTACCGACGTGCGCATTCATGCTGAAGAATTGATTCGCATTCGCGAACTTACTTCAGAAATTCTCGCTAAGCACACTGGTCAAAGCATGGATCAAATCGAACTCGACGTCGAACGCGATCGATACTTGTCCGCTGTCCAGGCTAAGGAGTATGGTTTAATAGACGAAGTGATCGCGCACCGCGAGTAAACCGTTTTGTAGCGCAACCCCGACCCGTCGGGGGTTGCAAAGTTGAAGAAGAAAAACCGCAACTTGATACGTTGCCGCTACAGTCTCAAACGGAGTTCCCCAGACTATGGTAAGAAGAACCGACGACACTCTACGCTGCTCGTTCTGTGGTAAATCGCAGAATGAAGTCAAGAAGCTCATTGCCGGTCCCACTGTTTACATCTGCAATGAGTGCATAGACATCTGCAACGAGATTATCAGCGATGACCAACAAGCTGAGTCCGTAGCCTCTCGTCCGCCGCTGCCAAAGCCAAACGAGATTAAAGCTTTCCTGGACGAATACGTAATCGGGCAGGACGAGACCAAGAAGCGTCTGGCGGTCGCCGTCTATCAGCACTACAAGCGAATTGAGCTGGCGCGCCGACGTGCCGACATCGAGATTCAAAAATCAAATATCTGCCTGATCGGGCCGACCGGTACCGGCAAGACTTTACTGGCGCAGACGCTCGCGCGCATGTTGAGCGTGCCCTTCACGATCGTCGACGCGACCACACTGACTGAAGCCGGCTACGTCGGTGAAGACGTTGAGAACATCATTCTCAAACTTTTGCAGGCTGCGAACGGCGACGTTGAACGCGCCCAGCAAGGCATCATCTATATTGACGAAATCGATAAGATTTGCCGCAAGGACGAAAATCCTTCGATTACCCGGGACGTCTCGGGCGAAGGTGTGCAGCAGGCATTGCTGAAGATTTTGGAAGGCACCGTCGCCAACGTTCCGCCCCAGGGCGGACGCAAACATCCGCACCAGGAATTCTTCCCGGTCGACACCACGAACATCCTGTTCATTTGCGGCGGCGCGTTTGTCGGTTTGGAAAAAGTTGTCGAGCGCCGTCTGCGAAACAAGTCTTTGGGCTTCCATGCTGAAGTCAAAAGCGGCTCGCAACGACAGGCCGATGCGCTGGCACACGTGCAGCCTGAGGATTTGATTCGTTATGGATTGATTCCGGAATTCGTCGGGCGTTTGCCGGTGGTTGGCGTGCTGCACGAATTGGATGAAGCAGCTTTGATCAAGATACTGACGGAGCCGAAGAACGCGCTGATTCGACAGTATCAAAAGAAATTCGATTTCGACAGCGTCAAACTTCGCTTCACGGACGATTCATTACGCGCCGTGGCCGGCCAGGCCCTGGAACGAAAAGTTGGCGCGCGCGGATTGATGATGATTCTTGAAGAACTTTTGTTGGAAGCGATGTACACGCTGCCATCGCAAAAGCGCATCAAGGAATTTGTCATCACCAGCGAGATGGTCGAAAGGCGAAGAGCCATGCCGGGCGAGGGACTTGCTGGCGTAGACGACGCAGCGGCTTAGCGCTTTCAACTCCAACAAACGAAAACGGCAATCCCGATCGCTCGGGATTGCCGTTTTTCTTTGGAGCGACCTTATTTCTTCCGCTCCGTCGGGGGGGTATTACCGCGCCGTGACCATGACTTCGACAACTTCGTAAACCGGCTTCAGGTCACCATGATACTGGGCAATCTTCTTGAGTTCGGTTTCAAGGGCGCGTTCCTGTTTGGACTTTGCGAACTCACGGCCAGTACTTCTTCCGTCCAGCCAAACCTGTGACAGGAAATACGTGCTGCCGTAGCGATGAAACACCAGTTTGGCTCCCTTATCCTGCTGATCCTTAGCAATGACCGGCGAAGTTAAGCGCATTGCCCGGCTCTTGCCGGCGGTATCTCTGACTTCCAATACATCTCCGGCACTATTGGTTCGGTTCAACTGGTACTGCCCCGAGCGCAGCGTTTGGTCGGCCACGTTGAACTCAAAGGGGATCTGCGCTGTCACCTGTTGTCCTGATTGACCATTCGCCACCGCCGCTGATGCCAGCGCCAATCCGATGACGAGCATTAACATCGTCAACCCTTTTGCAACATGTCTTTTCATACTGTCCTCCTCCTGCTTGTGCTGTTTGGTCGATCTTGTTCGACCGTCAATTTTGTGATTCGGGCTAGTGCGAGCGACGTGCCAGTGTATTTTGATCAACTGAATCTGCTTCCGGTAAATTCCGTTAAGGCCGCACCCAAAAGGAGTTGGGTCAAACGGCATCGTTTCAGCAAACCAAATTTCGAGGAGCGGCCGTCTTAGATTTTTCTATCCGATGAGATAGATTGTTATCCATTCAGATAGGAGCGCACGACCAAACGCGCCTGGCAAAAATTGTTGCGACAGCGGGCTGAGGCGCGTAGACTTACCGAACCCCCAACTTTTCTTGCTCGCAAAAGTCCCATGAAACCGCGAATCGCAGCGATCACCGGCAAGCTCGAAGACACCGTTATCTCTATGAACGACGGTCCCGTGGTTATCGGCCGGCAGGCCGGGGCCACGCTCAAGATTGGCAATGCTTCCGTTTCCCGGCGCCACGCGGTGATTGAAAAAGAAGGCGACCGTTTTGTAATCGCCGACCTGGGCAGCCGCAACGGCACCTTCGTCAACGACATGCCGGTGCGCAGACGCGAGCTGCAACACGGCGACCGTGTTCGCATCGGCGAATCACAGTTCTTCTTTCTTTACGAAGACACGGACGAGCCCCAAAGCACCAGCGAGATTCGGTTTGATGATAGTGAAGTTGTCAGCGGCGCTACCGTGCGCATGACCTATGGCGACGTGATGGGTCTGATGGCCCGCGATCTGAGCGTGTTGATGAAAGTCAGCACGACCATAAATGCCATTCGCGGTCTCCAGGAATTACAGGAGCGTCTGCTCGAATTGATTTTCGAGGTCGTGCCGGCAAAACATGGGGCCATCCTGCTAAATGACGACTCTGGCGATTCGCCAAATGAGTTCACCTCTATGTTTGGACTCGATCGCCTGCTCGGCCCCACTCAGAAGATTACCGTCAGCAGCACCGTCGTGCGTCGCGTGCTCAAAGACAACGCTGCGCTTTTGGTAAGCGATGCCGAAAATAACGACGCTTTGCACACCGATAGCCTGATCGCCGCCCATTCACGATCTCTGCTTTGTGTTCCGCTGATTATGCTCGGCAGCACACTCGGCGTAATTTACCTCGACACCGATGTCCCCGACGTTCGTTTTGATGAAGATCACCTGCAATTGCTCACCGCGATGGCCGCTATCGCCGCCGTGGCGATTCAGAATGCTCGTCATATTGAAACTCTGGAAACCGAGAATCGCCGTCTCATCGCCGACCTCAATCTGGAACACAACATGGTCGGCGAAAGCCCGGCTATGCAGCAGGTTTACCATCTGATTTCCAAAGTCGCGGGCAGCGAATCTACAGTCCTGATTTCAGGTGAAAGCGGCACCGGCAAAGAATTGGCCGCCCGCGCCATCCACAACAACAGCAAGCGCTCCAACAAACCCTTCGTAGCGGTGAACTGCGCAGCCCTGGCAGAGTCTCTGCTCGAGAGCGAATTGTTTGGCCACGAACGAGGCGCGTTCACCGGCGCGCTGAATCAGCGAAAGGGCCGGCTTGAAATAGCGGATGAAGGAACGATCTTTCTGGATGAGATCGCTGAGCTCTCGGCCGCCCTGCAAACGAAGCTGCTGCGAGTACTACAGGAACGCGAGTTTGAGCGTGTGGGCGGAACGCGGACGATCAAAGTCGACATCCGCGTGATCGCCGCCACAAATCAGCTTTTGGATGTGGCTATCGCCAAAGGAACGTTTCGTCAGGATCTTTTCTTTCGGCTGAACGTGGTCGAATTGAGGATGCCGGCATTGCGCGAGCGTTCCGAAGATATCCCGATGCTCGCAAACTATTTCGCCTCCAAGTACAGCGAGAAATGTAATCGCAAAGTGTTAGGCATTTCACCCGACACGCAAAAGCTTCTGCAAGCCTACGAATGGCCCGGCAACGTGCGCGAACTCGAAAATGCAATCGAGCGCGCCATTGTGATGGGGACGACTCAAGACATCCTGCCCGAAGATCTGCCGGAAGCAATTTTGGAAGCGAAGGCCCTGGAAATCTCCA
>Ga0070694_100002259_pt1 | contig 11391 bp, 5 predicted proteins | sample KBSK1251metaG_FD_65470 | JGI IMG/M metagenome (GOLD analysis project Ga0070694, IMG submission 65470) | Corn, switchgrass and miscanthus rhizosphere microbial communities from Kellogg Biological Station, Michigan, USA - KBS K1-25-1 metaG | ecosystem: Host-associated > Plants > Roots >... | reverse complement strand
GCCAACGGCTACACGCCGCGCGTGATGATCATGGGAGGCGGGAGCCCCGCCACCGCCACCACCGAGATCATCGACCTGTCGGCGCCGACCCCGCAGTGGCAGTTCGGCCCCTCGATGTCGCAGGCGCGCATCGAGATGAACGCGACGATCCTGCCCGACGGAAAAGTGCTCGCGATGGGCGGATCGGTCAATGACGAAGACGCCGCCACCGCAAGTCTCAGGGCGGATCTCTACGACCCCGCCACGAACACGTTCTCGCCGGCCGGCAGCAACCTGTTTCCGCGTCTCTATCACTCCGGCTCGCTGCTGCTGCCAGACGCGACCGTCATGCTGACGGGCGGCAACCCGGCGCGCGGGTCGTACGAGCAGCGGACGGAGATCTACTCGCCGCCCTACCTGTTCAACGGCGACGGCACGCCCGCCGCGAGGCCCGTGATTACCGGCGTGAGCCCGGGAGCGTTCAACTACGGCGGCACGTTCCAGGTGTTCACGCCCGCGGCGGCGAGCATCGGGTCGGTCGTGCTGGTGCGGCCGGGCGCGCAGACGCACGCCTTCGACATGGAGCAGCGCCTGGTCGGCCTGTCGTTCACCGCGGGCGCCGGCGTCCTGAACGTGACGCCGCCGCCAAACGGCAACATCGCGCCGCCGGGCTACTACATGCTGTTCGCGCTCACCTCCGCCGGCGTCCCGTCGGTTGCGACGTTCGTGCACCTGTCGGCCGGCGGGCCCAACCAGGCGCCGACCGCGACGATCACCAGTCCGGCCTCCAACGTCACCATCAACGCGGGCCAGTCCGTTTCGTTCGCGGGAAGCGGCAGCGACCCGGACGGAACAATTGCGGCGTATTCGTGGAGCTTCCCCGGCGGCGCGCCCGCCTCGAGCTCGGTTGCGACCCCGGGCAACGTGACGTACTCGACCGCGGGCACGTACACGGCGTCGTTCACGGTCACCGATGACGGCGGGCTGACGAGTGCCGCCGCGACGCGAACGGTCACGGTCCAGGATTTCTCGCTTTCCGCGACCCCGTCATCGCAGTCGGTCTCGCCCGGCGGCAGCACGAGTTACACGGCAACGGTCACCCCGACTGCGGGATTCGGCGGAACGGTCACCTTCGGCGTCAGCGGTCTCCCGGCAGGTGCCACGGCGTCGTTCAATCCTGCGTCGGTGACGGCGTCCGGCTCGACGACGCTCAGCGTGACGACGAGTGGAACGACGGCTCCCGGCAGCTACCCGCTGACGATCAGCGGCACGAGCGGATCGCTGTCCCACACGGTCACCGTGACGCTCGTGGTCAACGGCGACTTCTCGATCTCCGCGACGCCCACAAGCCTGACGCTGCCACGCGGTGGCAGCGGCAACTACACGGTGACGATCGCGGCCGGCGCGGGATTCACGGGCACCGTCACGCTGTCGGCGAGCGGGTTGCCGAAGTTCGCCAACGCCAAGTTCACCCCGATTTCCGTGGTGAATTCGGGGACGTCGGTGTTGACCGTGAACACCAACAGGAACGTGGCGGCAGGCACGTATCTCCTGATCGTCACGGGCACCAGCGGCAATCGTGTCCACTCGACGAGCGTCACCATGGTCGTCCAGTAGCGCGACATGGGGATTTCGCGCAGGGTGCTCCTTCGACGGATCGGCGCGGCGGCCGCGGGCGCCGCGGCGCTCCCGTCGCTGGCCGGCGCGTCGCCGAGCGTCGCCCGGGACGGTCCGATTCGCCTGGACCGGAACGAGAACGCGTACGGCCCGTCGCCCAAGGCGGTCGCCGCGATGCAGGAGGCCGCGCGAGACATGGCCAATCGGCATCCCGAGGCGGCGGCGGACGCGCTGCGGGAGGCGATCGCCCGTGCTCATCGTGTCTCACCGGACCAGATCGTCCTCGGCTGCGGGTCGAGTGAGATTCTGCGGATGGCGGCCGAGGCGTTCCTCGGGACCGGCAGGACCCTCGTCGCGGCGCGGCCATCGTTCGAGCTGATGAGCGAATGTGCGCGCCGCGCTGGCGGCGAAGCCGTCAGCGTCGCGCTGACGCGCGCCTACGCGCACGACCTCGCTGCGATGCTCGCGCGGTGCGATGCGTCAACGGGCCTGGTCTACATCTGCAACCCGAACAATCCGACCGGCACCCTGACGAACCGGCAGGACCTCGAGCGGTTCATTCGAGACCTGCCGGCGAGCACGTTCGTCCTGGTAGACGAGGCCTACCATCACTACGTCGGTGAATCAGCGGACTACGCCTCGTTCGTCGATCGGCCGCTGAAGGACGGCCGCGTCGTCGTCGCGCGCAGCTTCTCCACGATCTTCGGCATGGCCGGACTGCGTGTCGGCTATGCCGTCGCTTCGCCGGAGACGGCCCCCCTGCTGGCGGCGCGCAGGCTCGTGGAGAACGTCAACGTCGTCGCGGCCAACGCCGCCGCCGCCGCCCTCGGTGACGCCGAGCACCTGCGCCTGAGCGTCGTCCGGAACGGCGACGACCGCCAGGAATTCATCAATCAGTGTCACGCGCGGATGTTGAAACCGGTCGACTCCGCCGCGAATTTTCTGATGATGGACGCGGGAGCGCCGGCGGTTCGGGTCATCGAGCACTTCAGGAAGAACGACGTGTTGATCGCGCCGATTCCCGGGTTCGACACCTCCATCCGCGTGTCGCTCGGAACGCCGCCCGAGATGGCCGCGTTCTGGCGCGCGTGGGACCTCCTCCCCGCGCGCCAGATGCGAATGTAGTCCGCTCGCGACCGATATGCGGTCGCGCGTTATTGCACGTTCGCGGTCACCGATGCCGTGCCCGTGATCGTGAACGTGCACGTCTTCGTCTTGTTCCCGCCGCTCGAGCACGCGCCCGACCAGACCGTGTCCCGGCCGTTCGTGGCGCTCAAGGTGATCGACGTACCCGTGGTGAAGGATCCCGAACCCGAGGTCCCGACGGCGACGTTGATGCCGGCAGGGCTCGAGGTCACGCGCTCGCCAGACCTGCCGGTTGCGGTGACCGTCAGCGTAGCCGGCTGACCCGGAGGTGGCGGCGGCGGCGCCGATGGATTCACGGTCAGCGTGGACGTCCGCGTCACCCCGCCCCACACCGCCGAGATCGTCGCTGTCGTCGCGGCGGTGACCGACGTCGTCGTCACCGTGAAGGTCGCGCTCGTCGCGCCGGCCGGCACTGTCACGCTGGCCGGCACCGTTGCCGCGGTCGAATTATCGGAGAGCGACACCGCCGCTCCGCCCGCCGGCGCGGCGGCGGTCAACGTCACGGTTCCCGTCGACGAGTTGCCGCCGACGACGCTGGTGGGATTGACCGACACCGCGGAGAGCGTTGGTCCGGTCGGTCCCGATGGGTTGAGCGTCAGCGTCGCGCTCTTCGTGACGTTCTGATAGGTCGCCGAGATGACGACCGTTGACACCGCCGTCACCTGCGCCGTGTTGACCGTGAAGGTCGTGCTCGTCTGGCCCGCGGGGACGGTGACGCTGAACGGCACGGTCGCCAGAACGGTGTTGCCGCTCGCGAGCGACACGACCGCATTCCCCGTTGGAGCGGCCGATTGCAACGTCACCCTTCCCGTCGAGGAGACACCGCCGGTCACGGTGCTCGGGGTCAGCGTCACCGAAGAGACCGCGGTCGAGACGACAAGGAATAGCGTCGTGCTCACCGTCGTCCCGCCGGAGGAGGCGGTCACGACCACTCCGGTCGTCTGCGTGACCGGCTGGGTGTTGGCCGTGAAGTTGACGGTCGTCTGACCCGCAGGCACCGTGACGCTGGCAGGTACCGTCACCAGCGACGTATTCCCGCTCGAGAGCGTCACAACCAGCCCGCCGCTCGGCGCGGCGGCGCCCAGTCCCACCGTTCCTGTGGCGGGGGTGCCGCCCGGCGCGTTGCCGTTGAACCCTACGTACGACAGCAGCGGGAACAACGTCATGTCGGCCGCGAACGTGGAGCCGTTGTACGCGGCCGAGATGCGGACGTTCGTCGTCGCCGTCACCGAGCTGGTGGCGATCGTGAACGACGCGCTCGTCTGCCCGGCCGGAACCGTCACGCTCGCCGGAATGGTCACGGGGACCGTCCCGGGACCGCCGTTGGAGAACGCCTTCGAGAGTGTGACCACCGCTCCGCCCGAAGGAGCGGCGGCGCTCAACCTCACCGTCCCCGTCGATGATGCGCCGCCGACCATATCGACCGGATTCATCGTCAATCCACTGATCGTCGTCGGTCCGCCCGGCGTGATCAGCAGCAGCGTCTGGACCCCCGGACTGCCCGCCAGGCCCGCGAAGATGTTCATGTTGAACTGCGAGGTGACGGCGAAGGTCGTGATCGTGAAGGTCGCGCTGGTGGCGCCCGCCGGCACGGTCACGCTGCTGGGCATCTGCGCGACGGTGGTGGGCGCAGGCGTGGAGAGCGCGACCACGGTGGCGCCGCTTTGAGGCGCACTGAGCGTCACGGTGCCAATCGACGAGTTGCCGCCGACCACGCTCGACGGGTTCACCGACACGCCCTGCAGCACCGGCGGTGGCGGTGCGGCCCGCACGGTCAGGACGCCGCTGAAGCTGTAGCGTCCGTCAGTTGCGGTGACGGTGACGTCTGTGTCCACGCTGGTCGGCCGCGTGGCGATGGTGGCCTGAAATCCGAAGAGATTACTGCTTGCCGGAGCGGTGACCGACTGCGTGGGCACGATCTCGGGATGGTTGCTCGTCAGCGTGAAGGTCGGTCCGCCCGTGCGGGACAGACCGCTCATGTCGATCTGCCCGATCGTGCTGTCGCCGCCGGTAATGGGATTGAAGCCGGTGATCAGGAAGTCGCCGAGCGTCGGGATAGGCGCCGCCGGCGGCGGATTCGGCGGCAGCATGACGAGCCACGCATGACCCGCCCTCCCGTTCGTGATCAGGAACGGAGGGATCGACGCGTTGTACCAGAAGCCGCCGACGTCCACGAACTGAATCGACGGCACGTACGACGTCGCCACGCTGAAGGGAACGGTCGCCTGGCCGGTCGTAAAGGTGATGCCGTTGTGCGGGAACGTGGACGAATTGAAGTTCGGATCGAGGAGCCGCGGAACGCCGACGTCCTGGTCCAGGCCCTGCCCCGCCGGCGTCTCGTTCACGATCGACGCGGGCACGCGATCGCCGCTGACGATGACGTTGCGGCTGAGCGAGACGGAGTTGGGACCGCCCGTCGAGCAGAAATCGTTGAACGTCGATCCGTTGGGAGGCACGCGCCGGCAGCCAAGCGCGCACTCCTGATGGAACGTGCAGGTCCCGAAGCCGGTGCCCTGGGCGGGAGAACAGCTATAGAGGATGCCCTGATTCCCGCCGATGGGCGCGATGCCGCCGCACAGCAACCCGTCCCATTGAAATCTGGCGCCGGCCTGCGAGCCGCTCGAAAAGTCTGCGGGCCTCGGTTGCGCCGTGACGGTGATGATGGCGGTGCGCGTCGTGGCGTTGGCCGACGCGCTGATCGTGGCGTCGAACTGCAGGCCGCTGTACGCGCGATACCCGGGGTTGGTCGCGACAGTGAACGTCCCGCTCGATTGGCCGGCGGGCACGGTCACAGTCGGTAGCGATGCTGCGAGCTCGACGAGCGAGCTTGCGAGCGTGACCACGGTGCCGCCCGCGGGCGCGGCTGCGCTCAGCGTGACAGTGCACGTGGCCGAACCGCCGCTGCCGCCGGCGATCACCGACGGGCTGCAGGCGAGAGTGCTTGGGGTCTGTGCGTGCGTTGGAGGAGCGAAGAGCAAGGACGCGGTCAGAACGATACCGACAGCAGCGGTCGTTGCGTTGAGCTTCACGAGATGGCCTCCTGAGCGGGTGGGGTGTCCCTGTGGGGAGCTCAGGTGGATCGAGGGGGCGACAACCCCATTGCAATCCTGCGGCCCGGAGACTGGAGGGGAGTTTTATTCGTAACTCGCGCATGATCGACGCAAGCTCGTCAACGCGACGACTAACGAAACGCGTTCGAAAAGTACGTGAATCGTAGATGCTTGACCGTCGACTTACGGCTTTGATCTCACCGGAAGCGGTAGCTTGTCCCTTCGACCTGCGAGAGCAGGGTCGCCGGCGCATCGGTCGCGCGCGCGCGCCCTTCGATCGCCGGCGCCACCGGCGAGTGCGTGGCGAGATATTCGGTGAGCACCTGGTGGACCGTGACGTCGAGCCTGCGCGCGCTTGCCACGTTCTGCAGACGGCACACGACGTTGTCCGGATCGCCTTCGCGTTCGCAGCCGAGCATCGTGTAGGTCTTGTCGAGATCGATCAGCGCGCCACGGATCTTCATCTGCCCGACGCGATCGCCCGCCGGACGCCCGACCGTAAAGGTCAGCTCGAGCCCCTTGAAGCGCACGAGCCAGCCGCCGAAGCGTTGCGTCGCGTCGGTCGCGAACGCGTTCTCCAGCTCGCGCTCGAGCCAGTCTTTGATCTGCCGCCCGGTGACGACCCCCGTCTTGAGAACCGAATCGACCGGCAGCATGCTCCAGAGGTACTCGTTGGTGATCGCGATCTGGCCGCCGGCAGGCGGCACCAGCGGCGGACAAAAACGGAACCCGTTCGACACGGCGAAGTCGGTCTGGAACTTCCACAACAGCGCGTCGGTGATGAGGTTGTCCATCGGCGTCTCAATCACGTAGTAGCGCATCAGCGGCGTCGTCGTGCTGCCGACGACCCGCTCGAGCTCGGCCCGATAGGGCGCCTTCGCCGCCGCCACCATCGACCGCAGCCGCGCGTCCTCCGGATATCGATCCGGATCGACGTCGAGCAGCGCGTAGCTCTGCTCCTTGATCCGGCCGTCCTCGACGACGAGATCGAGCTTGCCGACGAAGGACGCGAACGCGCCAGGCTCGGTGACCTTCGCGTACCGGCCCTGCAGCGGCTCGCGGATCCGCTCGTGCGTGTCCGCGCCGAGGATGTAGTCCACGCCGCGCGTGTACGGCTGGTTCGCCAGGTCGAGCTGCTGCGCGAGCCCCATGTGCGAGAGCACGAACACCAGCGCGCACCGCTCGCGGTCGCGGAGCGTCCCGACGTGCCTCGCGAGGTCTTCGCGCGGATGCGTGAACCGGATACCTTCCGAATAGGCTGGAGACTGGCGCGTCGGCGTGAGCGGATCGTTGTAGCCGATGAACCCGATCTTGACGCCGCCGAGCGTGAACGTCTGATACGGCGGAAAGATCGGCGCGGCGGCCGCGCCGCGGCCTGCGCCGCCGGCGCCGCTGGCGTGAAACATGTTGGCGCACACCTTCGCGGCCGAGTAGGCATTGAGGTTCTCGATCATCGCGGCCTTCCCGTACACGACCTCCCAGTTCCCCGGGAGCACGAGGTCGTACGCGATGGCGTTGACGAGCGGGGGAATGGCGCGCCCCCTGGAGAACGACGCGACGGCGCCTCCCTGGAAGCAGTCGCCGCCATCGACCACGAGCGTGTTGCCGGGATTCTGGCGGCGCAGCGCGTCCATCATCGTGCGCAGCGTCGCGAGGCCGCCGCGGCGCCTGAAGACGGGCCCGCCGTCTTCCCAGAAGAACTCGTCGTGGACGTCGAGCTGCGCGTGAATGTCGGCGGTGTGGAGGATGGTGAGATGCTGCGCGCGGCCCGGGGCAGAGGCGCGAGCCTGCGCCGCCTCCGCATCTCCGGCGTCCTGCAGCCAGCGCGCGAGTACCGGGCCGGCGCCGAAACCGGCGCCGATCCGTCCGAGGCGCCTGAGGAAGTCGCGTCTGGCTTTCTGTATCACTGACCGTGCCGCGCGCGAGGATCGGCGCATGCCCGCCGGAGCCGGTGCCCCGGCGGGCGTGCGCGGGTGACGATCGACGTCAGGACGAGAGCGCTTTGCCGTACAGCGCGAGCAGACGGCTCCACGCCTTCTCGGCCTGCGGCTCGTTGTATACGCCCGAGTCCGGAGGACACCAGCCGTGCGCAGCGCCCGTGTACACCTCGATTTCGGCGGGCAGCTTCGCGCTGGCGAAGGTCTCCTTCAGCACGTTCTTCTCGTTCGGCGATCGCATGTCGTCGTTGGCGGCGATCGCGATGAGGAACTGCGCCTTCGTCTTCGATGCCTGCAGGTGCGGGCTGTTCGGCTGATCGGTCACGAGGCCGCCGCCGTGGAACGAGGCGACCGCGCCGACGCGATCGGGCATCGCCGCCGAGGTGCGGAACGCAATCGGGCCGCCCATGCAGTAGCCCTGCGTGCCGACCTTCCGGTTCTTCGCCACCGACGCCTGCATGTCGAGCCAGCCGATGAACGCCTTCGCATCGGTCATCTGCGTCGTCTCGTTCAGCGACTGCGCCAGCGGCATCAGCTCGGGAATCGGCGTCGCCGACCCCTTCGCCGCGGTCGGCGCCTTCATCTTGCGATAGAACGGGTTGATGACCAGCACCGAGTAGCCGTTCTCCGCGAGCCGCTTGCCCATCTGGCGGAACGCCGGCCGGAGCCCGAAGATGTCCGGCCACACGAGCACGCCCGGAGCCGCGCCGGTCGACGGATGCACGAAGTACGCGTCGCAGGTGCCGTCCGGTGTCTTGATGGTCACGTCCGACTCGGTCACCGCCACGGCGTCGAGGACCTTCGGCAGCATCATCATGACGCCTGCCCCGAGCAGGACGCCGAACTGCCGGCGCGTCACCATGCCGCGCGCATCGAACTCCTTGATATCGTCATCAAAATGATCCTGATCGCACATGTTCGCTCCTTGTCATGCGTTGAATCGCGCGCCGGACTCTTACGCGCGACCGTGACACTCTAGCGCAAATACCGTTCGATGTGCCGGGCGAGGCGGAGGGACGCCCGCCTGGCCTCGAAGAGGTGGCCGCGCAGGCTGTGCGTGAAGCCGACGAAGTAGAGCCCGGGAAACGCGGTCGGCTCCCCGGCCGTTCCGCGAGGCTCCCCCTGCTCGTCGAGGACATCCGGCGCGCCGCCGCCCTCACCTTCACGCGTCCGCGCTTCAGCGCTTCGCGCCGCGACTCGCCGCACCTTCGCCCCTGCGACGATCCTCAGGTCGAGGGTGCGCGCGTACTCATTGAGGTACGCGACCATGTCGTCGCGCGAGAGGTACTGTGGATAGCGCTGCGGAATCGGGTAGTGCGCGAGGCCGGAGAATTCGCGCATCGTGTGGAGATGGAGCCGCTCGTACCGCCGCGCCCATGTGCCGCCAAGCGTCGCGTCCTGCTCGAGCACGGTCGCGCCGATGCCGCGCCGCGCGAGCGCAGCTGCCGCCGACAATCCAGCCGCGCCGCCACCGACGATGATTACGGTTGATTCGGGCATGTCGCGTCGCGGAGGGAGGAGAAACGGTCCGCGACGTAGGCGGGTGGGAGCGACCGCCTGTACGTGCGACGCGCGCCGAAAGTCGTCTCGCCGCTTGCTGGCCGAAGACGTTTGCACGTCTCCAGTTCAGAAACCCTTCGCTTCTCGTTCAGAAAGGTGCTTCACCCGGCTGCCTGCGAACCTGCTTGCGCACGCTCACCGGCAATCACGCTCGACATCTTCCTGACTGAGAACCTCCGCGTTCCCTTCCCCGGTCCTGCGCTGCATCCTCGCCTGCAACGTCCGGCGCCTCCCCTTTCGAAGAAGCACCAATCATCACCAACGAAACTGCCTCACCCTTCCGGACCCGCGAGCTGGCTCGTCTTCCTCCGGCGCGCGCAGCGACGCGGACTGTATAAAACGATCGGAACGAGATCAAGTACTTTTTGATGATCGCGCAAAAAAATTTGCACGCGAATCGCATTCTCTCGCGGGTCGGATCCCCTAAGTCTCTTCGTAGAGGATCCGATCGTCGATCTCCAACATCGCTGCGACGTCATTCGCGCGGCGCGCAGCGATCGCATGGTGAAACGATCATCGCTTCACCGGCGTGAGACGACGGAGCTCTCGTCGAAGAAATTGAAAATCATCACGCGCGGCGATGACGCGCTGATCGCGCGTCGCGCAGAAGGCCGAACGTCGCCTTCGCATTGACCGTTGAATCAGAGATCAGAGATTGACGCGAGGAGTCGCCGCAAGCCGAGGTGCAAGCGCAACTATTCAGGACGGCAGGCTGTTTGCTCGCCGCACACGTCCGCAGCCCCCTCATTACGATCCTGCAAACGCCACAGAGGGAGCAAGATGCGCAGCACAACTCACGTCGCGTACACGAGGATTGCCCTTACGATCCTGGTGCTCTCCCTTCCTTTCTCGAATATCAGCCGACCATCCGCCGCTCCGGCGACGCCCGCGCCTCCCGCAGCCGAACGGCTTCTGAGCGCCTATGCTCAGCTGCCGATCGCGTTCGTGGAGAACCGCGGACAGACCGACGCCCGCGTCCGCTATTACGCGCGCGGAAATGGGTTCGCGTTCTATCTCACGACGAATGAGGTAAAGCTTGCGCTCGCGAAGAAGGGCGCCGCCAGTCCTCTCGGGCTGTCGCTGCGCTTCGTCGGCGGCAACGGGTCGCCTGCGATCGAAGGTGCCGGTCCGGCGGGCGAGGTGAACTATTTCCACGGCAACGACCCGTCATCCTGGCGCACGCGGATCCCGCAGTACCAGGAGGTGATCTACCGGCAGGTGTGGCGCGGCATCGACCTGCGCCTCCGCGAGCAGGCGGGCGTCCTCAAGTACGAGTTCCACCTGCAGCCCGGCGCCAGTCCTACCGACATTCGTCTCGCCTACGACGGGGCATCCCGTCTCGCGATCGATCGCTCGGGCGCGTTGCTGATCGACACGCCTCAGGGAACGCTTCGGGATTCGGCGCCCGTGGCCTACCAGATGGTGAATGGTGGACGCGTCCCGGTTGACACCCGGTACGCTCTGCACGGACTCGGACAGAGCGCTCGCCTTGGGTTCGAGGTCGGCGACACGTACGATCGGGGCCGCGACCTCGTGATTGATCCCGGGATCCAGTTCACGACGTTTCTCGGCGGCGCCAGCCACGAGATTGGCGCGGGCATCGTCGTCGACGCGTCGGGCAATGCCTACATCACCGGCACCACGCAGTCGCCCGACTTTCCCACGACAGCGGGAGCGTTCGATCGTACCGGTGCCGCGCAGAACTTCGCGGAAGCCTTCATCACGAAGCTGAACGCCACCGGCACCGCGCTGATCTACTCCACGTTCATCGGCGGCAGCGACATGGAGTTCGGGCGGCGAATCGCGATCGACGCCAGCGGCAGTGCCTACATCACCGGGCAGACGAAGTCGTCGAACTTTCCGGTGACCGGCAACGCGTTCAGCCGGGCGCTGCACATTCCGGCGAACTGCCCGCGGTGCGCGACCGACAACACCGACGGGTTCGTCACCAAGCTCAATGCGGCGGGAAACGCGCTGGTCTATTCGACATATCTCGGCGGCACGGAGTACGACAGCCCGCGAGGCATCGCGGTAGACCCCGGCGGCAACGCGTACATCGCGGGGGAAACGCTCTCGGCGGACTTTCCCACGACGACCGGCGC